>Ga0114970_10000565_pt1 | contig 27736 bp, 22 predicted proteins | sample M_140205_XF_Meta_FD_87030 | JGI IMG/M metagenome (GOLD analysis project Ga0114970, IMG submission 87030) | Freshwater microbial communities from Lake Montjoie, Canada to study carbon cycling - M_140205_XF_MetaG | ecosystem: Environmental > Aquatic > Freshwater > Lake | place: Lake Montjoie...
CCGAAACGCTTGATCCAATTCCCCCAATAACCCCGCCGTCTTCTCCGCCCCATTCCCCTTCTCCATCATTTGCATCGATTGCAACGCCACCGTCACCCGACGCAAATCCCCCACAAAACCATTGTCCGCCACCGCCCGAACCTCCTCGAAGTCCGCTTGGGCCTTAAAAAGATCCGCCGCCGCTGCCCATCGCGCCATCACTAAACTCTCCCGCGTCGCTTCTGGTAATTTATTCAAAGTCCTCAAACCCGCCTGCTCTTCAATCATCCGCTGAATCGCCTCGGTCGCAGGCTCCAACTTATCAATCAGATTTCTCTGCGCCCCAGCGATCAACTCAGGCATCGGCACTTGCCGATCATACGACCGAGGCGCCAACGCCAACGCCGCCCCAGCCAAAGCCGCTCGCTCACTCATCCCGCTGTCATTAGCAATCGCCAAAATCTGCCCCGTAATCCCCTCCCGAATTCCCTTTAAATAAAGCCCCACATTTTCCTTCGGCAAGTCTGCCAAACTCTCTTCAAACTTTTCCCGATCACGAGCAAAGAAATCTCCGTTCACCTTATCTCCAATCACCGCCCGCACCCCGCCCCCAGCCTTAATCGCCAACATCACCGACTCGAAGTTCTTCGTCAAATTAAGCACGGTTCGTAACCGCGTCACCATTCGCGACCAATCTTCCGGAGTACTGCAGGTCAGCATAATCTGCCCAATCCGATCCAAGTCGTCCCGCAAAAATAATCCCAACTCCACGATGCTATCAATCTGCTCCCCAGCCACATTATACTGACAAGTCAACAACGCCAAATTCGTCAATAACGCCAAACGCGTCGTCGTATCATGAATCTCATGAATCAATTCCCTCTGCCCCGCCGCCGACCCGTCCCCGCTTAGTATCTCATACACTTTCCTCGCCTGTTGCGCTTCCCCACTATGAATCCGACTCAATAACCGCCCAAATAACGCCAAATCCGCACTCTCATGCCCCACCCCAGCGTCCCTCAATGGCACATTTAATGCCATCCACGCCTGAGTCAACTTCGCGTCATAATCAGTGTACGCAGCACCAAAGGCGGTCAACGCTTGCTTCCGCCCCGCATCCCCTTCCTCCGTCTGATCAAATTTCAATCGCGCCAATCGCCCAGCGTCCCCCAACGCCGTTCCCGCCCCCGCCAGCAATTTTACACTCGCCAACAACGCCTGACGACTCTCCAACATCGTCAATCTCTTAATATCAAATCCCTCCGCAACCACCATAATCTGCACCGGGCGACTCTCCGTCTTGCTCCCCTTCAAATCGGTCGCAATCAGTTTCGTGGTAATCAAATCGGTGGCTTTCACCCCCTCCAAGGACAAGTCCCAATCCCGCTCAATCCGCACTTCCATCCCACCCTCTTTCTTTAAGTTAATCTCCTTCCACGGTCCGTTATTAATCTTGATCGCCTGAACGAGGTCCGCCAATCCAATGTCGTCCTTCGCCACCGCAATCACTTTCACTAACTCGTTCGCGGGCGATACCAAATCCTTTTGCGGTTGCTCAAAGTCCACCGAAGGCACCAAATCCGGCAACGACCGAATTTCGTACTCTGGACTAAATTTATTCTCAAATTTCGTCTTGCTCGCCACTAAATGCACCCGGTAATTCCCCGACGCCGTCATGGGAATTCGCGCGGTCAACACCCGTTCCCCCTCTTTGACCAACGGAATGTTCACCACCGCTTTTCCCCGGTCCAATCGCAGTTCTCCACTCTCCACCCCTTGATTCGCCGTAATCTTCACCTCCACGTCGGTTCCCTCCATCGCGGTGATTCCCCCATTCACCTCTTTAACGGTCTTCGCGGGCAATTTACTATACGCAGGGTAGTGATACACTTTCTCAAAACCAATTTCCTGAGGCCGCGCCACCGCCGATAACCTGTAGTATTGCGTCCGCCCATCCCCAGCCTGCATCCGATACTTTACGTCCTCACGACCAACCTGAATGGTCGCCGCGAAACGGTTTTTCCCCAGCGGAATCATCTCCGAAACCCTCCGACCCTCCGCACCCCCCTGGGACTCCAACTGAGCCTTCTTCGCCAACTCGCCCGAAAGCTCAATTTCTAGCCGCACCGCATCCCCAAACGCCACCATCTGATTACCGGGCTTCGGCTCGATCAACTCCAAACGCGTGCTCGAAACGCTGTCCAAATTCGCCCCAGGATTCAACGCCCGAAGGAAGAGAGTCCCAAAACGAAATCCGCTTCCCACCATCAATCCGCCCATCACAATCGCGATTCCCAAACCTACCCATAGATAAAAAATGATCAACTTATAAGGAAGGAGCGATTTAACCTCCAACCCCGCCATCCTCGACGAAACGTCCGTTTGCAACAAATCCCGAAACTGCTCAGAATCAAATACCTCCCCGTGGGTCTGCCCCAACTCCACTGCCGAGAGCAAATCCTCCCGCAAAGCCGGCTCCGCATGCTCAACCAACCGGGCAATCTGCCGCTCATCCGGCGCGTGCAGCAACTGCCGAAGTCCTTGCCGCCAAGCGATCACAATCACTGCCGAGTAGGCGACCGCACTCATCACCCACCGCACCCAATCCTCCAAGAGTGGCACGCTGTAATCAACCGCCGCCACCGCCAACATCGTCACAAACAACATCGCAATGGCCGCAATAATTCCTCGAACAATAATTAGACCCCGACGTCGTCGGGCAAACGACTGCAACTTCTGAATAATTAACGGATCAAGATGAGAACTCATAAAGACAAACTATAAGACACACAGAAGATGTGCGTCAGTTTCAGAATACACAACCAAGCAACTTAAGCAAATGCTCCGATCACACCTCTAGAGCATCCCGACACGCTTCCGAATCAGCCATTCCGCCGTCAACAAACCGACCAAAAGCGCAAACCACCATTTGCTCTCCAATAAGGCCGTCTCACTCTCCTCCACGTTTCCCGCTGTCAAAGGCTCAATCTTCTTCATAAGCAGATTCATCTGCTCCTCCCGGAAATATTCACCCCCACTGGTCAGCGAAACCTGACGCAACAAATCCTCATTCACACTCAGCAGAGTCCGCTCAATGTTCAAACTCGCCTCGACACGAAATTCCGTCCTCACTTTAATCTGACCCTCAGGCACGGCCGCACTCTCAATCGCCACCTCATAACTCCCCGGTTCCAAAGCCGCAGTCATCCCCCGATAGAGCCCACCCTCATCAGCCGTTAATCCAAGCTTCGCTACCACTTTCCCATCCTTGCTCAAAACGGCCGTCACCGCCGCGTCAGACACCGGCTTTCCTTCACCATTGCGGATCCGTGCCCGAATCGATGCCATCGCCCCTGGCTCGTAGGTCATTTTCCCCGCATCCAGGGAAACAAACTTGTCCTGAGTCGCAAAGGGCTCTTCAGCAATGAAATTGGCAATTTGATTCCAAAATTTCACATGATACTTGTCCGCAACCTCATAGCGCCACCGCCAAGAATCATCAAACGCTTGATAATAAACCTTCCCCGCTCCGAACGAACGGAAAATCGCCAACGGAACTCGGCCGCCTGTCGCTTCCGCATCCATCAACACTTCCGCCCCAGGCAAAGGCTTCACCCCAACCACCGACTTCGGCACGGGCAATTTCGCCCAAGCCTCCGCATTCGTCGCCAAGTCGGAAGTCAAAGCAAACGGCGCCAGTCCAGACGCCCGGCCCACCAAACCAAGTGACTTTAATCCCGTCGGAGGCTTCGAATCCGTATAGTCAACGGGCAACAACGGACCCATCTCCGTGTCACCATACTGCCGGAGGTGCCCACGACCCCCGTCAATAAAGATCATCGCCCCACCACGCTTCCCCACAAAATCAGCCATCCACCGAATCTCTTCCGGTTTCAATAGATCCTTCGGCACATCACCAAAAATGATCAACTCGTAGGCGTCCAACATCGCCTTGTCCGCTGGAAAATTCCCCTCTTTATCCCCACGGATGAAGCCCGTCTCCCCACGCATCCCCGCAATCGCCGCGTTCACTTCCCACTTCTCATCCCGTTGATACAGATTCTTCAAATAGCGAGTCTCCCAACGTGGCCGACCATCCACCAAGAGGATCTTCCGCTTCTGGGTGACCGCCCGAAAGCGCAGGCTCCCTTCGTTGTTTGTCAATTCAGCTTCACCCTCGACAGGCGTAAGGCTGATCTTTAAATCCATCGGCACTCCCAACGCCCGCACGTCCGCTGGCAACGCTTTAATCCGCTCCGCCGCCAATTCCTTCACGGGAAAGTCAAACGGAATGGTTCGGTTCGCTTTCCCCTCAGTCACAAAGGATTTCTCCCAAATCACTTTTTCCCCATCCTTGACCTTGACCGTAAATGGTTGCCCAGCCACCACTTCCTCTTTGATGACCACCTCTCCACGAACCACATCCTCATGATAAACGCTATCAGGGACAATCGTCTTCAAAATGGCCAAATCCTTCGGCGCCACATGGCTGCCCACACCCAAAGAATAAATCGGGATGCCCTTACCCTTGAGCACTTTCGCCACCTCTACTGGCGACCCGCCATCATTCTGTTGGCCGTCCGTAATTAAAATCACCGCTCCCTTACCCGTTTTCTGGTCATTACTTACCGTGAAACTCAGGCCACTCGTCAAGTTGGTCTTCGATCCCACTGGCTTGTTCAACGCCTTCGGCATCGGCGCTTCTTTGTTGTTCCCTTGCCAGACTTTTTGGACTTCACCATCATCCAAACTGACCACTTCCAAATTAAACTTTCCCGCAAGCTTCCCAAGCAACTGGTCCTCTGGCTTCACGTCTGGCTTCACCCCAAGCAACAAAGCTTGCACCCGTTGCCAACGCTGCAAACTGTTAAACTTTTCTAGCGCTGCTTTCACCGCAGGGTTGGATCCCTCCCCACTAATCGATTTCTGAAAGGCTTCCGCCACCTCCACCGACCACCGTCCAGCCGCTTCCCCAAGCTTCGCCAACTCTTGGCCAGTTCGGTTCGCTGCATCCGTCGACTTAATCTCAAGGTCAGCCATTTCCTTCGCGGGCTTCACTAACTCCGTTTCCATCCGCTGATGCACTTCCTCCACCTGCTTTCCCTTCACCAATAATCCGTTCGCCTTGACCACCAATAACGAAAATCCCTTGGCCACCTTAGTCAGCGTCTCCGGCGTCGGCGACTCCATCGCTTTCACACTCTCCGCCAAATTCCGCGCTTCCGCCAGTGCGGCTGACGCTTGTGGCTGATCAAGATTCACTGACCCCGGTGGCAAAAGGTCTAGGTTCTCCAAAATTTGAATCTTCCGCCCCGCATCCATCCCAGGATCCGCCAATTGCATGCTCTCCGAGCCGTCCAAAAGGAAAGTCAGCCGAGCTAAATCCCCAATGACTTTTCGATGATGCAAAACTGGACCAGCCAGTAAGACAACAATCAGAAAAACTGCTAAGGCACGGAGAACAGGCAGAAGAAACCGAAAAATCGGCCGCATCCCCCCCGCTTCCCTACGGTAAAGCCCCCAAGCGATCAGCGCCAATACGCTCGCCGCCGTTAGCCCGACATACCAAGGATAATCCCCAACCCAGAGGAGTGTAGTGGTTACTTTTTCGCTTTTCATACTTTACTTCTTCCCCGCGCAAATTTTTGTTGAAGGATTAACTCCGCAAAGAGCAACCCAAGTAGGATCAAGAGCGCCCACTTCCAAATCTCTAAACCCACTCGCTGAGCTTTATCTCTTGCCTTAAATTCCTCCGCACTCTTCACCACCTGAAGACCGTTGGCTTTTGCTAAAGCCTTGATCTCCTCAGGGGTGAGTTTCGCCAGATTCGACTCCGCTCGATCCGCGTTCACCACGTAATCCACCACACTTCCACCAGCAAGTTGCACCTTGTATAAGCCAGGTCGCTGGGTCTTAGCATACTCAATCACCCCCCGCTCACCCTTCTTCACCACTTTCACAGGCACCACACTGGTATCAGGCAAAGTAATCGAGGCCGCTTTTCCCGCGGCGTCCGCTGGCAGAAAACTCACCAAGGTTTCCCCAACCCGCAGATTGCGGGGCGGATAAACATTGGAGGCCAAATACACACAAAGGCGTTGCACAAACGGCAGGTAGGACGGACGCGCAGGAAAATTGCTCCAATCCGAATCCAGACTGGTCGCACAAGCAATCACCCGACCTTCCCCATAAGTCTTCTCCGCCAAAAATGGGTCGCCGCTATCTAGCCGAGCCAAAACCACCGGATCATCCGGCCCACCACTCCGCTCCGCTGGCTTCAACTTCATCCACGCCTTAATCGCCACGTCAGAGAGATTGCCATTCTTCGGATCGTTGAAAATTTCTAGTGCAGGATTCGCAAAACGATCAGAACTCACCACACTGACCGTCTTTCCGCCCTCTTTGAGATCCCCAGCCATCGCTCCCATTTGCAATGGCGCCAATTTCCCAAACGGCCCATTCCACCAAGCCGCGTCCACTCGGTCGCCAGCAAAGACCAACAACCCGCCGCCTTGCTTCACAAACAGATCCAACGCTTTCATTTGGTCATCAGACAGTTTCGCCACATTCGCCAAGACCACCACCGCCGACTCCCCGATGTTCTTCGCCGTCAACCCTTCCACCGCCACCGCTTTAGCTTGAATCAAGTCGGCCTGTTCCACTTTTCCCGCGGCGAATGGCGACAAGGCAATCTGCGCAAATCCCGTTTCACCCTTTAGATCATCAATCGCCACCCCAGGCGCCCCATCCACCAAAAGAACGGTCAACTTGTCCCGCACAGGGATGCTCGCCAAATAGCTGTTATCCGCTTGGATCGAGTCTCCATCCGTCTGGATCTCCACGACGTGCGAACCTGGCTTGTCAAAGACATGCGTGAACAAAACCTGGGTTTGCGATTTGCCATTAAGCGAAATCTGCTGCGACCCAAGATCCTTGGCATTGCCAGTCTTCTCCTTGCCGTCGATTTTCATCGTCACCCGAAGATCGGGATGCGCGGTCTCCCCAAAATTACGGAGGTTCGCCCGAATCTGAATCTTCTGACCCACGCCCACCATGAGTTTGGAAAAGTCTAATGACTCAATCGCCACATTGTCCTTTACCTCTGTTCCCACATCCCAAAGAGTAATCGTGGGCGCAAACTCCATCCCCCGCAACCGGTCTAACGATTGCTTGAGGATCGCACCTTCCTCAGGCGGAAAACTCACCCTCTGTAGATCCGTCATGATCACGACCTGACGACTGCTTTCCGTCATTTTACTCAAGGTCCCAGCCACCAAATCCAAGGCCGCTGGCACTCGGGCAATTCCATACCCCGCACCGGCTTTTCCCAAAGCCTGGGTCACACTCGAGAGATCTCGGGTCGATTGATCCAACAAACCCGATCCCTCACCCATCATGAAAACATAAGCCTCTGACTTTGGCTTCAACTCGGAAATCACCCGCTTCGCCTCATCCCGAGCCAAACTAAAGTTCGTCGCCCCAGCACGGCCAGCCTCCATCGAATAACTGTTGTCTAATAAGATGACCGTCGAGGTTGCCTGATCCCCAAGCATTTTTGTCGCCCCACGCCAGACCGGACGCGCCATCATCAACGCCAACAGCGCAGGAATCGCACAGCGAATCGCCAACAAGATCCATTGCTCAATTTTGATCCGCTTCTGATTGGTCCGCAAAACCGCCACTAAGAGGTGCATCGCCCCCCACGGAACAATTTTAAATCGGCTCTTATGAAAAAGGTGAATGATCAGCGGAATCGACAGCGCCGCCAATCCACCAAGCATTGCAATATTAAGAAAATTCATCCCCGTGCGAGCCTCCGACTCATATATGCTGCCAATGCCTTTGAATAAGGCTCGTCCGTGCAAAATGGCACGAGATCGATTTTGTGTCTCCGACAACCCCGAACGAGGTCATCTCTAAACGTGCTAAGGTTCTCCAAATAGGTTTGGCGAAGCATCGCAGGATCCAGCAAATGCTTGACTCCCGCTTGCTCCAAACAATCAAACTGCGTCCACCCATTAAAAGGAAATTCCAACTCATCCCGATCCCAAATTTGAAAAACCAGAATCTCATGATGCGCGTGACGGAAGTGGGCCATTGCTTTCAAAAAGCTCGCCACTTCCCCGAAACAATCAGAGATAATTACCAACAATCCCCGACGATGTAATTTCGGTACCAAATCATGAAATACTTGGCCCAATTCTGTTTCCCCACCCGGTTTCCCATTCTCCAATTCTTCCAAAATCACCCGCAAATGACTGACTCGCGAACGCGGCGGAATATACTTCTGAATCTTCGTATCAAAGGTGGCCAATCCCACGCCATCCGCCTGATGCACCATCATATACGCCAAACACGCCGCCAATTTGGTCGCATACTCATACTTCGTCACCCCGCCAGCTCGTGTCCCCGAATAGTTCATCGACCCACTGCGATCCAGAATGATCGTCGAACGCAGATTCGTTTCCTCTTCGTATTCCCGGATGTAATAGCGGTCGCTCCGGCCGAAAACCCGCCAATCAATATGGCGAATCTCGTCCCCAGGCACGTATTGCCGGTGTTGCTTGAATTCGACGCTGTATCCCTTGTGGGGTGAGCGGTGTAGACCGGTCGTGAATCCCTCAACCACTTGGCGCGCGAGCACCTGGAGATTGGAGATCCGCTTAAGGTCGGATGGTTTGAGAAAGTCGCTGACGTGGGCCATGGATTTTACCGCAGGTCGTGGGTGAATCTTGGAACTGAGGCACGCCCAAAGCGCGCCTCAGCAAGCTCTCGCTTGGTGATACTTACAGCGAGCCCTTCGCTTCGCTCCGAGGAACTTTGGCGATGATTCGCGTGATAATGTCGTCCACACTAATTCCTTCCGCCTCAGCGTTAAAGGTCGGCACCACCCGGTGACGCATAATCGGCAACGCCATCGCGATCACGTCATCAATCGTCACATGGAACCGCCCCTTCAAGACCGCTCGGACTTTGCCCGCCAACACTAAGTTCTGACAAGCACGCGGACCAGCTCCCCATGCAATCAAATCCTTCACAAAGTCTGGGGCCTCCGACTCGTTCGGACGAGTAAATCGCACCAAATCCAGAATAAAATCAATCACGTGATCAGGCACAGGCACTTTCCTTACCGTCTTCTGCAACTCAATGATCTGAGCCCCACTCATCACTGGCTCAATCTTCACATTAAATGTTCCCGTAGTTCGCGCCACAATCTCCCGCTCTTCTTCCCGACTCGGATAAACCACTTTCACCAAGAAAATAAACCGATCGCGCTGCGCTTCAGGCAACGGATACGTTCCTTCTTGCTCAATGGGGTTCTGCGTCGCCAACACGAAAAAGGGCTGATCCAATTTCAAGGTGTGCCCACCCACCGTCACGGTCTTCTCCTGCATCGCCTCGAGCAACGACGCCTGCGTTTTCGGTGGCGTACGGTTAATTTCATCCGCCAAGAGCATCTGGGTAAAAATCGGTCCCTTCTGAAAAACAAACGACCGACGCCCCGTCTCCGCGTCTTCTTGAATGATATCCGTACCCGTAATGTCGCTCGGCATCAAATCAGGCGTAAACTGAATCCGCCTGAAGGACATCGCCAAAGTCTCCGATAATGTCCGAATCATCGCCGTCTTCGCCAGCCCAGGAACACCCTCAAGCAAGCAGTGACCGCCAGCAAGAACCGCAATGATCAATTGCTCAATCACGTCCGTCTGGCCGACAATGAATTTCCCCATTTCATTGACGATCTTCTTATAACTTTCCACAAGGAGAGCGGCGGCGGCTTTGTCGTCCGTCGGTACATTCGCCGACGTCGCGCTGTGTGGTTCAATAGAGCTAGGTGTTGTTGACATGTTAGTGGTTTAAATAGGAATTACTGGGTGATAGATGAAGTGAATTTTACTGCTTTGGGGAGAACATTTTCGCCTTGCGGGCGGGAGGTTTTAAGAAGAAAGTGGTTGGTCGTCAATCCTTAAATTGTTTCTCGAAGAAATAATTATGGAACAAGGTCGATAGGCATACTCGGCATACTTGGCATGCTCGGCATCCCCTCGAAACTCACCGCTGATTCCGCAGCAATCGCCCGAAGGTGCGACGCAAACCATTGCTTCAAAAGTGGGTCTCGCGCCAATTGCGGAAACTGCAAAAGCTCAGTCACAAAATCGGTTTCCACACCATTGGCGACGACCGACATTCCCCCATTCCCGCTCAATCCGCCACTCACCGCTACCGTCGATCGCTTCGATAAACGAGTCGTGAACGGGTTCCATTCATCCAAGTTGACTGCCGCCACCGCCACACACGCCGCCACCGCCAAAATCGCCACGATGTTCCGCTGAAACACATTCGGTTGGCGAATCTCCCCAATGAACCGCCTCTGCGCTTCCGTCAATGTCACTTCCGCATCATCTTCCTCCTGCTCAAACCCCAGATTTAATAACATCGCCAAATCAACCATCTGACACACTTCTTCCCGTGATTCCTCAGACGCACTCAACAGCGCCTCCACATAAATCCGCTCCTCAGGCCCCAACTCGTTGAGGGCGTAATCCGTCAAATACTGCTCCGGAATGGTTGTTTTCATTTAGACTGCTCCTTTTTTTAAATAGATAATTTTTTCTTCCTTGTCGTCCCTCTCCATCATCCCCCGGAGACTCCGCATCGCCGCATTCAGCAAAAAGCCCACATTGCCAACCCCCAGGCCCGTGATCTCCGAAATCTCTTGATAGGAGTGATGCCCGTGAAACCGCAGCCGCACCACCTCGTGCTGATTCTTCGGCAATCTCTGCACCAACTCCATCACCCGCTCAATCCGCTCCTTATGCTCCAACTCCGCCGAGGGGGTCATTTTTTCACACCGCTTCTGCTCAAATTCCTGAGTCTCAATATAAATGTAGCGATCCTCTTTTTTTAAGGACTTCAATGCACAATTTCGACACACCGTGAACAACCACTTCGAAAGGTGGCCCTCAATCGCCACCTGATCCTGCTTGTAGAGTCGAAGAAATGTCTCCTGCACTACATCCCTCGCCCGATCCAAAGAACGAAGCAAACTAATCGCATACTGCAAAAGGGGACGCTCGTAACGCTCCATTGCAGTCTGCACCCATAGGGCCTTAGCTTTTTCTTTTTTTCCAAACATCGGTTTCAGTTTTTTAGTCTCCTTCATAAACCCGCCTCCATTCAGTTCCTTGGAAAAATTTCAAAAAAAATCCCCAGTCTCTTTTCTTTACTCAAAATTCTCAAATTTTACCCTCAATTTCCCTTCTTCGCCGTGCTCTGAATGTAAACCTCTCGCAACTGCTTGAAGTCCACTTCCACCGGCGATTGCGTCATCAAATCCGCCCCCCGATTGTTCTTCGGAAACGCAATCACTTCCCGAATCGATTCCGCCCCCACGATCAACATCACCAACCGATCAAGACCCAGCGCAATCCCCCCATGCGGCGGTGCCCCAAAACTAAAGGCCCGCAAAAGGTGCGCAAACTTTAACTCCTGCTCCTCCGGCGTTACCCCCAAAACCTCAAACATCCGTGCCTGCAACTCCTTCTCGTGGATCCGAATAGATCCTCCACCCAACTCTACTCCATTCAACACGACGTCATAGGCAATCGCTCGCACTTTCCCAAATTCGCCCCCATCCAATAAGCCTCGGTCCGCCTCTTTGGGACGCGTAAATGGATGATGCACCGCCACCCATCGCGCGTCTTCCGGCGAATACGCCAACAATGGAAAGTCCACCACCCAAAGAAAGTTCAACTGATCTTTCGCCGCCGCCAACAATCCCAATAACTCCGCACACCGCAACCGGACCCGCCCCAATACTTCACACACCGCTTCCGCTTTAACATCCGCCCCAAAAAACAACACGTCGCCCTCCACAAATCCCATCCGCTCCGCCAAGGCCGCTTTTTCTGACTCGCTAAAAAACTTCACAATCGGTGACTCCCACTCCCCTCCCACACTCCACTTCACATACGCCAATCCCTTCGCTCCAAACTCCGTCTTCACCCACTCCTCCCACTTCTTCAATTGCTCCTTACTCAATAAACTCGCCGCCCCTTTGGCATTAATCGCCTTAATCACCCCGCCCCCGTCCGATACCGAACGAAAAACCTTAAAGTCCGACGCCCCAAAGAGATCCGCCAACTCCACTAACTCCAAACCAAACCGCGTGTCCGGTTTGTCGCTCCCGTATCGATTCATCGCCTCCGCATACGCCATCCGCGGAAAGGGCCCCGAAATCTCGATCCCCCGCGCCTCCCGAAAAATTCGGGCCAGCATCCCCTCAACCAATGTCTGAATCTCCTCCTCCGTCACAAACGACGCCTCCACATCAATCTGCGTAAACTCCGGCTGACGATCCGCACGCAAATCCTCATCACGAAAACATCGCGCCACCTGAAAATACTTCTCCACTCCGCCGACTTGCAAAAGCTGCTTATACTGCTGCGGCGCTTGCGGTAGTGCGTAAAATGATCCCGGCGTCAGCCTCGAAGGCACCAGAAAATCCCGCGCTCCCTCAGGCGTCGGATTCGATAAAATCGGGGTCTCAATTTCTAAAAATCCCGCGTCATCCAAAAAATCCCGCGCCGCCTTCGTCACCCGATGCCGAATCCGTAAGTTCCTCAGCATCCGCGGCGTCCGCAAATCCAAGTAACGGTACTGCAATCGCAAATCCTCGTTCACACTCGAATCGTCCAGCGGAAACGGTGGCACATCCGCTTTATTCAATATCGTCAACGCCGTAGCGATAATTTCCACCGCTCCCGTCGCCAGTTTCACATTCTCTGACCCCTCCAAACGCCCCGCCACTATCCCCGTCAATTGCACCACGTCTTCACCCCTCAACCCATGCGCCGCCTCCGCCAACTGAGGCTGTTCTTCAGGCCGAAAAACCACTTGCGTCAAACCCTCCCGATCCCGGAGATCAATGAAAATAACCCCACCATGGTCCCGCCGAGAATTGACCCAACCCGCAAGGGTGACGGTCTGGCCAATATCGGTCGGGCGAATCTGCTGGCAGTGATGTGTGCGATACATAAATAAAAGGGGAGGAAACTGCGCCAAAAAGCCAACGAAGGGGAGCATATTCTTCACCAAACCCTCCACCCCCCAAACCTCCTCCTCACAGCGATTCCGCTATTCCAATAAAGAGCCCAATCTGACTCCGATACTCGTCCTTCCCCCGACTCGCCAAAATCAACAATTCCTTCCCCTGCGCATCCTTCCCCACAAAGAGCGCATACACCCCCAGTAACCACTGACGATCCGCTCGGGCCTCCGGCGTCGCCCCCATTCGCAAAAAATACTGACCCATCGCAAAAATGCAGTCACTCGAAATATCTGCCCACGGCACTGGCACCGAGCCAAATTGACTAAAAACCTCGACCTGAGTCTCTTGCGCCTTTCGTACACCACCGGGAATTGCTTGATTGGTCTTCCGAATGATTGCCTCAGGATATCCCACCTTCCCCAAATCATTGATCAGCGTCGCCTTGAACATCGCCAACCACTCCGCTTTCGTCACCATCGACACCCGTAACCGCTTCCCCGCCTCATTCTGAATCACCAACCCCTTCGCCATCCCCAAGGCCTCCGCATAACGCATCTGCCCACAAAGCATCACCATTTTCCCCTTCAATTCCCCAAGGGCTTTTTTCTCCGTCTCCTCTTGAGCAATCACCCTCGCCGCCTCAGCAATCTTCGCATCCGCAATTTTTCTCCGCAATCGCTTCGCAAAAGGCTCCAAACGCCCCCCCAACGCCCCAGCATACGTCAACTTCCCCGCCGCTTTCTCCACATTCACCAACGCCTCCTCATACCCAGTCAAATTCCCCTCCTCTTCCGCTCTCCGCGCCACCAATATCGCCGCCCCAGAAATCGCGTAATCCCGCAAGTAAGGCTCCGCAAGCACCAGATACTCCTGCACCCATGAAACTTTCGACCCCTTCGCCTCCACCCGAAATTGCTCAAAAAGTCCCTCCGCTTTTTCAAAATCTCTCATCGCCCAATCTTTCAACGCCCCCACCAAATATCCCACCACTTCTTCACCCTCCAAATCCATCCGCTTCATCTCACTCAACTCCACCGCCGACTCCCCAGACCCCAACTTAGCCACCCCCACAAAAAAATTCGCCAAACGCGCCTCCGCTGGATCCGTAGAAAATACTCCCCGCTCCGCCATCTTCGCTAACTCCGCTCGCCCCTCACCCACCCGACCACCCAAAAACTCCGCCATCCCCGCATTCAAAGTAATCCAATTCAACCGCGGCTGAGGCACATTCGGCATCGCCTCCAATACCCGAAATGCCGCCGCCGCTTTCCCTCCATCACTCCCCGCCAAAAGCATCTGCGCCGCTCGGTATTTAGTATCAATTCCCCCACCCTTCCCCGCAACCTCCTCCACCGCATCCACTCCACCCTCTTTCTTCCCTCCAAAATAATACCATCCACACCCCAAAACGATCACCGCACCCATCACAATCGGCATCACCGGAAATGCCTTTTTACTCGCCGGCCTCACCTTCCCCGCACCTCTCGCCAACACTTCCCGACGCGCATACTCCAAGGCCTTAATCAACTCCTCATAACTCTGAAACCGCTCCCCAGGCTCAAATTTTAAGGTCTTATCAATCGCAAACGCCGTCGCCTCCGATACCCCCTTCGCCAGCGTTCGCAAAGCCGGTTGCTTCCGCTTCGCCTCCAGCAAAACACTCATCTGGTTCGTCTCCAAATCACACGGCGGCACCCCCGTCAACCCATGGAAAAGCGTCGCCCCCAATGAGTAAATATCACTCCGCAAATCCTCACGCCGATTATCCAACTTCTCCGGCGCCACATACGCAGGCGTCCCCCAAATCTCCCCCATCACCGTTCCCGCATGCTCCATCAACACCGCCAACCCAAAATCCACAATCTTCGCCGTCTTCGCATTCGAAAAAAGAATGTTCCCCGGCTTCACATCCCGATGAATCAACCCACACTGAAAGGCCGCATTTAATCCCTCCGCCACCTGAATCCCCATCGTCAAAACCTCCTCCTCCTCCAAAATCTTCGATCGCGTTAACCGATCATCCAAAGACCCCTGATCCACTAACTCCATCGCAATGTACACCAGCCCATGATCCTGCCCCGTACTAAATACCTTCACCACATGCGGATGATTGATCGCCGCCGTAATCGCCGCCTCATGCGCAAACTGCGCAATAAACTCGGGATTCTTACTCTGCTCTTTCTGCAAGAGCTTCAAGGCAACCGACCTCCCTAAATTTCGGTCCAATGCCCGATACACTGTCCCCATTCCCCCCACCCCTAACTCCTCCTCAAGCTCAAAGTGATCAAAAAATCTCCGCACCCTCACGCTCCCCAAACAACTCGGACATTCAACCAACGCAAAGGGTTCCGCCTCCGCCCCATCAATCAACGCCCCACAAGACGGGCAAGCTTGAATTAAATGATCAGGTTCGGCGCTCATGCGATCACACTTCTTTATCACCCCTCCCCCAACAACAACAAGCCTCCCGAATTTCCCCACACCAGAAACCACTCTTGCCTCTCCTTCTTTCCTCGCTCACCGTCTCCACTATGAAAAATCTCCCGCGTGCCCTCTTCTTCATCCTCACCCTCATCACTCTCACCGGTTGCCTCCAAGTCGACAAACTCGTCAAACTCAACCCCGACGGCAGCGGCACGATCGAAGAATCCGTCACCCTCAACCCCGCGGTCCTCGACCAATTCCAAAAAATGGCCGCAGGCTTCGGCGGTTCCCCATCCAAAAAAGGTTCCATTCCTCCCGCCGCTTTCGAACTCATCGACGAACCCGCTCTCCGCCAAAATGCCCAGAAAATCGGCAAAGGGGTCGAATTCGTTTCCGCAAAAAAAATCTCCACCCCCAACCAGTCCGGCTTCGTCGCCCTCTATTCCTTCACCGATATCAATCTCCTCAAACTCGACCAAAATCCCCAAGCCATGCTCCCCAAAATGGGCCCCAATCCCTTGGCCGCCGCTGGCGCCCAATCCGAGGCCATCACCTTCGAGTTTAAACCGGGTAATCCCAAAAACTTGGCAATCAAAATGCCCACGCCATCCATCAAGCCACTCCCCAAGAAGGACCTGCCCGAAGGCGCAGAAGAAATGGCCATGCAAATGTTCCAACAAATGTTCAAAGGCATGAAAGTCCAAATCGCCGTCGAGGTCGCCGGCCCCATCCTCGCCACCAACGCCCAATACAAAAACAATTCTCGCGTCACTTTGCTCGAAATGAACTTCGACCAAATCTTCGCCAATCCCGATCGCGTCAAAGCTCTCGCCAAAGCTGACCCCAAATCTCTCGAAGACATCAAGCGGCTCATCCAAGGCATCGAAGGCGTCAAAATCGAAACCGCCGAAACCGTCAATATCCAGTTCCAATAACTACTCCGCTGATTCTCCCCCCCCCATGCCGAATCGCGCCCGCTTCACCGACTCGTCGATCTTCCCCGATGAAACTTCGCCAGAAAAAAAACCCATTCTCTCGCCACCAAAAACTCCCAACCCCACCAGTCACCACCCGGGAACTCGTCGTTCTCGATCAATCGTTTCCCCGCCAAACCTTGCTCGCCAACTGCAAACACCAATCAGCCGCTCTCCATACCGCAAACGCTCACTGGCAAAAGTTTCTCAACGAAGATCGCCCCCTCTTCCAAACCTGGCGCTCCCAAAAATTTGCCCCCATCCTTGCCAAAATCGCCGCCCTCAAAACCCAAATCCTCGAGCAGGAAGACCTCATCTGCCAAGTCGATGACGAAGTCCACTTCGGCCGCGCACGCAACTACCGCGTCGCCTACGCCAATGTTCTCCAACGCCTCGCCCATCCCCCCACCACTCCCGACTTCCCACCCCTAGACTCTTCTCCTCTTCCAGATCTCGCCCAGTTTGCCCATCTCCCAGAATCCGAACAAAAACGCCTCTTCGAATCAATCGCCTCCCAAAACCTCGGCGTCCATCCCAAATCCCTTCCCAAAGGACTCTACGAGAGTCTCTTCGCCAAATTTAAGCGCTCCCTACTCAAAGAGGCCAAAGAAAAATCGTCCCCTTCACCACCCTCCCACCCCACCCCACACTCCTCACCCCCAACCGCCAGTCGCCTCAAAGAAATCTATCGCATTCTCGCCCGCAAACTCCACCCAGATACTCGCGATACCCCCGAAACCCCCTCCCTCTGGTACGAAGTCCAAGACGCCTACCACGCCCAAGATCTCCCTCGTCTCGAAGTCCTTCTCACCAAGTCAAATCTCCAAACCAACCCCCTCAGCGAACTCTCCACTCTCGCAGAATTAAAAGCCCTCCTCCGGGACCTCCGCCGCTCTTTCAATCTCGTCCAATCCGACCTCCGTGAAGCCCAACGAACTCCCGCTTGGAACTTCTCCCACTGCTCCGACCTCCCAGCCCTCACCAAAAAAATCTGCTCCCAACTCGATCGCACCCTCCTCGACCACCAAGATCAACTCTCCGAAGCACTCTACATCATCAGTTCCTGGGGTCCCCCACCCAAATCACCCCAAAAAAAACCCCGAAAATCCCCGAAACCATAGCCCCTCCCCATGCCCCAACCTCTTCTCACCTCAATCTTCACTCCACTCCTCGCCACCCTCTGCCTCCTCCCCGCAACCGCACCCGCCACCGAAAAACTCTCCCCAACCGACCTCACCCAAATCCGCGAAGAACTCGGCGTCACCCCCTTCACCGCACCTTCCATCGGTCTCATCTTCACCGAACTCCAAGACCTCAAACCCTTCCCTTGGGAAAAAGTCTGGCGCCTTCCCCCAGAAACCACCCCCAAAAGTCGCGCGCGTCTCGCCCTCGCCATCGGTGCCTCTATCGCCGACGGCTTCCTCATCGTCACCGCCGAAAAATCCTCCAGCTTCGAACCCGTCGGCCGCTCCTTACTTAAACTCTCCAAAGGTCTCGGCGTCGGCGAACCCGTCACCAGACACTCCCAAAGCATCCTCGAAAAAGTCGCCCGCAAAAAATGGGACGCCGTCCGCACCGAACTCGTCCAAACCCAAACCGATGTCGAAGCCTCTTTGCTCTCTCTCAAAGACGAAGAAGTCGCTCACCTCGTCGCTCTCGGAGGCTGGCTTCGCGGTCTCGAAATCGCCACCGCCATCATCATCGATTCCTTCTCCCCAGAACGCGCCCAACGCATTGTCCAGCCAGAGTTAATCGGTTATTTTCTCTCCCGAACCCAGACCCTCAACCCCAGATTCAAAAGCACTCCACTCGGATCGCTCCTCGAAAAAAATCTCCGGGAAATCAAGCAAATCTCTTCACCCTCCCAATCCTCGAAACTCACCCTCTCCGACCTCATCCGGATTCACGATCTCTCCCATGCCATCAATATCCAAGTCACTCAGCCAGAACCATAAATGCCAATCTCCCCATCAAAGACCTCGCCTCCGCACTTGCCCATCTAGCCAAACTCCCCCACCACCCAAAAACCGCATCTCGGAAGACCCAATCTCTCACCGCGTCCACTCCCTGATCGCCGGCCCATTCCCTTCCCCCAAAACTCGCTCCCTCCCCCTCTCCTCATCACTTCCGACTCCGCCCTTCCGTCGCCAAGTTCAAAAGATATTGCTCCACCTGAAGCCCAAATTCTTCAGGGTATTTTTCCGATTGCGATTGCTCAATCACCGCTCGCTCGCGCGGGGGCAACGCCGCAAATGCCGCCTTCTTCGCCGCCGTCGCCCGCTTGGCCACGTCCACCCCTTCTCCAGCTCCACCAGGCTCATACTTCTCCGCCCCGCTCCCCGGTTGCCCAGGCGGTGGCGCTGACTTCGACGGCCCTTTCCCTGGCCCCTTCCCCGGCTTCGACCCCGGTTTCGATCCCGGAGGTCCTTCCCCGGGAGGTCCCTCTCCCGGAGGCCCCTCTCCCGGTCCCGGCGGACCTCCCGGTGCCGGTGGACCTCCCGGTGCCGGTGGGCCTCCCGGTGCCGGCGGGCCTCCCGGTGCCGGTGGACCTCCTGGTGCCGGTGGCGCCCCCGCCGCCGTAATTCCCGACTGCGCCTCGGCCATCGCCGCTTGTGCCGCCGCCAGCGCCCCCTCCGCGGCCGCCGCCGCCGCCGCCGCAGCTGGTGCATCCGCCGCCGCCGCCGCCGCGGCCGCCTCCGCCGCCGCTGCCTCCCCCGCCGCCGCCGCCTCGGCCGCCGCGGGATTGCTCGGCGTCCCTTGCGCCGCCGCTTCACCCGCTTTCTGCGCCGCTTGTGCTAACTCACCCGCCGCTTTTTTCATCGCCGCCGCCGCGGCCGCCGCCGCCGCCGCCGCCGCCGGCTTGTTCCCCGCGGCTTCCGCCGCCGCCGCGGCCGCTTCCGCCGCCTGAGCCTTCTTAATATCCTCGCTAGCCTGAGCCGCTGCCGCCTGCGCCTGAGCTACTTGCGCTTGCGCCTGCTGCTGGGCGTTCGCCTCCGCCGCCGGGTTGTTTAGGGCAAGCTCTTCCTTGGCCTTTTCCGCAATCTGCGTCAAAACTTTCTGCGCCCGATACAGCGCCGCCAATGCCTTCAACTCCGCCGCTTTCGCACCCGCTCCATCCGACTGATCCAATTGCATCCTCGCCACACTCATCGACGCCGTCGCCTCACTCAACGCGGGAGCCGCCCCCGATAGCTCCGGGGCTAGCTGAATCGTAAAGGCATCCACATTCCCCCGAATCTCCTGCTGACGAGGCGATTGCCCAGCAAAAGCCGCCGCAGGTTGCAACTTCTTTGCCAAAACCAAAGCCACCCCTTTGCCCGTATCCAGCTCCAACTTCTGCTCCGCAATAATCATCGCCGCCAATTCCGCTCCCCCCTTCACCGCGGCCGCCAGCGCCTGCTTCTCCTGTGCCGCTTGCGCTAGCTCTTCCCCGATCTGCTTTTCCGCTTTCGCTAATTCCTCCGCCGCAGCTTGTTGCGCCGCTTGCGCCGCCGCTGGCTTCTTCGCTTGGACCGCCGCCGTCGCCTCGGCCGCTTTCGCCGCCGCTTGGTTCATCGACGCCGCCGCCTGCGGGGCCATCTTCGCCGCTTGCGCCGCCAGCTGACTCGCCGCTTCCGCAATCGCCGATTGCCCCGCCTTATCAGGATTTTGTGCCGCCGCCGCCTCCTGTTTCGCTAAGTCTCCCGCCGCCTTCTGCAACTGCCCAAGATCCTTCACCAAATCCCCAATCTTCCCCGCCGCCGCATCCGCCTTGGCAATCTCCGCCTGAATCTTCGTCTCCGCCGCCTCCATCCCCGCTAACGCTTCCCGACTATTCTTCACCGCCGCTTCAGGGTTCTTTTCCGCCATCGCCCCACGCGCTTCCTGAATCTTCTCATGCGCTCCGTTCATACTCCGCGCCGCCGCCGGCAAATCTCCCTCAAGCTTCTGTGCCGTCGCGTCATTTTTCCCTGCCACATCCGCCTGCTTATCCTCCAATGCCCCCAAATCCTCAGGCCGTCCACCTCGCTGATCCTGAAATCGACGCTGCAAATCCTTGTTCTTTTGCAACGCTTCCCGAGGCTGCTTCGCCAGCTTGGCGTCGATCTGCTTCTGCTCAATTTGCTGATCCACCCATTTATCAAAATCTTTCTCCCCCACTGCTTTAGCGGTTTGTTTGATAATCTCCTTTTCCTCCTCAATTAACTTCGCCACCTCGCGTTCCGCCGCTCGCAATCCATCCGCCCGATCTTGCGGCGGGGCAATTTCTCGCGCCAATCGACGCAGGGCATCCCGCGTGACCTTTTCTTCAGCGACCGCTTTAAAGAGTTGCGCCTGCTTCAACGCATCCGCCGCCGCCTCCGCATTCGGTTGCACTTTTTGTAAAGCTTCCATCCCCTTCATTAACCGCTCCGCGACCCCAATGTTCGCGGGGTCTTGGGCAAACTTTCCAATGCTCTCCCCGATCAATTGCATCTCCGCCGCAATCGCCGTCTGCTCCGCCTGCTGACCCTCCATATTCGCCTGAATCGCCGCCTCAAAATTCTCTGGCTTCCGACCCTTATCCCATGACCCCAAACTAATCCCATTTTGCAAATTCACCGCCTGTCGATCGGCCAACTGATTCAATTGCTGCGAAAGCTCCATCGCTTGTTGCTTCCGCAAATGATCCGCGAGCAACTTCTTCATCTGCGTAATCAACGCCTTCTGCCCCGTATACGCCGCACTCAACTCCTTCTTCGCCAACCCTCCATCCCCACTGTCCCGCGCTTTTCCCAGAAACTCCACGATCTGCTTCATCTCCGCCCCACTCAACTGCGCGATCGATCCCCGAATCGCTTTCACTAACTTCTCATCCTCACCACTCAAACCGTTCCGCGTGTATTCATCGAGCATCGCATCCAGTTGATCCACGAGCGCCTGCGCCTCAGTCCGCAACTGCACCTGCTTCACCTCACCCTCCCGAATCCGCTCGCCCACAGGATTCACAGGCGCTGCCCCCAGCGATGTCACCAACCAACTAGCCATCAGTAATCGATGTGGGATTCGTTTCATAGGACGCGCAATTCAGGGAAGTCAGACAAGTCAACCGGGGTGAACAAGTGACTTATTCTTTCACAGAAAATACTTTGAGTCAAATTCTCAGAACCCCCACCAAAATCACCACTCCACCCCCGCCCCTCGACTAATCCCGCCCCAAAATTTCTGCGGGCGCTCCCGGCACCCGAACTTCTGGCACCTCCAGCGGTGGCGTCGCCATCACTCGCCCCATCCGCGTGGTCACGGTGATCTCTCGGTAAGTCGTCTTTTCTTTGGTCAGCGGATCGACCACCGCACTCTCCTTGGCCACGAAATTTGCCACTGTCTCCACCGCCGGCGTTGGCCTTCGCCGGAACGCATGGAAAAGCATCACCATTCCCAAATAAGTCGTAAAAATTCCCATCCCAAGGCAAAGGAGAAGACGAAAGTTCATCGGGGCTTTTGAGATTTCTCCGCTTCCTCAATTAAATTCCAAAACCCTTTCTGTTGAGCAAGTTGCGCATCCTCAGTCATCGGTAGTTTCGTCCGAAAAAGAAAGTCCCGAATGGTATTCTTATGGAGCATCCGATGCACCGTAATCCCCTGCCCAGCTCTCGCAAAATAAATCCGATAATCCTTCGCCCGATACCGAAACAATCGCTGACCATCCCGCTCAACCACCCCAAACTTCTCCGCGTCTAAATTGTCCAGATCCCCAGGCAAAAACTGAAACTCCGCTAGTAAGTCCAACTGCAACTCCTTGGGCAATGCCGCCATCTCAGCGGCACTAATTTCGTTAAAAATAATCTGGAGCACAATCAGTAGGATGAAGGATCAACAAAGTCGTTCTCAGAAACTCTGCCCGATTTTTCAAATAAATAAACCCTTTCCACCCGCGGTCCAATCCCCGTAAAAATTTCCCAAGCAATCGTCCCCGCCTTCCCCGCAAGCTCCGCCGCCAGAATCTCCTCCTCCCCTTGCCTCCCCAGCAAAACCACTTCCTCCTCCAACCCCACCCCAGCCAACCCCGACACATCCACAACGATCTGGTCCATCGTCACCCTCCCCAAAACGGGGCACCGCTGCCCACGAATCAAGACCTCCGCCCCACGACCCGAGAGATGCCGCGGATACCCATCCGCATACCCCACCGCAAGGGTCGCCAAATCACTCGGACGCTCGGTCCGAAAGGTCCGCCCATAACTCACCCCATGCCCCGCCGGTACCCGACGAATCTGCGTCATCCGCACCTTCCAAGTCAAAATCCCCCTCACGTGATCCTGAAAACTCCCAATCGGCGCACTCCCATAAAGAGTTAATCCCACCCGGACTAACTCCCCAACCCCCACGGGAAAACCGATCATTCCCGCGCTGTTCATCGCATGCACCAACAAGGGCACCGGCGACACCCCCGCCAACCGCTCAACGATCCCCCGAAACCCCGCCAATTGCTCAGTCGTAGCCCCAGCATCCTCATCCGCCACGGGAAGATGCGTCGCCACCCCAGTCACCCAAATATTTGGAAATAAACGGATTGCCTCCATCAATCCCCGCAAGTCTCCTTCCAAAAATCCCACCCGTCCCATCCCCGTGTCGATTTTCAAATGGATCGCAAATGGGGTGTCTCCAGCCAAGGCCGCATAAGCTTTCAATTCTTCCAACGAACAGACCGCCGGCAAAAATCCCCGCCGAATGATCTCCCCCCGCTCCTCCGCCAAAGCAGGCCCCAAAAGAAAAATCGGCGTCTCCTCATCCTCGTCCCGCACCTCCACCCCTTCCCGCAGATTCGCCACCCCAAAAAAATCTACCCGACCACGCAACGCCCGCACCATCGCCTTCACCCCATGCCCATAGGCATTCGCCTTCATCACCGCCATCACCTTCACCCCTTCCCGAAGATGCTCACGGATCGCCCGCACGTTCGCCCGAAGAGCGTCGAGATCCACCTCCACCCACGTGCGGCAGGGAAAGGCTTGAAGACTGGTGGAATTCACAATGAACAGCGCTCCATAAAAAGTGCCCCACCACCTAATCGTAAAATCCCCTTCCCTGTCGAGATTTCGGTCCTCTTTCCTCTTTCATCCTTGCTCTGGACAGATTTTCCCAAAAGGGACAATCTCCCCACCTTATCCCAACCCGTTGGCTTATGAAAAAAATCCTTCCTCTTCTTCTATCCCTAGTCACCTTCACCTCGCTCGCCTTCGCCGAAATCGCCACCCCATCCCCCTCTAAATCAACGCCCGCGAGCACTCCCGCCCCCGCAAAGCCTTTACCAAAATCTCCCACCTCCTCCACCCCTCCATCCGCCTCCCCCACCAACCCGAACGTCTTCCAGAAAATCTTCGGTTCCCGATCAAGTAAATCCCCCGTCCCTCCCACCACCCCCCCACCAGCCACACCCTCCCAAAAACCCAAACCCAAACGTCCCACCCCAGAAAAAGACCCCGAAGAAACCACTCCACCCACCGAGCCATCCCCAACGCCAGCTGTTCCCCCGAAAAAAGGACGGAAAGGAAAAACTCCTCCCGTAGTCGCCACTCCCACCGACATCGATCCCGCCGCCCTCGAACAGCTCCGCTTCAACGCCGCAAAAACCAAGGCGATGACCAAACCCGAAATCATCGAACTCAAAGCCAAAGCCGACCAAGCCGCCACCGAAGATGATGCCCGCAATGCTCAACGGATCTACACCAAAGCTCTCTATCGCGAAATGCGCCAGATCGACGAAACCATTGAAGAACGCGTCAAAGCCGTCGAATCCGCAGTGCTCAAGCGCCTCGACTCCAAGTAAATAGCCCGCCCCCCTCCCATCCCGCCTTCAACCGCGCAGCCATCTCCCCAGATTGGCAACCACACAAAGCGCGTTGAAGAGCAAATAAATTGCTAGGGGTCGCGGCCCACCCTTCAGCCTCCCACCTGCCAAACCCTCCCCCCGCAACATCCCCGCCACCCCACTCCCCACGATCCACCACCCCAAATGGATCCACGGAAGCGAAAAAACCCCCGTCACCACCGACCCCCGCCAAAACCACCACCCCCGAATCGGCGATGCCACCGGCTCAAGGATTCCGTCAGTCACCGCCAAAAAGAACCCCGTCAACAGAGCGACCCGCCAACGCCCAGCTCCCGGCATCACCTTTTGTGCCCCTTGTCGCGCCCCGATCAGCAAGCAAAACCAGAGCATCAGCCAGCCGATCGGAACCGCCCCCATCTTCATCCCCAATGACGACGAAAACCGCAGCTTCCCCACCGGCCAACCCCCATACCCACCCGCCAAGCCCACCAACATCGCCCCCACCCCAATCGTCATCGCCCAACGCCGCGCCGTCGGCAACCCTTCCACCCCACTCAGCCACCCATAAGTCAGCACCGCCGCCAAGAAAATCCACCCCAAATCACCGTAGGCGACCAAACCCGCAACCACCACCCGAAGGTCGCCATTCCCAATCCGCTCCCGCAAAAAAACCTCGCTCATCCCCACCCCCCAAACCACCCCCATCCACAGGGTCCCTAAACAGAAAAAAATCCACGCACTCCCCAGCCAAGGCTGAAGCCCACGAAAAATCCACGAAGTCCACGGGCGATTCATCCCCAAAGAAAAATCTCCCCCGTTCCCATCCCCAACCCCATCCCCATCCGCCTCCCCAATCTAGCGCGCAAGATCCGAGCTGAAATCGTCGCTCTCCCGGAGCTTGATCGTCTGAATCGCTTCCCGAACTTCCGCACGCAAACTTGCCATCATTTCCCGCGTGACCTCGATCTGCTTCACCTTAAATTGCGCCCACTCTTCCGCCGTCGACCGCAACCGCTCGCATGACCGCGTAAAATACGCCCGCGCCGTCTCACTCAAATGCGGTGACTCCAGCTTCGTCTCCAAACAACGCTGCGCCTCACCCAACTCCGCCAGCAAAATCTTTTCCGAAGGCACCCGCCGGAGCTGAGTCGTCAATCCCAGCTTGCTCAAGGTCCAAATAATCCACTTCGTCGGATCAAACTGCCACGGCTTCACCCCATTACGATAGTCGTGTTGAAACTCATGGTGATAATTGTGATAGCCTTCGCCAAAAGTAAAGATCGCCGTAAACCAAGAATCTCGCGCACTGCAACGCGAGGAGTAGGGCCGCGACCCAATCCAATGGCACAGCGAATTAATACAAAATGTGCAGTGCTGCAGAAAGACCACCCGCGCCACCCCAGCGATCAAAAATGACCCCAACGCCGATGACCATCCTCCCCATGCATACCCCAGCATCGCTGGCAAAATAAATGCCACAAAAACCCCCAACATCTGCACATGCCGATGCTGCCACATCACCAGCGGATCCTTTTGCAAATCAGTGACATTTTCGTAAGTCAACGGCGGGCGCAACTTAAAGAGCAACCACCCAATGTGCGCGTGAAACAGCCCCTTATTAATGTCGTAGGGATCGTCGTCGTGATCCACAAACTTATGGTGAATGCGGTGCTCGCAGGACCACATCAATGCCGAATTCTCAAACGCTCCCGCCCCAAAAATCAGGGTGAAAAGACGCACCGACCAATGCCCACGAAAAGCCAAGTGCGAGAACATCCGATGGTATCCCAAAGTGATCGAAAATCCACAGGCCGCCAGCATCACCAAGAAAAGCCCGACCTGAAACCAATCAATCCCAAACTTCCACAAATAAATCGGCACCGCCGTCAGCGTCAGCGTAAAAGTCCCGATCAAAAAGGAACTCGTCACCCAGTTTACACGGTCGAAAGGAATGTTTTTAAACATGGAATTTTTGAACTTGGATTCGCGAGAAAGTCGCAGACTAATAGAACCATTCCCCACCCCTTGCAACTGGAAAAATCCCCCAAGCCTCCACCCCAATTCATCCCTTCATCCCCCACCCCAAAACCTCCCAAGCTCCCCCATCCATCACGATTCTCCCCACCCAATCACCCACCAAAACTAAGCATTGCCCCACTCCCTCCCCTTCCCTAGCCTCCGACGATGTCATTTAAAGATTTTGGGCTAAACGAGATGGTGGTTCGTGGGGTAGAAAGCATGGGCTATGTCGATCCCACCCCCATCCAATTACGCGCCTTTCCCATCATTCTCTCCGGTCGCGATATGATGGGCTCCGCCCAAACAGGCACGGGAAAAACCGCCGCCTTCGGCCTCCCCATCCTCTCCAAACTCGCCTCCCACGGAAAGATGCGCGCCCTCATCCTCGAACCCACCCGCGAACTCGCCGCCCAAGTCGAAACCGCCTTCCGCGACTTCGCCCGCTTCATGGATCTCACCGTCGGCCTCGTCTACGGGGGCGTCGGCTACGGCAAACAACGCGAATTCCTCCAGCAAGGCGTCGATGTCCTTGTCGCCACCCCAGGTCGCCTCCTCGATCTCATCGAAGATGGCACCGCCAAACTCGACGATATCCAATACCTCGTCCTCGATGAAGTCGATCGCATGCTCGATATGGGCTTCCTCCCTCAAGTCCGCCGCATCGTTGATCGTCTCCCCAAAACCCGCCAAACTCTCTTCTTCTCCGCCACCCTCCCACCCGAACTCGAGACCATGACCAAATGGCTCCTCACCAATCCCGAACAAGTGGAAATCGGCCAACGCCGCTCCCCCGCCGAGACGGTCACCCACGCCCTTTATCCCGTCGCTAAAGATCAGAAATTTGACCTCCTCATCGGCCTCCTCGAACACACCCAGTTCGATAGCGCGATCATCTTTACGAGCACCAAAGTCATGGCCGACCGCGTGGCCCACCAACTCAAAGATCTCAAACATTCCGTCGCTATCCTCCACTCCAATCGCACCCAAAGCGAACGCGAAGACGCCCTCGCCGGCTTCAAAAGTGGCAAGTATGAAGTCCTCGTCGCCACCGATATCGCTGCCCGAGGCCTCGACATCGCCGGTGTTTCGCACGTGGTCAATTATGATGTCCCCCAACATCCCGAAGACTACGTCCACCGCATCGGCCGCACCGGCCGCGCCCTCCAAGTCGGCGACGCCGTCACCATTTTCACCGCCGAAGAAGTCGACCACGTCCGCGCCATCGAACGCTTCATCGGCACAAAAATTCAGCGGATGAAGTTGGAAAACTTTCCCTACCTCTACACCGCCCTCTTTAACGAAGACGCCATCCCCCAAGGCGGGGTCGGCAAAGGCGTCCGCACCGCCCGCGGCTACAGTTTCGGTGCCAAAAAACGCCGCTAAACCACCGCCCCCCAAAAGCCTATACCCAAGCGAATTCCCTTGCCATTCTTCAAGCCTGACGGACCCAAGGGACGCGGTCATCCGTCGAGTGGGGAACCGGCGAGCATCAGCAAA
>Ga0114970_10000566_pt1 | contig 27733 bp, 30 predicted proteins | sample M_140205_XF_Meta_FD_87030 | JGI IMG/M metagenome (GOLD analysis project Ga0114970, IMG submission 87030) | Freshwater microbial communities from Lake Montjoie, Canada to study carbon cycling - M_140205_XF_MetaG | ecosystem: Environmental > Aquatic > Freshwater > Lake | place: Lake Montjoie...
AGGTCATTCCCGGAACACCGGATTCGCTTGGGGATCGGTGGGTGCTGTGGAATAACGAGGAGAGATGGCCATGGAAAAGGCGGCTTTGCGGGTGGTTGGCAACGACATGGACAAGGATCGCAAGCGGGCCCTCGAGGCCGCGCTGAGCCAGATCGACCGCGCCTTCGGCAAGGGCTCGGTGATGAAGCTGGGCTCCAGGGACCTTGGCCTGGCCACTGACGCGGTTTCCACCGGCTCGCTGGGCCTGGACATCGCCCTTGGCATTGGCGGCCTGCCGCGCGGCCGTGTCATCGAGGTCTATGGCCCCGAATCCTCGGGCAAGACCACCCTGGCCCTGCATGTGGTGGCCGAGATTCAGAAAAAGGGCGGCATCGCCGCCTATGTCGATGCCGAGCATGCCCTGGACCCGGTCTATGCCAAGAAGCTGGGCGTCGATATCGACGAGATGCTGATCTCCCAGCCCGACACCGGCGAACAGGCCCTGGAGATCACCGACACGCTGGTGCGTTCCGGCGGCGTCGACATCGTGGTGATCGACTCGGTGGCGGCCCTCACGCCCAAGGCGGAGCTGGAAGGCGAGATGGGCGACAGCCTGCCCGGCCTGCAGGCCCGCCTGATGAGCCAGGCGCTGCGCAAGCTCACCGGCAGCATTTCCAAGTCCAACACCATCGTGCTCTTCATCAACCAGATCCGCATGAAGATCGGCGTGATGTTCGGCAACCCGGAAACCACGACGGGCGGCAATGCCCTGAAATTCTATGCCTCGGTGCGCCTCGACATCCGCCGTATCGGTGCGCTCAAGGACCGCGACGAGGTGGTGGGCAACCAGACCCGCGTCAAGGTGGTGAAGAACAAGGTCGCCCCGCCCTTCAAGCAGGTCGAATTCGACATCATGTACGGCCAGGGCATCTCCAAGGTGGGTGAGCTGGTCGATCTGGGCGTCAAGGCCAGCATCGTGGAGAAATCGGGCTCCTGGTATTCCTATGACGGCAGCCGCATCGGCCAGGGCCGCGAATCCGCCAAGACTTTCCTCACCGCCAACCCGGATGTGGCCGACAAGATCGAAAAGGCCATCCGCGCCGCCTCGGGCCAGATCGGCCAGAACCTGGTGCTGGAAGCCGCCGAGAAGGCGGAAGACGACGAATAGGCTGCCAGCCTTATGAAACGTTGCGTTTCTTGCCATGAGATGCAGCTCCTCGGCGAAGGGCGCCCCCGAAAGGGGGCGCCCTTCGTTTTTCGGGCCCGAAGGGGGGGTATCGAAAAACTGCGGTTCAAATGGGCGGGCGGCCCGGCTTTCCCCAAGCGTGACAAGGCTTTTTCGGGCCGGTACAACCAAACCCATGAAAAGCCTCAGCGACGTCCGTGCCGGATTCCTCGATTTCTTCGTCAGCCGTGGCCACACCGTGGTTGCGTCCTCGCCGCTGGTGCCGCGCAACGACCCGACCCTGCTCTTCACCAATGCGGGCATGGTCCAGTTCAAGAACCTCTTTACCGGCCAGGAGAAGCGCGACTATGCCCGCGCCACCACGGTACAGAAATGCGTCCGCGCCGGCGGCAAGCACAATGATCTCGACAATGTCGGCTACACCGCCCGGCACCACACCTTCTTCGAGATGCTGGGCAACTTCTCCTTCGGCGATTATTTCAAGGAAGAGGCGATCCTCTTTGCCTGGGACTTCATCTCCAAGACGCTGGGGCTGCCCAAGGACCGGCTGCTGGTCACGGTCTATCCCACCGACGAGCAGGCCCGGGCCCTGTGGAAGAAGATCGCTGGCTTTAGCGACGACAGGATCATCGGCCATACCGACAATCTCTGGGCGATGGGCCCGACCGGACCGTGCGGCTTCTGTTCTGAGATTTTCTACGATCAGGGTCCGTCCGTGGCCGGTGGCCCGCCCGGCAGCCCGGACGAGGATGGCGACCGCTATCTCGAATTCTGGAACCTGGTCTTCATGCAGTTCGAGCAGGTGGACGAGAAGACCCGCATCGATCTGCCCAAGCCGTCCATCGATACCGGCATGGGACTGGAGCGAATCGCCGGCATCCTGCAGGGCGTCACCAACAATTACGACGTCGATCTCTTCCGCCACCTGATTGGCGTGTCCGAGGAGATGAGCGGCGTGCGCAGCGAGGGCGAGGCCAAGTTCAGCCATCGCGTCATCACCGACCATCTGCGCTCGACCTCGTTCCTGATCGCTGATGGCGTGCTGCCCTCCAATGAGGGGCGCGGTTATGTCCTGCGCCGCATCATGCGCCGCGCCATGCGCCACGCGCACCTGATCGGAACCAAGGACCCGCTGATGCACCGGCTGGTGCCGTCGCTGATGGCCGAGATGGGCAGCGCCTATCCCGAGCTCAAGCGGGCCGAGGCGCTGATCGCCGAGACCCTGAAGCTGGAGGAAATCCGCTTCCGCGAGACCCTGGCGCGCGGCCTCAAGCTGCTGGACGAAGCCACCGGCACCCTGAAGTCGGGCGATCGTCTGCAGGGCGATGTCGCCTTCAAGCTTTATGATACCTATGGCTTCCCGCTCGACCTGACGCAGGAATCCTTGCGCGCACGCAATATCGCCGTCGATACCGATGGCTTCACCGCCGCGATGCAGAAGCAGAAGGCCGAAGCCCGCGCCAGTTGGCAGGGTTCGGGCGAAGCCGCCAGCGAAGCGCAATGGTTCGCGGTACTGGACGAAGTCGGCCGCACCGAGTTCCTTGGCTATGATTCCGCCGAAGCCGAAGGCGTCATTCTGGCCATCTTCAAGGACGGCGGCCGCGTCTTGGCCGCCAACGTTGGCGAGACCGTGGAAATCCTCACCAACCAGACGCCGTTCTACGCCGAATCCGGCGGCCAGGCCGGCGATGTCGGCCACATTGCCTCGGACAAGGCCAAGGGCCAGGTCGCTGATACCCAGAAGAAACTGGGCGCGCTGCATGTGCATGTGGTCAAGATCACCGAAGGCAGTTTTGCGCCGGGCGATGCGGTGGACCTGAAGATCGACACTGAGCGCCGCCGCGCCACCCGCGCCAACCACAGCGCCACGCATCTGCTGCATGCAGCGTTGAAGCGCGTGCTGGGCGGCCATGTCAGCCAGAAGGGTTCGCTGGTCAATGCCGAGCGGCTGCGGTTCGATTTCTCGCATCCCAAACCGGTGTCGCCGGAGGAACTGGAAACCATCGAGGGCCAGGTCAACGCCATCATTCGCCAGAACTCCGATACGACAACGCGCCTGATGCCGACCGACCAGGCGGTGGCGGCGGGAGCCGAAGCCCTGTTCGGCGAAAAATATGGCGACGAAGTGCGCGTGCTCACGATGGGCCGCGATCTTGAGAGCCCGAAGGCCTACTCGGTCGAACTGTGCGGCGGCACCCATGTGTACCGGCTGGGCGATATCGGCCTTTTCACCATCCTGTCGGAAAGTGCCGTGGCAGCGGGCGTGCGCCGCATCGAGGCGCTGACGAGCGAACATGCGCGCCGGTATCTTTCCGGCCAGGCGGGCATCGCGCGCGAGGCGGCGTCTGTCATCAAGACACCCATCGGCGAATTGTCGTCGCGTGTGTCGCAGCTTTCGGAAGAACGCCGCAAGCTGGAGCGCGAGTTGGCCGAATCCAAGAAGCAACTGGCGCTGGCCGGTCCGTCCAAGGGCGGCAGCGATGACGGCGAAACCATCGCCGGCATCAAGACGGTGTTGAAAGTGGTGGAAGGCGTCTCGCCCAAGGATCTCAAGAGCCTGGCCGATGGCGCCAAGCAGCAGATCGGCTCGGGCGTCGTTGCCTTCATCGCCGTGGCCGACGGCAAGGCCTCCATCGTGGCCGGTGTCACCGATGATCTGACGTCGCGCATCAGCGCGGTCGATCTGGTCAAGATCGCGGCGGAAGCGCTGGGCGGCAAGGGTGGCGGTGGCCGTCCCGACATGGCGCAGGCGGGTGGCCCGGCGGGCGACAGCAACGCGGCGCTACAGGCGATTCGCGACAAGCTGGGCGCACCCGCGCCGGTCTAGGCGATAATATCCGGCAGCAGGTTGGTGTTGATCTCGGCGATCTCGTCCTTGAGCTGAAGCTTGCGCTTTTTCAGCCGCGACAACGCCAGCTGATCGCCGCTGCCGTTCAGCTCCAGTGCGTCGATGGCGGCGTCGAGGTCGCGATGCTCCTGCATCAGCTGCGCCAGCTTGGCGCGCGCGGCGACTTCATCCGGAGCCGTAACGCCCATTACTGCACCTTCTTCTTGCGCTTGCTCTTGGCGATGGTCTCGCCCCAGCGCTTCACATCGGGCCAGTCATACCCAAACAGGTCCAGCGCCCGTCCCACCGTCTGGTCGACAATATCTTCCAGCGTGCGCGGCGCGGCATAGAAGGCGGGCACCGGCGGCAGGATCACCGCGCCCATCTCGGCCAGCGCCGTCAGGTTGCGCAGGTGGCCCAGATGCAGCGGCGTCTCGCGCACCATCAGCACCAGCAGGCGGCGCTCCTTCAGGCAGACATCGGCGGCGCGCGTCAGCAGCGTGGTGCAGACGCCGGTGGCGATCTCGCTCATCGCCTTGACCGAGCAGGGCGCCACGATCATGCCCCGGGTCTTGAAGCCGCCACTGGAAATCGGCGCGGCGATGTCGTTCACGCCATAATGGTAGTCCGCCTTGGCGGCGACAGCCCTGGGGTTCAGGCTGGTTTCATAGCCGATGGTCATTTCGGCGGGCCCGGTCATTACCAGGTGCGATTCTATCCCCAGTTCCCGGCAGGCTTCCAGCATCCGGATGCCATAAGCCGCACCGGAAGCGCCCGACATGCCGACAATCAGGCGTTCGGTAACCACTTCGGCTTGCGCGCCTTTTTTGCTTTTGGGGTTGGCCATGGGGCCTTCGTTAGCATCCCTTTGGGCGCAAGCGAAGCGGAAGTTCCGGACGCCGAAGTTAACCGAATTTGAGGATGACAGGCGGGGATGACGGTACTTTACTTTTCGGGCCTGGAGCGGCCTGTCCGCCATCTGCGGACGCCGGAACGAACCGATGAGGTGAACGCATGGCGTTGCAAGGACAAATCAACCACCTTTCCAATCAGCACAAGAAAATCGACGATATCATCAATGCCGAGATGTCGAATCCCGATTGGGACGAGATGCGTGTCGCGGCGCTGAAGAAGCAGAAACTCCGCATCAAGGACGAACTCGAACGGCTGCGCGGCAGCGTTCATTAAGGTTCGCTAGGTCACTGGCTCGATCGTCTTCGTCTTGCGCGCCCTGGCCGCGACGAAGATTGCCAGCGCACCAAATTCGCAGATCGCGGCAGCCAGGAATGACGCGCCGGGGAAATGTACTGGCGCCACCGGGCTGGTGAAATACGCGAACAAGTTGGTCATGATCAGCGGCGAGGCAATGGCGGTCAGGCTGCCGATGCTGGCGATGGCGCCCTGCAGTTCGCCCTGCTCATTGTCTGGCACCATGTGCGAGAGGATGGCGCTCAGCGCCGCGCCGCCGATGCCGCCAAAACAGAACACCACCATGACGGCGTAAAGTACCGCCGGGTTCGGTGCGAAGGCGTAGCCGGCATAGCCGATGGCGCCTGCGGCAAGCCCGAGCAGGACCGACCTTGTTTCGCCCAGGCGCGGCGTCAGCACGCGCGGCAGCACGGCGAACGAGATGGAGGAGAATACGCCCACCGCCACCAGCGACCAGGCGACATCTGCGGGGCCCCAGCTGAATTTCAGCATGGTGTAATAGCTCCAGGTCGCGGGCAGAGAGTCATGTGCCAGCCGTAGCAGCGCCAGCGTTCCGAACATGGACAGCAGCGCCGGATAGCGTTTCAGCGACTTGAGCGAGCCCAGCGGATTGGCGCGGCGCCAGTCGAACTTGCGCCGCCGTTCTGCCGGCAGCGATTCCTTCAGCACCAGCAGGCCGAACAGCGCGTTGGCCGCCGCCAGCCCGCCCGCGACGAAGAATGGCACGCGCAGGCCGAAATATTCGCCCAGCAATCCGCCCAGGGCGGGCCCGAGAATAAAGCCCAAGCCAAAGGCAGCGCCCACCAGGCCGAAATTGGCGGCGCGTTTTTCCGGCGGTGAAACGTCGGCGATATAGGCGTTGACGGTGGTGTAGGCCGCGCCCGCCATGCCCGATAGCGTGCGCCCAATGAAGAGCCACAAGATGGTCGGCGACAGGCCGGTCAGCACGTAATCGAAGGACAGCATCGCCAGCGACAGGATCAGCACCGGGCGGCGGCCGAAGCGGTCCGACAGGTTGCCGATCACGGGCGCGCAAATGAACTGCATCAGCGCATAGACGAAGAACAGCCAGCCGCCCCAGCTGGCTGCGCCCGACAGGCCGGTGTGGGTCAGCTCCGCGATCAGGCGCGGCGCCACGGGAATGATCAGGCCCAGGCCGATCGTGTCGATCAGCATGGTGAGGAAGATGAAAATCAGCGCGCTGCGGCTACTCATGTGCTTTTGGCTTTCTCGCGCATCACGATGCGGACCGGCGTCGTTTTTTGCTTATTTGTGGCGCCATGGGAGCGGCACGCTAAAGAAAGCCGCAATCGGCGGCAAGGTTGGACGAACAGGGCGGCGATGCTAGAAGGCCGCTCCTAGGAGCGCGCATGTCCATCACCGACCAACCCCAGGCCCCGAAGACCGGCATGATCCGCAGGCTTTATGACTGGATGATGCGCAACGCCACCGGCAAGCATGCCTGGCGCATGCTGGCGGTCTTCACCTTCGCCGAAGCGTCATTTTTCCCCATCCCCACCGACATCATGCTGATCCCGATGGCGCTGGCCGATCGCAAGCGCGCCTGGCTGCTGGGCGCCTGGTGCACCCTGTGGTCCGTGCTGGGCGGCGCGGCGGGCTATGCCATCGGCGCGTTCCTGTATGAATCGCTGGGCGCCTGGCTGATCCAGCTTTATCATCTGGGCAGCGACATGGCGGTCTTCCAGGCCTGGTATGCGCAGTACGGCGCCTGGATCATCCTGATCAAGGGTTTCACGCCCATCCCCTACAAGCTGGTCACGATCACATCCGGCTTCGCCCATTTCAGCTTCTGGACGTTCATGCTGATGTCGGTGATCACGCGCGGCGGCCGCTTTATGCTGGTGGCGGGCCTGATCCGCTGGAAAGGCGAAGTGGCGCGCAACTTCATCGAGAAGCGGCTGGAACTGTCGCTTTTCGTTTTCCTGGCGGTGGTCGTGCTGGGGATCGTGGCCGTCAAATATCTCTTCTGACGGCCAGCAATCTCAGTCCTGCTCGAGCTCTGCCGACTGGATGTAGGAATCAGGGGCCGGCGCGCCTTCATCCGGATTGGCCGGCGCGGCCGTGGCTTGCGCCACGCTCTTCAGCGTCGCGCCCTTGCGGGCGTTGCGCTTCTGCGCCCGTTCCACCTTGGCGGCGGCGCGGCTGACGGCGAGGTCCAGTTCCAGCTGCGAGGTCAGTCCCAGCGTCACCGGGTCCACCGCCTTGATGTTGGTCGCGTTCCAGTGTGAGCGCTCGCGGATCTTCTGGATGGTGGCCTTGGTGGTGCCGATCAGCTTGATGATGTCGGCGTCGGCCATTTCCGGATGGTTCTTGATGATCCAGTAGACCGCGTCCGGCTTGTCCTGGCGCTTGGAGACGGGCGTGTAGCGCGGGGCGCGCTTCTGGCGCACGGTCGGCATCTTGTGCTTTGGCGCCGCCATCTTCAGGCGCTTCTTGGGGTCTTTCTCGGCGTCGGCGATCTGCTCGCGCGTGAGCTGGCCGGTGGCGACAGGGTCCTGGCCCTTGATGCCCTTGGCGACGTCCTCGTCGGCGATGCCCTTCACTTCCAGCGGATGCAGACCGCAGAAATCGGCGATCTGTTCGAAGGACAGACCGGTATTGTCCACCAGCCAGACGGCGGTGGCCTTGGGCATCAGGGGCTTGTTTTCGACGGCCATGATAATTCTCTCCCGTTGAGCGGGGGCACTTTCCGGGCCCGCCGCCCCTCGTCAGGTTAATCCTTTCGAGGAAGGCGGCTGTTGTAGCCAGCCTTGGCCGACGACGCAAAGCCTTTCCGTAAGTAACTGAAAAATATCGATAAATAAGACACTTGCAGCAGGCTGCGGACCGGTTCCAGACTGGCGTTACCCGCAGGAAGACCCGCCATGGCGACCGATCCCGAAGAACTTCAGCCCCGCAAAAAACTGGCCGAAATCGTGCTGGGGGAAGATATCGCGGCGCTGTCAGCGCATGAACTGGAGCACCGCATCGCCCGGCTGGAGGAGGAGATCGCACGCTGCAGGACAGCGATCGCGGCGCGTCACGCCACCAGGTCGGCGGCGGAGAACTTCTTCAAGCGCTAAACCTTTTGCCATCATTGTTAATATGCACAACAGGTCTGTTGCGTAAGCGTTACCGGGCCCGTTTTGCGCCGCTTTCGCGCGGCCTTTACCAAGCAAAATGCTTTTCGGCTTTCGCGGGCGCTGCTAGCGTGCCGCCGTTGATCGAGGGGACGTGACATGCAGCAGGATAGCGACGCGCTGAACGGCATGACGCCACAGGATTTTGTCGGCTCGGCGCTGTTTGACCGCACCTTCGATGAAGGCATGGCGCTGGTCGAAGAGACCGCCCGTTATCTCGATGGCCGTGGCCGCGATGAAGCGCGGGCCCTGCCGCGCAAGGCTTCGATGCTCTATGCCGGTGAAAGCATGCGCGTCACCACCCGCCTGATGCAGGCGGCAAGCTGGCTGCTGGTGCAGCGCGCGGTACGCGATGGCGACATGGATGCGGATCAGGCGGCAGGCGAACGCTATCGCCTGGGCTCCAAGGAAATCTGCCTGGGCGCCTGCGCCGAAAGCACCGACATGCTGCCGGTGGCGCTGCGCGAGCTGCTGGGCCGCAGCGACAGCCTGTATCGCCGCATCGCCCGGCTGGACGATGTTCTGTTCAACGAGGGCGTTATCGCTGCATCAGGCGCGCGCGATCACCAGAGCCGCCTGGCGCAAGCCTTCGGCTCCGACTGATATTTTCCGAAATGACGAAAACAAAAAGGCCCGGTCGCAAGACCGGGCCTTTTGAATTCGTGCGTCGAGTCTGCTTAAGAGCCGACGAAACCCGCGAACTTCTTGTTGAAGCGGGTCAGTCGGCCACCACGGTCCATCAGCTGCTGCTGGCCGCCGGTCCAGGCCGGGTGCGTGGAGGGGTCGATGTCCAGCGTGACCTTCTGGCCCGCTATGCCGTAGGTGGTGCGCGTCTTGTAGGTGGTGCCGTCGTTCAGCTGAACGTCGACAAAGTGATAGTCGGGGTGGATGCCCTTTTTCATGACGCGATACCTTTCCTAGCGGGCCGCCCATTTCCCCCCTGCGCGAAGCGCAAGATAAAGAACAGGTCCCGAGAGGCGCGGGTTATATGGGAGCAGGTCGAACCCGGCAAGACCCGTTTCCACGGCTTCTGCCACCCTATATACAGCCTAGCCGCCCAACAGATTGACCCCATTTGGCCCGCCCAGACAGCGATTTTTCCAGCGAAACCGCGCGGATAGCGGCCGGACGGCCCAAGAGCCGCGCCCTGACGCCGCTGCGGGGCATCCTGCCCTTCTTGCGCCCCTATCGGGGCCGGATCGTCCTGGCCGGGCTCGCCCTGATCGTGGCGGCCACGGCCACCCTGATGCTGCCCCAGTTCGCCCGGGGCCTGATCGACTCCAAGGGCCTGACGGCGGAAGAGGCCCATGCCCTGGCCGACTACTACTATGCCTTTGTCGCGGCGGCGGCGGTGCTGGGCCTGGCCTCGGCCGTCCGCTTCTATGCCGTGACCTGGCTGGGCGAGCGGGTGGTGGCCGATATCCGCAAGGCGGTGTTCGACAATGTGCTGGGCCTGTCGCCGGAATTCTTCGAGGTCACGCGTACCGGCGAGGTGCTGTCGCGGCTGACCGCCGACACCACCCTGATCCAGACCGTGGTCGGTTCTTCGGCCTCGCTGGCGGCGCGCAACCTGGTGACGCTGACGGGCGGGCTGATCATGATGTTCGTCACCAGCCCCAAGCTGGCCCTGTTGGTGGTGGGCGCGGTGGTGGTGGTGATGCTGCCCATGCTGCTGTTCGGGCGCTGGGTGCGCAAGCTTTCGCGTGCAAGCCAGGATTCCATCGCTGACACCTCGGCGCGTGGCACCGAGACGCTCAACGCCGTGCCCACCGTGCAGGCCTTCACCCAGGAAGCGCATGAGCGGCGCGCCTTCGGCGCGGCGGTGGAGCGCGCCTTCGCCTTTGCTCGCGACCGCACCCGCGCCCGCGCCATCCTGACGGCCGTAGCGATCTTCACCGCCTTCTCCAGCCTGGCCACGGTCGGGCTGGTCGGCCTGCATGACATGATCGCAGGTGACCTGACCGGCGGCGATGTCATCGCCTTCATCATCTATGGCTTCCTCACCGGCGGCGGCGTCGGCGCCCTGTCTGAAACCTGGGGCGACTTGCAGCGCGCGGCTGGCGCTTCCGAGCGTCTGATGGAGCTGCTGCACGAAGTGCCCGCCATTCGCGCGCCGGAGCATCCCAGCGCGCTGGCGGCCCGTCCTTCCGGCGCGGTGTCGTTTGAGAATATCGAATTTCGCTATCCCACCCGGCCCGATACGGCGGCGCTGAATGGCTTTTCGTTCAACGTTGCGGCGGGCGAAGCCGTGGCGCTGGTGGGCCCATCGGGCGCCGGCAAGTCCACGGTCTTCCAGTTGATGCTGCGTTTCTATGCAGCGCAAAAGGGCGCGATCCGCTTTGACGGCGTCGATATCGCCGCGCTCGATCCCATTGAACTGCGCCGGCACATTGCCGTGGTGGCGCAGGATCCAGTGATCTTCTCCGGCTCCATCGCCGCCAACATCGCCTATGGCAAAGCCGATGCCACGCGCGCGGAAATCGCCGCCGCTGCCGAGGCCGCCGCCGCTGCCGAGTTCATCGAGAAGCTGCCCCAGGGCTATGACACGCTGCTGGGCGAGCGCGGCATCACTCTTTCGGGCGGCCAGCGCCAGCGCATCGCCATCGCCCGTGCCATCCTGCGCGATGCGCCGCTGCTGCTGCTGGACGAAGCCACCAGCGCGCTGGACGCCGAGAATGAGCGGCTGGTGCAGACGGCGTTGGCCAACCTGATGGTGGGTCGCACCACCCTGGTCATCGCCCATCGCTTCGCCACCATCCAGCGCTTGAAGCGCATCGTGGTGCTGGAAGAAGGCCGCATCGTCGCCGAAGGCAGTCATGCCGAGTTGATGGAACGCGGCGGTCTTTATGCGCGCCTGGCGCGCCTGCAATTCAGCGAGGCCCAAACGTGAAAAGTATCCTGAAACGTCCCGACCGCTTTACCCGCATCGTCGTCCTGGTCTGGGTGATTGCCGGCGTGGTCGTTCTGACCACCGGCTTCCGGGCGTTGACGGCGATGGGCCTGCTCAGTTTTGGCGGCAGTGCCAGCCCGGGCCTCTGCCGCGCCATCACCCTGCCGGCGCCGGGTGACCTTGCCTACGAGGCCAAGAACAAGACGCTGTTCATCGCCAGCAACCCGGCAAACGGCAAGGGCGCGATCTATGCGCTGGCCAATGGGCAGTCCAAGCCAGTAAAGCTGGCGGGCACACCGGCCGACTTCCATCCCGGCGCCATCAGCATCGGTTATGATGCCGGTGGCGAACCCAATCTGGCCGTGATCGACCACAAGGCCAGTGGCGCAGTGGCGACGGGGCTTTACGGCGTCGATTATGACGGCGGCAGCGCCAGGCTCAGCTACCAGTCCACCACGCAAGGCGGCCTGGCCAAGCGCGGGCAGGGTATCGTCGCGATGGGCAATGGCCGCTTTTATCTCAGCGCCAATCCCGTCAGCAGCGACCTGATGGCCTGGGCCGACCGCTGGTTCCTGCTGGGCCGGGCGCACCTGCTATTTTTCAACGGCACCATGTTCATGGATGCGGTGGCGGGAATATCCGATCCGTCGGGCGTCGCGGCCTCTGCTGACGGGCAATATCTCTATGTCCTGTCGCGCAATGAGCGCCGCGTGATCGCCTTTCGGCGCGAAATCTTCACCGGGACGCTGACGGAAATGGATTCGCTCTCGCTGCCGATGCGGCCCGAGCGCATCAGCGTGGCCGCCAACAACGTGCTGTGGGTCGCGGGCGTCGACCGCATTCCGGCGCTGGGCGGCGGTTCGCGGGTAGTGCGGGCGTTTCTGGGCGCCGACGGCGTGCCGCAAAGCCAGGAAACGGTCTATGCCGGCGATGCTGTCGTGGGCGCGACCGCCGCCGTGAAGGCGGAGAACCGTCTCTTCATCGGCTCTGCCAGTGGCAACACGCTGCGGGATTGCGAAGTGAAGTAAAATCTCAAGCCCGGCAGCACAGCCGTCGGGCGACCCGTAGCTTCCGCTAGCTCCCTTCCCACTTTGGCGCGAAGCGCCAGGGAGGGGGAAGGTGTCGCAGCGAGGTGTTTGCGCCTTCGAAACCCGATATATGACGGATGGGGGTTCAACAAACAAAAAAGGCGCGAACCGTGGCCCGCGCCTTTTTGAATGCTACGGTTAAAGCGAACTGTTACGCAACCTGTTGCGTCGTGTCCTCGATGATCGCGCCATTCGGATCACGCAACACATAGCCGCGCCCCCAGACGGTCTCGATATAGTTGGCGCCTTCGGTGGCGGCAGCCAGCTTCTTGCGCAGCTTGCAGATGAAGACGTCGATGATCTTGAGCTCGGGCTCGTCCATGCCGCCATAGAGATGGTTCAGGAACATCTCCTTGGTCAGGGTGGTGCCCTTGCGGAGCGAGAGCAGCTCCAGCATCTGGTATTCCTTGCCGGTCAGGTGGACACGGCTGCCATCGACTTCGACCGTCTTGGCGTCGAGATTGACGGTGAGCTTGCCGGTGGTGATGACCGACTGGCTGTGGCCCTTCGAACGGCGGACCACCGCCTGGATACGGGCGACCAGCTCATCCTTGTGGAAGGGCTTGGTCATGTAGTCGTCGGCGCCGAAGCCCAGGGCCTTTACCTTCGCTTCCACGATGGCGTTGCCGGACAGGATCATGACGGGTGTCTGCACCTTGGCGGTGCGCAGTGCCTTGAGCACTTCAAAGCCGCTCATGTCGGGCAGTTGCAGGTCCAAGACCACGATGTCGTAGTCATAGAGCTTCCCGAGGTCGACGCCTTCCTCGCCCAAGTCGGTGGTGTAGACGTTCAGTCCCTCGCTGCGTAGCATCAGCTCGATGCTTCGCGCCATGGCGCTGTCGTCTTCTATCAGCAATACGCGCATGTCAGGCCCCTCTGGGTAAGGCGTCGGATCGGCCGCCGACACAGTTAACCGGTTGCCAGACCGTAAGCGCAAATGGTTAACAGCAGCTTTAACACCTGCTGGAACCTTCAGCCCTCGCTCACGCCCCTTACTGGAGCCTTTCCCGGGGGCCGGGCCAGTCCAAGAGGTCTCTAAGACCCTTGATTCGATTTGTTAAGTTTACCGGCATTTAAAGTCTTGGCCGCAATATGCGGGTAACGGGGCGCGCAGAAGGCGGGTCTCCTTGAGGCCCCAGCAAGCAAAAGGCGCGCCAAAGTTGAGAGATTTATGCGCGCGCTGCTCAAAGACATCGAAACCGTCCTCCCGCTGACCCGCTTTGGCCGGGTGGCCCGAATCGAGGGCCTGGGCGTGGAAGTTACCGGCGCCCTGGGGGCGGTCCGCATGGGTGGCAATTTCCATATAAGTATCTGACATTTTTGAGCAATTTATGGTGAAGTGATCGGCTTTCGCGATGGCCGTGCCCTGGTGATGCCGCTGGGTCCGCTGGAAGGTATTGGCCTGGGCGCCCGGGCCGATTTCGAGGACAGGGCCTTGGACGTCGTGGCGCGCACCGCGATGACCAGGGCGGAGACCATGTAGTTGGTGCGGGCAGCGGCGCGGGTTTCGCCTTCCGCATGTGCGGTGGCCTGCAGCGTCTCGATTTCCTCGACGCTGAGCGTCTTCTTGCGGCGGCGCTCCGCGTCCGGCGTGCGGCGTTCGCCGCCGCCGGCGTTGAACTCAGTTTCGAAGGTGAATTTGGGGTTGGCGGACATCAGTAGATCAACTCATCTTCGTTGCCTCCGCCGGCACGGTGACCCAAAACCTGACGGCCGCCACAGCCCGCAATGGCGGCGTCTACAACCAGCTCCAGAATGCGCTGGGCCAGCAGGACACCATGAAGACGCTGTATGGCGGTTTTATCGAGAAGGTGCAGGACACCGATATGGCACAGGCCGTCACCCAATTGTCCCTGAATCAGACCGCCCTGCAGGCGGCGCTGCAGGTTACTGCCACGCTCAACCACTTGTCTTTGCTGAATTATCTTCCGATCAGCTAAAGCCGAACTTGCGGGAACAGGCGGCTGCGCCTAATTAAGCCCACAAATGCCCAAGCAGCGCATTGTCATTGCCATGTCGGGCGGCGTCGACTCCTCGGTCGCCGCGGCGCTGGTCGCACGCGCCGGGCACGAAGCCATCGGCGTCACGCTGCAGCTCTATGGCGCGGCTGCTTCGGCGCGCAAGGGCGCCTGCTGTGCCGGGCAGGACATCCTTGACGCCAAGCGCGTCGCCGAAAAGCTCGGCATTCCCCACTACGTCCTGGATTACGAGGAACGTTTCCGCAAGGCAGTGATCGAGAACTTCGCCGACACCTATGCCAAGGGCGAGACGCCGGTGCCGTGCGTCACCTGCAACGAGAAGGTGAAGTTCGCCGACCTGCTTGATACCGCGCGCGAATTGGGCGCCGAGGCGATGGCCACCGGCCATTATGTCCGCCGTGTCGAAAGCGCGAACGGGGCGCAGCTTCATACGGCGGCGGAAAGCGCCCGCGACCAGAGCTATTTCCTTTTCGCCACGACGCAGGCGCAACTCGACTATCTGCGTTTCCCGGTGGGCGAGATGCCCAAGGCCGAAGTGCGTGCCATCGCCGCCGAGCTGGGGCTGGTGACTGCGGCCAAGCCCGACAGCCAGGATATCTGTTTCGTGCCGGATGGGCGTTATACCACGGTGATCGACCGTCTGCGCCCCTATGCGGCGCGCCCGGGCGAGATCGTTGATCTTGGCGGCACGGTTGTTGGCCGCCATGACGGTATCACCCATTTCACCGTCGGCCAGCGCAAGGGCCTGGGCTTGTCCGGCAATGGTGAGCCGCTGTTCGTATTGAAGCTTGATGCGGCGCAGGCCCGCGTGGTGGTGGGGCCACGTTCGGCGCTGGCCTCGACGGTTTTCACCCTGCGCAACGTCAACTGGCTGACCGCCGCCAATGGTCCCATCGACTGCCAGGTCAAGGTGCGCTCGATGCGCCCGCCCGTGCCGGCGTGGGTCATGCCGCTGGACGGTGGCGCCGCGCGTGTCGAACTAAAGTCGCCGGAAGATGCGGTGGCGCCCGGCCAGGCCTGTGTCTTTTATGACGGCGCGCGCGTGCTGGGTGGTGGCTGGATCGCGGTGGCTGCGCCTGTGATGGCACACGTCGCGTGATCCTGCGCGATGCCCGGCCAGATGAGCGGCGCGCACTGGAAGAGTTGCAGCGCCGCGCCTCGCTGATGTGGGAAGGCGACCGGCACTACCTGCTGGCCAATCCCGATGTGATCGAGCTGCCGCTGGCGCATATCAGAGAAGGTTGCGTGCGCGTGGCCGAAGATGCGGGCCAGGCGCTGGGTTTTTCCGTGCTGCTGCCGCGCGAAGCCGATGCCGTGATCGATGGCCTGTTCGTGGAACCGGACCAGTGGCGCCAGGCCGTCGTGCGGGCGCCGGTGGAAGACGCGGCAGCCCGGGCGTGGGCGGCGGGCCTGGCGGCGCTGAAAGTGGTGGCCAACGGCAATGCCCTGGGCTTCTACGACAAGCTGGACTTTGCCGTCTGTGGCGCGGCCCAGACCCAGTTCGGACCTGCCAAACGGCTGCGCCGGATGCTGATTTCGGGCTAAATCCTTGCAATCTTGCCCGAAATCTTGACAGCGGCGTGGCACCGCCTCTACATCGCCGCCTCTCGGCCCTTGTGGCCAGGTACGGCACCGTAGCTCAGTGGTAGAGCAGGAGAATCATAATCTCTTGGTCGGCGGTTCAAATCCGTCCGGTGCTACCATTCAAATCCGTTCGCTGGGCGAACGAATTTGAATGCCACGCGCGCCCGCGCCACGCTTATATTAGCGCATGACCGTCACACTCTCTGATATCCGCGCTGCCGCCGATGCCATTTCGGGCGCGGTACTGCGCACGCCGATGCGCCATTCGCGCACCCTCTCGGTAATCGCGGGGGCAGAGGTCTATCTCAAGTTCGAGAACCGCCAATTCACTGCTTCCTTCAAGGAACGCGGCGCGCTCAACCGGCTGCTGACGCTGGATGCGATCGCGCGCGTTCGTGGCGTGGTGGGGCCGCTCAAGCCCAATTGGGAAATCGCCGATATTATGTGGGCCTATCCCGCCGCGCCGCCCACGGGCTGCACGCCCGCCACCGCCCGGCGCCTGGCCGAATTGCGCGGCGCGCCCGTCAGCCCGCATTCGTAAATCCTTGCCTTTGCCGGACTTTGCCCTTAGCGGAGCGGCCATGAGCGATGCCAGCTGGCAGATCAGGCCTGAAACCCCCGCCGACGATGCGGCGGTGGAAGCGTTGAACGCGGCCAGCTTTGGCCCCGGCCGTTTCGCCAAGTCGGCTTACCGGCTGCGCGAAGGCGTCGATCCGGTGGCCGGCCTGGGCTTTGTCGCCACATCCGGCGGGCAGTTGCTGGGCTCGGTGCGCTTCTGGCCGATCAGCGTCGGCGGGCATGAGGAATTGCTGCTGGGTCCGCTGGCGGTGCGCGGCGACCAGCGCGGCAAGGGCATCGGCATCGCCCTGATGCAGGCGGGCATCGACGCCGCGAAGCTGGGGCCGTGGCGCGGCATCCTGCTGGTGGGCGACGAGCCTTACTACGCCAAGGTCGGCTTCTCGCGTCTGCCGCCGGGGCGCGTGCGCTTTGCCGGCCCGGTGGACGAGCGCCGCATGCTGGGCCTGTCGCTCAAGGGCGGCGAGATGCTGACGGTGTCGGGCCAGATTCGCCGCGCGCGGATCGATGACGCCAATTGCGCCGACAGTGCCGGGCTGGGCTAGCGCCCTTCCACCCGCCAGGCGAGTAGCAACGCGCTCGCCAGGATCAAAAGCGTGATCCATTGCGGCAGCAGCGGCTTCTGCTCCAGTTGTGTCACGCGATAGGCATTGTTGCGCACGATGCCGATCCAGTTCGATCCCGAGGCGCTCGCGCCAGGCGCCACTTCGCGCACCTGCGGGATGCCGTCGGCCAGCCAGTGCGCGCCCCCTGCGGTGGCTTCGCCCAGCGGTTTCAGGATCGCGTCGGTGGCGCGCATGTCGGCGACCTCGCGCGGATTGAGCGGGCCAACGGCGGCCACCGCCGTCAGCGCGCCATCGGTCAGGCGATACAGGCCCAGCTCGTCCGCCGTGATGCGGCCGCTCCACAGTCCGGGCGAGGCCTTGGCCAGGTCGGCCGTGAGGGTCTTGCCTGAAGGTGTGGTGATTGTGATCGGCCGCGCCGCCGGCGCCATGGTGCGGCGGGCAATGCTGATCTCGCCATTCGCCACCGTGGTGGTAAGGCTTTCGGCTTCCAACTCGGGCTGCTTCATCAGCCAGTGCGCCACGCGGCGCAGCAGCTCGGCGTCGGGGCCGCCGCCGTCAAAGCCGCGCGACCACAGCCATGCCTGGTCCGACAGTAGCGCCGCGACGCGGCCGCGTCCCACCTGGTCCAGCACCAGCAATGGTCGTCCGGCGGGGCCGTTCATCACCGTTGTGCCGGTCAGCTTGCTGGCGCCGATGGCGCGAAACCAGCGGCCCCAGCTTGGCGGTGTCGTGGCGTTGCCCGCGCCCGCAAGTCCCGATGTCACCGGATGCGCCTGGCCTTCGGTGGTCAGGGTCGGCTTGAACGGGCCGGTGACGACATCGCCGGTTGGCGAAATGGGCAGGATCTGCGACAGCGGCGTGCGCGATACGCTGGCCGGGGAAGCGAATTCCGGTCCCACCGACAGCAGCAGCGCGCCGCCATCCTGCACATAGCGGGCGATGTTCTGGAAATAGAGCGGCGGCAGGATGCCCCGTTCGCTGTAGCGGTCGAAGATCACCAGGTCGAAGCCGTCCAGCTTTTCCAGGAAGAGCTCTCTGGTGGGAAACTGGATCAGCGCCAGCTCATCGATGGGGGTGAAATCCTGCTTGTAGGGCGGACGCAGGATGGTGAAATGGATCAGGTCCACCGAGGGATCGGCCTTGAGCAGGTTGCGCCAGACGCGCTCGCCGGCATGCGGCTCGCCCGACACCAGCAGCACCCGCAGGCGATCGCGCACGCCCGTGACAGTGACGACGGCGCGGTTGTTGGCCAGCGTCAATTCGCTGGGGCCGGGCGCGGCGGTGATCTCGATGACATTCTCGCCGCCATGCGTCACCGGCACGGTGATGCGGCTGACCTGGCCCACTTGCACGCTGCGGTTGCCGACGGGCTTGCCATCCACCGCGATGGTCATCTCCGACGTGCCGCCGCCACCACCGCCCAGATCGTCAACGCGCAATTCGATCTGCGCATTGCGCCCCACGATGGAGAAGCGCGCCGCGCCGGTGACGGTGAGCTTGCGGTCCTTCTCGTCGCGCGCGCCCGCGATCAGCGCCTGCAGCGGTGCCTTCAATTGCATCTGCTCTGCGCCTGCTGGCGCGTCATGCACCTGGCCATCGGTGATCATGATCGCGCCCGCCATGCGCCCGGGCGGCACATCGGCAATCGCCGCGTTCAGCGCCGCGAAAGCCTGGGTGCCGTTATTGTCGCCGCCGCGCGTGGTGGTGACCGAGGTCTCGCGCACGGTGAGATTTGGCATCGCTCCCAGCGCCCGCTTGATCGCTGCCTGCGCCGCATCGGCCTGTTTGCGGCGGTCGCCCGCGTTCATGCTCTGGGAGCGGTCGGTGACGATTACCGCCACATCGCTCAGCGGTGCGCGCGTCTCATGCACGCTGATCGGGCCTGCCAGCGCCGCCAGTAGCAGGACGAAGACCAGCAGCCTCGCCCAGGCCCCCCTGGCGCGGGCGAAGAAGCCGAAGGCGCAGATCGCCAGCGCAGCGAGCGCCAGCGCGATCAGCCATTCCATTGGAATCAGCGGTGCGAAGGCGAGGTGGGTCATCGCTCGCGCCCCAGCCGTTGCAGCAGCGCCGGGGCATGTACCTGGTCGGTTTTATAATTTCCGGTCAGGGCATACATCAAGACATTGACGCCGAAGCGGAACGCCAGCTCCCGCTGGGTATCGCCGCCGGGCGTCAACTCGGAAAGGAAGCGGCCCTGTGCGTCCACTGCCCAGGCCGCGGCGAAATCGTTGCCGCCGATGATGACGGGCGAGACGCCGTCGCCGCCGCGCGCGGGCGTGCGCGCCGCATTGCGCTCGGCGGGCGGCAAGGCCTCGACCCAGATCGGCGCGCCAGTCCAGCGGCCGGGAAAGTCCTTCAGGATGTAGAACGACTTGGTCAGCACATGGTCGGCGGGCACTTTTTCGAGGCGTGGAATGTCCAGCCCGCGTGTCACCCGGCGCAATATTTCCTGCCCCGCATTCGGCGTGCCGATCGACATGTCGCGGGTATCGAACAGGATGGTGCCGCCCTGGCGCATGTAATCGCCGATGCGTGCCAGGCCGCGCGCCGACAGGGCCCGCTGGCGCGGGTCCATCGGCCAGTAGAGCAGCGGATAGAAGCTCAGATCGTCGCGCTCCAGATCGACGCCCACCGGCTCCATTGGCTCATAGGCGGTGCGCATCTTCAGCACCATGCCAAGGCCGGTGAGGCCCGCGCGGCTGGTGTTGTCCAGATCGGGGATGCCGGTCTTCACATAGGCCAGCCGCGTGTCCAGCGCTGCTGCCTGGTTCATGGCGTCGTCGGCGCGCGCGTCATGGAAGGTGGGCGCCAGCAGCAGCGCCACCAGCGCGCCTGCGGTGACGCGGGCCAGCAAGCGGCCGGGTGTGTGCCCGCGCAGCAGCAGCGACAGGATGGCGTCCAGCAGCAACAGCGCGGCGGCGGCGGCCAGCAGCCAGGGCATCAGTGCGCGGGCGTCGATCTCGCCATAGGCATGGCGCTCCAGTCCCATGTCGGGCAGCGGCAGCAGCGCATCGCCCGCGCCCAGCGTGTTGAGTGCGCTTTCCAAGCCTTGCGTGCCATACAGGCCGGGCGGATGGATGCGGCTGACATCGGTCTTGGCGAAATCACGTGCCGCGATCGGCATGGCTGCGCCGCCGGGCGCGGTCTGGTGACCGAAGCCGTCCAGCACCGAGACGGGCGGCAGGGTGGTGAGACCCGCCAGTGTTTCGGCGGGCGCGCCGCCCGCCAGCGCCAATATCCGCCGCAGCATGTCCACATAAAGTCCCGACAGCGGCAGTGTCGACGAGCCGGGGCTGGCGCTGGTGTGGAACAGCACGACCCAGCCATTGCCTTCCTTCTTCGCCGTCACCAGCGGCGTGCCGTCGGTCAGCCGCGCCCAGGCACGGTTGGCCAGTTCGGCGGAGGGTTCGGCCAGCACCTGGCGCGAGATGGTGACGTCCTGTGGAATCGAAAGCCCGTTGAAGGGGCTATCGGGCCCGAAGCCTGCCAGGCGCTGCGGCTGGCCCCAGGCCATGGCGCCCGCCAGGTAGCGTTCGCCCACCCGCAGCGGCACCGGCACCAGCGCATCGGTGCCTTGCGCCATGTGTTCGCCCGCGAAACGGATCAGCACCCCGCCATTCTTCACGAACTCTGCAGCGCGTTGCGCATCGTCGCCGGCGATGCGGCCGACATCGGCCAGCACCATCACCGAAACCTTCTGCGTGATCAGGGCGGCAATGCTTCCGCGTGCGACTTCGGCATAGGGACCAAGCGCGCGGTCGAGATAATAGGCATCGGCCAGCAAGGATTGCTCTCCGCCGCTGGACGCGACGATACCGGCGCGGCGGCGGACATTGCCGGTATCGAGCAATTGCACTGCGCCCGCGCTTTCCTGTCCGCGCAGGGCAAGGCGCTGGACCCGGTTGCGCAATTCCAGCGGCAGGGCGAGCCTGGCTTCGGCCCGGCCCATGCCCGGCGTGAAGCGTAGGCTGGTTGCTGCCAGTGTTTCGCCATTGGCGCCCAGCGCCGCCACTTCCGCGTCGGTCACGGATGCGGACGCCGCGCGCACGGCGGCGACGCTGAAGCCGCTGGCCTCGCGCGATGGCGGCAACAGGCCCAGCGCGGTCTCGCTGGGCTGGGGCGCAATCAGCGTCGCGGGGCCCTTGGCGCGCAAGGCCGCCAGGAATTTGCGCGCATTGCCATCCTCGATGCCGTCGCTCAGCCAGAAGATCGAAGGTGCACTGTTGAATTTCCAGCGTGCCAGTGCTGCGGCCGTGGCGGGGCGGTCGCCGGGCCACGGCATGGGCTGCAGCCCGCGCGCTTGCCTGTCCGCCTCGCTCGCATTGAGCAGGTTGGGCGGCGCGTCGCTGGCGGGCGGATTGGCGGTGGCCAGGATCAGAACCGGACGCTCACCCGCATTGTGCAGCAGGTCGGCGATGGCGCGGCCGCGCCCCTCCCAGCCTTCGGCGGCGGTCCAGCCATTGTCCACCACCAGCACCAGCGGCCCCGGCGTGGTGATGGCAACGCCCTTGCCAACAATGGGATCGGCCAGCGCGAGAATGAGCAGCGCCGCTGCCGCCAGGCGCAGCAGTAGCAGCCACCAGGGCGTCTTGGCAGGGGTCTCTTCTTCGTTGACCAGTCCCAGCAGCAGGCGCAGTGGCGGAAATTTCTGCGTGCGGGGGGCGGGCGGCGTTACCCGCAGCAGCAGCCACAGCACCGGCAGCACCAGAAGGCCCAGCAGAAGCCAGGGCGCGCCGAAACTGATCTGTGACAGCAGCCCCATGCCTTACATCATTCCGGAGAGGCCGCCGATGGCGCCATAGAGTGCGATCAGCGCGGCCTGCGGCGCATGGTCGGTGCGATGCACGGTGCTGCTCCAGCCCAGCCGCGACGCGACGGCGGCGATCACTTCGCCATGGGCAGTGAACTTGGCGCGATAGGCCGATTGCAGTCGCTCGACGCGGCCAAAGACTTCGCTTTCGCTGCGGCCGCTTTCGAAGCGCGTGCGTCCGGCATAGGGAAATTCTTCTTCCGCCGGATCGATGATGCGCACCAGATGGCCTGCGATGCCCGCCCTGGAGATGCGCCGCATCGCGTCCTCGGTTTGCAGATCGAGAAAGTCGCCAAACCAGACCAGTTGCGTGCCGCGCAGCACCGGCGCGGGCGGCGGAATGCCGTCAGCTCCGCGCGGATGCATCAGCGCGCGGGCGATGCGGCTGAGTGATGCCTTGGACGCCGCCGCCGGATCGCCGCCTGCCCAGTAGCCGACACGCTCGCCGCCGCGCACCAGCAGCGAAGCCAGTGCCAGCAGCAGCAGGTCGGCACGAGCCTTCTTGGTGACGCCATCCTTCGACGACGCGAAATCCATGTTGGCGCCGCCGTCGCGCCACAGCCAGACGGTCTGCGCCGCTTCCCATTCACGCTCGCGGACATATAGGTGCTGCGACTTGGCAGATTGCCGCCAGTCGATGGCGGTCACCGCGTCCTGGGCGCGGTAACGGCGGAATTGCCAGAAGCTTTCGCCGGTGCCGGTGCGGCGGCGGCCATGTACGCCCAGGCTGACCGAAGCCGCGAGGTGATCCGCCGCCACCAGCAGCGGCGGCAGGCTGGCGCTCAGGCCCTCGGCTTCGTGCTGAAGCGCCGAACTCAAAGCAGGTCTCTCACAAAAGACCTCGGCAAAGCCTTTCAATGACGCTTGCCGTGGTCAGGCCTTCGGCGCGGGCGGTGAAGGAAAGCGCCATGCGGTGGCGCAGCACCGGCGCGGCCAGGGCCACGACATCGTCGGTGGAGGGCGCGAAACGTCCGTCCAGCAGGGCGCGGGCGCGCACCGCCAGCATCAGCGCCTGGCTGGCGCGGGGGCCAGGGCCCCAGGAAATCACCCCCTCTTCAATAATAGAGCCATCGACGCCACCTTCGCCGCCGGGGCGCGCGGCGCGCACCAGTTTGAGGATGGAGTCCATCACCTGCACGCCCACCGGGATGCGGCGAACCAGGCCTTGCGCCTCCACCAGCGCTTCGAGACCGCAGACGCGCGCGGCACGGATTTCTTCGCCCATGGTGGTGGCCAGCAGCATGCGCCGCTCGGCGTCCAGGTCGGGATAGCCGACATCGATCTGCAGCAGGAAGCGGTCGAGCTGGGCTTCGGGCAGGGGGTAGGTGCCTTCCTGCTCCAGCGGATTCTGCGTCGCCAGCACATGGAAGGGGTGCGGCAGGTCGTGTCGCTCGCCCGCCACCGTCACATGCTTTTCCTGCATCGCCTGCAGCAGCGCCGACTGGGTGCGCGGCGAGGCGCGGTTGATCTCGTCCGCCATCAGAAGTTCGGTGAAGACCGGGCCGCGAATGAAGCGGAAGGCGCGCGCACCGGAGGCGCTTTCCTCCATCACTTCCGAACCGGTGATGTCGGTGGGCATCAGGTCGGGGGTGAACTGGACGCGGCTGGTGTCCAGCCCCAGCACGGTGCCCAGGCTTTCCACCAGCTTGGTCTTGGCCAAACCCGGCACGCCGATCAGCAGGCCGTGGCCGCCAGCCAGCAGCGTAATAAGAGTCTGCTCGATCACATCGTCCTGGCCGAAGATCACCGCGCCGAGTCCGGCCTTGACCCTGGCGAAGGTCTCGGCGGCCTCGGACAGGCGGTCGGCGGCATCCTTGCCGCCCGTCAGGTTCAGGATGTCGGCGTCGCTCATGGGGCCTTCTGGGGTGCTTGGCTTGCAGGAATTGGCGGTCATGTTGCACCGTGGCTGGAAGGGGGCGCAACCCCGGCCCAATGCTGGCCAACCACTTGCAAAAGCGTAAGGAGAGCGCCGAAAAAGGCGTGAATATGGCCGCTTCCTCGTCTTCGCTCCCACCGTCCGGGTTCCGCCTCGAAACGCTCGCGGTCCTGTTTGCCGCGCGCCTGCCGCAAACCCCGCCGCAAGGCGAAGGCCATGACGATTATCACCTCGACATGGCGGTGACCTTGCCGCTGGGCGGCACACCGGCGGCGGTGCTGATTCCCGTCATTGCCCGTGCCGAGCCAGTACTGCTTTTCACCCGGCGGACCGAAAGGCTGGCTGCCCATGCCGGGCAGGTGAGTTTTCCCGGCGGCCAGGTGGAGGCACGGGATGCCTCGCCGCTGGAAACCGCCTTGCGCGAAACGGCGGAAGAAACCGGCATCGCGCCTGCGCATGTGCGGGTGGCGGGCTACCTGCCGCGCTATCGCACCGGTACCGGCTTCGAGATCCAGCCGGTGGTCGGCGTGCTGCCGCCCGGCCTGACGTTGGCGCCCGATCCCGCCGAGGTGGCGGAAATCTTCGAGGCGCCGCTGGCCTTCTTCCGCGATCCCGCCAACCGCCGCCGCCAGACCCGGGAATGGAACGGGCAGCAGCGCAGCTTCTATAGCTTCACGCATGGCGGGCATGAGATCTGGGGCGCCACGGCCGCCCTGATCGTGGCGCTGGTGGCACGGATTGATGGTATGGATTGGCGCGATGCGTATTGATCCTGCCCAGCACATTTGGATGACCGCGCCGGAAACGGTGGCGGTGATGACGGCATTGGTGGAAGCGCGCTTTGTCGGCGGCGCTGTCAGGAACGCCATTCTGGGTACGCCGGTCGCGGACATCGACATCGCCGTGCCGATGCCGCCATCCGAAGCGGTGACGCGGCTTTCGGCGGCAGGGATCAAGACCATTCCCACCGGCATCGAACATGGCACAGTCACGGCGGTGGTAGGCCGGCATGTGTTCGAAGTGACCAGCTTGCGCTGCGATGTCGAGACCGATGGCCGCCACGCCGTGATCGCCTTCACCGACGACTGGGCCGAGGACGCTGCCCGGCGCGATTTCACCATCAACGCGCTCTATGCCACCGCCGATGGCGAGATCTTCGATTATGCCACCGGCGTGGAAGACCTGATTGCTGGTCGCGTGCGCTTCATGGGCGATCCGGCCACCCGCATCGCCGAGGATTATCTGCGCGTGCTGCGCCTGTTCCGCTTCCACGCCTGGTACGGCAAGGGCGAGATGGACGAAGCAGCGTTGCGCGCGGCGGCTGCAGCGAAGGACCAGTTGGCCACCCTGTCGGCGGAGCGGGTGGCCAAGGAGTTGCTGCGCCTGCTGGAAGCCTGGCGTCCCGTGCCGGTGCTGCGGGTGATGGCGGCGACGGGCGTGCTGTCTGCCGTGCTGCCTGGCGCCCATGAATTATCGCGGCTGGAACGGCTCTGCGAGCTGGATGCCGAGAACATGCTGGCGCCGGATCCGGTGCTGCGGCTGGCGGCGCTGCTGCAGGCGGAAGACGCGGCCAACGTGGCGGCGTTGCTGAAACTTTCCAATGCCGATCGTGCGCGGCTGACGGGCGCGCTGGCGGGCGGCGAGAAAATCTTCTCACACCTCAAGGCGCCGGAGGTGCGGCGACTGCTCTACCGGCTGGGCGTGCCGGTCTTCAGGGATCGCGTGCGGCTGGCCTGGGCGGCGGCGCCGAAATTGCAGCCTGCGCTGGGCTGGCGCATGCTGCTGGCGATGGCCGATGCCTATGAAAAGCCGCGTTTTGTGCTGACCGGGCGCGATGTCATGGACGCGGGCGTGCCCGAGGGCGCAGCCGTCGGCCAGGTGTTGGCCGCACTGGAAGCCGGGTGGGCGGAAGAGGATTTCGCCACCCCGGAAGAAACGCTACGGGCGCGGCTGGCGGTGCTGGCGGCGGAGAATCATTAATGCTGACGCTGGTGGAATCCTTCTCGCTGGCGGGCGATCCGGACAAGCCGAATGAAGACGCCTTTGGGGGCAGCGACCATGCCGCCCTGGTGCTGGACGGGGCGACGATGCTGGGCGATGGCTTGATACCCGGTCCGTCTGACGCCGCCTGGATCGCGCAGTTTGGTGCACGGCGGTTGATCGCGCACTTGAAACAGGAAGAACCGAAAAAAGCGCTCAAGCTGGCGCTGGGCGACGCAGAGAAATCCTTCCATGCCTTGCGCCGTGCCGAGCCGGAGGAACAATGGCAGGTGCCATGTGCCTCGATGATGCTGGCGGCTACGCATGAGAAGAGGTTGGAATTCTTATACCTCGGAGACTGTGGGGCACTGGTCGAGCAGCCCGAAGGCGTGAAGGTCATCGGCGAGACGTTGGAAAAGCGTGCAGATGAGGCACGGCGCGCAGCGCTGCTGGCGACGGAAAAGAACCTCGCGCCCGCTTCCGGCCTACGGCAGCCGGAATTTCTGCGGCACCTTCGGGCAGCGCGCAATCGCGTCAACAGCGGCACCTACTGGCTCTTCTCGCCCGACAAGCGCGCCGCAAGCCACGCCAAGCGCCGCATCATGATGGTGGAAAAGGGCGCGCACCTGCTGCTGGCAAGCGATGGTTTCCTAGCGCTGGCGTCCGACTATGGCGCGTATGATGCGCCGGGCCTGTTTCGTGCGGCGAAAACAAAAGGCCTGAAGGCGCTGGGCGACGAACTGCGCGCCATCGAGGATGCCGACGCCCTGGGCGAGAAGTTCGCGCGGTTCAAGAAGTCGGATGATGCGACCGCGCTTTTGCTCGCGGTCACCTGACTATTGCATGGCGTGCAGGACTTCCTGCCCGCCTTCATAGATCATCTTGAGCGCGACATAGACCACGATCGCCAGGCCGATATAGGAAACCCAGCGATACTTCTCGAGCACCTTGGCGATGAAGGATGAAGCCGCGCCCATCAGGCCGATCGACAGCAGCAGGCCGATGACCAGCACGTCCCAATGCTCGCGCGCCGCGCCCGCCACCGCCAGCACATTGTCCAGCGACATGGACACGTCGGCGATCAATATCTGCAGGATCGCCTTGTTGACCGTTGCGCCGGCCTGAATTTCCGGTGCGATCTCGTTCTTGCCGTGATGGGCGAGGTCGCGCCACATGCGCCAGCACACCCACAGCAGCAGGATGCCGCCCGCCAGCAACAGGCCGATGATGGCCAGCAGCTGCACCGCGACCAGCGACAGGCCGATGCGCAGGACCACGGCGGCGATCAGACCCAGCAGGATGACCTTCTTGCGCATCTCGGCGGGGACGCGGGTCGCGGCCAGGCCGATCACCACGGCGTTGTCGCCCGCCAGCACCACGTCGATCATCAGGACCTGGCCCAGGGCGCCCAGCCAGCTCGGATTGAAGATGTCGAACAAGAAGATCTCCCGTGGTGACTCAGCGCGGGCCGGTCTGCCGGAGCGCTTCGCCCAGCACCATTGCTGCGGCTTGCGTCACATTCAAGGCGCGCGCCCCCGGCTGCATCGGAATCACCAACCGGGCGTCGGCGGCGGCGTGGACGGCATCGGGCACCCCGGCGCTTTCCCGCCCCACCAGCAGGGTGTCACCGGCACGGAAGGTGAATTCCAAATAGGGCTGGGCTCCCTTGGTGGTCAGGAGAATTAGTCTTGAGGGATTTGGCCCGCCTTCGCGGGCCGGGCCTGGCTCGCGCTCGGCCTGGAACCGGTCCCAGCTGGAAAAGCGCCGCATATTGGCCAGATCGAGGTAATCCATGCCGGCCCGGCGCATTCCCTTGTCGGTCAGAAGAAACCCACAGGGCTCGATAATATCGACGGGGACGCCCAGGCAGGCCCCCAGCCGCAGCAGGGAACCCGCATTCTGGGGAATATCGGGCTCAAACAGGGCCAGGCGCATCAAAACCCCTAATGATTTGCGGGATTGCTGCAAGGCACGGGCAGAAAAGGCATTTTCTGCGTCATCGTGCCGCAAGACCCCTGAAAACCGACTCTCTATTTTACCGGC
>Ga0114970_10000568_pt1 | contig 27687 bp, 25 predicted proteins | sample M_140205_XF_Meta_FD_87030 | JGI IMG/M metagenome (GOLD analysis project Ga0114970, IMG submission 87030) | Freshwater microbial communities from Lake Montjoie, Canada to study carbon cycling - M_140205_XF_MetaG | ecosystem: Environmental > Aquatic > Freshwater > Lake | place: Lake Montjoie...
AGCCCGCCCCGCGCGGGCTTTTTCATGCCCGCTGCGCAAGGGCCACATACTCGGACACTGGAACCTCTTCGGCGCGCCGCTGCAAGTCAAATTCGCCAGAGAAGGACCGCTCGCTCAGCCAACGGCCAAGACTGTGGCGCAACAGCTTGCGGCGCTGGCTGAACGCGACCCGCACGACTTCGCTGAGCAGATCCACCGCGACCGGTTGCGGATCGGCTATTGGCAGCATGCGTACCACCGCGCTGTCGACGCGCGGCGGCGGATCAAAGCTTTCGGGCGGCACCGCCAGAATGCTTTGCATCGCGTAGCGCCACTGCAGCATCACGCTGAGCCGACCGTACGCAGCAGTCGACGGGCCGGCGACCATGCGCTCCACCACCTCCTTCTGGAGCATGAAATGCTGATCTAGCACGTTGGCCGCGAAACCGAGCAAGTGAAACAGAATCGGCGTAGAAATGTTGTAGGGCAGGTTGCCGACGATGCGCAGCGCGGCAGACTGCGCTTGCCTGACACCGGCGAGTTCGGCGAAGTCGACCTTCAGGACGTCGGCCTCGATAACGCGCAGATCGGAGCGCAGCCGCAACCGACTTGCCAGATCGCGGTCGAGTTCGATCACCGTCAAATGTCCTAGGCGCTCCAGCAGGGGCTGCGTCAGCGCCCCGAGTCCCGGGCCAATTTCGACCATCGTCTGGCCCGGCCGCGGTTCGATCGCGCGAACAATACCGGCAACGATCGCTTCGTCGGTCAGAAAATGCTGGCCAAAGCGTTTGCGCGGGATATGCGCGCGCACGCCGTCCGGCTTATGGCGCAAGGCGCGCGACTCCTGAATCGAGGCTTTTAGGGACCGGCATCAGCCCGGAGGCTCGCGCATTTCCACGTAGGCGCGCGATCGCACCTCCTTCGCCCAACTCACGAAGGCATCTTCCGTCTTTCGCTCGCGCACTATCGAGCGCACTGCCTCGCGCAGTTCGCGCGGGCTAAGCTGCACAGTCCTGCGCTCGGTAAGCGATATCAGGTGCGCGCCGAAACGCGACATCAGAGGCTCGCTGAGCTGACCCGGCGACAGGCGGTTCATGGCCTCCTCAAACTCGGGAACGAACTGGCCCTGACTGGCCCATCCCAGATCGCCACCCTGGGCCGCGCTGCCATCTTGCGAGTTTTCTTTAGCCAGCGCCGCGAAATCCGCCTGCCCTGCCAGGACGCGCTTGCGTAAGTCGGCCAGCTTCTGCATCGCTGCAGCCTCGCTGAACTGAGGCGCCGGGCGCAGCAGGATATGGGCGGCACGGGTCTGCACCACCGAGCTCGCCGGCATCGAACCCGAACGCCGCTCGAGCACCTTGAGAACATGAAAGCCGGCGTCGGAGCGCGCCACCGCCAATGCACCGGCTGCAAGACCCCGCGTCGCGGTGATGAAGAGTTCAGGATAGCGGTCGGCACGACGCATCCCAAATTCACCCCCGCTTTGTGCGTCTGGGGCGTCGGACTGCTGGCGCGCAAGCGTGGCGAAATCTTCCCCCGCCTTGGCCCGCTCCATCAGCGACTGGGCCTTGGCCTGGGCCGCCGCAATTTGCGCCGCGCTGGCACCCTCGGCCAGGGCCACCAGCACTTGGGCCAGATTGAGTTCGGACGCCGGCCCGTTCTGGATTTGCTGCTGCTCGCGCATGAACTGGTCGATCTCCAACTCGGAGACGCGGACCTTCTGGTTCACCTCCCGGTCGCGCAGGCGCGACAGTATCAGCTGGTCGCGCAACTGGTTGCGAAACTGGGTCCGCTCGATGCCTTCGGCAACCAGCCGTCGCTGCAGTTCCTCCAGATCGATCTGGTTCTGCCGCGCAATATTTTGCTCCGCTTCGTCAACGGCAGCTGCATCTACCTTGATTCCCGATTCGCGCGCGAAATGCAACTGGGTGCGGTCGCCGATCAGGCGTTCAAGAACCTGCGCCACCAACTCGCGCTCGTCAGCGGGCGGCTGAGCGAGTTGCCGGACCGCCCGCTGAACTTCTGTGCGCAGTTGGTGACTGGTGATGGGCTCCGAGTTGACGACGGCAACGATGTAGTCTGCCGTTTTCTGCGCTTCCGCTCCTCTGGCAGAGGGTGCCGGTGCAGCAGTCGCTGCAGGCGCGGGCGGAATCCGCAGTCCTTGCGCGGTGGCGGATAAGGCAGCGCATGCCAACAGGCTGGCTAGGGGCAGTCGAATCAAACGGTGGGTCGTCATGGGTCAATCGTAATTGCTGAAACGGCTGGGCTCGGTAGTGGCCTCGCGCAGGTACTGGTAGCGCGGAATATTCTGCCTCAACGCCTGCAATGGGTTGGCACCGAGCCGGGAAAATCCTACAAATTCGAGCTGGAACATGATGCGCCGCGCAGGCGATGCGCTTCCCGTCTGCAGCCGTTCCAACACGACCCGCCCCAGCCAGCAACCACCGTCATACTCCAGTCCAAGGATGGAGTCTACCAACTTGGCTTCGCGCAAACTGTAGTTCATGCGCCCGACGCTGTACCAGCGGCCCTCGCCCTGGCCTCGGCCGGCGCCGAGTTCCTCGCCGCGGTCGCCCCAGACGTCGTTGACCGGCCACTGCCAGCCGATGTCCACCTGTTCGCTCAAACCGCGCTGCAGGCGGTACGCCGCGCTCAGCGATCGGTAGTTGCCCGGGTTGTAGCGGCCGCTCACCGTCGAGCGCGTCGAGCGCGCAGCGTCAGGGTCAAACTGTACGGTGGAGTCCAGCGACCAGTGGGGGGCGATATTCATCGTCGCGCCGACCAGCGCATCGCTGCGGCCTTCGGACAGCGTCGCGCTCCCCGGCAGCACCACGCGCTGGTCCTGGAAACGCAGCCGTTGGGCCACCCCCAGTCGCACCGCCTCGGCGCCCGAATCGACGTCAAACAGCCGCGTCGACAAGCCCAGGGTCAACAACTTGCCGTCGGATATTCGGTCGTTGCCTACAAAGGAGTTGGGCAGGAAGATACTGGCGAAGTTGAAGTCGTTGGCGCCCGAGTCGTAATTCGGCAGTGCGCTTTGGTCCCGGTACGGCGTCTGAACGAACAGCGCCCGGGGCTCGAGCGTCTGCAGGAATTTTCTGCCGAAGAAGCTGGCGTCGCGCTCGAACACCAGCCCACTGTCGAGGCTGAAGGTCGGCAGTAACCGGCTCGCCATCGTGGCGCCATTGGAAAGCGGGCTGTCGAGTTGGTACTGGGTCGCGTGCAGTTGGATCTTGGGCGTGATGAAGCCCGCCGGCGACAACCACGGGCGGCTCAGCTGCAGCGCGGTAAATATGCGCCGACCGTTGGCTTGCCCGGTCAGTGCCCGGTCCGAACTGAACTGGGTCGCGTCGGCATCGACCGACACATCCAGGCCCGTGGCGTCGGATCGGTTGTAGCGCAGTGCCAGTTGCGGCAAGCGGTCATAAGGGGGAACGATGGGTGCCAGAACGTCCTGAAGCGTCTGCCACTTAAGCGTTCGCAGCTGCGCCGAGAACGATGCATTGGCCCATGTAAGCGCCATGTCGTTGGGCAGCAGACGCTGCGTCAACCACGGGTTCACCCGCGTGAAGTCGCGCCAGTAATTGGCGTCGCTGACACGGTTAAGCGCTAGGCTGGCGCCGAGGTTGCCGACCGCTGTCAAACCGCTGTCGAGCGCTCCCTGGTGCGCCAGCGCGAGGCCCCAGCGGGTGGTGCCGCGCAGTTTGTCGTCGGGCATGTAATTGGCCCGCATCTGTCCCCCATAGCCCGACTCCAGGTATCGGAACTCGCCGGCCAGATCGACACCGCGTTTGCTCATCAGCGCAGAAAACAGCGTCGCGTCGCGGTTGGGCGCGATATTCCAGTAGTAAGGCTCGGTCAGTTCAAAGCCGTTGACGGTGTCCACGCCAACCGACGGCGGCAGAAAGCCGGACTTGCGCTTGCTGCTCAGCGGAAAGCTCAGCGACGGCACCGGCAGCAGCGGGACACCCTTAAACGACAACACGGCGCCGCTCGCCTGGCCAACTTCCTCCTCGTTGTCGACGCTGATGCTCGCGGCGCGCAGCACCCAGTCCGGCATCCAGCTCGGACCCGGCAGCCGACGGCAAGTCGTAAAGCTCGCGTTGAGGACCACCGAGCGCTGCTCGTCGATGAAGTCGACACGATCGGCTTCCCCGTGGCCACCGTTGGCCAGGAAGCGGTAACGCGGCTGCAGAAAGAATCCCTCGAAGGACTCGAGCCTAAGATTCAGCGCGGGGCCTTCAAAGACTTCGCCGGCGCGGTTGATCTGCACCCCACCGCGCGCGCGCGCTTGGTCCTCGGGTTGGTAGTACTCGAGCCGGTCGGCTCGGATCACCAGGTCGCCGCGACGCAACACGGCTTGGCCTTCGGCGATCATGTCGATGTCGGGCCGGGCCGAGATGCGTTCGCCGGTGACAAAAACCGGCAACGCGCTGCGCAGCGCGACGGGAATCACTTCTTGCAAAGCCCGACTGGTCTTCAAGGGGGCGGGAACGTCCAGCCCGGGGGATTGCGCCTGCGCCTGCAGTCCCACCAGCAAAGCGCCCAGCACAGCGACGCTGCAGGCCCTGCATCCGACGGGCACCGCCTCGGGTCTGAACTCAGGCTTGGCAGTGCGCATCAGGGGTGGGCTGGGTCGGGATGACAAATGGGCCGCGGCTGCGGGCCGGCTTTGTAGAATCGATTATCCATGAGCACCCATCCCCACTTAGCTGGCGCCGCGCTGGCGCCAGCAGCCGGCGTGCCGCGGCCCGACTGGGCCGATCCCCAGCGCGAGGCGGCCTTCGGCCGCTGGCTGTCGGGCTTGCAACCAGCACACGGGCTGCAGCCCGCTACGCTGCGACTGGCCAGCGCCGACGCGAGTTTCAGACGCTACCTGCGCATAGACGCCGACGCGGGGGACAGCCGCATCATCATGGACGCGCCCCCCGACCGCGAGGATTGCCGTCCCTTCGAGCGCGTCGCCGCGCTGATGGCGCAGGCGGGGCTGAACGTTCCGCAGGTGCTGGCCTGCGATCTGACGCAAGGCTTCATGCTGCTGAGCGACCTCGGTCCGCAGACCATGATGCAGGCCGTCGCGCCCGCATCGGCGCAGGCCAATCTGGGGCTCTACCTCAAGGCCATAGACGCGCTGCTCGCCTGGCAACTGGCCTCGCGCGAAAAGGTGCTGCCGGCCTACGACGCCGCGTTGCTGCACCGCGAGCTCAGGCTGTTCCCGGACTGGTACCTGACACGCCACCGTGGCATCGCGGTGGACGGTGCGCTTGGCAGCAGCCTCGATCAGGCCTTCGACCTGATCGTTCGTGAGAACCTGTCTTCGCCCAGCGTCTATGTGCACCGCGACTTCATGCCGCGCAACCTGATGCTGCCGCTGCCAGGCGAAACCCGACTCGGCGTGCTGGATTTCCAGGACGCGGTGTACGGCCCGATCACCTACGACATCGCCAGCCTGATGCGCGACGCCTTCCTGAGCTGGGAAGAGGACTTCGTTCTCGACGTGACGGTCCGTTACTGGGAACGGGCCGGCGCAGCCGGGCTACCGGTGGGCTCCGACTTCGGCGCCTTCTACCGCGCAGTCGAATGGATGGGCCTGCAGCGCCACCTCAAGGTCGCGGGCATCTTCGCGCGCCTGACGCTGCGCGACGGCAAACCACCGTATTTGGCCGATACGCCGCGCTTCATCCAGTACATCCGCGCAACGGCCGCGCGCTACCGAGAACTCAAGCCGCTGCTGCGACTGGTCGACAAGGTAGAGGGCGTGCAAGAAGCCGGCGCCTTTGCTTTTGGCAGGGTCTGAAAACGATGGCGTCAGCACCGCGCCTCTACTGCCCGGCGCAGCTGGTCGTCGGCACCACGCTGGACTTGCCCGCAACCGCTGCCCGGCACGCCCAGGTGCTGCGCCTGCAGCCGGGCGACCCCGTCACCCTGTTCGGCGGCAGTTCGGCTGCTTGCGCTGGCGGGGAGTTTGAAGCACGCGTTGTTGCCATGGGCCGCCAGCAGGTGCAGGTAGTGGTGGGCGCCCACCATGCGATCGAGCGCGAGCCGGCACGCGAACTGCATCTTGCCATCGGCGTTCCCGCCAACGAACGCATGGACTGGCTGGTGGAAAAGGCCACCGAGCTCGGCGTCGCGCTGATTCAGCCGCTGATGACCGAGCGCAGCGTGGTGCGGCTGGAGGACGAGCGGGCCAAAAAGAAAAGCGCGCACTGGAGCAGCATCGCCGTTGCCGCCTGCGAGCAGTGCGGGCGAAATAAGGTGCCTCTGGTGCGCGACACCACCACGCTGGTGAGCTGGCTGCGCCAAAGCGCCGACGCACAGCACCCGCTTCGCCTGCTGCTGTCGCTGCGGCCGGGCACCACGGCGCTCACCGAGACCCTGCACCGGCAGCCCGACCGGATGCGCGCCGTCACGCTGCTGTCAGGCCCCGAAGGGGGTCTCAGCCTGGCAGAAGAGGAAGGGGCGATCGCGCAGGGCTTCCTACCGGTGTCGCTCGGCGCGCGGGTCTTGCGCTCGGAAACTGCCGCGCTAGCGGCACTTACACTGCTGGGATGAACCGCAACCTGTACCTGCTGGCAATTTGTCAGGGCCTTTTTCTTGTCAACAATGTCGTCTTCATCGCCATCAACGGCCTGATCGGCCTGAGCCTGGCGCCGATGGGCTGGATGGCGACACTGCCCGTGATGGGCTATGTGGTCGGCGGCGCGCTGAGCACGACGCTGGTGGCGCGCACGCAGAGTGCCTGGGGGCGAAAAGTATCGTTCCAAATTGGGCTGGCGGTAGGATTCGCCTCCACGCTGTTGTGCGCTTGGGCGGTGACCGACAAGAACTTCTGGCTGCTTGTCTGCGCGACGGTGATCGCGGGCTACTACAGCGCTAACGGGCAGTTGTACCGCTTTGCCGCAGCCGAGCTGGCCGCGCCAGCTTTCCGCGACAAGGCGATCTCCCTGGTGCTGGCCGGCGGGCTGATCGGCGCCATAGCCGGCCCCAACCTGGCGACCCACACCAGAAACCTGTTCCCGGTGCCCTTTGCCGGCGCCTATCTTGCGCTGGCGCTGATCGCGCTGGTGTCGATGCTGCTGATGGCGGGGCTTGCGTTTCCACCGGTGGCGCCCAAAGTCGCGGGCAGTTCCACTGGCCGGCCTATGGGCGAAATCATGCGCCAGCCCGTCTTCATCGTCTCGACCCTGGGCGCCGCGCTGGGCTACGGCATCATGAACCTGCTGATGGCGTCGACGCCGCTGGCGATGCAGATTTGCAGCCTGCCATTTGAAGACACCGCGATGGTGTTGCAGTGGCATGTCATCGGAATGTTTGCGCCCGGTTTTTTCACTGGCGCCCTGATCAAGCGCTTTGGTGTGCTGCAGATCATGGCCGTTGGTGTAGCCCTCAACGCCGCCTGCATCGCGGTGGCGCTGTCGGGCGCCGGACTTCAGCAGTTCGTCGTCGCGCTGTTCCTGCTGGGGGTCGGCTGGAACTTCCTGTTCACCGGCGGCACCAGTCTGTCAATGCAGGCCTACCGCCCGGAAGAAAAGGACCGGGTCCAGGGGGCGATCAATTTCTGCGTGTTCGGCGTGATGGCGCTTAGCTCCTTCGCGTCGGGCGCGCTGGTCACGACCCAGGGCTGGGAGATGCTGAACCTCGGTTCGCTGGTGCCCGTCGTGTTGACCGCGACTACGCTGGCGTGGTTTGCGCTGCGCAGTCCCGCAGCCCCGCCCAAGGCCGCCTGAGCCAGGCGCAGGCTGGCTAGAAGCGCAGGTCGAGCCAGCGCTCGAGCGCGCCAAAGACCTGCTCGCGGTCAGGCTCTCGCTCGTTGAATAACTCGTGGTACAGCGTCTCGAAGGCGTGCGCGCTGACCACGGTCTTGGGCGCTGCACGGGCAAAGGCGCGGCTGCCCGCAGGATCGACCAGCCTGTCGGCGCCAGCGTACAGCAGCAAGGTCGGAACGCACCATGCCGGGGCAGCCGCAATGGTCGCCGGGCCGCCTGCGGCGATGAAGACCGCCAGGCGCGCGCAAATGCGGTCGTGCACCAGCGGGTCCGACCGATAGGCTGCGACGACCGCCGGGTCGTGCGAAAGAAACGCCGGATTCAGGCCGTTACCCACGCGCAGGTTGGGCGCGATACGCGGCAACGTCGCCAACAGCAGCTTCTGGAACGCATTGAGACCCGGGTCCAGTGCCGGCGACGACAGCACCAGCGCCTGCACCGGGCACAGCGACAGGGCCACAAAGCGCGCCACAACCAAGCCGCCCAGGCTGTGCCCCAGCAGGATCAGGGGCGTATCCGGCCCCCTCCGCGTGCGCAACTGCTCGACCACCGCAGTCAGATCGGTCAGCAACCGATCGGCCTGCGGCAACGCGCCGCGCGCTCCCGTCGACTCGCCATGGCCGTACTGGTCGTAGGCGCGGACCGCAAAGCCCCAGCGGTTCAGGCGCCGGGCCACATGGTCATAGCGCCCAGCGTGCTCGCCCAGCCCGTGGACGATCAGGACCACGGCGCGCACCCGCCCGCTGTCCAGCGGCCAGTCGGACATCATCAGGCTGCTGCCGTCGCTCGCCGTGAGCGCATAAGTGCGCGGTGCTCGCATTGCCCGAGCAGGATCAGGGGCAGTCGGCTATCAGCTTGGCCACCGCCGCGGTCAGCTTTTTCGCGTAGGGCACATGCAAAAACTCATTGGGCCCGTGGGCATTGCTTTTGGGGCCGAGTACGCCGCAAACCATCATCTGCGCCTTGGGAAAGCCGCGCGCCAACATGCTCATCAGGGGGATCGTTCCGCCCTGGCCTATGTAGCCACAGGGTGCGCCAAAGTACGCCTGCGACGCTGCGTTGAGCGCGCGCTCGAACCAGGGTGCCGTCGCCGGCGCGTTCCAGCCGGTCGCGCCTTCATGGCATTGAAAAGTCACATGCGCCTGGTACGGCGCGTTGTCCTCCAGCAGCGCCTTCATCTCCTGCACCGCCTTGGCAGCGTCGACCAGCGGCGGCAGCCGCAGGCTGAGCTTGAAGGCGGTATAGGGGCGCAGCACATTGCCAGCGTCGGCCAGCGCCGGAAAGCCCTCGGCGCCGGTCACACTGAGCGTCGGGATCCAGGTGCGGTTGATCAGCGCCTGCACCCTGTCGGTGGTGGTGGGCAGCACCGAAGTCTGCGCGCCGTCGCAGTCGTAATGCGCCCAGGGAAAACGCCGCGTCACCTCGTCGCCCAAGATGGCCGCGGTGGCGCGCGCCTGCGCAAGCCGCTCGGCCGGCACCTCGCAGTGAAAGCTCGTCGGCAACAGACGGCCACTCTTGCTGTCCTCGAGCCGGTCGAGCACCTGGCGCATGATGCGAAAGCTCGATGGCACGAGGCCCGAAGCGTCACCCGAATGGACTCCCTCGGTCAGCACCTCGACCTTGAGCGTTCCGCTGGCCATGCCGCGCAGGCTGGTCGTCAACCAGAGCTGGTCATAGTTGCCCGCCCCCGAGTCCAGGCAGACCACCAGCCCGACATCGCCCAGCCGCGGTCGCAGCGCGTCGATGTAAGGCAACAGGTCGTAGGAGCCGCTCTCCTCGCAGGTCTCCACCAGGCCGACGATGCGCGGATGCGCGACCTGCTGTGCCTTGAGCGCCTGGATCGCGGCAATGCTGGCGTAGACCGCGTAGCCGTCGTCGGCTGCGCCACGCCCATACAGCCTTCCGTCCTCGTACTTTGGCGTCCAGGGGCCGAGGTCTTTGCGCCAGCCGTTGAACTCGGGTTGCTTGTCCAGGTGACCGTACATCATCACGGTCTGGGTCGAACCGGCCTTGGTCGCGTCCAGCTCGAAGAACAGCACCGGCGTTCGTCCCTCAAGTCGCACCACTTCCAGCCGAAGGCCCTCGACCTTCTGCGCCTCGACCCATGCCGCCGCATTGCGCAGCACCGTGTCGATGTGGCCATGCTGGGCCCAGTTGGCGTCGAAACCGGGCGACTTGGACGGTATTGCGATGTACTCGGTCAGCTGCGCGACGATGTCGCGATCCCACTGCGCGCTGGCTTGGGACAGCGCCTGCGCGTCGTCCAAAACACCGGTTGGGACTTCTCTGTGCAGGGGAGCGTTCATGGCAGCCTCTTTCGTTGGGTGGGGCAGCCATCGTACCAAGTCTGCGGCGCGCCCCACAGGCCCCTGCTCCAGGCGGTAAGCCGTGCGGGTGGCGGCGCCGACAGCTTGCACCAGACCTGCGGCGCACGGGCCAGGTGCGCCATCTACCCAGCTGTCACGTGCCAGCGAGCCAGGTCAGTTCGACGGCCAGGGCGACCACCCCACGCCCAGGGCCTATGGCCATCCGCGCCGGCGACGACCATTGGGTTGGCGTCCTGTCCCACCACCTGTTCAAAAAGCATCCGGTGGGGACCGCGAGCCCGCAACGGCTCAAGAAGCTGCCGCTGGATAAGCCATCCCAGTTGGGGGGCCACATGCTGCTCGACCGTGCTGCGGCCGGAGCCCCTGCAGGCGCTCGCTCAGGATGAGCGCCGCAGTGTGCGCATCGCCGCGCGACATCGCCTCCCGCGTAAGGGTGTTTTTACTGCCGCGTCACGACGCAGCATTCACTCGACACCTTCCTCGGTGCGCCCGTGGCGGCGGTCCCCAGGGAGCAAAAACCAAAGCGCGGCCCATCATGGTGGGCGGCGCGCCCGCGGACGTTACGCGCGTGCAGCCGTTGTTCGACCTCCTGGCCCGGTGGACTTTCCACACCGGACCGGTCGACATCGGCCTGTTGGCCACGCTATGCAACAACATGATCGCCATCACCACGCAGGCGCTGGTGGCGAAGGCCATGGTCATGGGAGTCAGCGAGGGGCCCGCTAATTTTGCGTAAGCAGCCAGCGCATCGGCATCCCTGATTGATTGATAAGCGCTGATCCAGTAAGCCTTGGGCATGGGCTTAGCTTCAAAGTTTGAGCGAACCGAGATGGGCGACTGCTTCAGCTTTCGGCTTCGACAGGGTAAAGCGGTGCGACCGTCAGACCCCTGACCTGATGGCGTTCAATCAACTGCGCCACCAGACCCGACCTTTTTGCTTCTTCCACAAAGGCGCGCAGAAAGGCCGCGCCCTCTGAATGTGATTTATGCGTGCCGATCGACTGCTGGATGGCGGTGAACTGTCCCTCCAGAATGCGCGAACCCGGCAGCTTCTGCACATCGGCCAGCAAGAGTGGGCGAAGGCTTGCCATGGCATCCAGGCCGTCGCGAACAAAAATCTCGAAGGTGGCATCAAAGCCTTGCGCATGCACCAGCTTCGCATGCTGGATATTTCGAACCAGCCAAAGGTCATAGGCCGTCCTCTGCGACACAGCAATTCGAACGCCGGGCCGATCAACGTCCTTGACGTCGGTAAACGGTGAATCCTCTGGGACGAGATAGCTGGCCTCGATTTCCACATAGGCCGCGCTGAAGGCTATTTTTTCAGCGCGAGCCGGTTCCGCCCCAATCAGTCCGATGTCCCAGACATTGCTCTGCGCCGCATCAGCCAACACGCCAGGCGAAGGAAACGAGACCAAGGCCAAGTCGACCTCCAAGTGATCAGCAATCGCGCGCGCCATATCAGGGGCCACACCCGTCGGCTCACCGGATGCCGTTCTTCCATTGTTGAGCAGAGCATTACTCAGATTCAGGCCCGCCCTGAGAACTCCCGTCGGTGCAAGCTCGCGGATGATCTGCTGGTTGGCTCGCAAAATGGGATTAGCCCTATCGGTGGCGCGCATCGTCGGAAGTCTCCTTGGCCTTGCAGCGCGAGCTTTGGTCAATCCGGCCGCGCCTGCCGCATTCTAGGCAGTCGGCTTGAGCTGGGACCACATCGTCGGCGCCACCGAAACCGAGACCACTCTCAGGCGCAACCGCCTGGCTCTGGATTCACTTGCATTGCGCCCGCAGGTCGTGTGTGATGTCGGCCGCTTCTGATGCCTCGCTCGGCTTTCTAGGCCGCCAACCGTTGGACGGGCAGCGCTGGGGCGCCGCGCCGATCCGTGCGGCGATGCGCCGCGATGCGGTGACCGTGCACGACACCGCCACCGTGCTGGTCGGGGCGCGTCTGCCGGGACCGCCGGTGGTCGACATCGGCCAGATGTACATCGTCCGTGAACCCGACGATGAGCGCGAGTGGCAGTACCTCGGCAACCCCGAGATTGCGCCGCCCACCTCGCTGGCTTAAGTCGCCGCCAAATGCGTCAAGGACTACAGCGACGCCGACGGCCCGATCGACCCGCAACACGCCCAGGCTGGGTGCCAGGTGCGCGATGCGCATGGGGCCAATTTCACATCCTGACGCGATCGGCCTTTGGATCGTACAACGGCTTCGACGATACGCTGGCCGGATACAGCTGGCCGGCTATCTCGACCGTCCAGCTGCCGTCATTCAGGTAGGTCTCGTCCACCGTCTGGTTCGGCTCCAGCATCGCCAGCCCCACCGCACCCCCCAGCGTGTGCCCGTAAGATGCGGCACGCACATAGCCCACGGCCTTGCCATCCCGGCGCACGATCTCGGCGTGGAACATCTGCGGCTCAGGGTCATGGATCAGCACGGAAACCAGCCGACGCTGCAGCGCGCCCTGCGCCTTGCGTTCGAGCACCGCTTCCTTGCCGATGAATCCATCCGGCTTCCTCAGGTCGAGTGCGAAGCCAAGGCCGGCCTCATACGGGTCGTCGGTGTTGTCAAGGTCGTGGCCGTAGTCGCGGTAACCCTTCTCCATGCGCAGGCTGCCCAGCGCGCGTAGCCCGGCGTGCACTACCCCGAACGCTTCACCCGCCGCGACCACCTGGTCGTACACGTGCACGGCCTGGTCGGTCGGGATGAATAGCTCGTAACCTAGTTCACCGAGATAGGTGATGCGCATGCAAAGCACGCGCGCGTAACCGATGTCGATCTCGCGCGCGGCCCGGAACGGGAAGGCCGCGTTCGAAAGATCCACGCTCGTCAAAGTCTGCAGCAATTCGCGCGAACGCGGGCCCTGTAGGTTGAGCTGGCCGTACCCGGACGTCACGTTCGTGACGAATGCGTGCGCGTCGTCCGGTATGTTGCGTTTCATCCAGGTCTCGGCATGGCGCACCATCGTGTCGGTCACCACGACGAAGAACCTGTCGTCGGCCAGCTTGCTCACGGTGAGGTCGGCCTCGAGCCGGCCGGCCGTGTTGAGCCACTGCGTGTAGGTGATCTTGCCGCCGGTGCCATCCACGTTGTTGGCGGAGATGCGGTTGAGGCACCTGCCCGCGTCGCGGCCCTGCACCATAAACTTGCCCATGAAGGACATGTCCATGACGACGACGTTCTGGCGCGCAGCGCGGTGTTCTGCTTCCCAGCGCGGCCACCACGATGGTCGCCCCCAGGTGTCCGGGCCGGGGTCGGCCACATTGCCTTTGCCGGCGTACCAAGCCGGGCTCTCCCAACCGCTCGTCTCGATGAAGCACGCGCCCTGCGCGGCCAGTCGATCGTGCAACGGCGAGCGTCGCGCGTCGCGCGCAGTCTTAAGCGAATGCGTCGGGTAGTGGCACTGGTAGACCATCCCGAGCGATTCGACGGTGCGCGAGCGGCGGTACTGCGGATTTGCCTGATACGGCAGCACACGGTCAATGTTCATACCGGTGACGTCGACGTCCGGCAACCCGTTGACGATCCAGTGCGCCATCACCCGGCCGAGGCCGCCGCCGCTGAGGATGCCGATCGAGTTCAGGCCTGCCGCGACGAAGTAGCCGCGCAGTTCCGGCGCCTCGCCGACGATCGGCCTGAGGTCGGGCGTGAAGCTCTCCGGCCCGCAAAAGAACTTCTTCACGCCGGCTTCCCTCGTGATGGGTACGCGCGCCATCGCCGTTTCCAGGAATGGCGCCATCCGCTCCCAGTCCGGCGGCAGGTCGACGAAAGGCCGGTCGGTCGGGATACCCTCGATCTTCCAGGGTGCGCAGACCGGCTCGAACAGGCCGACCATCAGGCCGCCGCCTTCCTCGCGGTAGTAGCCGTACGCGCCAGGGTCCTCGAGCACGGGCATATTTGGCGGCAGGCCCTTGATGGCCGCGGTGATCAGGTAATAGTGCTCGGCCGCCTGGTTCGAGATCGCGACGCCTGACATCGCGCCGAATTCGCGTGCCCACATGCCGGCGCAATTCACCACATGGTCGGTCCGGATCTCGCCATAGGGCGTGCGCACGCCGGTGACGCGTCCGCTCTTCTGCAGCACGCCGACGGCCGGCACGCCTTCGAAGATCTTCACGCCGCGCATCTTCGCGCCCTTACCCAACGCCATGGTGACGTCCACCGGATTCACGCGACCGTCCTCCTTCACGTAGAAGCCGGCCTCGATGTCGTCCACCTTCGCGAGCGGGAAGAGGTCTTTCACTTCACGCGGGGAGATCTCGAGCACGTCGATGCCGCAGTAGCGGTTGAAGGCGGCAACGCGGCGGAATTCCTCCAGGCGGTCCTTGTCCGACGCGACCTCGATAAAGCCGATCGGCTTGAAACCCGTCGCCTGCCCGGTCTCAGCTTCGAGCCGGCTGTAAAGATCGCGCGTGTACTTGCGGATCTCGGTGGATGTCTCCGACGTGGACCCGTACGTGACCATGAGACCGGCGGCGTGCCAGGTGGTGCCAGCCGTCAGCTGGTGGCGCTCGAGCAGCACGATGTCTGTCCAGCCCAGGAGCGCGAGATGGTAGGCGGTGGAGGTGCCGATGACGCCACCACCGATGACCACGACGCGGGCGTGCTGGGGCAGGGTAGGGTGAGTGCTCATCTGCGGGCTCCAACTGTGTTTGCGTGCTCAGTATCGGGCGTCTCGAGCGGCGTTCGCCCAGCGTCCCGCGGTCTTAACAGACCCCAATGGTCTGAAGTCGTCTGGCCTGCACGGTTAGCCCCATAGGGCGGGATCGGGCGGCTCGACCACACCATCGTGGTACTGCAACGGCGTCGCGCGGTCGAGCAGCTGCAGCAGCGGTCCGTCCAGGTCGACATAGCGACAGCGCTGCGCCAGCAGGAACGCGGGGGCCATCGCCAGCGAGGTACCGCACATGTTGCCGACCATCAGGCCCAGCCCGAGACGCTGGGCCGCGTCGGCCATGGCCAAGGCTTCGGTCAGTCCGCCGCATTTGTCCAGCTTGATCGTGATGTACTGGTAGCGGCCGGCCAGTGCCGCCAGGGAACTGCTATCGGTGCAGGATTCGTCGGCCGCCAACGGAATCAGCGAGTGAAGGCCGTCGAGCTGCGCGTCCTGCCCACGTGGCAGCGGCTGCTCGACCAGTTCGACGCCCAGCCCGACCAAGGCTGGCAACAGGGCCTGCAGCAGCTGACGCGTCCAGGACTGGTTGGCATCTACCACCACTCGGGCCATCGGGTGTTCCTCGCGCACCATCCGCACGATGTCGAGGTGGCGCAGGGCGTCCACCTTGAGCTTGAGCAGCGGATAGCGGCGCGCATCGCGCAACTTGCGCCGTGTCGTGGCTTCGTCGCCCAGGCCGATGGTGAACACCGTGGTCACCGGTTCCAACCGGTCCATCCCCGCCTGGCGCCAGGCCGGAATACCGGACTGCTTCGCGCGCAGGTCCCACAAGGCACAATCCAGCGCGTTGCGCGCACCGCCCGCGGGCAGCAAGGCCATCAGGTCGCGGCCATCGACATCGTCGTGCAGGCGATCCAGCACGGCCGCGATCTGGAGCGCCATGCCCTGGGGTGTCTCGCCATCGTAGTCCACTCCGGCGGCCTCGGAGCGACCGGTGTGGCCCCGGCCGTCGCTCAGGCTGAGCATCAATACCGGCAGGTCGGTAATCACTTCACGCGCGATCTCGAACGGCTCGGTCATCGCCCAGTGCTCGATGCTGGTGAGGCAGCGAATCATCGCGCCTGCAGCGCCTGGGCCAGGGCGGCCACGCCGCCGCGCAACGGATCCACGACCGGCAGCCCCAGGCGCTGCGACAAGTCGCGGGCATAGGCCTGCCATTGCGCCTCGGCGAGCGTCGAGGAATTGATGCTGACACCCACGCAGCGCACCGCCCGGTTGGTCAGGCGCGCGGCTTCCAGGTAACGGTCGATCGCGTGCTGCAGGTCCGGGATCGGGCAATCCGGGTACCCCTCGATGGTGGTGCGCGAAGGGTCGTGGCATAACACCAGCGCGTCGGGCTGCGAGCCATGCAGCAGGCCCAGTGTGACACCGGCGTAGGCTGGGTGGAACAGGGCCCCCTGTCCTTCGATCACGTCCCAGTGTTCTGGCGCGTTGTCGGGTGACAGGGCCTCGGCCGCGCCGGCGATGAAGTCGGCAATGACCGCGTCGACCGCCACTCCGGAGCCGGCGATCATGATGCCGGTCTGCCCGGTGGCGCGGAAGGTGGCCGGCGCACCAAGCGCCTGCAAGGCCCGGGTAAGAGCCAGCGCGGTGTATTTTTTGCCCAGCGCGCAGTCGGTACCCACGGTCAATACACGCTTGCCGCTGCGCTTGGCGCCGGTGCCGGCCGCAAACACCTGGTCGGAGTGGCGCACATCGTGCAGCTTGCCGCCGCCACGTTGTGCCGCCTGCACCAGCGCGGGGAACGAACTCAGGCGCGAATGCAGGCCGCTCACCACGTCCATACCGGCGTCCAGCGCAGCTTGCAGTTCGGGCAGCCAATGAAGCGGCAACACCCCTCCCACCGCCGCCACGCCGATCACCAGCGACCCGGCGCCCTGGTGGGCGGCTTGCGCCGGGTTCAGGCGCGGCAGGTCCAGCGTGACCGTGGCCGCGGGCAACGCCCACTCGCCCATGACGTCGCTACGGCACCAGTCGCGCAGGCCGAATGCCGTCTTGGCATCGGACTTGAGGTCGACGTCGCCAAGGAATAACAGGTAGGGCTTGCGCAGTTGGTGCATGGTCGTGGGGGCTCGGGGGACGGCGCCCGGCCAACGCACGGTTGCACGTGGGGAGAGCGTCAAGGGTGCCGCGAGAATAAGACAAAAGCCCGCCGCGCGGCCGGCGCTACTCCCAATGGGGTAGGGCGTGCCCCGTTGGGCCGCCGCTGCCGGCCCGTCCTATCCCTTTAGGGGTACGGGCATGCGAACCACACCCGATTGCCGCTATTCTCGCGCCACAAGTCGAACGCTTGCCGATCCACCAGCGCCTGCGGCGGCGCAAATTCATCCTGGAGTACCCATGATCTCTTTCACCCGCTCTTTCCGGCTCGTGGCGCTTGCCGCTGTCAGCGTCTGCAGCATCGCGGCGTTCACGCCAGCGTGGGCGCAGGACGCCACCTTCGTGCTCAATTCCCGCGAGGCCGGTGCGCCTACCTACAACCCGATCAAGGGAACCAAGCTCAACATCGCCAACAACCTGATCTTCGACCGCATGGTGATGCAGGACGCCGACCAGTCCTTCCACGGCCAGCTAGCCCAGTCCTGGGAGTCGTCGGCCGACGGCATGAGCTGGACCTTCAAGCTGCGCCGCGGCGTCAAGTTCCATGACGGCGAACCCTTCAACGCCAAGGTCATCGAATGGTGGATCCCGAAGTTCAAGGGCACCGAAAACGCGTTCATGGTCGAAGCCATCGACAAGGTCATCATCGTCGACGACTACACCGTCAGGTTCCAGATGAAGAACCCCGACCCGAGCATGCTGCTCAACATGGCGACCAGCTTCATGGGCATCCCCTCGCCCAAGGCCTACGACGCGCTGGGCGACAAGTTCGGCGTGACCGCCGCCGTGGGCAGCGGCCCGTTCAAGCTGGCGAGCTTCACCGTCGGCCAGCAGACCAAGCTGGTGCGCAACGACGACTACCGCTGGGCCAGCGACCTGTCGGTGAACCGGGGACCGGCCAAGATCAAGAACCTGACGCTGCGCGAAATCCCCGAGGACTCCACCGCGTTCCTGGAGCTCAAGACCGGCGGCGTGGATATGCTGCTGGGCGTGCCCACCGACTTCCTGCCGCGCATCGAATCCGAAAAGACCCTCAAGGTGGTGACGATGCCGGGCACCGAAGTGTTCTACATGCCAATGAACACCTCGGTCGCGCCGCTGACCGACATGAAGGTGCGCGAAGCCATCGCCCTCGCGGTCAACCAGAAGGAGATCCTGACCAGCATCTTCGGCGGCCTCGGGGCCGAGGCGCACAACTTCCTGGTCAGCTCGCTGCAGGAGTCTAAAATCAACCCGAAGTTCAACATCAGCTTCAACGCCGAGCGCGCCAAGAAGCTGCTCGATGAAGCCGGCTGGGCCATGGCTGCGGGCGGTATCCGCGCCAAGGCCGGCGCTCCGTTGACCGTGAAGCTGTGGACGCAGAACGGCACCCAATTCAAGCGTGTGACCGAAGTGGTACAGGCACAACTAAAAGCGGTGGGCGTGAATGCCGAGATCACCGTGCAGGATCCGGCCTCGATCAACGCGATGTACCGCAAGAAGACCGACCACCAACTGGCCGTGCGTGCCTACGACTACACCAACGCCGACATCCTGGACTGGTTCTTCAGCGGAACGCGCCTGGGCTACCCCAACATTTCGATGTGGAACGACCCCAAGGCCGAGGAACTCAACGCCAAGGCCATGAAAGGCTCACGCACTTGGGAAGAACGCGTCACCAACTTCAAGGCCTACCACGAGTACGTGATGTCGCAGTTCGTGTTCGCACCGATCTACCAGCCGACCCAGAGCTTTGCCTACAGCCAGGCGCGGCTGAAGCTGCCTGACACCATCCGCGGCATCAAGATAGCGACGCAGTCCATCATGGACATCGAGGTCAAGTAAACTGATCGGACCGGGCAACGGGCCTTGCGGCTGACTCCGGAAGGGGGGACCCCCGGTTGTTGAACTACTGCGCCAAGCGCCTGCTGTTGCTGGTTCCGGTCTTCCTGGCCGTGTCGGTGGTCATCTTCATGATCATCCATCTGGTTCCCGGCGACCCAATCGACAACATGATCCAGATCGGGTCGTCGCCGGAGCAAAAGGCGGCCCTGATCGCGCGCTATGGCCTGGACCAACCGCTGCTGCTGCAGTACAGCGTGTGGCTGCGCAATCTGTTCACGGGCGACCTGGGCGACGCCATCATCATGCGCCGACCGGTGTTCGAACTGATCGCGGAAAACCTGCCCCACAGCCTGCGCCTGGGCAGCCTGGCCTTCATCTTCTCCACCGTCGTGGGCATTGCTACCGGCGCGCTGGCGGCGGTGTTCAAGGACAGCTGGATCGACCGCAGCGTGATGGCGCTGATCCTGCTGGGCTCCACGCTGCCCAGCTTCTGGCTCGGCCTGCTGATGATCCTGCTGTTTGCCGTGCAGCTGGAATGGTTCCCGGTGTCGGGCGCGCGTACCTGGACCGCCTTGGTGCTGCCGGTGCTCACCATCGGCCTGCACGGGGTGGCCCTGGTCTCGCGCGTCACGCGGGCGGCAATGCTCGACGTCGGCCGGCGCGATTTCGTGTTGATGCTGCATGCCAAGGGGCTGTCGCACCGACGCATCCAGCTCCAGCACGTGCTACGCCACGCGCTGTTGCCCGTGGTGACCATCCTGAGCCTGCGTATCGGCTGGATCGTGGGCGGCGCGGTGACGATCGAATTCGTATTCGCCCGACCCGGCCTCGGCTCGCTGTTGATCACCTCGCTGGCCCAGCGCGACTACCCGGTGGTGCAGGGCTGCCTGCTGATGCTGGCGATGGCCGTGATGCTGGGCACGCTGCTGGGCGACATGGTGCAGGCGGCGATGGATCCGCGCGTACGGGACAGCCTGCGATGAGTGGTCTGCGCAAGACCGCCCTGTGGCGCGTCGTCAGCACCTGGCGCGGGGGCCTCTCGCTGGCCGTGATGCTGCTGCTGGCGCTGGCGGCCGTCTTCGCCCCATGGGTGGCGCCCTACCCCTACGACATCCAGAACCTGTCGGCCACCAACAAGGACCCGTCGATGGGGCACTGGCTGGGGACCGACGAATTCGGCCGCGATGTGTTGTCGCGCATCATCTTCGGCGCCCGGACCTCGCTGGCGGTCGCACTCACCGGAATCAGCGTATCGGTCACGCTGGGCATGTGCCTGGGTGCCGCGGCGGGGTATTTCGGCGGGCTGTTCGACCGCGCGGTGACCGCGGTGGTGGACCTAACCTGGTCCTTCCCCGAGGTGCTGATCGCGCTGATCTTCGTCGCCATTCTCGGCCCGGGGCTGTACAGCACCATGGTCGCCATCAGCATCGCCTACCTGGCGCAGTTCAGCCGCCTGACGCGCGCGCAGATCATGGCGATCAAGAACGAAACCTACGTCGAGGCAGCGGCCAATCTCGGCTCGGGCCACCTCCACATCCTGTTCCGGCACCTGCTGCCCAACGCCATCACCCCCGTCATTGTGGCCGGCATGCTGGCAACCGGCGACGCCATCATCCTCGAGGCGACCCTGGGTTTCTTCGGCCTGGGTGTGCAGCCCCCCAAGCCGAGCTGGGGCGCCATGATGAGCAGTGGCACCGCCCAGATCTTCCTCGCCCCCTGGACCATACTCGGGCCGGGGCTGGCGATCGCCGTCGCGGTGGTCTCGATCAACCTGTTCGGAGACGCGCTGATCGATGCGCTGGACATCCGCAACCGGGTCCGTGACCTCTGACATGGCACTACTCGACGTGAGCGACCTGTCGGTGGGCATCGGCGCGCTGCAGCCGCTGGACCGCATTTCGTTCGCCCTCAAAAAAGGCCGCATCCTGGGGCTGGTGGGCGAGTCGGGGTCGGGCAAGTCGCTGACCGCCATGGCGCTGATGGGCCTGCTGCCGCTGATCGGCGCTAGGGTCAGCGGCGGTTCGGTGCGCTTCGACGACACCGAACTCGTGGGGTTGCCCGAGGAAGTTTACCGGTCGCTGCGTGGCCGCCGCATGGCGCTCATCACGCAAAACCCGATGACCTCGCTCGACCCCATGCTGCGCGTGGGGGCGCAGATCGACCAGGTCGGCCAGTTGCATCTGGGCCTGTCGGCGGCGGCAGCCAAGGCCAGCAGCATTGACCTGCTGAGGCAGCTGCGCATCCCCGACTCCGCCACCGTGCACCAGCAGTACCCGCACCAGATGTCGGGCGGCATGAAACAGCGCGTGGTGATCGCCATGGCGCTGGCCGGCGAGCCCGAACTCATCATCGCCGACGAACCCACCACGGCGCTGGACGTGACCATCCAAGCCCAGATCATCCAGATCCTGGTCGACCTGGTACGCCAGCGCGGCCTGGCGCTGGTGCTGATCACCCACGACATGGGCGTGGTGGCGCAGGCCTGCGACCAGGTGGTGGTACTGTACGCCGGCCGCGTGGCCGAAAGCAACACGGTCGACGCCATCTTCGCGCGCCCCACCCATCCCTACACCCAGGCCTTGATCGCCTGCATCCCGCGCGCCGGCCAGGCCCCGGGCAGCCTCAAGGGTATTGCCGGCATGGTGCCCAGTGTGGGCAGTTATGCCCCAGGCTGCCGCTACCACCCGCGCTGCGGCAAGGCACAACCGATCTGCCAAGGCGAGGTACCCGTCCTGCAACTGCAGGCCGAGCACCGGGTGGCCTGCCACTTCGCGCAGCCGCAGGGTGCCCATGGCTGAAGCATCCCAACCCGCTGTCCCGCTGCTGCAGGCCCGCGGCCTGACCCGCGTGTTCAGCAGCCGCGCCAGCCTGTTCGCCAAGAAGCGCGAACTGGCCGCCGTGAGCGACGTCGACCTCGACGTTGCGCGCGGGCGCGTCACCGGCGTGGTGGGTGAATCCGGTTGCGGCAAATCGACGCTGGCGCGCCTGGTGCTGCGCCTGCTGGAACCCAGTCGCGGCAGCGTCGCGTTCGACGGCATCGACCTGGCCAGCGTGCCGGCGCCGGCACTGCGCCTGCTGCGCCGGCGCATGCAAATGGTGTTCCAGGACCCCTATTCCTCGATCGACCCGCGCTACAGCGTGCGCGACACGCTGTTGGAGCCGCTGCTGGTGCAGCGCGCACAACTCGACGCTGCGGCGCAGGACGCACGGGTTGCCGGCCTGATGTCCATGGTGGGCCTGAACCCGACGCTGGCCGCCAGTTACCCGCACCAGCTCTCCGGGGGCCAGAAGCAGCGTGTTGGCATTGCCCGTGCACTGGCCATGCAGCCCGACTTCCTGGTACTCGACGAACCGACCGCATCGCTCGACGTGTCCATCCAGGCGCAGATCATCGCGCTGCTGGAAAAGCTGCAGCAGGACCTGGGCCTGACCTACCTTTTTATCTCGCACGACCTGGGCCTGGTGCGCTACTTTTGCAACCGCATCGTGGTGATGTACCTCGGGCGCGTGGTCGAGATCCTGCCCGACCCCGAGGCGCCGCCACGCCACCCCTACACCCGCGCGCTGATCGACAGCAGCTTCGAGCCCGACCCGACGCGCCGACGTGTGGTGACGCTGCTGCATGGCGAGATTGCGGACGCCTTCAACTTGCCGCCCGGCTGCGCCTACGCCGCGCGTTGCCCGCAGGCGTCGGCGCGCTGCCGCGACGAACGCCCGGTTCTCGCGCAAGACGGCGCGCACAGCCTGGCCTGCCACCATCCACTTTGCTGACGGGCCAGCGCCCGCACCCCGATGACCGCCTTCAACGTCCTGAGCGCCGAATTTCTGCACGAGACCAACACCTTCTGCAAACTGCCCACCACCTCGGCCAGCTTTGCCGAACGCGGCCTGCTGCTCGGTGCGGATGCGATTGCCGCGCGCAAGGACAACAACACCGAACTGGCCGGTTTTCTGGATGCCGCTCGGGCCTACGGCTGGCATGTGACCCACGTGCTCAGCGCGCATGCCCAGCCGGGCGGGCCGGTGACGCGCGAGGCCTTCGAGTCGCTGAGCGCGCCCATCGTCGCCGCTGCGCGCGCGCACAAGGGACCCCTGCACGGCATCCTGCTCGGGCTGCACGGCGCCATGGTGAGCGACTTCTGCGACGACGGCGAAGGCGAGTTGTTGCGCCGCCTGCGGGCCGCGGTGGGGCGTGACATACCCGTCGCCATCACGCTCGACCCGCATGCCAACGTCAGCCGCGCCATGTGCGACCTCGCCGACATCATCGTCTCGTTCAAGACCTATCCCCACACCGACATGCGCGTCGCGGCACGCCAGGCAGGCGACATCTTGCAGCGCACCATGCTCGGCGAGATCCACCCGGTGACCTTGCGCGTGACCCGCCCCATGCTCGAAGAAGCCAACGGCGGGCGCACCGACATCGGCCCGATGCTCGCGCGGCTGCAGCGCGCCCGCGCCTACGAGCAACAACCGGACGTGTTCGCGGTCAGTATCAACGGTGCCTTCCCGAATGCCGACATCGCCGAAGTCGGTGCCAGCGTCACGGTCACCGCGCAGGGCGACATGGCGCGCCACGCCGCCTTCGCCGGCGAACTGGCCGACGACATCTGGGCGCACCGCCTGGAGGCCATCAACCAGTTCCACACAGTGGCGCAGGCGGCCGCAATCTGCAAGGCCTACCCGGGCGACCGACAGGGCCCGATCATCGTGGCCGACTACGCCGACAACCCGGGCGGCGGCACCTACGGCGACTCCACCGCGCTGCTGGCCGCGCTGCTCGACGCCGGCGTGCAGGACGCCTGTTTCGGCCCGATGGTCGATCCGCAGACGGTGCTGCAGTTGCAAGGCCATGCGAGCGGCGAGCGGGTGCAGATTCTGCTGGGCGGCAAGACCGACCCGCGCTTCGGCGGCACCCCGCTGGCCTTGACCTGCACCCTGGTGTCGCTCAGCGCAGACGGCAACTATGTGGGCAGCGGCGCCATGATAGGTGGCCTGCACCGGTCCTGGGGCCCCACCGCCGTGGTACAGGTCGACGGCATCGACATCCTGGTGGTGAGCATCCGGGCGCAGATGCTAGACCTGCAGCAGTTCCAGGCCTTCGGCATCGACCCTGCCGCCAAGCGCATCGTGGCGCTCAAGTCGATGCAGCACTTCCGCGCCGCGTTCGAGCCCATCGCGGGCGAGGTGATCGTGTGCGACAGCGGGGCGCTGTGCACGGTCGACTACGCGCTGCTGCCATTTGCGAAAGTGCCACGCCCGGTGTTCCCGCTCGACCGGGACATCGACATCGCCGACTGGTTGCGCCGCAACCACGGCGGCATCCACATTCCCGCGGCACCGGGCCGCTGACCGACAGATCAGGCCCGCAGCGGCGCCACGTCGAGCAACGACGAGGTGCGCACGGACGCCGGCGCGCTCTGGTAGGTCTCAAGCGGGTCCACCGATGCCTCGGGCATGGCAAAGGGGATGCAGTTGATGAACAGCGAGAACAACTCCGCTTGCGAGCCGATGTCGAGCTTGCGGTAGATGTTCTTGCGGTGGATCTTGATCGTGCCCTCGGTGCTGCTCAGGCGCTGCGCGGTCAGCGCCGACGAGTAGCCGCTGATCATGTAGAACAGCACCTGACGCTCGCGCTGGGTCAGCAGCGAACTGGCAAAGTTATCGATCGTACTCTGAACCTTGCGGTGCGTCAGGCTGTCGGTGTCGCGGCGCGAGGCGGCGGCCGTGAGTTCATGGTGCTTGGCGGCGCAGGCGAAGATCACCGGCAGCACGACGTTGATCGCCACCAAGTCCGATTCCTGGAACTTCGAATGCCGGATGCTGCGCTCGATGAAGATGTTGAGTGCGCTGTCGTCGTTGATGCGCCAGAGCAGCTCGATCGAGTCCGACAACCCGATCTGCGAATAGAAGACGCGGTAGTACTCGCTCTGGAAAAAATCGTCCGGCGCGATGTCGCGCAGCCAGTGAACCCCATTCGGGCAACCGGCCACGAACAGCTGGTAGTGCGGGTCCAGCGCATACGGCCCGGACAGGTAGGCATCCTCGGGCAGGGCCCGCTCCAGCGGGTTAAAGCGGTGCAGGATGCGTCGAGGCCGCTGCGCGCGGTGGTACACCATGGCCCCTCCCGAGTCGATGGTGCACACGGTGCCCAGCAGGTTAAGCACCGCGTCGAACCAGTCGGCGCTGCCGATGGCCTCGGTCATCCTGGCCAGCGCGCCGACCAGCGGCGCGCTCAGCGGCAGGCACATGGGGCTTTTGTAGGCGTCGTCCATGGGCGTAGCGTAGCAGGCGATGCCGGCTATTTCCCCCCGGGCATCATGCAACCGCGCAGAACACTTGGACCCTGCTGAGGGATTCAATGCCCGCAAGAAGAGCAGAATGCTGCGTCTTTGCCCACGGCTTTGCCCGGCACCGCTACTTTGGTCTGCTGGCGGCGAATTCACCGCCTAAGGCTGCGGTGACGGCGCTCGCACAGGCGGCACCCACCTAGCAGGCGGATCAGCGCATCAATGGGTGAGTGAGCCAAGCAGCGCTTTCGCCGGCTGCGCAAAGTGGCTTCGTCTGCCAATGCCGAAGATGGGCGAGCGCATTGGCATGGCAGCGGAGGTGGCGCATAGCAGTTGCACGGATGTGCCGCCGGCGCATCGGTAGAGAAAGGCTGCTGAGTTACTGCTGAAACGCTACAAATTCAGTAGCTGACCGCGCTGATTCCGTAAGGGCTATGCGGCCTTATCTTGGTTATTGCAATGCCTGCAATACCGCAGAAGGATTTCTGTCAATCAGGTTGAGCAACACCAGTGACGCTCCGCTCGTTGAGCATCTCGACGACATAGACACCTGGTTGCGGAGGGATGTGCATTTGTGATGCCTAACGCTCGCGTTCAGCGGCCGCCGAAGGCGGTCCGCTGCAACGCGGGGTTAGCCATCAGTCTTACGCTTCGACGCGCTGCTGCAGCGCCTCTTGCGCCAAGGTGTTGATACTCTTTCCTTCAGCCTGAGCGGCAATGGCCAACTTCTCATGAAGCTCTGGCGGAATGCGCAGATTGAACTTGCCAGAGTAGTTGCGCCGCGGTTCGATGCCTTTCTCACGACATACATCAAGGAAGACCTGTAGCGACTTCTTGAATTCAGCCCGTAGTTCCCTGGGATTTTTCCCATAGAAGTCGGCTCCGCCGGCGAGGCCAAGGATCTCGCCGCGAAACAGGTCTAGTTCAGCGTCGTACTCAATCTTCGCGTTGTATCCGTCCAATGTCATCATGTTCATGGCACAACTCCATGCTGTTCTAGCCACTTGCGAATGCTTGCGACAGCGCCTCTGTCCGTGTTCGGCGACGGGTGCGGCCGATGGAAGACGCGCACCTCAGCGAACAAAACGACTGCCACGCGACTTCCTTCCCGTTCGCTGATCTCAGCCCCAAGTTCGCGAAACAGAGCCTCAATGTCATTCCACTGGATGTTCGCGCTCGTGGGATGAGCGAAGATTGCGGCGAGCGTACGTTGGTGCTTCCGCTTCATGCAAACGATGGTACCACGAAAAGGTACCGAGTGGCTTCGAACCTTCCGGTCTGATGGCTAACGTTTGAGTTAAGCGGCAGGCGACGGGCGCAGCCCGGCGACTGTCCGCTTGAAGGAAGGGTTAGCCGTCTGGGTCATTCGTAGTGCGACCACATGCGGAGTACGCGCACGGTTCGTTCCTTCTTGAATACTTCGTAGACCAGGCGGTGCTGAATGTTGATTCGGCGAGAGTACGCTCCGTCGAGATCTCCTACCAGCTTCTCGTAGGCCGGTGGATTCTGAAATGGATCGATTGCCAAGACCTTGAGAAGTTCTTCTGCCTTCTCTTTCAGCCCGGCGGCCGAGAGCTTCTTGGCATCTTTCAGTGCGTGCTTCGCGTACACGATGGCCCACTTTACCAAACAACCGCCTTCGCGCTCTTGCTCAGGGGTTCAGCCATGCCCTTCTTGATGGACTCACGCATGCCCGGAACCGACAGAAGGTAGAGGGTCTCCTGAATGGCTTGCCAGTCCTCGGCGGAAACCAGGACTGCGCTACTGCGCTTGCCAGAAATCAGGATGGGCTGATGGGACTCAGAAGTCTGGTCGATCAGTCGATACAGATCGGCGCGTGCCTCGCTAGCGGTAATGGGTGCCACCATGGTCGTTCTCCTATTGCTCGATAGCGTACGTTAAACCGTACACTGTGTCAATGGCGACGTGCGGGCGCGGAGAGACGGCTAACGTTCGAGCTAAGCCGGCACCGACGGTGGGACGCCAGGCCCGGGCTGGCGAAAATGTACCGCGTACCGCCAGACCGGGCCTGGTGGCCCGCCGTTGGGGCTCGGCTTGAACGAGGGGTTAGGCCGCAGTTTTGGCACCTGCGAGCTGCATGGACATGTGCACCTTGCCCTTGTAGCCAGATGGCGTACGAATGGCTTGGGGCTCGACACCCCAAGGCAAGAACCCAACAGACTCGTACAGGCGTTGGGCTTGTTCGTTGCCCTCAGTGAGCGTGAGGCGCAGGAGCCGCACTTCCGGCCGGGCGGCAACTGCGGCTATGGCAGCCTGCATGAGCAGAGCCCCTGCGCCGAGGCCGCGCGCGTGAGGCATGACGTACATTCCAATGACGAGCGCGGAGTGGCGTGTCTTGGGCTTGGCTGAGAACTCCAATGCAACGGTTCCGACGAGTCGCTCTTCGTGAAAGGCTCCGAACGATTGGCTGAGTCCGGACGGCGATGAGATGCGATTCACCCACCACGACATTGGCTCGGCCTGACGCTCTTCGGCTGTCGAAGTAAAGGCATCAGCGGCCTGAACGTAGGCCTCAAGCATCAAGTCGCGGTACTGCTGCGCGTCTGAAGCGGTGAGGGCGGCGATGTGCATGGGTTCTGCGGCCTAACGTTCGAGCTAAGCGGGCGGCAACGGCAGGACGCCAGGCCCGGGCTGGCGAAAATGTACCGCGTACCGCTAGGCCGGGCCTGGTGGCCTGCCGTTGGCGCTCCGCTTGAGCGAGGGG
>Ga0114970_10000569_pt1 | contig 27687 bp, 22 predicted proteins | sample M_140205_XF_Meta_FD_87030 | JGI IMG/M metagenome (GOLD analysis project Ga0114970, IMG submission 87030) | Freshwater microbial communities from Lake Montjoie, Canada to study carbon cycling - M_140205_XF_MetaG | ecosystem: Environmental > Aquatic > Freshwater > Lake | place: Lake Montjoie...
AAGCTGGACACGCTGGCCGGCATCTTCGCGCTGGGCCAGCGCCCGAGCGGCACCAAAGATCCGTTCGGCTTGCGGCGTTCGGCACTGGGGCTGCTGCGTATCGTGTTGGAGGGCCGCCTCGCGCTGGACCTCGCCCCACTCCTGCTTGCCGCGGTGGAAGCGGCCCGCACCGATTCGCTGCGCGTGACTGGCAAGACGCCAGCGCCAGCAGCCGAGGTGGCCGCACAGTTGCAAGAGTTCCTCAACGATCGCTTGCGCGGTTTGCTGGTGGACGGTGGCCGCGTAGCGGGTGCCACGGGGGAAATGTTCGAGGCCGTCGCCGCGAAACAGCCGACAGCACCGCTGGACTTCGAAGTACGCTTGCTGGCCTTGGTGGCGTTCTTGCAGTTGCCGGCAGCTACAGCGCTGGCGGCAGCCAACAAGCGCGCCGCCAATCTGCTGAAGAAAAGTGACGAAGCCACTGGCACGGTCGACCCCGCAGCGCTGGTGCTACCGGCGGAGCAAGCGCTGCATGCAGCCATCGAAGCGCTGCGTCCTGCCGTGGAAACGGTTCTAACGGCTGGCGAATATACCGCCGCGCTGTCACTGCTCGCGCAATTGCGCGCGCCAGTGGATGCCTTCTTCGACGGCGTGATGGTGAACGATGCAGACCCACGCATCCGTGCCAACCGTCTGGCGTTACTGGCCGGACTGCGGTCGTTGTTCCTGCGTGTAGCGGACCTTTCCCGTCTCGCGCTTTAGCTTTAACTGGAGAACCAGCGTGCAATACCTTCTGTCCATCGTGTTCACGCTGCTGTTCTTCGTCGCCACCCTGTTGACGGCCATCATCATCATCCTCTTCGGCTGGCTGCCGTGGCGCACTCGCTACGACATCGCGCGCGCCTGGGGCTGGACGGTGTTGCACCTCGGCAAGTGGCTATGCGGTTTGGACTGGGTTGTCGAAGGCCGCGAGAATATTCCTACGGAAGGGGCGCATGTCACCTTCTGGAAGCACAGCAGCAGCTGGGAAACCGTTGCGCAAACGCTGGTGTTTCCACCGCAGGCCTGGGTGTTGAAGCGCGAAATTCTCTGGATTCCATTCGTGGGCCAAGCGGCCTGGCTCATGAAACCCATCGCCATCAACCGCAAGGCAGGCAGCCGTGCTGTGATGCAAGTGGTCGAACAAGGCGTCGCGCGACTCAAGGAAGGCATGTGGGTGCTCATCTTCCCCGAAGGCACGCGCACTAGCCATGGCGAAGACCGCAAGTGGGGGCTCTCAGGTGCGCTCCTTGCAACACGCGCTGGCTGCAAGGCCGTTCCCGTGGCCCATAACGCCGGTGAGCTGTGGGGTCGTCGTGGTCTCTTGAAGCGCCGCGGCACCATCCGTATCGTCATCGGGCCGCCCATCGACGCCACTGGCATGGACCCGCGTGACTTGAACACGCAATTGCGCGCTTGGGTAGACGCCAAGACGGCGGAGATTTCGCGCTAGCCTTTGGAAGGTGAACCAAGGTTCTCTGCGGAGCTGTTTTTATGTCGCTCGAATCGCTGCTCGCTGAACGTGAGATTCGGCACACACTGGTGCGCTTTGCGGTCGTCTTGGATTCTCGCGCATGGCATCGGTTGGGTGAGGTGTACGCGCCCGATGCACTCGCCATCTATGGCGAGTATCGCGCGCAGGGCCTAGCCGCACTCGAGAAGCACTTTCGGGCTTTTCTCGGTGGTCGCCGGATGTTTCAACAAAAAATAGGCAACATCGAAATAGTGGTGCAAGGCCACACGGCCATCAGTCACGCCAGCGTCTGTGCCAGCCATCGTGCCCTGGCGGAAGGCGACAGTCGCGAGTTCATCGCTCGCGGGAACTACCACGCCACTTGGCAACAGTTGCCTACCGGCTGGCGTGTTGCCACATGGGAATGGGAAAACGGTTGGCTTAGCGGCGACTACAGCGTGCTACAGCCCGGTTAACTGGAACAAACGGCGCAGGCCTATCCGGTTACTCCGCCGTCGATTTGCTCAGTGGTTCAGTAAGCGGTTCAGCCACTGGCTTGCGGCGCGTGCCGGCGTAGAGTTCAAACACCAGTAACCGGCAAGGAATGCTGCCGTTCATTAACCGAATAGTGCGCGCCGGCTTGAGGCCAATCGCCTTATAAGGCGAAGCATCCGCCGCCAGCAAGGCCGCGCGCCAGCCAGCAAAGCGCTGCTTCAGCGTATCGCCTATCTCGCTATACAACGGCTCCAGGTCCGCCATGGCACCGCCGATACGTTCGCCATACGGCAGGTTCGTCACTAGCAAGCCCGTTGGTGCCGGTGGTTCCATGTCCTGAAAGCGGCAGGTGTTGAACGTGATGTACCGCTCTACACGCGCAGCCAGTGCGCTCTTGCGGGCCATCTCGACAAACTTGGCTTCCCTATCAGAGGCGACCACCAGCGCCGGCGGTGCTTCGAGTTTTTCGGCGCGCACTTGGTCTTGGGTCTCGCGCCACAACTGGCGGTCGAAATCCTTCAACCACTCGAAGTGAAAGCCACCCTTGGCGCGATGAATCTGCGGCGCCTTACGTACCGCCATCATTGCCGCCTCGATAGCCAGTGTGCCGCTACCACACATGGGGTCCAAGAACGTTTGGGTACCGTCGTAACCGGCCAGCCGCAAAATGGCTGCCGCTAGCGTTTCTTTCAGCGGCGCAGGATGCCCCGATTCGCGATAGCCGCGCTTGTGCAGCGACTTGCCGGAAGTGTCGAGGCTAAGCGTGCAACGCCCGTTGTCGAGGTGAGCCACCACTACTACTTTCGGGTCGTCGCGGTTCACGGGCGGCACAGCGTCGCCGGCCGTGGCAAAGCTCTCGCGAATGGCTTCACGTACCTGCGTGATGACCTGCAGCGGCGGCATCGGGGAGTTGCGGCCTTCAGCGCCTAGCGCCTCCACCATGAAGCCACGTGTGGCGTCGAACAACTCGGGCCAATGAATACGCCTCGCCTGTGAACGCAACATGGGCGGCGTCTTAGCCGGCACCTCGCGCAGCACTCGCAGTACCCGGCTCGCAGTAGCGAGCTTCAGATGAACTTCGTAAGCGAGCCCGGGACCTGCACTGAATTCTACGGCGCGGAATACCGGCTTTAAATCCATGGCTCCGAGAGCCTCGAGCTCCGCGATGAGCGCCGGCTTGGTTTCTTCGGGGCAGGTGGCGATGAGACGTTGCAGACCGTGCGCAGGCGCGTTCACAGATCCACTTCGAACAGGTTCAGCACGGCGCCGTCAGTCGGCGAAGTAATCTGTCCGGTGAGGTCGAAGGACAGTTTGCGCAGCAAGGACATGGACGCTTCGTTATCCAGTGACGTGATGGCAGCGAGACGCGACATGCCGAAGTCATCGCGCGCGTGCGACAGCGTGGCGCGTGCAGCTTCCAGAGCGTAACCCTGGCCGCGAAAAGTTTTCAGAAACGCGAAACCGAGATCCGCGTGATTCAAGTAAGGGCGCTTCACGAGGCCGCAAAGGCCGACGGGTGTACCGCTTTCGCGCAATTCCACGATATACAGCCCATAGCCATGTTCACGGTAGCTGGCCTGCGGGCCATTGGCCACATAAGCCGGCGTGTCTTCCAGAGTGCGTACACCGCGGTCACCGATGTAGCGAATGAAATCCGGGTCCGTGAGGAGCGCCAGCAGAAACTCGCCGTCTTCAGGCGAGGCATGCCGCATCGCCAAGCGGTCTGTGCTCAACACGTACATTCAATGCGCCTCTTGCTCACTAAAACCAACCATCCTGCATCTCGAGTACCGTGGGGTCCGGCGGTGAGAGCACCGCGAGCCATGCAGGTACCCGCGGCAATTCCCATCGCAAAAAGAACCTTGCCGCTTGTAGTTTGCCGGCATAGAAAGACGCATCCGCTGCCGAAACGCCACCAGCAGCCAAGGCACCGGAAGCGACGCGGGCTTGCTCCAGCCACAGCCAACCCACCACCACGTGCCCAAAGGCCTCGAGGTAGGGCGTGGCATTGGCCAACCTTGCCGGCGCGCTGTCCACCATTAGCAACTGCTGAGTGGTGTCCGCCAACTGGTCCCAGGCTTTGCGCAGGCGCATGGCATCGGCCTTCCAGGCGTCGCGGCGTTCCATTTCATCCAGCGTAGCGCCTACTTGCGCTCGCAGCAGTTCGAACCCGAAGCCGCCCTGCTGGACCACCTTGCGTCCCAGCAAGTCGAGTGCCTGAATCCCATGCGTGCCTTCGTGAATAGCGTTCAGGCGGTTGTCGCGCCAGTACTGCTCCACCGGGAAATCGCGGGTATAGCCGTAGCCACCATGCACCTGAATGGCGAGGTCGTTTGCGGCAAGACACCACTGCGACGGCCAACTCTTGGCGATGGGCGTGAGCAGGTCCAAGAGATGACGTGAACGTTCGCTTTCGTCCGCTGGCCCGCTGGCAATGTCGTCTACCAGGCGCGCGCAATAAAGCACCAAAGCCAGACCGCCTTCGACCCACGCCTTCTGTGTCAGCAACATACGCCGCACGTCGGCGTGCTCCATGATGGGCACGGGTAGTTCGCGCAAGCGGCGGTCACCCAAGGGACGGCCTTGGCGTCGCTCGCGGGCGTAGTTCAGCGACTGCAAGTACCCGGCATAGCCCAAGGCCATAGCGCCGGTGCCCACACCGATACGCGCCTCGTTCATCATGTGGAACATGCAGGCTAGACCGTGGCCTTCCGCTCCTACCCGCCAGCCTACGGCGCCGGCTGCGCCCTGCGGGCGGTGTTCGCCTTCGCCGAAGTTCAGCACGCAGTTGCTGGTGCCACGGTAACCCAGCTTGTGGTTCAACCCCGCTACCGTCACGTCATTGCGTTCAGGTGAGACGCCACCCAGCTCCGGCAACCACTTGGGCACTAGGAACAAAGACAAGCCAGCGGTACCGGCGGGCAGGCCACCTTCAGGGGCAGGCACCTTGGCGAGGACTAGGTGGACGATGTTGCTGGTGAGGTCGTGGTCGCCGCCGGAGATCCACATCTTGTTGCCATGTAGGCGGTAGGTGCCGTCCGCTTGGGGCAGCGCGCGGGTGGCGACATCGGCCAGCGAAGAACCGGCCTGCGGTTCAGAAAGGCACATGGTGCCAAACACACGGCCGGCCAACATGTCCGGCACGTAGCGCTCTACCAACACGGGGTCCGCGTAGGCCAATAGCAGGTTGGCATTCGCGATGGTGAGCATGGGGTAGCCGGCCGTGGACACATTGGCAGCGAACAGCCAAGCCATGCCAGCGCGCTCGACCACGAACGGCAACTGCATGCCGCCGCGCTCCGCATCTTGCGTGGCCGCCATGAGGCCGGCCGCACTGAAGGCCTGCAACGCCGGGCCAATGGCGGTATGTACCTTTACCTGCCCATCCACGAGCCGCGGCTCGTCGATATCCAGCGCGCGGTAATGCGGCGCGAAGCAGTCAACGGCCACCGTTTCGTAGGTATCGAGCGCGGCGTCGAAGGTGTCGCGGCTGTGCTCGGCGTAACGCGGGCGCGCGGTTAGCGAGGCCACATCCAGCCACTCGTGCAGCAAGAAGGCGATGTCGCGGCGCGACAAGTGCCGCGCGGGAGTACTACCGTCCAAGAGCCAGTCTCCTCGTTTCCAGTAATAGCCTACACGACCCAATGCATGCCCGTCTCCGAGTCGTGGGACCCTGGAGCAGCAATCGTGCGGCAGACAGGGCGCTCATGCCAGCTGCAACTCCGTGCTTTTGGCCACCCGCATTCCACGACCGACGAGGTCGGCGAGGAAGCGCGTCCCCAGTTCCTCGAAGCCCGCCATGGGGTTGGTGCAATCGACCAGCAGCGTCATTTTGCGTACCGCCGAAGGCCCGAGCAAGGCGGCAATGTCGTACACCGTGGCCGCCAGACCATGCGACAAGGACTGGCCAGCGATAATCAAGTGCTCCGCCGCGGCTAGCGACGTCAGCAGGGCATCATTGGCCATGGTACGGGCATCAGCTAAGTCGGGCACTTCGGCCTGCAGTGCCGAGTAGTGTTCGGTGTTCGAATTCAAGCCCATCGGGGCATACGTCACTGAGCGCAAGGTACTGCGGCACCAGCGGTTCAGGGCACCATGCAGGTCCATCTGAACACCGGCTCCCCAACTACCAATGAGGCAGTGTTCCGGCCGGACGATCAACGGGGAACGCCCCCGCTGCTCCAGCGCACAGACGTAAGCCAGCGCGAGGGCCTGCAGCGCCGGGTCTCTGGCGTACCAGCGCTTGTGCAACACGTCGTCACGGGAAATGATGGTGAAGGTTACTGGCGACCGACCAGCAGCATCCTGCCACCAGCCCACGTGCGAAATATTCAGCGGATGGCGAAACTCCAGCATGACCTGGATACGGCCGATGCGATCACCACACCGGTCGATGAACGCAGCCAGCCGCTGCAGGTCGGCATTCGCGCCCGGCACCGGCAAGGCGGCGCAGTGCACATCGCAGAAATCGTTCTGCGGTTTGACGACGAGCAGCTGCGTGGCCGCGGGCACTTAGATGTCCAGGTTGGAAGCCGCCAACGCGTTGCGCTCGATGAAGTCGCGACGCGGTTCCACTTCCTCGCCCATGAGCATGGTGAAAAGCCCCGCCGCCGCCACGGCGTCGGCGATCTTCACTTGGATGAGGCGACGGGAAGCGGGGTTGATGGTAGTTTCCCAAAGCTGCGAGGGGTTCATTTCGCCCAAGCCCTTGTAGCGTTGGATGGCCTGGCCCTTGCGCGCCTGCTCCAGCAACCAGTCCACCGCCTCGCCGAAACGACGAACGTCGCGGCGCTTCGCAGCGCTCTCACCATCACCACGGGTAACGTGGGCGCCCGGGCCAAACAGGCCGCCGAGTGCGGCAGCGAGAGCGCCAATGCGGCGGTATTCGCCAGTGTCGAAGAACTCTTGCTGGAGATGCTTTTCCACCGTAACGCCGTGCTCGTTGCGCAGCACGCGTAGCCGCGCACCATGCCCAGCGCCCGCCGGCTCGGCGAGCACCTGCCAGGTGCTGCCACCAGCGCGCACTTCCTCGTTCAAGCGCAGTTGCAGTGTCTGGCCCCAAGCTTCTGCCGCGCCTTCCTCGGCAAACTGCGCCGCGGAGAACAGCGGCAGGTCTAGCAGCGCCCGCAAGACGCGTGCATCGTAGCGACGCGCCCAGCGGCCCACGATGGCCTGCACTTCCACATAGTGGCGAGCCAGCGTTTCCAGTGCTTCGCCTTCCAGCGGCGGCTGAACTACCGCGCCTTCGGCAAACGCCCCGCCGCTGCGGTGCACTGCCGCACCATCCAGCGCTGCTTTCAGCAACAAACTATCGAGCTCGGTGTCGTCCTTCACATAGGTTTCGCTCTTGCCGCGCTTTACCTTGTAAAGCGGCGGCTGGGCGATGTAGATGTGCCCGCGCTCAATGAGCTCCGGCATTTGCCGGAAGAAGAAGGTGAGCAGCAGCGTGCGGATGTGGCTGCCGTCGACGTCGGCGTCGGTCATGACGATTATGCGGTGGTAACGCAGCTTGTCGACCTTGAAGTCGTCCTTGCCGATACCCGTGCCGAGCGCGGTGATCAGCGTACCCACTTCCTGCGAGGCAATCATCTTGTCGAAGCGGGCGCGCTCCACATTGAGAATCTTGCCCTTCAAGGGCAACACGGCTTGCGTGCGACGGTCACGGCCTTGCTTGGCCGAGCCACCTGCGGAGTCTCCCTCCACCAGGAACATCTCACAGAGGGAGGGGTCTTTTTCCTGGCAGTCCGCGAGCTTGCCGGGCAAGCCGCCGATGTCGAGGACACCCTTGCGAACGCGTTCCCGCGCTGCCTTGGCGGCCATGCGGGCCTTGGCGGCCTGCACGATTTTTTCGACGACCTTCTTCGCTTCCTTGGGGTTTTCCATGAGGAAGGAATGCAGACGTTCGCCCACCACGCTGTTCACCACGCCCTGGATATCCGAGGAGATAAGCTTGTCCTTGGTCTGGCTGCTGAACTTCGGATCCGGCATCTTCACAGAGAGGATGCAGGTGAGGCCCTCGCGGAAATCGTCGCCGTCGAGCTCCACCTTTTCTTTCTTGGTGATGCCTTCGCTTTCCATGTACGACTTCATGACGCGCGTGAGCCCCATGCGGAAGCCGCCCACGTGGGTGCCACCATCGCGTTGGGGAATGTTGTTCGTGTAGGCGAACATGCTTTCGGCAATGGCATTCGTCCACTGCGCCGCCACTTCCACAGTGACGCGGCCACCGGGGATTTCTTCGGAAGCGGAAAAGTAGAAGACGTTGTCGTGCAGCGGCTGACGGGAACGGTTCTGGTACTGCACGTAAGCTTTGACGCCGCCGTCGTGCTTGAACACCTCGAGGCGCTCGTCGCGTTCGTCGCGCAGTTCGATACCCACGCCGCTGTTCAGGAAAGACAATTCGCGTAAGCGGCGGGCGAGGTATTCGAAGTCGAACACCGTCTTCTTGAAGATGACCGCACTCGGCTTGAAGCGCACGCTGGTGCCGCGCCAGTCCGCCGGGCCGACTTCCGCCAACGGCGCCTGCGGGTTGCCATTGCGGTATTCCTGACGGTGCAGGCGGCCATTGCGGCCAATACTGAGATGCAGCACTGCGGAAAGCGCATTCACCACCGACACGCCCACGCCATGGAGGCCGCCGGAGACCTTGTAGGAGTTCTGGTCGAACTTGCCGCCGGCATGCAGCACCGTCATGATGACTTCAGCGGCACTACGCCCCTGACCGGGGTGAATGTCCGTGGGGATGCCGCGCCCGTTGTCCTGCACCGTCACGGATTCGTCCGCATGTATGGTGACGGAGATGCGGTCGCAGTGGCCGGCCAGTGCCTCGTCGATGGAGTTGTCCACCACCTCGAACACCATGTGATGCAGGCCGGAGCCGTCGTCCGTGTCGCCGATGTACATGCCGGGGCGCTTGCGCACCGCGTCTAGGCCCTCGAGCACCGTGATGCTGCTGGCGTTGTAGTCGGAGGGCTCGGACAAGGGCGTGGGCGCAGGAACGGCCGTTTCGGGAGTGGTTTCTGGGCCAGTTGATGGGCCATTTGATGGGCCGGTTGATGGACCCGTGGATGAACTCGTACCGTCAGTGCTCATGGCATCCCCGGAGGGGGGCCGGAAAACCCCGGCCCGACCGTGTGGAAAATTGGATTTTTCCATTATGACACAAAGACTTAACTCGGAGCTTCCAACACCGTGAAAAGCTGGAAAAAGATCGTAGTTCGGGCCCTGTTGCTGGCCTTGGCGATAGCCCTTTTCGCGGGCTACAAAATCGGCTTTGGCCACCCCTTCACCATCAACCAATTGGCGAACCGCCAAGCGCTGCATTTTTTACTGCGCAGCCCCGAAACGCTCACCCAACTGGGGCTCATCGAAGGCACTTGGCTAGACCGGCATTCCGGCAAGCTGGCCGAGGTGGGCCCCGCCGCCAGGGAAAAGGACTACGCGTACCTTGAGAAGTCGCTGGCCGAGGTTCAGGAATTCGACCGCGCCGAGCTGTCCACGCAGGACCGCATCACCTACGACATCTTAGTGGACCAGTACAGCAGCGGCCTGGCCGGGCGTCGCTTCGCTTGGCTGTCCTCTGAAGGGCTTTACCCCATCGCGCCCATGTGGGGCACGCAGGTCGGCCTCGCCACCTTCATGCAGGTGAATCATGTCGTTAAAAACGCGAAAACCGCGCGGAACTACGTCGAACGTCTCAAAGCGATGGGCCCGAAGCTCGACGCTGTCACCGCCGAAATGCAGCGTCAGGCCAAGCTTGGGCTCATCCTGCCCGTCAGCTTGCTGGACCGTTCGGTCGCCATGATTGCAGACACTACGGCCGGCCCCGTGGACGCCAACCCGCTGGTGACTTCCTTCGTGGATCGCATGAGGGCCGTAAAGGAACTGCCCCCCACCCTGCAGACGGAACTGCGCACGGCGGCCATCGCGCAGGTGAAAGACGGCGTGCTGCCGGCTTACCAGCGCATGACCGTGGCCCTGCAGGCCGTCCGCCCACAGGCCTTGCAGCAGGCGGCTGGCATCGGGCGCCTGCCGGAAGGCGCCGAGTACTACGCGCTGATGCTCAAGGAGATGACCAGTACGGACTACACGCCCGAACAGGTCCATCAGCTGGGCTTGGCAGAAGTGGCACGCATCAGCGGCGAAATGGACGCCTTGTTGCAGGCCCAGGGGCTGACGCAGGGCACTGTGGCAGAACGCGTCCAGCAACTCCGCCAGGACCCGCGCTACCTCCTGCCGAACACCGACGCCGGCCGCGCCGAGATGCTGGCGCGCTACGGCAAGATTCTCGAGGAAGTGAACGCCCGCATGCCGGAGTTCTTCGCGGTGCTGCCGAAACAGCAGCTGGTGGTAGAACGCGTGCCAGTAACCGCCGAGAAAGGCTCGGCAGGCGCGTACTACGAGGCCCCGGCGCTGGATGGCTCCCGTCCCGGCAAATTCTTCGCCAACCTGCGCAACGTCGCCGAATCGCCCACTTGGGGCATGAAGACGCTCGCGTACCACGAAGGTATTCCCGGCCATCACTTCCAAGTGGCACAGGCGCAGTCCATTCCCGGCTTACCCTTCATTCGCCAGCAGACGCTTTACTCGGCTTATGCCGAAGGCTGGGCCTTGTACGCCGAACGGCTTGCTGCGGAAATCGGCATGTACAAGGACGACCCGCTCGGCGACCTCGGGCGTTTGCAGGGCGAGATGTTCCGCGCGGTACGGCTGGTGGTCGACACCGGCATGCACGCCAAGAGTTGGACGCGCGAAGAGGCCATTCAATACATGGTGGCCAATACCGGTATGGATGAAGGTGCCGTCACCACCGAGATTGAGCGCTACATGGGTTTGCCGGGCCAAGCCTGCGCTTACAAGGTGGGGCAACTGAAGATTCTGGAACTGCGCGAGAAGGCCAAGAAAGCGCTGGGCCCGAAGTTCAACCTGAAAGAGTTCCACCGCGTGGTATTGGGCAGCGGTGCGGTTCCGCTGACCGTGCTCGAGCAACTGGTCGACGAATGGATTGCGGGGCAGCAACCGTGAGCGAACGTTTGGAGCGTGGTGCCGTCATCGCCGCACGCGTGGAGGCTTTCGTGCGGCAAGTGGTAGCGCCCTACGAGCGCGACCCGCGCTGTGGAGCCCATGGCCCTTCAGCCGAACTGGTCGCGGAACTGCGTGGCTTGGCGCGCGCCGCGGGCCTGATGACGCCGCATATCATCGACGGGCATCACCTGACGCATCGCGAGGTAGCACTGGTGTTGCGCGCAGCCGGCTTGTCGCCGCTAGGCCCCGTGGCGGTGAATGTGGCGGCCCCCGATGAGGGCAACATGTTCCTGCTGGGCAAGGTGGCCACGCCAGCACAGCAAGCGCATTTCCTGCAGCCGTTGCTGCTAGGCGAAGCGCGCTCGGCATTCTTCATGACGGAACCCGCCAGCGACAACGGCGCCGGCTCCGACCCTTCCATGCTCCAAACCACGGCCACGCCCGATGGCAACGACTGGGTCATTCATGGGCGCAAGACGTTCATTACGGGCGCAGAAGGTGCATCACTAGGCATTGTCATGGCGCGCGCACCGGAAGGCGCCACGCTGTTTCTGGTGGACCTGCCCCACCCGCAGGTACGCATCGAGCGCGTGCTCGACACTCTCGACAACTCTATGCCCGGCGGCCACGCCGTCGTCGCATTGGACGGCCTACGTGTTCCTGCGGCCCAAGTGCTAGGCAACCCAGGCGATGGTTTCCGGTTGGCGCAAGTGCGGTTGGCGCCGGCGCGGTTGACGCATTGCATGCGTTGGTTGGGCGCCGTCACGCGTGCCCATGAAATTGCTACGGCGTACGCCTGTCGTCGGCAGGCTTTCGGCAAGCCGCTCATCGACCACGAGGGTGTTGGCTTTCAGTTGGCCGACAACCTCATGGACTTGAAGCAAGCAGAGCTGATGATCGATTGGTGCGCGAGCGTTTTGGATACCGGCGCGCCCGGCGGCACGGAAAGCTCCATGGCCAAAGTGGCGGTGTCCGAAGCGCTGTTCCGTATTGCCGACCGCTGCGTGCAAGTGATGGGTGCCAGCGGTACCAGTGGCGACACCATCGTGGAGCAAGTGTTTCGCGAAGTGCGGGCCTTCCGTATCTACGACGGCCCCACCGAAGTGCACAAGTGGTCGTTGGCCAAGAAGCTCAAGCGCGACTGGCTGGCTACGCAACATCACTGAATCAGGAGCCGTTTGTGCCGCACTACCACCAGTTCTATATCGATGGCGCTTGGGTAGACCCCGCCGCCGGCGCCGCCGCCCCGCGGTTCACGGTAGTCAACCCGGCCACAGAGGCACCGCTCTGCGAAGTAGCGCTCGGTTCCGCCGCCGACATCGACCGCGCCGTCACTGCCGCACGCCGTGCCTTCGAGACGTTTTCTTTGTGGTCGCTGGAAGAACGCGCCGCGTTGCTTGAGCACATCATCGAAGGCTACAAGGCGCGCCTGAAGGAAATTGCCGCCGCTATCTCCGACGAAATGGGCGCGCCCCTCGGTTTCGCGGAAAAAGCCCAAGCGGCAGCCGGCCTTGGCCATATCGTCACCACCCTGAAGGTGATGCGCGAATACGCCTGGGAAGAGCCCATGGGCAAGGCGCTGCTGGTGAAGGAGCCCATCGGCGTAGCAGGTCTCATCACGCCGTGGAACTGGCCGATGAACCAGATTACCTGCAAGGTGGCGCCAGCTTTGGCCGCAGGCTGCACCATGGTGCTCAAGCCGTCCGAGTTCACCCCCACCTGCGCCCTCATCTTCGCCGATATTCTTCACGAAGCCGGCGTGCCCGCGGGCGTTTTCAATCTCGTCAATGGGCTGGGGCCAGAAGTGGGCGCGGCACTGAGTGGCCACCCCGACGTGGACATGATGTCGTTCACGGGCTCTACGCGCGCGGGCATCGATGTGGCGCAGCGCGCTTCCATCACTGTGAAGCGCGTCAGCCAAGAACTCGGTGGTAAATCGCCGAATATCATTCTGGAAGACGCGGACCTCGAAAAAGCGGTGACCACCAGCGTGCTCGCCATGATGGGTAACTGCGGGCAGAGCTGTAACGCGCCCTCGCGGTTGTTCGTGCCGGCGGCACGCATGGACGAAGCGGCGGGCTATGCGGCGGCTGCAGTAGCGCGCATGAAGGTAGGCATGCCGCGCGACCCGGATACCCGCATGGGGCCGGTGGTCTCCAGCATCCAGTGGCACAAGATTCAAAAGCTCATCGAGGCCGGCGTTGCCGAAGGCGCCAAGCTCGCCGTTGGTGGCCCGGGGCGGCCCGCAGGTTTCGAGCAGGGCTGGTTCATCCAGCCCACCATCTTCACGCATGCCACTAACGACATGACCATTGCCCGCGAGGAGATCTTCGGGCCCGTACTCACGATGATTGGCTACGCCAATGAAGACGATGCCGTCCGCATGGCAAACGATACGCCTTACGGGCTGGCCGGGTATGTGCACTCGGGCGACCTAGACCACGCAAGGCGCGTGGCGCGGCGGCTACGCACCGGCAATGTGAACCTGAACGGCGCGCCCAATGAAATAGGCAGCCCGTTTGGCGGGCGTAAACAATCCGGCAACGGCCGCGAGTGGGGCCAGTGGGGTCTCGAGGATTTCCTCGAAATCAAAGCCATTGCGGGGTACAACCCATGCACCTGAGCACCCCCGAAGAAGTCCGCGCACGCATCGGCACCGAAGTGGGCTTGTCCCCTTGGGTAGAAATCAGCCAGGACATGATCAACCGCTTCGCGGACCTGACCGACGACCACCTCTTCATCCACATCGACCCCGTGGCGGCGGCGGCCACGCCGTTCGGCGGCACCATCGCGCATGGCTTTCTGGTGATGTCGTTGCTGTCGAGTTTGGCCAAAGGAGTGAATGTGGCGCTGGAAGGCCTCGTCACCAGCGTGAACTATGGCGTCGACAAGGTGCGCATGGTGTCCCCAGTGCACGCTGGCAAGCGTATCCGTGGGCGGTTTGTCCTGCAGGATTTCACCGAAAAGGGCCCCGGACAGTGGCTGTTGACGCTGGCCGCAACGGTGGAAGTTGAAGGCGAATCGCGCCCGGCCTTGGTGGCGGAATGGCTAAGCCTGCAGTGGGTGAAATCGCCAGGCTGACCGGCCGCCAGCGGTCGGCCACCACCGCTGACTGAGCGCCCGTTTATTGCGACAGTTGATTTTGACAGTAATGGTGTTACTATTACTGCCATGAACGACATATCCCCCGCGGACCGCTACGCGCTGGAAGAGCTGGAACGGCTTTCCGGCGTTTCCAGGCGCACCATCCGCTACTACATCCAGCTAGGCCTGGTAGCTCGCCCCTTGGGCGAAACCCGCGCCGCTTTCTACAGCTGGCAGCACCTGAACGACCTGCTCAGCATTCGGCGCCTGACCGAGGCCGGGCTGTCGCTGGACGCCGTGCGCGCCCAACTGCGCGCCGCCACATCGGGTAGCGCCAGCGCAGCTCCCACCGCCGCCGCTCCGGGCACGGTGCAACTGAAATCCCATGTCGTTCTGGCCCCCGGCCTCGAACTCATCGTCGACCCGGCCCATGCCCGCCTATCGCCACAACGACTTCGCCAGCTCGCTCGTGAACTGGCAGACCGCTTCGCGCAACTCCAGCAGGAGGAAGACCAAGATGAATCCATATAATTTGCCCACTTCGCTCGTTACCAAGCATGGCCAGTCCATTCCACTGCAGGGCGTACGCGCGCAGGGCCGCCTCGACGGTCTGGTCTTCACGCTTGAAGTGGAACAGCGCTACCAGAACCCCCTGCCGGACTCCGTCGAGGCCGTCTACACATTCCCGCTTCCGTCGCGCGCTGTCCTGCTCGCGCTGGAATTGGAAGTGGGAGGCCAGAAACTAGCCGCTGTCGCTACAGCAAAGGCGGAAGCGAAACGCCGTTACGAAGCTGCCATCGACAATGGCGACACCACCGTCCTCCTCGAGCACAACGGCCACGGTCTCTACACCGTCAGCCTCGGCCATCTTCGTGCGGGTGAAGCAGCAACCATCCGCTACCGCTACGTGGAATTGCTGGACGCTTTCGAGGGCTTCGTTCGTCTGGCGGTCCCCACCGTTATAGCGCCACGCTACGGGGACCCTGCCGCTGCCCGCCTCAGCGGTCCGGCCGTGGCCACGAACTCGTTCCTCGCCGAATATCCATTCGATATCGAAATTCTGCTGGCTGGCCTCGCCAGTGACGCTGGCCTGCGCAGCCCTTCGCACGCCACCCACGCCGTCGCCACAGCCGAGGGCGTGCGCGTTACCCTGCGTCGCCAGGGCTTTCTGGATAAGGACTTCGTGCTGCAACTGCAAGCGGCCAGCTTGCCGCAGCGCGCGCTGGTCGCGCGGGACGGAGAAGGCTGGGCCGTTCTGGCCAGCCCCGCCTACGCCACCGCTGCGCAACCCGATGGCCCATTCACGGTGAAAGTACTGCTGGACTGCTCCGGGTCCATGGGCGGCGAGCGCATCGAAAACGCCAAACGTGCGCTTTCGCAGTTCCTGCGCAACCTTTCCGTTGAAGACCGTTTTTCGCTCACCTGCTTCGGCAGCAACCATCAGCACGTCACGGCCGGCCTTGAGACCCTCGACAAAGCCGTGCGTGAGGCCCTGCTGCTGCGCGTTCGCGATATTGATGCCGACCTCGGTGGAACTAACATGGCGGAGGCACTGGACGCCACGCTCAAGATTCGCGCGCCCCGCGGCACGGACATCCTGCTCATCACGGATGGCGAAGTTCACGACGTCAACAGTTCACTGAAGAAGGTGGCGAAGGCAGGACACCGTCTGTTCGTGGTGGCCATCGGCGCCGCGCCCAACGAGGCTCTTGCCACGGCCTTGGCGACTGAGACCGGCGGTGCGGTCGAGTTCGTCCGCGACGAACAGGACGCGGAAGAGGCCATCTTGCGCATGTTCAAGCGCCTGCGAACGCCAGCCGCCGATGTCGGCCGCGTGGACTGGGCCGGTGCCCAACCAGCCTGGGCGCTGCCGGTGGCCAAGCACATCTTTAACGGCGACACGCTGCATCTGGCAGCGGGCTTCAGTTCGCGGCCTGTCGGCACCGTCAAGGCTACCGTGGGAAACAGTTCACTGCCGTGCCTCATCCCACTGGAAGAAACGGCAGGAGGTTGGTTGCCACGTCTGCTGGCAGCCCGCCGCCTGGTTTCACTTCCCGCCGATGACGCTCGCGCGCTGGCCGTCCGCCACAACCTCGTCAGTGAATACACCAGCATGGTGGTCGTCGCCAAACGCGAAGACGGCCAAAAACCGGAAAACTTGCCGGTCACGGTGGCGGTACCGCAAATGGACGTGGATGAACTCAGTCATCCGATGCTGCGGCGGGTGTCGTCGGTCGACCACTGCATGTCGCTCTCGCTGCCGTCGTTGGTGGTGCCTTCGAGAAGGGTCATGGGAGCGACCGTGGCGTCTGCGCCGTCGGCCCGCTCTGCGCGATCTGCGGCGCCATCAGGCTCCGTTTTACAAAAGGTCCGCGGGTTGGTCAGTAAAGTACTGCCGCCGCAGTTCTCGCCAGCCCAAGTCGACAGCGCCCTCGCGTCCACATGGCTGGAAGCGCAGTTCCAAGCGATGGCGAGAGGCGAAGCCGGCTTGCAAAGCCTGGTGGAACTGGTGGGTTACGGTGCCTACGGCGAGTTACTGGAGAAGCTGCAAGCTTTGGTGGATGAAGGGCACGAAGAAGCCGACGTGGTGGTGGCTTTCTTGGCATGGCTGGCTGCGCAGTTCCCGCTGCCTGCGATGGCCAACCCGGAACAGTCGCAGCAACTGGCCGACGCCGTGTTGCCGCGGCGCTTCCGTGGACTACGCAGCGCCTTGAAGAAAGCCTTCAAGGCTGCGTAATACACGGGCGCGGCCGACCCGAATAGCTCGGGTCGGCACGCAAGGCCTCAGTCGTGGCAACTCGTGCAACCGTTGTTTACGCTCAAAGCGACTTTTCCGTTCGAACCATGAGCCTTGTTGAATTTGGCGGGGTCCACTTTGTTGGGGTCAATTGGGGTGGCTGGGTGTTTGGCGTCCATCATGGTGCCGGCGGCATCTTTGGACGCAGCGCCGCCGCCGCAGGCAGGCAGCAGCGCCAAACAAGCCACGGCAGTAATCGTCAGTTTTGTCTTGTTCATGAAACCTTCCCCTTCCCTATGAAATGCTTAGTCAATTTTTTAATTCGCTTATGAAGCGTATCCGCGCTACAACACCTGGAACGACAGCAACACCTCGTTCTTGCCGAGCCCGCTGCTACCGAAGCCGCGGGCAAAGCCCAGCGAAAACATCATGGGCAAGCGGTGCATCACATGCAGCTGCAGGTCGAACTGCACGCCGAGCGAAGCGGCGTTGTCACGGCGCGCACTATCTTGCAAATCTGTCATCAAGTAACTGGCAAAAACTTCCGGACGAATCCAGCTGGCATAAGCACCCGGCGTACCGAAGCTCTCGAAGCGGATAGGCGGCAAGCTCCACTCCACCATGGTTTTCACGAGCGTCTTGCCACGCAAGGCGTCAATCTCGAAGCCGGGCATGGAATACAACCCGCGGTAACGCTGTGCGCCACCATTGGCGGCATTGTCCACGTAGTTGTTGCCGAAGCCGCCGAGATAAGAATTGGAGATGGAGGAGCTAGCGCTACCTTCTACCACCGTGAAGCCGCTGCGCACCCAGATGGAAGAGTGGTGCAAGGGCAGCGGGATGCCGAAGCTGTATTGGCCGGTAATACGCGGGGTCTGCTTGCCACGTGCACCGAGGGAACTGGCACTCACGCTCCAGATACTGCCGGACTCGGCATCGACGGCACCCGGCGAGGCCAGCGTATTGCTCGAAGAGATACCAGTGGACAACACCGACAAGTGGCTAGGAGAAGCCACGTTTTGCGCACCGGGCAGCGCGTTCAGCCCGCCGTAGTACGCAGCATTGGCGAAGAACACCACCATATGGGGCGGGTCGTAGACCAGTGGGTGCGTATACCCCATGTGCGCGGAATAACCTTCGCGGGAACGAAGCGTAGGACCAAAGAGGTCATAGAAGTCCGCCGCATTCCATTTCACGCCGGCGGTCCATTCGTCGTGGGTGAAATCGGCGCTGAAGTGTGTGCGTTCCTTCACGGCAAGCGAGTTGCCCGGGGTATAGCCCAGTTCGGTTTTTAGATGCGCGCGGCCTAAAGGGTCGCTCAGCTCGGCGCTCAACCCGAAAGCCTTCGCGTGCTTGTAGGCACCAAGACCGGGAATGACGTGATTCAGCTCCATCTCGTGCAGCGGCTTGTAGTCTCCCCGCGCAATGACTCGCGCATCGGCGGCTTTCGCCGTCAAGGTTTTCGGTTGCCAGTCGTGCAGTTCCGGGTGACGAGATGCCGCCTGTTCACCAAGGAACGTAATAGACCCCAAGTCTTCCGTAGGTTTCGGCTCGATAAGTGTGGGCACGAAGCCTTCGCCGGCATAGCGCAAGGCCATGAGCTTGCCGTCCGCAAGCGCCACGGGACGGAAGAAGCCAAGGTCGGCATTACTCACCGCCTCTATCGCCTCGTCCGCCAAGCGATAGCGGAAGATATTCGACACGCCCGTGAAATAGCTGCTGCCATACAGGTATTGGCCATCCGGCGAAAACGTGAACCCTTCCGGCACCGAGGAGCCCAACTGCAGGCTGTGGACCGGTGTGGCGTCCCCGTTCTCGAGGGCTACCGTACTCATCACCCGAAGTTCGGAAGTCCAGCCCGAACCGGGCTTCGAGCCTAGGCCGTTATAGCTCATGGAAAGCAAAGTGCCATCGTGCGAAATATCCAAGTCTGCGGCGTTCGCGGGGAACGGGAAGGCCTTGATGGTTTTGTATTCGGTGTAAGGATGAGGAAGGCGCACGAGAATGACAAAGCCACGGTTACGCCGAATGCCCCAAAGGGAGCGGTCGGCGGGGTTGAACGCTAGATCTCCTATACGGGCATCTTCCAACACCGTCCGTGCTTTGCCGGTGCGAAGGTCCAGCGCTTCTAGGTTACGGTAGCTGTGCGCGTTAGTGGTGAAAAACAGCGTATCGGCTGCCGGGTCATAGGCTAGATCGGTCACGCGCAAGCCGCCGGCGCCTTTCAGCTCCAGCAGCTTTTCCACAGCGCCTGTGGCGCGGGATATGGCTGCCAGCTGCGGCACTTGCCCGGGATACTTCACCGCGGCGTATACCTTAGTGCCATCGGCAGACACGAAATGCCTCGAAACCGCTCCCAGCGTTTGCTTGGTCACGTCTTCGTAAGGCGTTACCGGATGCTGCCGGATGGATGCCAGATTTTTCGTCTGAAATTCTTTTTCCCACTGAATCCACGCTTGCCAGGCTTCAGGCAAGGGCAAGCCGAATACCTGCTGGAACTGCGTAGCGTAATAACGATGGCTACCTTCGTCTCGTTTCCACCAGGCCAGAAGCTTGTCGGGGCCATAGGTTAGCGCGAGGTAGCTCGTGAAGCGCGTGCCGTAGAGGTAGGCATTGGCACCTTCGCGGAAGTCCACGGCTGTTCCCTTGGAAACCAAACCGAGCGGGTCGTAGAAAGGCACCTTGCCGTCCACCATACCGCGGAACACCATCTCGTCGTAGCCGCCTTGCGCACGGCCTACGCCGCCCATCTGCCAGGTCTCCGCGAAAGTGGCCATGCCTTCTTGGTACCACCGCGGCGCCGTTGAGCGCGGCGAAGTGAGGTAGTAGTAAAGCAGGCTCTCGGGGTGCTGCGCATCCACTCCAACTTTGCCGCGGAACCATTGCCGGAAGCGGTGGTCCGTACGGTTAGCGTAGTCATTGAAGGTAATGTGGATAGCCTCGTGCGTGGCCGTTACCGGAAACGTCCTGCCCTTCGACAACGAAGCAAACGGCTCATTCATGGGCGCAATGGACATGCGCACCATGTTGTGTGGCGTGGTAACGGCGCTCGCGTTGCCGCTGTCATCGAAGTCGGACAAGAGCACCGTAAGATGACCGTCCGGCGTATAGCCGAAGAGTTGACGGTCCAAATCCAGCGCAGCCAAGAAAGCCCGTAGCCCTTCCGGCGCTTGAAAGGCAGTCGCTGGGTCGTAGTAGACGACCTTCAGTTCCTTGGTTTCAAGGACTTTAACCTGCGCTTTGGCCAAAGAAACGAAGGCACAAGCAGCGACTAAGGCAAATGCGCAGCGCCAAGCGGGATGTCGCATAGTTAACTACTTGGGCCGCTCGCGCCGGTCGCTGACCCAACCTGCAGCGCAAGGCGCTCGAAAATTCATGTTGCCGAAAGCGAGAGCGCGGGGTTACCAGCCCCCTCGCCTATTTCAATTAGAACAGAACCGGAGTCCTTCCGTTTGCGAGCTTTCCGTTCTTGCCGTTTGCCTTCGCAGCACTGGCTGCGTCGCCTTCGACAGCCACATTACCTGCCTCGGCAGCCGCCGCATGGTCTTCATCCGTGTGCGCCGCTTCGGTAGTGGCGTGTGCGGCTTCAGCGGTGGAGTGCTTGGCCTCCATCAGCGTACCCGCCGCGTCCTTGGACGAAGAGCCGCCGCCGCAGGCGGCGAGTAGTGCAAGGCAGGCCGCAGCAGCCAGCATTAACTTTGTCGTCTTCATGAATTTTCCCCTTATTTTCTTGGTAGCAGCAGCGTTATTTTGGCGTCTCGCTCGGGCTTCGACTAGCACTCCACCTTGACCGCATAGACGCCATTCGCGTCCTTGCCGGCAACGGGCTTGCAGCCTGGCTGAATGTACATTCCGCCATTGGCAGGTTTGCCGTTCTTGTCGGTCGCGGTGGCGCTATCGGCGGCTACATTCGCTCCTGCTCCCGCAGCACCAGTCTCCGTAGGCGCATCGGCCGCAGGTTGTTTGGCTTCCATCAAGGTGCCGGCGACATCCTTCGAGGCGGAGCCACCGCACGCGGCGAGCATCGTAAAACAGGCCACAGCGGCGGCTATCACCAACACTTTCGTGGTTTTCATGCGAATTCCCTTTTTGCGTTCACCGCATACTTAGCGGCGAAAATAGCCGACTATCCAAGCAAATACCATGGGCGATCCGAAAAGTTGGTGAACGGCGGGACGCCCGCCGGGCTACAGCACCTGGAACGAGAGCATCACCTCGTTTTTGCCAAGCCCACCGCCGCCAAAGCCGCGGGCGAAGCCCAGCGAGAACATCATGGGCAGGCGGTGCATCACTTGCAGCTGGAAATCCAACTGCATGCCCAGCGAAGTAGCGTTGCGGCGACGCGTTTTGTCTTGCAGGTCCGTGGCCACGTAGCTGGCAAACACCTCAGGGCGCATCCAGCTGGCGTACGCACCCGGCGTTCCGATATTTTCGAAGTTCAGTGGCGGCAAGCTCCATTCCACCATGGTTTTCACCATGGTCTTGCCGCGCAAGGCGCCAAGTTCGAACCCCGGCATGGAGTACAAGCCACGGTAGCGTTGAGCGCCGCCATTGACAGAGTTGTCCACGTAGTTGTTGCCGAAGCCACCGAGATAAGCGTTGGAGATAGCGGCGCTTGCACTACCCTCCACTACCGTGAACCCGCTACGCACCCAGATGGAAGAGTGGTTCAGCGGCAGCGGAATGCCGAAGTCGTACTGGCCGCGCACGCTCGGAATTTGCTTGCCACGCGCGCCCAAGGACCGGGCCTGCAGGGACCAAGTGCTCCCGGACTCCGCGTCCACCGCACCGGGTGAACGAAGGGTGTCTTTTGATCTCAGGCCAACGCGGATATCCGACAAATGGCTGGGTGCGGCGACCGTTTGGTCACCCGGCAGTGCATTCAAGCCGCCGTAGTAAGCGGCACTTGCGAAGAAATCCACTGTATGCGGCGGGTCATAGACCAGCGGACGGTCATAGTTCACATAAGCCGAATAGCCCTCGCGCGAACGCAGGGTGGGGCCAAATAAGTCGTAGAAATCCGCGGCGTTCCACTTGACGCCACCACTCCAGAGTCCCTGCCCGAACGCGAGACTGAAATGGGTACGTTCTTTAACAGGCAGGGTATTGCCTGGGGTGTAACTCAAGTCCGTATACACGTACGCACGGCCAAGCGGGTCGCCAAATTGCGCGCTAAAGCCAGCTGCCTTTGAATGCTTGTAGGCGGCCACACCGGGGATGACCTGATTGAGCCCTATTTCCCGCAGTGGCTTGTAGTCGCCGCGCGCCGTAATCCGCGCATCAAAGCTGCTATCCGGCATCGGCTTTGGTTGCCAAGTCTGTACGGACGGATGGCGCGAAGCGACTTGCTCGCCCAAAAACGTGATGGAGCCTAAATCTTCCGTGGGTTTGGGCTCGATGACGGTGGGCAGAAAGCCCAAGCCGGCATAACGCAGGACCATCAGCTTGCCGTCCGACAATGGCAATGGATGGAAGAAGCCCAAGTCGGCGTTACTCACGGCCTCCAGCGACTCATCAGCCAAGCGGTAACGGAAGATATTGGAAACGCCAGTGAAGTAGCTGCTGCCATACAGGTACTGGCCATCCGGCGAGAATGAAAACCCCTCGGGCACCGAAGCACCCAGGCTCAAACGATGAACCGGCGTAGCGTCACCCTTCTCAAGCGCCGCCAGACTCATCACGCGCAATTCCGAATCCCAGGTGGAGCCGGGCCTCACGTCGCGCCCAGAGTAGCTCATGGAAAGCAGTGTGCCGTCCGGCGAGATATCGAGGTCCGAGGCGTTCGCAGGGAAGGGGAAGGCCTTCATGGTTTTGAATTCGGTGTACGGGTAGGGAACGCGCACCAAGACGACAAAGCCGCGGTTACGCCGAATGCCCCAAAGCGAACGATCGACGGGGTTGAAAGCCAAGTCGCCGATGCGGGCTTTTTCCAACAACACCCGCTGCTTGCCCGTGCGCAAATCCAGCGCTTCGAGGTTGCGGTAGCTGAAAGAGTTAGTGGTGAAAAACAGCGTCTCGCCTACCGGGTCATAGGCAAGCCCGGCTACGCGCAACCCACCAGCACCTTTCAATTCCACTAGTTTTTCCACGGCACCCGTAGCGCGGGAGATGGCCACCAATTGCGGCACCTGCCCGGGGTACTTCACGGCGGCATAGACCTTCGTGCCATCCGCAGACACGAAGTGCCGCGAAACCGCGCCGAGCGTTTGCGACGTTACGTCTTGGTAGGGCGTTGCCGGGTACTGCCGGACCGAAGCCAAGTTCTTCGTCTGAAATTCTTTTTCCCATTGAATCCATGCTTGCCAGGCTTCCGGCAAGGGCAGGCCAAACACCTGCTGGAACTGCTTGGCGTAGTAACGCTGGCTGTCTTCGTCGCGCTTCCACCAAGCCACGAGTTTCTCGGGGCCATAGGTAAGGGCGAGGTAGCTCATGAAGCGCGTGCCATACAGGTAGGCATTGGCCCCGGCACGAAAGTCGACCATGGTTCCCTTGGAAACCAGCCCGAGCGGATCAAAGAACGGCACCTTGCCATCCACCATGGCGCGGAACACCATCTCGTCGTAGCCGCCTTGGGCACGACCAACACCACCCATCTGCCAAGTCTCGGCGAAGGTGGCCATGCCCTCCTGATACCAACGCGGCGCCGTGGAGCGTGGCGACGTCAGGTAGTAGTACAGCAGACTCTCGGGGTGCTGGGCATCCACCAACACCTTGCCGCCAAACCATTTCCGGAAGCGCTTATCCGTACTGTTCGCGTAATCGTTAAAGGTGATGTGAATTGTCTCATGCGCCCCGGTAAGACCGAACTCATCTCCCTTCGAATAAGACTCGAAGGGCTCATTCGATGGCGCTATGGAAAACTGCACTCTATTGTTCGGCACCGTGATGGCGCCTGCCCCTGACATGTCTTCGAAATCCGACATCTGGAGGATGAGTTGGCCATCGGGCGTGTAACCAAATAGCTTGCGGTCCGTATCTAGCGCGCCAAGGTAGGCACGAAGCCCCATGGGCACTTGGTAGGTCGTAGCCGGGTCGTAGTAGACCACCTTAAGTTCAGGTGTTTCCACGAACTTGAGTTGGGCCCGGGCTGGCAATGAAAACGCAGCGGCCACGGCGAGCAGCGCCCAAAGCAGGCAACGCGGGGATGAAAAGCCTGTGATGCCCATGATTTACCCGCGCTCAATCAAAATCTAGAACTCAAAATCTAGAACTCGGACCCACCGCGGAAAAATCCGCGGTGGGCCAGAAGCGAAGCCGAGTCAGCTTAATCTACGCCGTTGTTGGAACCGGAGTCATTTTTGTTACCGGACTTATTTGAACCGGCCGGACCAGCAGCGGCAGCGGACGCACTAGCAGCATCGCCTTCCGCACCGGCCTTAGCGGCCGCTTCAGCGGCGGCAGCAGCGGCGGCATCGGCAGCCGGTGCAGCGGCAGGCGCAGCCGTTTCCGTGGTGGCGCGCTTGGCTTCCATCAGGGTGCCGGCGGCATCGTTAGAGGCCGAACCGCCGCAGGCGGCCAGCAGTGCGAAAAAGCCACAGGCAGTGGCAGCAATCAACAGCTTCGACGTCTTCATGATATTACCCTCTGGAAAATCAATGTTTATTAGCGGCCGCTATCGCCGCTGTCGTTTTTGTTACCGGACTTATTTGAACCGGCCGGACCAGCAGCAGCAGCGGACGCACTAGCAGCATCGCCTTCCGCACCGGCCTTAGCGGCCGCTTCGGCAGCGGCAGCAGCGGCGGCATCGGCAGCCGGTGCAGCGGCAGGCGCAGCCGTTTCCGTAGTGGCGCGCTTGGCTTCCATCAGGGTGCCGGCGGCATCGTTAGAGGCCGAACCGCCGCAGGCGGCCAGCAGTGCGAAAAAGCCACATGCCGTGGCAGCAATCAACAGTTTCGACGTCTTCATGCGATTACCCTCTGTAAAATCAATGTTTTTAACAGCGTTGGCGCAAAATTAGCGCATTTCAAATGTAAATACCAATGTCGTCAGGAAAAGTTGGTGGCGTTTTGGGCTACTTCGGCACTTAGTTGCCGTTACCCCTAATCGTCATTCCTGTCTTCTTGGTCCTTCGTCGACTTGTTGTTTTTTCCACCCACAAAGCCGTCCGCAATGGCGGCGTCAGCGGCTGTGCCTTCGGCTCCCGCCTTGGCAGCAGCGTCGGCGGCCCCAGCACCGGCCGCCTGGGTGGCGGCATCAGCAGGCGCTTCCAGTGCCACCGAAATATCGCGCTTGGCTTCAGTCAGCGTGCCGGCCGCTTCCTTGGCAGCACCGCCGTTCGAAGCCGCGCCGCCGCAGGCCGACAGCGCCGCGAACAAGCCGCAGGCGGTAACGGCAACCAATACTTTCAGCACTTTCATGGCGTTTCCCTTTAGTTCTTGGAATTCACAGGTTTTACTTCTGGCCGGGAGCGGCCGCTTCGCTAAAGGCGAGGCTGGCCTCGCCAACCACGCGGCCTTGGGCTTCCAGACGCAAATTCACGCGGCCCGCGGCAATGACCGCCGCCGACAACTTCAAACGCAATTGCTGGCTGGCGCCGTCCGTGTGGCGCGGCGCGGCCAAGACCTGTTCGGTGCCCCCGCCAAAAACAACCACCCGAAGGTCTTCGGCGTTAGCTAGTTCTATGTCCAAGCGGACGCCTTCGTCGCGGAAGGCCTGCGCCCGGCCGCTGATGCCAGGAAATTCAAGCGGCACGCTATCCAGTAGTTCTGCGGGGGCGCCGGGCTGCACCAGGGTGCCAGCGGCTTCGCCGGCCAGTTCCGCCGTGAGCAAACCGGACTGCTGCAGCAACACGCCCGCCCCCACCACGGCCAGCAGAGAAGCGGCGTAAGCCCAAACCCGGACCACGCGGCGGGACCGCATGACAGTGACCGGCGCCGCTAAGGGCGCAGTGGTAGGCGCAGACGCAGGTGCCCGTAGCGGCACAACCACCGGTTCACGGGGTAACGGCGGCAGGCCGGCAAGAATGTCGGCAAGCACCACCGCCGGCGGTTCCACCGCGGGCAAGGCGGCCAAGCCCGCGTTCACGGCAGCCAGTTCGGCGCGCAGGCGGGCCAGTGCGGGGTCGGCAGCCAAGTGGCTGGCCAGCTCGGCTTGGCCGACCTCGTCCAAATCGCCGTCGAGTTCGGCGTGCAGCAGCGAAAGTAGCCGTGGGTCGGTCATGGTGCACCTACCGGACCGTGCTCGTCAGCCAGCAGCTCGCGCAGACGCATACGTGCGCTGTGCAATCTGGACTTCACGGTCTTTTCGGGCACCTGCAACACCTCGGCCATCTCCTCGTAACTCAGTTCCGCCACATGGCGAAGCACCACCACTTCGCGCTGCTCCGCCACCAAGCGCTGCAGCGCACCTTCCAAGGCTTTGCCCGTCTGCTCGCCCGCCACCACCGCTTCCGGGCCGGGAACTAGGTCCGGCTCTTCGCCCGTCAATTCGGTGGGTTGCTGGCGCCGGCTACGGCGGTTGATCGCCTCGTTCAAGGCGATGCGGTAAACCCAACTGAAAAAACGGTGGCGGGGGTCGAAACTGTCCAGATGTTCGAAAACCTTGAGAAACACATTCTGCGTCGCGTCGCGTGCGTCCTCGGGGTGACCCAGAACGCGCAGAGCGACGTTGTAAACCGTCTTCTGGTGGCGCAGGACCAGTACCGTAAACGCCTCGCGGTTGCCCGCGCGGCATTGCTGTACCAGCTCTGCATCCTCATCCGACATAGGGAAGTACCCGTTCAGAACTGGAAAGTTGGTTATGTTGTCACCGGCGTGTGCATAAGATTGTCACACAGACACGGTATCTTTAAAGCGTCCCAGAACTCTCAAGCCAACCGTTGCCCGGCAAACATTAAGCCATGAAGCACCCAACCCCCGCCGCCCGCTGGGCCGCCGCACTCACCACGGCTTTCGCCATGTCGCAGGCGGACGCAGCCACGGCGCATCTAGCGTCCACCGCCGCGAGACTACGCGGCACCGCAGGTCAAGGCATGCTTCACTCGGCCAACGGCTCAGGGCAACAACACCACCTTGCCGATGATGCGGCGCTCCTGGAAGGCCCGCAGGACCTTTGGGGCATCGGCTAAGGGGTGGTGTTCAGTCACGGTGGGCCGCAGTTCGCGGGTGGCCACCATCCGTAGCATTTCCTGCAGGTTCGCGGCGCAGCGCTGCGGTTCGGCCTGCACAAACGCGCCGTAAAACACGCCCACAATCGAACAGCCCTTGAGCAACGTGAGGTTCAGGGCAATCTTCGGAATGTCGCCGGCGGCAAAGCCAATGACCAAGAGCCGCCCCTTCCAAGCCATGCTGCGTACCGCCGCCTCGGTGTAGGCGCCACCTACCGGGTCGTACACCACGTCCACGCCCTTGCCGCCGGTCAGCGCCTTCAGGCGTTCACGCAGGTCTTCGGTGGCGTAGTTAATGCACTCGTCCGCACCAGCAGCACGGCACGCCGCCAACTTTTCTTCCGTGGATGCAGCAGCAATAACGCGCGCGCCCATCAGACGCCCAAACTCCACCGCGGCCAGCCCCGTGCCGCCAGCAGCGCCCAGCACCAATAGAGTTTCGCCGGGCTTCAGCTTGGCGCGGTCCTTCAGTGCGTGGTACGTGGTGCCATAGGCCAAGGTAAGCGCCGCGGCTTCGTCAAAGGGCACACCTTCCGGCAGGGGCGTTACCGCCGGCGCCGGCACCACCACCTCTTCGGCATAACCACCCCAAGTACACACGGCCAACACGCGGTCGCCTAGCTGAAAGCCACTAACGCCCTCGCCAAGCGCGGCGATGGTACCCGCCACTTCGCCCCCCGGCGAAAACGGCAGCGGCGGCTTGAACTGGTACTTGTTCTCAATGATGAGCGTGTCGGGAAAGTTCACCGCCGCCGCATGCACCTTCACCAC
>Ga0114970_10000571_pt1 | contig 27655 bp, 23 predicted proteins | sample M_140205_XF_Meta_FD_87030 | JGI IMG/M metagenome (GOLD analysis project Ga0114970, IMG submission 87030) | Freshwater microbial communities from Lake Montjoie, Canada to study carbon cycling - M_140205_XF_MetaG | ecosystem: Environmental > Aquatic > Freshwater > Lake | place: Lake Montjoie...
CCCGACCGCAGCTCAGCCGTGGCCGTGGCCGTCGCGCCCACCGTGATCTGTGCCGGCGACATCGTCACCGTGACCGTGGCCACCCCGGCATTCGCGGGCGGCGGGGTGGGCGCTGTGCTGCCATCCCCACCTCCGCCACCGCACGCGGTCATCACTGCCATCATCAGCACTGCATACGCAACACGTTGCATCAGACCCTCCGTTGATTGTCATCACGGCGCCGTCATTGGCCGTTGAGACAAGGTGGGAGAGGGGTCTGACAGCGGCGCGGGCGGCGGCTTTCCGCGAGGTGAACTGGCGCGTATCGTCATGATGGTGCAGGAACACGCGATCGACTTGCAGAGGAGCTGGGATGACTACTTCGCCGATTGACCACTGGCCCGCTTATGCCGTAGCGGTACAGGTCACGACCGACACATTGACGGTGGATCTGGCAGACGGTCGCAGCATATCGGTGCCGCTCGCGTGGTACCCGCGGCTTGACCACGGCACGGCGGCCGAGCGCGCAAATTGGCGTCTCATCGGTCGTGGCGAAGGGGTGCACTGGCCCGATCTGGACGAGGACATCAGCGTCGACAATCTGCTGAGCGGAGCGCGCTCCGGCGAAAGTGCGCAGTCGCTCACGCAGTGGATGGCGACTCGACCCAATAAAGCATTGTAGTTGCTGTTCTTCGCGGCCCGTCGCGCCCTTCGCGTGAACCATTGACGTTGTTGTTCGCCCAAGCCCCTACGGATGCGCCGCACTCACCCCGTACGCCGCGTGCAGGTACGCCGTGATCTCATCGGCGCCCGTGCAATACCGCTGGCCTGTGTCAGGACTCTCACGTAACAGCGCCGCGTGCTCCGGGCGCGCGTTCAGCACCACCAGCACCGGGCAGTTCTGATACGGCTCGCCCAACAGCGCCACGATCGGCGCGCGTGGCCGAGGCAAGTCGACATACGTCACGCTGAGTTGCGTGCGGAGCGGCGGGAAGTAGCTCAGTAATCCTTCAATGCGCGCGCAGTCGGTGCAGTGGTACGCGCCCGGGCCGAGGGCCGGGTCGGCGAAGTCGGCGCGCAGGAGGAACAGCTGGTCGTGTGGCACGCGATGAAAGATAGCCGCGGCAGCGGTGACGCGGCTTCAAGCGGTTCACCGCATCAACGCGGTGGGTCCTTCTCGTTGTGGTGCGTTTCGGGAACACGATACTTCATGCCCTCGTCTTCGTAGAGCGATACAGAGAGCATCATCTCGAACTGACCCTTATGTCCCTTCGGCATGAGCGCGGGCAGGTATTTGCTCAGCAGCTCCTGACTACGGTTGGTGATGCGCCACAGGGGAATTACATGGAAGGTCACAGCGGGCGGGAAGCGCAGTTGATCGGCGAGTTCGTCGCCGACGAGGGCGCGTGAAATCCGATAGATCAGCTTTGTCATCTTTCGCCGGTCGGCGGGTGTTTCCATGCCCGCCAGAATCGCGCCGCCGTTAATGAGGGCGTGCACCAATTGGCACGACTCGATGCTCGGCGGCGGTTCGCACCGGCTGCCGATCGCATTGATTTCGAGCGCATGCTTCTCATTCTCGAACAGCATCTCGGGAACGATGCCCATGAGAGAGGCGGAGTAGCGCCAGATCATCATGAACGCGGCGCTCTCGTCGTCAGTGACCTTCGCGCCAAGGGTACGGGCGTACTTGAGGAGCACGGCCGAGAACGTGGCGGCGCCGAACGCGATATGGGCGGCGCTCAGTGGGCTTCCCCATGCATCGTACTCCCACTCCTCGGCCTTGCTGAGCAGAAACCGCATCTGTGCGTGAATCATGCGGATCCGGACCGACAGCTTCCACCCGTCGGATTGTCGAGCTAAGCCTCCAGGCAGGAAGATCTCCGCGACGTGGCGGTTGTTCTGCTGGAGCCGACGCGCGCCCTTGTCGATGAGCATACCGGTAATGCCGAACGACTTGCTGATCAGCGTGGAAAACCCATCGGTGAGCACACCGGCGACGAAGGCACCCAGAAAGATGTTGGAGTTGCGGTAAAACGCCCGCGAGCCGAGCTGGGCAAAGTCGTGGTCGTACCAGTCCGGGACCTTGTCCATGCTGGCGAAAAACTCACGCACGTTCTCCGGTGCATCAGGGATCGCCATCGGGCCACCCTCGATACCGGCCTGCAAGATCGCCCCGCGCCGCGCACTGCCGAGCGCGTGCAGCGTGCGGACCACGTCGTCGGCAGCCGGATCACCCAGATGCACGTGCCGCATGTACAGATCAGCGTTCGCTGCGTCGAATGCGCGAGCTCTGGCGTACGATTCGGTGTACGCACTCGGGACGATCATGACTCTGCCGGCTTCCTACGCTCGAACAGGCGCCCGATCAAACCGGGTGTCGAGGTCGCCGAGCGACTGACCGCACTGATGGCGGACGCACGGTCCTTGGCACGATGGAAGAGCACGTCGAAGCCGACGATTTCGAGCGCCAGACCAACCGTCGTGCCAACGCCGAAGATGGCGGGACGGGCCTTCTTCTTGTCGAGGCGCTTGAGCAGCGCCATGAACTCCCGCAACCCGGCGCTGCTGATGAACTCGAGCCCCGTCACGTCGAGCACGATCGCGACGTCATCCTCGGCTAGATGCTCAACCAGAAAACGGCTGAATGTGCCGGACGTGTTGCCGTCCAAGCGCCCGGCGATGACCACCACCGCGGCATGCCCTTCTCGATCGAGTCGTACGGTGAAGTCCTTCATCAAACTTAGTTTTGGGAAGACGAGCAGGATCTTCAATATTGCAACCTCGCACGCGAGCGCAACACGGACATACGTCACGATCTCGCCGCATGGTCCGGGGCCAGGTGTCAAACGGTTCCCGCCCGTTCAATCGCGCGCGGGGCCGAGTACAATGGTCGGCACATGCCCATTCCGAACCTGAAGGGCCGCAGGCACCCGGCATTCCTTTATGGAGCGACACCCATGCCAGCGCAGGATGGGACCGGCACGATAAGTTCGTGACCATACCAGCCGCCTGATCGGCACGCCACGCTCACCGCAATCCGCCGGGTATCTCGATCATGATCAATCGCCGCGATTTCCTCGGCATGTCCGCTGGCCTTAGCGCCACGCTCGGCCTCTCGCCCCGCCTGCTGGCCGCCCTGAGCCGCCTCCCGCAGGGATCGCTGCTCCGGCGCGCCATCCCCAGCACCGGCGAGATGATCCCCGTGATCGGCCTGGGCAGCTCCGCCACCTTCGCCAGCGTGGCGCGGGCCGAGGATGCCAGCGCCCTCAAGGCCGTGTTTCAGGCCATGACCGATCGCGGCGCCCGCGTGTTCGACACGGCGCCCTCGTACGGCGCCTCGGAGCAGGTGGCCGGCGACATCGTGAACGAACTCGGCATCGCCGACAAACTGTTCTGGGCCACCAAGGTGAACGTGGCCGGGCGCGGTGGCAGCACGGCCGATCCGGCGGCGGCGCGCGCGCAGATCGAGAAGTCGTTCGCAATCCTCAAGCGGCCCACGATCGATCTCATGCAGGTGCACAACATGGGCGACCCGGCCACCCAGCTCCCCATCGTGCGCGAATTCAAGAAGGCTGGCCGCGTGCGCTACGTGGGAATCACCACCACGTTCCCCAATCAGTACGCGCAGCTCATCGAGGTCATGCGCAACGAGCCGCTCGACTTCATCGGCGTGGACTACGCCGCCGACAATCGCGACGTGGAGGAGGTGATCCTCCCGCTCGCCCTCGAGAAGAAGATCGCGGTACTCGCCTACGCGCCGTTCGGTCGCACCAGTCTGTTCCGTCGCGCCGCCGGCAAAGAACTCCCGGCCTTCGCCAAGGAGTTCGACGCCACCACCTGGGCGCAGTTCTTCCTCAAGTTCACGCTCACGCATCCCGCCATCACCGCCGTCACGCCGGCCACCAGTCAGGCCAAAAACATGATCGACAACATCGGCGGCGGCATGGGGCGCCTGCCCACGGCGGCGCATCGCCAGCAGATCATCGAGTTCGTGGACGCGCTGCCGGCGCTGCCGGGGCGGTAAGATGACGTCTTCCCGCCTCCGTTCGGCCGCCCTGTTGGCGGCCATCCTCCTCGTGTCGGTCGCGGCCACGCGAACCCGCGCCCACGCGGCACAGGGCCCCGCCGTCGACCCCGGCAGCGAGTTCCTCGCCGCTCTCCGCACCCACTGCGGGCAAGCCTTCGCCGGCCGCATCATCAACCCGCAGCCGGCCGACAGCGCGATGCTGGGCCAAGCCCTCGTGATGCACGTGCGCGGGTGCGGCGACACGGTGCGCGTGCCGTTCCACGTGGGTACCGACCGCTCACGCACGTGGGTGTTCACCAAGACCGCCGCAAGCGTACGCCTCAAGCATGACCATCGCCACGAAGACGGCAGCGAGGACCGTGTGACGCAGTACGGCGGCGACGCCGGCCCGGGTGGTAGCGCGCAGTCGATGGCCTTTGCCGCCGACAGCTTCACGGCGGCGTTGCTCCCGGCCTCGCGCACCAATGTGTGGACGGTGGAGGTCACGTCCACCCGATTCGTCTATCAGCTCACCCGCACGGGGAGCGACCGCCGGTTCCGGGTGGAGTTCGATCTCACCACGCCGGTCGCCGTACCGCCGGCGCCGTGGGGAAGTCGTTAAAGCGAATTTGCGAGCAGGTGAGTTGTTGCTGTTGCTTTACTGATTTTGAACTGCTTCGAAAATGGCACAGAGTAACGAGGATTACGCCAAAGCGCGCGCGCTGTCAGACCACCGGCGCATCGTTCACGCGTCCCCGCCGCGCCCTCCTCCTCACGGTACCCACCACTCCATGAAAATCGGATTCCGAATACCGTCGTTCAAAAAGCGCCTCGCCGCACGCACGTCGTGGAAGCGCGTGGTGCGCCATTCGCTCGGACTCAAGGCCCCGCGCGGGTGGGGATGGCTCACCAACCCGCGAAAGGCGGCGTACAATCGCGTCTACAACCGAACGACGGTGGGGTGCGGACTGGTGGTGATGGTGCTGCCGGGAATGGCGGGGGCCGTGTGGTGGGTGGTGGCGCGCGCCGCGTAGTACGCAGTCAGCACTGGGTTACCCAGCGCGCGGGCTGGTATAGAGACACACCGCGTCACGATCGGCGCTGAGCCGCACCATCCCCTCCTGCCTCATCCCCAGCTGCTCCAGCACCCGGATCGACGCCGCGTTCTCCGGCGACACGATCGCCACGATCCGGTCCAACCCCAGCGTGTCGCGGGCAAACTGCAGCGTGGCCTTTGCCGTCTCCACGGCGAACCCCTGCCCGCGATGCGCTGGCAGGAACGCGAAGCCGATGTCCACGTCGGGAAGCGTCGCGCGTCGCAGCAGTCCGCAGATCCCGATCGGCACGCCGGTATCCCGCCGCGATACGCGGTACAACCCGAACCCGTGTGCGGCGTACGACGCCATCGGCCCCGTCTCGAGATAGCGCCGCGCATCGTCCGGCGTCCGCACCCCGCGATCGCCGATGTAGCGCAGCCAGTCGGGGTCGGTGAGCAACGCCACGATAAAGGCATCGTCCGCCAGGGTGAGCGGCTCGATCACGAGGCGGTCGGTGGTGAACAGTGGAGGGGGCGCATCCGGCAATGACGTCATGTCGCGATTCTGGCATGAGCCGGGGGGCACGGCAAGGCCGGTCGGGGGCGAGCGCGTCGCCACGCCCCCTGGCCGTGCCCCGTCGTCTCTCCCTCTGGCCGTTCGCCCGCTCCGACGGTACAACTGTGCATCATGACTGACCGCCTCCCTCACGCCCTGTCCCGCCGCGACCTGATCGCCCGCAGCGCCTTCGGTGCCCTGCCCCTGCTCGGGCTGCCTACGGCCGACCCTACGGCACACGCCACGACGGACCTCTCGTCACAACCGCCCAGCAGCGCTCGCCCCCCGCGCACCCGCGACTACGTCGTCGAAGCCTCCGCCGCGCTGGTGTACCGCAACGGGGCGCCGCAGCTCATCGAAAACGCCTCCGTCCGCGTGCGCGACAATGAGATCGTCGAGGTCCGCGAGGGACGCATCCCCGGCACCGTGGCTCGCATCAACGCCACCGGCCAATTGCTGCTGCCCGGCCTTATTTCGGGGCACACGCACGCCGCCTCCGGCAGTCCTACGCGCGGACTCATTGAGGGCGGGCGGTCGTATCAGCGCCCCATCGAACTCCTCGAAGCGCTCCCCGATGACCTCCTCGACGACATCACCGCGTACAACGTGGCCGAGCTGCTGCGGTCAGGCTGCACGACGCACGTCGAGATGAGTCTCAGCCTCAAGCAGGCGCAGAGCTACGTGCGCGTGGCGCGACGCTGGCATGTGCGTGGCTTTCCCGGCGGCATGGTGCCGGGCACGGCGCGTCTCTTCCCGATTTGGCGTCGCAGCAACGACGCGGTGCTCACCGCGAGTGTGCCCGACACGATGGCCGAGATCGAGGCCAACCGGCTGTTCGCGATGGCGGTGAATGGCGCCGAGGACGGACTGATCCGCCCCATGATGACGCCGCATGCCACCGACACGCACACCCCCGACACCATGCGCGCCGTCATCGCCGCCGCGCGCACCCTCGGCAACGGCATCCACACTCATCTCGCCCAGGGCGCCGCCGAAGCGCGCGTCACGCAGCGGCTGTATGGCCAATCGCCGGCGCAGTGGATGGAATCACTCGGCGCCTTCGACGGGCCCTTTTTCGGCGCGCACATGACCGGCGCGACCGGCGCCGACTGGGACGTGATGAAGCGCCACGGCGGGGTGTACGCCCACTGCCCGTCGGGGGGCGGCGCCGGCAACTCCAGTGGCTCGCAACCGTACCCCGAGGCGCTCGCCGCCGGCGTGCGCACCAACGTCGGCATCGACACGCACTCCAACGACTACATCGAGAACCTCAAGCTCGCCGTGATCTGCGGGCGGGCGCGGGCGCGCCTGCTGAACGGCGCCACCGGCAGTACGCTGCCGCTGCCGAGCGTGCAGCAGGCCGTGTACGGCGCCACGCATGTTGCCGCCGACGGACTGCGTCGCCCCGATCTCGGGCGCATTGCGGTTGGTGCCAAGGCCGATCTGTGCACCATCGACGTGAGCGGCTTGCTGGTGGGGAGCGGCGCCGTGGGCCCAGAGCCGCTCAACAACCTGCTGTACGCCAGCGGACTCGCCGTGCGGCACGTGATCACGCAGGGGTACGTGCAGCTGTTCGACGGGCGCCTCGTGGTCGACGACGAAGCGCGCATCGCCGCGCGTGGCGGCGCCGCGGTACGGCAGATCTGGGCTCAGCTCACGAGCGAGGGGTGGTTCAAGGGATAGTCCGATCCTTCCGCATCCCTTGCCGGCACAGTATAACCGGAATGTCCCCACGTCCTCACCCTCGGCCCAAGGCCCATGCGTTCCGCCTGCTCACCCCGCGCCCTCCTCAGCGCCCTCCTGCTGATCGCACCCGTCGTGCCGGTCACGGCCTTCGCGCAGGCGAAGAAGCCGGCCGCCGCGTCAGCACCCGATTCCACCGCCCTCGCCCGCCTCAAAGCCGAGCGCGACGAGGACCCCAATCCGGCCCCCGCCCGCAAGGAAGGCGAGGGTCCGTTCCAGCGCCTCATCATCCGCGGCGTCAACGTCATTGACGGCTACGGCAGCGCGCCGCGCGGCCCGGTGGATGTGATCGTGGAAGGGAATCGCATCGCGCAGATCGTGAGCGTGGGCTACCCGAACGTGAAGATCGACGAGTCGAAGCGCCCCAAGGGTGCCACCAAGGAGATCGACGCCAACGGCATGTATCTCATGCCCGGCCTCGTGGACCTGCACGTGCATCAGGGCACGCAGCAGAAGGCGCCCGACAGCGAGTACTACAACAAGCTGTGGCTCGCCAACGGCATCACGACCGTGCGCGGCGTGCCCTTCGCCAGCTTCGACTACTCCATCAAGGAGCAGGCGCGCAGCGCGAAGAATGAAATCGCCGCCCCGCGCTACTCGGTATACCAGCGCCCCGGCACCGGCTGGGGTCGCGGTGTACCGCGCACGCCCGAGGTGGCGCGCGAGTGGGTGCGGTGGGCCAAGGCCAATGGGGCCGACGGCCTGAAAGTGGGAGCCGAACGCGCCGACATCATGGCCGCCCTGCTCGACGAAGCGAAGAAGCTCGGACTCGGCACCACCGCCCACCTCCAGCAGGGCGGCGTGGGCCAGATGAACGCCGATATGGCCACCAAACTCGGTCTTGAAACGGTGACGCACTTCTACGGCATCTTCGAGTCGATGTACGAGTCGAATCAGATCCAGCCGTGGCCGATCGAATCGAATCTGCAGGACGAGCAGACGCGCTTCGCGCAGGTCGCACGCCAGTGGAGCCTGGTAAAGCCGGGGAGCGAGAAGTGGAAGCGCTTCCTGCAGAACCTCAAGGACCGCGATGTCACGCTCGATCCCACCATGACCACGTACCTCACGGGGCGTGACGTCATGAAGCGCATGAACGCGCCGTGGCACGCCAAGTACACGCTCCCCACGCAGATGGCGTTCTACGTACCGAGCCGCACCAATCACGGCGCGTACTTCTACAACTGGACCACCGAAGACGAAGTCGCGTGGCGCAACTTCTATCACGTGTGGATGCAGTTCCTGAACGACTACAAGAACATGGGCGGCCGCGTGACCGCGAGCTCCGACGCCGGCTTCATCTACAACACGCCGGGCTTCTCCACCATCGAAGAGCTCGAGCTGCTGCAGGAAGCGGGGTTTACGCCTGGTGAAGCGATCCGTGCCGGCACGCTGCATGCGGCCGAGACGCTCTTCAAGCCGATGGGCAAGCACATCGAGTTCGGCGTGGTGGAGCCGGGCATGCTCGCCGATCTGGTGATCGTGGACGCCAACCCGTTCGCCAATCTCAAGGTGCTGTACGGCACCGGCTGGTTCCGCCTCAACGACAACACGGGCAAGGTGGAGCAGTACGGCGGCGTGAAGTACACGATCAAGGACGGCATCGTGTACGACGCGAAGCAGCTGCTGGCCGACATCGAGAAGATGGGCGACGCGCAGCGACGCGGCGGCAAGTAAGCGCTGGCTGGTTCGGCCCCGTATGGTGAGATCGCCAACAGCCAGAACACGGAGACCGCGGATCACACCGAAACAACACCGATAAGATTCAAAGCGCTGTTCATCTTATCCGTGTTGTTTCGGTGCCCTTCCGCAGTCTTCATGTTCTGGCTTTTTGTTCTGGTTTTTCGTTGTTGCTGTTCGTTGTGGTCGTTCGTTGTGGTCGTCTCGGCAATGCCACGCCCCCGCACGTGAGACCTTGCGCCCCTGAACGGCGAGCAGTTAATACCGCGCAGTCGAGGTTCACGCGCGCTCCCCCCTACCTCAAGGACCCCCCTCATGCTCAGAGACTTCCGTCCGTTGGCGACGCTCTGCGCGACGGTGCTGGCAGGCACCATCGCGTGGTCGTCACCGGCAGACGCCCAGGCGACCGGTTCCATACGCGGCCGCGTGACGATCGAAGGGATCAACCGCCCGATCTCGCAGGCGCAGGTCGCCGTCGTCGGGATGACCATCGGCGCGCAGACCAACGATCAGGGGGAGTACCGCATCAGCAGCGTGCCCGCGGGCCCGCGCACGCTCCGCGTCGTCCGCATCGGCTTCGCCCCGTCCACCCAACAGGTCACGGTGGAAGCCGGGCAGACGGTGACGGTGGACTTCGTGATCCGTGAGGCACCGGTCGCCCTCGATCAGGTCGTCGTCACCGCCACCGGCGACGTGCGCAAGAAGGAAGTCTCCAATTCGATGGCGACGATCTCGGCGCAGCAGTTCGAGAATGCGCCGATCGCAAATACCCAGCAGCTCCTCTCGGCCCAGACACCGGGTGTCACCGTGCTGGCGAACTCGGGGCAGCCCGGCGCCGGCGGCGCGATTCGCCTGCGCGGCAACAACTCCATCTCTCAGGCGAACAACCCGCTGATCTACGTCGACGGCGTTCGCATTTTCAGTGGCAATTCGCCGACGGTGCCGAACGCGCGCCAGACCACGAATCCGTTCAACGACATCCGCGCCGAAGATATCGATCATGTGGATGTGGTGAAGGGGGCCGCCGCGACCACGCTGTACGGGACCGAAGCCTCGGGTGGCGTCATCCAGATCTTCACCAAGCGCGGACGTGCCGGAAAGCCGCAGTGGAGCCTCGATGTGAGCGGCGGCACGAATGACCTCGACAACGTGAAGGTCAAAGGCGACCCCACGGCCGTGTACCTCAAGGATTGCAGCAGTGCCCTGCTCTTCGGCCTCGATATCGTGCCGACGAGCGCCACTTTCGGCCAGAACGTGCCCTTCCAGGATGCCACCTGCCCAACGCGCGGCAAGTGGATCCGTACCGGCGCCGTGCAGAAGGCGTCCCTGTCCGTAGGTGGCGGAACGGAGACGGCGCAGTACTTCCTCGCCGGCAATCTCTCCAATGAAGAGGGCGCGCTCGAGTCGAACGCCTACACCACGGGCGGCTTCCGCGGCAACTTCTCCTTCCGCCCAACGGCGAAGCTCGAACTCGCCCTCAATTCGTCGCTCCAGCGCGGGGAGCAGGATTGGATCGCTGACGGCAACCTCGCCAACGGCTTCCTCCTCAACGTCGCGCGCGGTACCGCCGGCAACTATCGCGGCTCCGGCTGCACGACGGCCGGCATCATCTGCATGAACAATCAGGCGTCGCTCACGATCGGCACTAAGACGAAGTCCGACCACTACATCTCGGGCTTCACCATGAATTATTCCCCGATCGAGGCGTTGAAGAACCGGCTCTCCGTCGGCTTCGACTACAACAACGCCGAGAATCGCTCAGTGACCCCTTTCGGTCACCTCCGCAATCCCGTCGGCCAGCTGGCACAGTCGGCGTTCCTCCGGCAGTTCGTGGCGATCGACTATTCATCGACCTACAAGAAGGACTTCGGCAGCAGCTGGACGACGAGCAGCTCCGTGGGCGGTCAGCTGTTTCAGGACAACCTGAATCAGGTGGCGATGACGGGTGACGAGTTCTCGGGGCCGGGCGATCCGGTCCTTACGAGCGCGGCGCGGCGTACGGTGGGCACCGATGTCCGGCGCCGGGTCGTGAATGCGGGACTCTTCATCAACGAGCAGATTGGCTGGAAGGATCGTGCGTTCCTCACGATCGGTACGCGCGTCGACGGCAACAGCGCCTTTGGCAAGGACTTCGGACTCCAGTACTATCCGAAGATCGGTCTGTCCTACGTACTGTCCGATCACGCGTTCTGGCCGTCGAGCTGGTTCGAGACCCTCAAGCTGCGCGCCGCCGTGGGCGAGGCCGGCAAGGCGCCGGGCGCGTTCGATGCCGTGCGCACCTGGAGCCCGATCGCCGGCGACGAGGCCAAGCCGGGCTTCTCGCCCAACACCCTCGGCAACGCCAACCTCGGTCCCGAGCGGACACGGGAAGCTGAGTTCGGCCTCGAGGCGAGCGCCTTCGCCGGCCGCTTCTCCGCCGACGTCACGTACTTCAACACGCGCACCTTCGACGCCCTGATCGAGAAGCGATATCCCCCCAGCCAGGGATTCCTGAACCGCCAGCTCGAGAACGTCGGTGAAGTGAACAATCGCGGTCTCGAGGCGCACATCGAGGGCGGCCTGATCCGGCGCGCGAACGTCGACTGGCGCGCCCGCGTCAACATCACAAAGCTCAGCAGCGAAGCCGTCGACATCGGCACCGATCCGCTCATCGCCGTTGGCGGCACCTTCACCGAAGTGCGCAAGGGATACCCGGTCACGTCGCTCTTCGCACGCAAGATCCTCAACGCCGACAAGTTCGAAGCCCCGGTCCGCTCCGACACGAACGTGTACATCGGCCCCACCTGGCCGACCGACATCGTGGGCCTCGGGAGCACGGTCACCCTCTGGCAGAAGCTCACCATCGACGTGTTGGGTGAGTTCCAGAAGGGCGGCTACAACATCAACTACGTCGGCTACCAGAACGCGATCCGTGGCAACTGGCGCCCGTGTTTCGAGGCGCAGCGCAAGATGATCGCCGCCGCCAAAGGCGATGCCTCGGCATTGAACGGGGTCACTGCGCTCGATCGCGTGCGCTGCGGCTACAGCTCCACGCTCAACCTCGCCGACGCGTGGATCGAGCCGATGGACTTCTTCCGCCTTCGCTACGTGACCGCGACGTACAAGCTCCCGGCGCGGCTCGTCCCGGGGGCGCGTAACGCGACCCTCACGTTCTCCGGACGCAATCTCTTCCTCTCCACCCAGTACTCCGGCCTGGATCCCGAATCGGCCGACCAGTCGGACAGCCAAGTGGGTCGGCGAGAGTATTACACGCTGCCGCAGCTGCGCTCATTCGCGATCTCGATTCGGACCAACTGGTAACCCTTCAGAGGAATTCATCCTTATGCGTTCGAACCGAATTCTGCGACGTGCCTCAACGGCCGTCGTACTCGCGGCCCTGACCGGCTGCAGTGTCTTCGATGTCTCCAATCCGGGCCCCATTGCTGATGACACCCTGAATGGGAGCACGGCGATGACCGGCCTCGTGACCGGCATGGCCTTCGATCTATCGCGCGCCGTCGATGCCGTCTTGCCGGTGGCGGCGATCGGCTCCGACGACCTGTATCACGCCGGCAGCTACGGACCCGGCGAAGGACTCTGGAACCGCGGCATCTTCCGCGCCGAAGACGTGAACGGCGCGTGGGGTGGCATGCACCGGGCGCGATGGGTGTCCGAACAGGGCATCGTGCGCATGAAAACCGTGCTCGGCACGGGCTTCGACACATCGCCGCTCGCGGCGCGCGCGAACATCTACGCGGGTCTTTCCAACCGCCTGCTGGGTGAGCTGACGTGCAACTCGGTGATCGATGGTGGCCCCTCCGGTGACTCCAAGGTCCACTTTCAGCGCGCCGAGGGACAGTTCAACGAAGCGATCCGCATCGCGACCGGCCTGACGGGCACCGTACGCGACTCGCTGCTGCGCATCGCCTACGGCGGCCGCGCCTCCGTCCGCGCCTGGCAGGGGAACTGGACCGCAGCGGTGACCGATGCGCAGCTCGTCCCGACCAGCTTCACCTTTGTGGCGCCGTTCTCCACGAACACGACCGCGGAGAATAACAACCTCGTCTTCGAGACGACGACGCGGTCGGAGTTCACCGTGTACAACACGCCGTGGGCGCAGGTCTTCAAGGACCCTCGTGTCACCTGGGATACGGTGAAGACCACGAGCGGTGCGCTGGCGGCCGGCCAGGACGGGCGGACGACCTTCTTCCGCCAGAAGAAGTACGCGAACCTCGGCTCCGATGTCCCGATGGTGAAGGGCACCGAGATGCTGCTGCTGCGCGCCGAAGCGTCGCTGCGGACCAGCGACGTCCCGGGCGCGATGTCGCTGATCAATCAGGCCCGCGCGTTCTACAACACCACGGCGACACCGCTCGCGCCACTGTCGGCGAACACGCTGGCGGAGGCGTGGCCCATCCTGCAGCGTGAACGCGGCGCGACGGTCTGGCTCGAGGCGCGCCGCCTGTGGGATCTCCGCCGCTGGAACGGCGAGGTCGGCCCGGCCAAGAACAGCTTCCTGAATTCGCGAGACAAGTGCATTCCCATCAGCCTGAACGAGCTCCAGTCGAATCCCAGCTTGCGCAATTAACGATGGACGTCTGGGATACGCGGGCCACGCAGGCTCACGGCAGGACACTGGATCACGCGGGCGGTGCGCCAACAGCGCGCCGCCCGCGGTTTCGCCTCACGGCCGCGCTCCTCGCGGTGTGGTACGTCTGTTCGGCGTGCTTCACGTATGTGCCGGCGCCGCAGGCACCCGCGCCGGGCCGTGACCTGTCGCTCGAACTCACCGACACGGGGCGCGTGGCGCATGCCAAAGCGCTGGGGCCCGGTATTCTGCGCGTGGCGGGCACACTCCGTGCGATGGAAGGTGACCGTTATATCATCGACGTGACATCCGTGCAGCCGCTGCGCGGACTGGAGCTGCCCGTGACCGGCGTGCGCGTTACGCTGGCGCCGTCCGACGTAACGGAGGCGCGCGTGCGCACGCTGTCGCGCACGCGTACAGCCCTCGTCGTCGGCGCGGCGGTCGTGACGGTGGTGGTCTTCTTCGTGACGAAGGGGTTCCGCGCCGGCTCTACGCCTCCGGATGGCTCGAGGTCGGGGGGAGGTCCCGACCAGTGAGCCGCCGCGAGAGCGCCGCGAGACGGTCCGTCGCGATGCTGACGTTCGCGCTCGTCGCGGCGTGCGGTGGCGGTCGCGATGACGCGCCGACCACCGGGCCCGGCGCGTCATCGTCCGTCCAGGTCACGGTGAGTGGCCTCGTGGCGCTCGATCCGCAGACGCAAGGGACGTACGTCGTGTGGACGATCGATGCGGCGGGGACGGCGCGATCCCTTGGCGCGTTGACCGTATCCGGGAGCGACGGCGCACTCTCCGCCCTCGCGCCCGTCACCGAGATCTCGCAGCTGCTGGTCACGGTGCAACGGCCAGGGGACGCCGCACTCGTGCCGTCGTCGCAGACCCTCCTCCGCGGCGATTGGCGAAGCGGACGCGCCGTGTTGGCGATCGAGACCGTCGTGACGCGCGGTGGCTTGCCGCTCAAGCAGGTGCCCGGGCAATTCACGATGTTCAGCCCGAGCGACAACTTCCGCAACGGGTATCCATCGTTCGAAGAGTGCGGCGTCTGGCTCTTCAACATGGCGCCACGGCAGACGCCGCAGAACGACATGTGGGTGCGTCTCACACCGCTCACCCCCGGGTGGACGTACGAGGGGTGGATGGTGCGCGACCTCGGCGCCCCGGACGCGATCTGGCTGTCGTACGGCAAGTTTCTCCCGGATGCGTCGGGGGCCGTGGCATCGCGCGATGATACCGGCTGGGGGGCATTTTCCGGGGTGGAGGACTTCCAGACCGCGGGGGAGGAGGAGTTCCCGGGCGACGACTGGTTCTCCAACCCGCTGGGCTTTCCGCTGCCAGCAAGTCTTCGACTGCCCCTCGACCTGCGCGAGCAAAATGCGCAGGGTGGCGGTCGGTGGACGCACGTGCTCACGATCGAGCCGATCACCGACAAGGGGGAGCCGATCGGACGCGAGCGTCCGTTCGCCATCCGTCCGTATCGCGATGCCTTCGGCAACCAAGCGCCGGGCATCCCGCGCACGATCACCTACCGCGTCGACGGCGTCCCCCGGGGTGAGGCGGTGCGGCGCTGATGGCACGCCGACGCGTCAGCGCGGGCGTGGCGTCACTGCTGACGGTGGCAGTGTTTGCCGCGGTATCAGCCGCGTCGTGCGCCGATCCACAAACGGCGGTGCTGCCGGTGCCGGAACGTGAGGCGGTCACGTGGCGCCCGTGGGTGATCGATCGCGTCGACGTGCTCCGCCCCGCGCCGCCACCGGCGGCGGGGTCGGCGCAGGAGGTCGCGGAGCGCGACGCGGTCGTGGCGCTGCAGCGTACGCGTAGTGCGGCGACGGACTCGCTCGTTCGCCGCTACGACGGTGATCCGACGGCGTTCTGGACCGCGCAGGCGATCGACCTCCTCGGCTTCTACTGGCCGCTGCTCCCCGACGTGCGCGTTGCCACGCCGGCGCGTTCGGCACGGCTCATGGCACTCCTGCATGTCGCGATGTACGACGCGATCCTCGCGACGTGGGACGCGAAGTGGGCGTACGCGCGCCTGACGCCGTCGAGAGCCAGCACCGCCGTCCGCGCGCTCGTCACGACCGGCGAGATCCCGAGCTATCCGTCGGAGCATGCGGCGGTCGCGGCCGCCGCCTCGACGGTGCTGGCGGCGTTGCTGCTGCCCGGCGACACGCTGCGTCTGCGTGCGCTTGCCGACGAAGCCGGCCTGTCGCGCGTCATGGCCGGCGCCGCGTACCCGAACGATGTGAGTGCGGGGCGCGCCTTGGGCACCGCCGTGGCGCGCCGCGTCCTCGCCCTCGCCGCGATAGATGGATCGGATGCGTTATGGACCGGGCGGGTCCCCGACGGCGCATCCTTCTGGAAGCCGACACCGGTGCGCTACGTGCAATCGCCGTTCGATCCACTGGCTGGCCGTTGGCGCCCGTGGGTCATCGCATCGGGCGATGCGTATCGCCCCCCGCCGCCCCCCGCGTTGGGGAGCCCGGCCTTCGAGCGCGACCTGACCGAGCTCCGCACGCTCGCCTCGGACGGCGCCGGCGGACGGACGCTGGCGCAGATCGATGCGGCACGATACTGGGCGACGGAGGCACCGACCGCGCGTTGGGAGCTGTTCATGCAGGAGGAGCTGGCAAAACGACGCCTCAGCACGCCCGGCGCCGCGCGCGCGCGCGCCTATCTCAGCGTCGCGATGTACGACGCGTTCGTCGCCTGCTGGGACGCGAAGTTTTTCTATTGGCTGGCGCGCCCCGTCACGATCGATCCGGCGCTCCGCACCGTCTTTTCCACCCCGCCCTTCCCGTCGTACCCGAGCGGGCACTCCACCGTCTCGACGGCCGCCGCCCAGGTCATGGGTGCGCTCTTCCCCGACGCGAGTGACACGTTTACGCGGCGCGCCGTCGAGGCGTCGAACTCACGCGTCTGGGCCGGCGTGCACTACCGCTTCGACATCGAAGCGGGAGACACGCTCGGCACGAAGGTGGGGAAGGCCGTCACAGTGCGACTGCGGAGCGACGGGGCGCGATAGGATGCGCCGCGCGGCGCGGCGGCCCGTCGGTTCCCGGCCCGCTATCGCTCCGTCTTCGTATCAACCAACTGCGCCAGCAGGTCGTCGTCGTCGCGTGTGGGCTCGCCCCACCCGTCATGCACGGCCATGTACTCGAGCCACCAGAGACCGGTGGCCGAGAGCATGGTGAAGCGGCCGCCGGGGGCGGTGCGCACCATCACGGACGGCTCACCGGTGCACTCCCCGCCATGCTCACGGGTATTGCGCGCAATGATCCGCTCAGCCTCGGCCTGATGATCGCCTTCGCGCACCCAGGCGAAGCGCGGTGGGGACTTGGGGTCGAATCGCATAGCGTGGCGGGCGTTCGGGAGGCTGTAAAATCAGATAAAGTCTCGTGCGCGCGGGCAGGTTCCTCGGCACAGTCGAGTTCCTGAAAAGCCAAAACACGGAGACCGCGGATCACGCCGAAACAACACGGATAAGATCAAAAGCGCTGTTCATCCTATCCGTGCTGTTTCAGTGTGATCCGCGGTCTCCCTGTTCTGGCTTTTCGTTGTTGCTTTTGTCGTGACCACGGCCCGACGCATATTTCCCGGCAGGCACCCTTCCCCCCGATCAGCCCCACCCATGCGCCTTTTCGTCACCACCCTCGCTGCCGGCACCGCGCTCCTCGCCGCGACGTCGACAGCGGCATCAGCCCAGCAAGCCTCGCTCGTGTACCGGCTCGGCAAGGACACCGTAGCCATCGAGCAATTCACGCGCACGGCCACCGGTATGACCGGCGAGATGGTGCAGCGCTCAGGCGCCGCCGTGGCCCGCTATCAGTACACGATCACGCTGGCCAAGAACGGGCGCCCCGCCACGGCGTCGATCAAGCGCCTGAACGCCGACGGCTCGCTGCCGCCGAACACGCCCAGCGATACGCGATTCACCGTGACCGCCGACTCCATCGTGCGCGAAACAGTGTTCGCCGACAGCACGCCACGCCGCGCCTTCGCGGCCACGCAGGCGATGATCAACTTCCCGACGTTCATCTACGGACCCACGGAACTGCTGGCCGGTCTCGCCAAGACGAAGGCGGCCGTCGACTCACTTCCCGCTCTCGGCCTCACCGGGAATCTCGGCGTCACCGGCATCACATCCGCCGGCGGCGACAGCGTACGCATGCGCGGTGGCGCCTACGCGATGATCCTGCGCTTCGATGCGAGCCAGCGTCTCCAATCGGTAGACGGAGCGTTCACCACCAACAAGTCCGTTGGCACGCGCGGCGCCGGCAGCCTCGACATGGCCGCCATCGCGAAGAGCATGAAGCCCACCGGTACGCTGTCGCTGCGCGAAACCGCACGCGGTGCGTTCGGACAGGGTGGCATGGTGCTCATCGATTACGGGCGTCCGTCGGTGCGCGACCGCAGTGTGTGGGGCGGCACGTTGGTGCCGTTCGACAGCGTATGGCGCACCGGTGCCAACGACGCCACACACCTGTTCACGTCGCGCACGCTCACCATGGGTGACGTGGTCGTGCCGCCGGGCGCGTACACATTGTTCGTGCAGCACACGCGCACCGGCACGTGGCTCATCGTGAACAAGCAGGTCGGTCAGTGGGGCACGGTGTACTCGGCCGCCAACGATCTCGGACGCGTACCGATGCAGATGTCGGCCACGCCGAGTCACGTGGAGGAGTTCACGATCGTGGTGCGCGCGATCAACCCCACGCGCGGCGCAATCGAGATGTCATGGGGACCCAGCATGATGAGCGCGCCGTTTACCGCCACGGTGGGATCCGCCCCGGCGGTACGCCCGTGAGCACCCTCTCCGATTTCTCAGTCACATCAATCACGGGTGACGCGCTACCGCTGTCGTCACTCGCCGGTGGCGTCACGCTGGTGGTGAACGTGGCGAGTCAGTGCGGACTCACACCGCAGTACGCCGGACTCGAAGCACTGTATCGCAGCTACCGCGAGCAAGGCCTCACGGTGCTCGGCTGCCCGTGCAATCAGTTCGGCGCGCAGGAACCCGGCACCGAAGCCACCATCGTGCAATTCTGCAGCACGAAATACGACGTCACCTTCCCGCTCACGTCGAAGCTCAACGTGAACGGCGACGGTACCGACCCGCTCTGGGAGTGGATGAAGAGCGAAAAGCCCGGCCTGCTGGGCACCACGTCGATCAAGTGGAACTTCACGAAGTTCCTGATCGGTCGCGATGGACAAGTCATCAAGCGCTTCGATCCCACCACGGCACCGAGCGACATGATTCCGGACATCGAGCGTGCGCTCGCTGCTACCAGTGCGCCATAACGAAGATCTCGACGCCCACCAGACACGCCAGCGCGAGACTGTGCCAGAACACGTAGCGTAGGATCACGCCTTCCTGACCATGCTGCCCCGTGGCCACACCGGCCACGACGATGCTCTGGGCGTCGATCATCTTTCCCATCACGCCCCCTGAGCTGTTCGCGGCCGCGGCCAGCAGGGGTGAGACGCCAACCTGCTGCGCCGAGATCTGCTGCAGGTTGCCGAACAACACGTTGCTGGAGGTGTCGCTGCCGGTGAGCGCCACCCCAAGCCACCCCAGCAACGGCGAGAAGAAGGCGAACAGCACTCCCGTGCGCGCGAACGCCAGCCCGATCGTGGCATCGAGTCCGCCGTAGCGCGTCACGAAACCCAGCGCCATCATCGCGGCGATCGTGAGCAGCGAGACGCGCACCTTGAGCAGCGTCTCCCAATACGTGCGCAGCAGCGCCCGCGGCCCCATCCCCAGCAGCGCGCCCGACAACAGGCCCGTGAGCAGCAGCGCCGTGCCACTGGCCGACAGCCAGTTCAGCGTAAAGATCGCGTCCTCCGCTTTCGCGATGGCCACCACGGGCGGCGTGCGCAGCACGGCCTGATGCAGGAACGGCACCGGGAACGTGAACAGCGATTGCGCATTCAGCCACGCCTTCATGGCCGGCAGCCCCCACAAAAACAGCAGCACCGACAAAATGCCCCACGGCATCCACGCCCGCAGCACGTGGGCGGTGCGATGCGGCACGACATCCGCGGTCACGCGCGGTGCCTCCCCGGGAAAGCGCCACACCGTGCGCGGACGCCACACGCGCAGCAGCAGCAACAGCGACACGATGGACACCAGCGAGGCACTGATGTCCACCAGCGTCGGTCCATAATGCTGACTCACATAAAACTGCGTCGCCCCGAAGCTCACGCCGGCCACCACGCAGGCCGGCCACACTTCGCGGATGGAGCGCCACCCGGCCATCACCCAGATCAGCCAGAAAGGAATGAGCATCGCGAACAGCGGCAGTTGGCGCCCCACCATCGCGCTCAGCTCGTTCACGGGCAACTGCGTCACGCCGGCGAGCGCGATGATCGGTGTACCGAGCGCGCCGAACGCCACCGGCGCCGTATTGCCGATCAACGAGAGACCGGCGGCGGGGAGCGGCTTGAAGCCCAGCCCAATCAGCATGGCGGCCGAGATGGCGACCGGTGTGCCGAAACCAGCCGTCCCCTCTACGAAGGCCCCGAAGCAGAACGCAATGAGCAACACCTGAATGCGACGGTCTTCGGCAATGGACACCACCGAGTCGCGCACCACGTCGAACATCCCCGTGTGTACCGTGATCGCGAATACAAACAGCGCGTTCAACACGATCCACCCGATCGGGAAGAGACCGTACAGCGCACCGTAGCTCACGGCCGCCAGCGCAATCGGTGTGGGCATCCCCGCCACCAGCACCGCCACCGCCACTGCGGCGGCGAGCCCCGCCACCGCGGCCAGATGTGCGCGCACGTGCCAGAAACCGAGGAGCGAGAGCAGCACGATCACGGGAACCGCCGCCACCAAGGCCGACGGAAGCAGGGTACCCAGCGGGAGATAAGACTGCGGCCATGGAATCATCATGCCGCCAATTTGGGGGGTGGCGGCGCTGCTGTCCAAGGATTTCACCGACGGCGCGGCGGGGCCACAACGCCGCCCAGCGGGTGCTGCAGGATCTCGGGGTGGCGCACTACGCCGCTGGCATCACCGCGCCACGCGCACGAGCCGCCGCACCGCGAACAGCAGCACCGCCCCCGCCACGTTCACCGCCACCGACAGCAGCAGCGCGCCCGAGAGTGCGTCGCTGGCGCGCGCGAAGCCGCTGGCAGCCTGCTGCAGCACCGGCGCCACGTGCGTGGGCCACACGGTGAGCCACACCGTGAGCCACACCTTGGGCGCGACATGCGACAGCACCCACCAGAGCGCCAGCGACAACAGCAGCGCGGCCACGAGCCAGATGCTCAGCGTAAGCACCCCACGCCACATGCCGCGCACGTCGGACGCGCTCAGGTGCATCGACCCGCCCACCGACAGGCTTGCGTAGGCGAACAGCGTCCAGCGCCACAGCGGGACCGCGGTCGGGCCGGCCATGTCTGCCAGGTCGGCCAGGTCGGTCAGGCGCACCACTGGCACCTCGAGCAGCAGCCGCGCGGCGAGCAGGAGCACGGCCGCGCCGGCAAGCAGCGGCGCGATGCCGATCACGATCGTGCCCACGCGCTGATACGCGCTGGACGCGTCATACGAGTGCTCAACCGAGCCCAGTGCCCCATCGACGGCCTGCGGATCGAACCATTTCACGCGATCCACACGATGGCCGAAGAGCAGGCAGGCGATCACGTGACTCCCTTCGTGCACGATCGTGCCCGGCAGCCCGAACAGGTACAGCTGCAGGCGACGGCCGAACAGCTGCGACGATTGCCGTGCGAGAAACTGGGCCGACCAGTGCATGGCCGCGAGCAGGATCACCGGGGCGAGGAGGGGGACTGCGGGCAATGGCGTGCCGTCGATCAGGAGCTCATCGCGCGCTGGTCCGAAGCGGATCCGAAGTCGTCGCCGTCCAACTGCGCTCGTCGGATGACACGATATCTCCGTGCCGGACGATCGTGTCGCGCAGGAATCCCACGGGAGACATCGGCGATGTGTTCACGCGCGGCGCATCTTCAGGCGGGGGCTGTGTCATCAGAATGCTCGGAATCGTCAAGGTGGACAGCTGAGCCGAACGATAGCCGGAATGAAGCGAATTCGCCCCGCTGCCGCCCCCCACCCAACCCGCTAGCTTTCCCCCAATGGAAACGGAAAAGCTCTACACCCTGATCGGTCCCGACGGCTCGCGCGTCACCGGCACCACCAAAGGCACGATTGGCGGCTATCGCAAGGAACGCCGCTACGGCCGCCTCGACTGCAAGCTCGCCCGGCGCGCCCTCGCCAATGGCGCCCTCTACGCCCAGCAGCGGGTATTCTTCGCCGACGAAGCCGCCGCGGTGGCCGCCGGATACCATCCGTGCTCGGTGTGCATGCCGGTGGAGTACAAGGCATGGAGAGCGGCCGGAGGCCATGCGGCCCGTCCGTAGTGCCCCTCGGCGCTCGTAGCCTGTAATCGCAGCACCTGCCCCACCCGCCGCGTAGTGTCGAGTATGCCTCACCACTCGACGCCGCGGCGTTTTTCACGTCTGCCCCTCGCCGCCGCGCTGCTGCTGGCCGCCCCCTCCGCTGGCGCCCAAGGCCCTGCCCTTGACCGCGCGGCGGTGCCGGTCAATCCGGAAGCAGTGGCGCGGCCGTCGTTCCGCGCGGCGCGCGCGACGAGCCCCATTGTCGTAGATGGCACGCTCGATGACGCCGCCTGGGCCGCCGCCCCCATGCTGACCGACTTCGTGCAGCAGTTGCCGAGTACCGGCTATCCAGCGCGGTTCCGCACCGAAGTGCGTGTGCTGTACGACGCCACCAATCTCTACGTCGCCAGCGTCAACTACGACCCGGAGCCGGAGAAGGCGATCACGGTCGGACTCGAGCGCGACTTCGTCTCGTCGAATAGCGACATCTTTGGCGTCGTGTTCGACACGTTCAACGACAAGCGCAACTCCTTCCTCTTCCTTATAAATCCGAAGGGTGCGGTGCGCGATGAGCAGACGTTCAACGACTCGCGCAATATCGTCGAAGCGTGGGACGGCATCTCCACCGTGCGCACGGTGCAACGCGACTCGAGCTGGACGCTGGAAATGCGAATCCCACTCAAAACGCTGCGTTTCGATGCCACACGTGATCCGCAGACCTGGGGCATCAACTTCATCCGTCGTGTGCGTCGCGTGAACGAGACGTCGTATTGGGCACCTCTCGAGCGACAGTACCGCGTGCACCGCATGTCGAAGGCCGGCACTATGGACGGCATCACGGGGCTCAAGCAGGGGCGCAACCTGCAGATCAAGCCGTACGCGCTGGCCGGCAACTCCGTGGGTGCACAGGTGCCGAGCGCGTCACTGGGGAGCAAGGCCGACATCGGTGGTGATCTCAAGTACGGCGTCACGCCGTCGCTCACGCTCGATCTCACGGTCAACACCGACTTCTCGCAGGTCGAAGTCGATCAACAGGTGGTCAACCTCACGCGCTTCGGCATTCTCTTCCCCGAACGTCGCGAGTTCTTCATCGAGAATTCCGGCTCGTTCACCTTGGGTGATGTGGCCGAGCGCAACTATCGCATGGGCGCGTCGCTCAGCGACTTCACGCTATTCAACTCACGCCAGATCGGGCTCACGAAAGACGGTCTTCCCATTCCCATTGCCGGCGGCGGTCGTCTCACCGGCCGCGTGGGTGGATGGGAGGTGGGACTGCTCGATATGCAAACGCAACGCGCCGGCACCACGCCCACCGAGAACTTCGCGGTGGCGCGCGTGCGCCGAAACATCTTCGGCAACTCGGATATCGGACTGCTGGCGGCCAATCGTCAGGCCACCGACAGCAGTGGCAGCTACAATCGTTCGTACGGTGTGGATGCCAACATCCGCTTGCTGGGCAATCTGATCATCAATTCATACTTCGCCGTGAGCGACGCTGACACTGCCAGCTCCAATGGCTCCGCCGGTCGCGTGTCTGCAGCCTATCGCGGCAAACTCTGGAACAGCTCGGCCATGTACAAGCGCGTGTCGGACAACTTCGATCCCGGCATCGGCTTCGTAAACCGCCGCGGCTTTCAGCAGACGTACGCCACCACCGGCATTCACGCGCGTCCGAAGCTCAAGGGGATTCAGGAGCTCAACCCGTACGTCGAAGCCGACCTGTACACCGACCTCGATGGCAGCGCGCAGTCACATCAACTCACCGCGGCGCTCGATATCTTCTTCCAGCCCGATGGTGAACTGAAACTCCAGGTGAACGACTGGTTCGACCGTCTCGATCGCGTCTTTACGCCGTTCCCGGGACGCTCGATCCCGATCGGCCGCTACAACTTCCGCAATGCGAAGGCCACCTACACCTCGACACAGCGCTATCCGGTGTACGGCAACGCCGGCGTGCAGGTGGGCGACTTTTACAACGGCACCAACACCACGCTGAGTGGCGGACTCACCTGGCGCCCGCGCTACGACATCAGCTTCGAGGGCACGTATCAGCACAACGATGTGGAGCTACCCAGTGGCGCCTTCGCCGCCGACCTCGCGGGCGTGCGCATAAAGTACGCCTACTCCACCACGCTCTTCGGCAGCACCTTCGTGCAATACAACACGCAGTCGCGCAGCTTCGTGACCAACGCTCGGCTGGCCTGGCGCTATGCACCGCTCAGCGACGTGTTCCTCGTGTATACCGAGCGGCAGAACACATTCACCAACGTGCGCAACGAACGGTCGGTGGCGATCAAAGTCACACGGATGGTGGCGTTCTAGCGGCGGGAAAAGCAACCACAGCAACGGCAACAGCAACGGCCAGAACACGGAGTCCACGGATCATACGGAACCAACACGGATAAGCAAAAAGCGCTGTTGGGTTATCCGTGTTGGTTCAGCGAAATCCGTGGCATCAGTGTTCTGGCCGTTAGCGATCTCGCCTGAGAGACCGTGTGGTCCGTGTTCCAGTCGGGTCGCGTGCAAGAAATTGATCTAGGCGTAGATTCGGGCATGCCTTCTTTTAGCCTTCGCCCCGTTCCGGGTACTGCCGCCCTTGCCGCGGCCTTCGCGGCCCTGCTCGTGGTGCCGCACACCGTGCTCCATGCGCAGCCGGCCGCGCCGAGCCGCAGCTATCCGCAGCTACTGTCGCTGTTCACCGAGTGGCGCTCCTTTGAAGAGCCGCCGCGCCGCGACGGGATTCCCGATTACGCCCCAGCCACCAACGTGCGGCGGCTTGCCGCCCTGCGCGCCATGCAGGCGAAGTTGCGTGCCATCGATACCACCGGCTGGCGCGTGCCGGAGCAGGTGGACTGGCACCTGGTGAGAGCCGAGATGAATGGCATGCAGTATCACCTCACCGTGCTCACGCCTTTTTCGCGCGACCCGGCGTACTACGCCTCGGTGCGCACCGAAGAGAGCGACACGCCGGCCGAAGAAGGCCCCATGATTCACGGGGCGGTCCGCTTGTGGCAGTACCCCGTGTGGCCGCGCACCGTGCTCGATCAGTCGCGCGCCCTCAACGCCGACGAAGCACGCCGTCTTGCCGCGCAGCTGAACACGATCGCCCCGCTGCTGCGTCAGGCGCGCGTGAATCTGGCCAAGGGCAACGCCAAGGACCTGTGGGTGGGCGCCGTCAAGACATTTGAAGAACAGCACGACGCACTCGGCACACTGGCCACGCGGGTGGCCACCGCCAACCCCAACGACAGCGCGCTCAAGACCGCGATAGCCAGCGCCGCGAGTGCCACCGAATCGTTTACCGGATGGCTGCGCACGGAAGCGCCGAAGAAAACCGGCCCCTCGGGCATCGGCAAAGCCCAGTACACGTGGTTCTTGAAGAACGTGCTGCTGGTGCCGCTGTCGTGGGAAGAAGAAGTCACGATTACGCGTCGTGAACTCGCGCGGGCACATGCGTCACTTCGTCTCGAGGAAACGCGCAACGCGAAGCTGCCGCCCATGCCGGTAGCCGGCTCCGCGGCCGAATTCGCGACCATGCAAGCCGAGGCGCTGCCGAAGTACATGCAGTTCTTCCGCGATCAGGGCATCGTCACGGTCGAACCCTGGATGGAGCGGGCGCTGCGCGAACGCTTTCAGTCGTACTCCCCCGAGGCTACGCGCAATTTCTTTTCGCAGGCCACGCACCGCGATCCGCAGACGCTCTGGACGCATCTGTGGCATTGGTGGGACAACGGTCGCTTCCGCGAGCATCCGCACGCAAGCCCCATCCGTCGTACGCCGCTGCTCTACAACGTGTGGATGAGCCGGGCCGAAGGGATGGCCACGTCGATGGAAGAGTGGATGATGCAGGCGGGGCTCTACGATCAATCGCCGCGCTCACGCGAAATCGTGTGGACCATGCTGGCGGCACGCGCCGCGCGCGGCTTGGGCAATCTGTATGCGCACGCCAACACACTCACCATGGCAGACGCAGCCGACATGCATGTGCGCTGGACGCCACGCGGGTGGATGCGTCGCGATCCGTTGCTGGGCTTTGAGCAACACCTGTATCTGCGTCAGCCGGGCTACGGCGCCAGCTACGTCACGGGCGGCAGGCTGATGGAAGAAACCATGGCCGAGCGCGCGCGGCAGCTGGGCAGCGACTTCACCATGAAGCGCTTCTTCGATGAAGTGAACACGGTGGGCATGATTCCCGTGTCGCTGGTGTATTGGGAGCTCACGGGTGATGATCGCATGCTGCGCGAGTTGCGCAACGGGAGCGGACCGCTGCCATTTCGGTGAGATCGTCCAGCTTTCACCGAAAGACATTATCGACGGTACGTGTCAGGTGGGCGTTTACTCGGATTTCTTGCTGCCATAGTTGAGTTTGGTGTGATAGCACGAGTTTGGTGTGATAGCACGAGTTTGATACTACTTCACCAGTCTCGTGCTATACTAGCGGTACGCGTGGCGCGACCGTTCGTCGGGATCTCTCGATGTTCGTCTTACACAGCGGCTCTGATCGAAAACCATAATGGAAGTTCTGGACGGTGGCGCCGACGCAACCAACGTGTTCGCGGATCGCCTCACCCCCACCGCGATACTCGACAGCCTACACGCGCAGGTCGTCGTCCTGGATCCGAGCGGAACGATCCAGTACGTAAATGAGGCGTGGCAGCGGTACGGTTCGAGCAACGAAGGGCAGAGCAGTAACAGCGGGGTTGGCCAGAACTATCTGGCCGTCTGCGACGCTGCCACGGGCCTGCGCTCGGACGAAGCGATGGACACGGCTAACGGCATCCGCTCCGTGTTGCGGGGGGAGCTGGCCGAGTTCACAATCGACTACCCCTGCCACGCTCCCGATCAGCACCGGTGGTTCCGGTTACGCGCGGTACCGATCGAATTGGGAGACACGATCGGTACGGTGGTAATGCACACGGATATCACCGGGAGGAGACAGGAGGCGGCGGCGGCGCTTAGCCACGCCGAGCGCCTCGCCCGCGAGAGCGAACAGCGGCTGCACTTCGCGCTCGAAGTAGCGCAGATTGGCGACTGGAGTCTCGACTTGCGCACGGGCATCGCAGATCGCTCGCTGCGGCACGACCAGTGTTTCGGGTACGACGCTCTGCTGCCGGAATGGAGCCACGACAGTTTCCTGGCGCACGTCGAGACGGCCGACCGCGCGCGCTTGGCAGCGAGCTTCAAGGGCGCGCTCGCCGGAGGCGGGGACTTTAGCGAAGAGTACCAAACCATCTGGGCAGACGGATCGCCTCACTGGCTCTGGTCGCGTGGAAATGTGTACTTCGACGACCACGGCGAACCTATGCGCATAGTTGGCATCGTGGTCGATGTCACCGCACGCAAGCTGTTAGAGATCGCCGCACAGTCGGCGCTGGAGCGACTGAACGAGGCGCAACGCATCTCCGGGATCGGTGTTTGGGACTGGGACAGCGCGAGCGGCAAAATCATATGGTCTCGTCAAGTGTTCATGATCATGGGGCGCGACCCTGACTTGGGTACGCCGAGTGAGCCCGATGATCTGCGTGCGTACTACGATGCCGCCAGTCTGGTCGTGCAGCAGCGGCATATCGCAGCGGCGATTGCCACGGGTGAGAAGCAAGTGTACGAGCTGGTCATCGTGCGATCCGATGGCGAGCTGCGGTTCGCACAGGTCATTGCGTTGCCGCGCACGGACGCCGCCGGTACGGTGGTTGCGCTGTACGGCACCATCGAGGACATCACGGAGCGC
>Ga0114970_10000572_pt1 | contig 27634 bp, 26 predicted proteins | sample M_140205_XF_Meta_FD_87030 | JGI IMG/M metagenome (GOLD analysis project Ga0114970, IMG submission 87030) | Freshwater microbial communities from Lake Montjoie, Canada to study carbon cycling - M_140205_XF_MetaG | ecosystem: Environmental > Aquatic > Freshwater > Lake | place: Lake Montjoie...
CCTTGAAAAAGGTAATTTGAGGATTACCAGTTAAATAAACATCCTGTGCTCCATAAGCTACTAATTGAAGAAGACCACCACCCATTTACGCTATATTCTTTATACTATTAGAGGAGAAAAAAATATGAATTAAATGTATGTATTAATATATTTATTATATAAAAATTAATATTAATAATTCTATTATAAAGATGTTCAAAGAAAAATCATCAAAAAAAAAATATATATCAGATAATAATGAGGTTTTTACGCTAGATGCGATGCACAACAATATTATAAAGAAATTTGAACTTACTAACAAGGACAAAGAAAACTGCAAAGTATTGTTGTATGATTTTGAAGTTCAATCAAACCTAATTATGAAAAATATAGAGGCATTTAAGAATATCCAAGATAACAAGGAGCATATAAATAGTCTATGGACTAGCAATATTATTATAAGAGAGAAAATTATTGAACTCAAGAATAATATAAAAGAGTTGGAATCGTATAACGAAATCGAATATTATAAAAATACCAGTTATATTTTATTTCAATATTATGATACTGTAGAAAAGCAGTCGAACATAAGTAATACGCACACATCAATATCGAATGGAGTTTGCATTTCTTCTAGCGAATTATTAAGCAGACAACCGAAGATATACAAGAACGATTCAAAGAAAAAACGCTCATCGGTATCAGCAACAACAATCAATGTATTAGATGCTCTTAATAATTTAAATATGGAACAGCCTCTAGTTAGTGGCGGCAGCAGCGTAGGATGCACTGGCGACGTTGGCGTTATTAAAGTTAGCGATAATAAGCAGAGAAGCAATAACTATATAACCCCTAATGTCTTACTAGATAAAGATAAGGATAAAGATAAAGATAAGGATAAGGATAATATTAACATTAGACCTTCTAAGAATAATTATGAATATTCAAATAATACAAAGGAAGATAATGTGATAGATAAGAGTTCGCTAGTGGATAAATATATGTCTATAATAAACAAGAAATATGTTAGAAATGTCGAAGAGGAAGACATAGAAATCTGTAAAAATTGTAAAAATCAGATGACGTGTTTGCAGCACGACGCTATAATTATTTGCAATATCTGCGGATATCAAGAATTGCTTCTCGTGGAGCAGAATAGACCAATATTAAAACAGAACACGAAGGATACTTCTCATTTTAGTTATAAGCGTATAAACCATTTTAGAGAATGGTGTAATCAGGTTCAAGGGAAGGAAAGCACAGATATTCCTGATGAAATATTTGAAAAGATTTTAACGGAAATAAAGAAGGAGAAGATTATAGATGCTAAAACAATCACATATACTAAAATGCGGGATATTCTCAAACGTCTTAGGATAAATAAATATTACGAGCATATAAATTATATTATTAACAGAATTAATGGAATACCTACGCCGCAATTTAGCCAAGAATTAGAAGATAAGTTATGCAATATGTTTAGAAATATTCAAGCGCCTTTTCTAAAACATTGTCCGAAAGACAGGAAGAATTTTTTGTCTTATAGTTATGTGTTATATAAATTTTTTCAAATATTAGGTTTAAATGAATACCTTAAATATTTCCCATTATTAAAAAGTAGAGAAAAGCTATATGTCCAAGACCAAATATGGAAAAAAATATGTGTAGAACTCAATTATGAAATAATACCATCGTTATAACACATTACATCAGATTACCCTAAAATTAAAATCCATTGGGGAAACCAACCATACGGAAGCCAGCGCCTAAACCTACACCTTGTCTAGCACCTGAAGAGACTGCTGGGGATAGTAGGTCAAGAACCGAGAAGGTGCAAGCAGCAGTTAATGCGAGCATCCATATTTCACTCCAAGCCAACTTGTTATTAGGTAATATAAGTGCTACAAAGGCAACAATGAGACCTTCAAATGCGTATTTAAGAAGTCTTATTACGACATCCCAAAAATCGACGGAATATTCCATTTATTATATTAATTATACTATTATAATAATATAAAATATTTTTGCTATTTGCTAATTTACTTATAATTCAAGATAATTATAATCGTATTTATTATGCGCCATATCTAAAAATATATATAAGATTTATAATATATATTATTATTAGAAAAGAGATATTAAATGTCATCCGCAGAAAGCACCAGTATAACCAGCGTTAAAGAGGTCGATTATCTAGATGAGGATAAACCTATTAGAGGGCAAAACTTTGTTCTGCTGTCTTTCTTGAGCCCCGAAGATGTCCTAGTTAATAAGGAGGCTTATATGTTCAGTGAGTTCATTAAGAAGTTTAGCAGTGATATGACTGCATTGCTCGATGGTATTGCATCCAAATATAGCGATTCAAAGGACTTCGTTGACTCCGTCAAAGAGAATAATGCGTATATCTTTGACCCTAAGGATATGAGCGAACAATATGGGTTTTACAAATCTGTGAATAACCAAGAACTCGAAGCGTCATATCACCGCGATAATAACTTTATTACTTCTATTCGTGGTATCAAAGTCAGGGGCGTATTCGATACTATTGAGGAAGCTAAAAATCGCAGTGAGTTTATTAAAAAACTTGATAGTAAGTTTAATATTTATATTGCTCAAGTAGGATGCTGGTGTCCTTGGTCTCCCAACCCTGATTGCTTGGAAAATCAAGAATATGCCGAGACACAACTGAATACGCTGATGAAAGAATATAAGAAGAATATGAATGATAAGGATGTTGTTTTTGAGAATAGAAAGACTTCCTTATTTAATAGCGCAGCTAATCAAGTAATTCCTGAAGAACCGACTGATACTGAAGAACCTACTGATGCGACAGCTGATGGAGAAGTATCTGCTGATACTGCTGACGTTTCCGCTGAAGCGGCGACTGATGAAGCGGCGACTGATGAAGCGGCGACTGAAGTAGTAGTCGGAACGGACGCAGAGGGCTCTGATGCAACTGCTGACCCTATTGAAATGTCAGAGCTTAAAAATAGCATTGAGCAAGTGGATGCTTGGAGTGCTCAAAAACTTGGCATCGAATAATTTGCATTTCTAATTTTTTTTTCTTATTCCTTAATATTAAGAAATGAAAGCAATAGCAATATTTTTGCTATTCATAGGGTCTATTTTAGTTATTCAAGGGTATTATAGTAATAAAGCAGTATGCAAAAAAGACAAGGTAGTAGTTAAATACATACCTAGAAGTATTTATGAAGAACAATTAAAACCCGAAGAGAGCCTTCAAACATTTTATAAAAGCATGTTTGAAGACATTTTCTTATATCCGCGTTAATATTTTATTTTTATCCTTAATATTAGTAAATGGATATATTAAAAGATATTGAAAAAAACATTCTAAATATTAATATGTATGAAAAAGGTGCAAATGCAAAGGATCCTTTAAATGCTAATAATTCGAATGTTTTAAAATTGAATACAATTAAAAAACTTATTAACGATTATTTTAAGTATAAGAATGATGCCAATGATATAATTGCTCGAAAAAAGATGAAATACAACGATATTTATAAGAATGTCAGAGAAAACAATAATGCCAACTATGATTTTTTTTTAGAAAAAAAAGAGGGCTTGCATAATATTTTAAGAGAAACTAAAACATTATCGGCATTATATGAATATTTGGAATGTAAAATTGAGGATTATAAGGAAGTCCCCGATATCTATACATCTGAATATATAAATCTTGAGGAACGCGTAGTAAAGCCTAGTAATGCGGCTAATCCCTGTCCTGCAGGTAAAGTATTAAATCCTAAAACAAAGAAATGCGTAAAGGCTAAAAATGTTAAAGTGAAGGCTGATGACGATAAGGCAGGTGCGGCAGCAGTAGCCGCAAAAAAAGTCAAGGATTGCCCCGAAGGAAAAATATTAAATCCTAAAACAAATAGGTGTATCAAAGATGTTAATTACAAACCTAAATAAATAATGCTAAATATAAAATTGGTAAATAGATAGAGATATTATGGTAAAAAATATTAAAGATACAAAGATGTTTAAAATGAACTGGCTAAGTTTTGCCTTTGCTTTTGTATTGGGGATTTTCTATGTATATATTTCATCACCCCCAATAAGGAATGTTATAAAATATCCCACGCCTTACAATGCGAATAAAATAGTCTATATGAACCACGACAATCAATGCTATAAATACAACGCAGAGGAAGTGAAGTGCACTGAGGCATCACTAACGCAACCTATAATATAGTAATCTAGTAATTCTTTTTTTAAATTTTTATACATTAGAATAGATAGATAGATAGATATATATAGAGATGAATAAAAAAGGAGCGGGTGCGCCTAAAGAAGCTATGACGGGGTTAAGAGTTACGATAGACAGGTTATTTTACGATGAAACAGGGCAAATCATTGTTAGCGCATTATTCGGTCTTGCGCTCGCTCTGCTATTTAGACGTATATGCAAGGACAACTGCGTTGTATATTCAGCGCCAGATATTAAAGATATCGATGGAAACGTATTTAATCTTGAAGATACGTGCTATAAGTATAAATCTTACGCAATTAAATGCAATAGCATAGATAAACCATTAAAACCTTATGATGTTAATACAACGCCAGATAATCTAATAAGTGTTCCAAATTTCTTTGAAAAAATATTTGCTACTTCAGTATAATATCTAAGATATCTCCATATTTGCGTAATATAATTTATATTGAAAATATTATATATCAGTAGATAGAATTATAATTATGTCAACACCTATAAATACATTACCGCTAAAAACACAACAAACAAACATAGATGCAAATGACATTAATGACCCAATAGTCCAAGACGTTTTAAATGAGTTCCAAGAAGAACTACATAGTTCCAAACAAGCAAATAAATTGCCGCAACAAATGCAACAGCAGATGCAGCAACAGCAGATGCAGCAACAACTGCTACAACAGCAGCAGATGCAACAGCAAGGGATGCAACAGCAAGGGGTGCAACAACAAGGGATGCAACAGCAAGGGATGCAAGGACTACCTCCTAACTCAAAGAATTATCAAAATAAATTTGATAATATGTCATCCTATTTAGATATAGAAGTAGCAAAAAAGAGCCTTATATTGGTTATAATATCATTGATAATATATAATTCAGGGGTTATCAATACGATGTATGAGAAAATGCCTGATTATCTACAAGACAATCTAAATAATTTTGATATATATATTAAATCTGCGTCATTATTTGCAATCATATATATTTTATCATTCTTTGAATATCTCTGAATTACTAAAAACCTCTGTATTCCAGATTAGCAATATCACCAGTTTTATTATAATATGATGGGAATACATTAAAATATTTTAGAAGAAAGAAAAAGCTAATGAAGAATGCAGTAAATATTACAAATATTGATATGCCGAATAACATCGTATAAGACATCAAATCATAATTATCTTTATTAATTACTACAATTACAATTATTATTATAGCATAGAATAATACAAATAGCGAGTATAGCGATATAAACAAATTATGATTTCTATCTGTTATATTGTATGACCACGCTAATATCCCATATACCACTAATGTTAGCACAGAGTATCCTAGAATAGTAAATATTTTCTCTACAATTTGATCATTCTCAGTATTTGAAACAAACCTCTCATACATATTTTAAATAATCTCTTAATAATAATCTATATTTTTATTTACAATATCATATTACCAAGTATTACCAAGTATTACCAAGTATTACCAAGTATTACCATATATCATAAGACAAAGACCCTAAATATACATTATTCACATCATAACCTCGCATATGAACGTTCTTATTATCTAGACCTTGCGACCCATATACATCTTCATTATATATTCCTTTTTCTACGCCTTGCATTTCTTTATTATATTCTTCGGGATTTACTATATTGGATTGTGCTGCTAGAAGGTTCTCTTCAGTTATATACGGGACTAAAGAGTTATCTTGGCTTTTCTCTTCTAGTCTTTTCTTTCTTTCAATCCCAACGTGTTCCATATTCATAACACATTTATCATTTGTGCATTTGCCATTTGCGTCTTTGGAATGGTGATTGTCGCCGCTGCTACCGCTGCTACCGCTGGGTGCCTTATCATTATTGCTCTTAAGTTCGCTTGTATATATTCTGAAATATAGTGCTAATAAACATAAAGATAATATAAACCCAAATATATTATCAATAATTAGAAGGATTAGCACACAAGACAATGCTAAGTAAAATTGTATCATCAAATCTTTAAAAAGGTTTCTAAAAGGTATTTCTTTAACAATTAATATACTAACAAATAATATTACTGCTAAAAATCTTACTGCATTAATAATTATCATAATTTTCAATACTTATCTACTATAATCCATATAAAAAAATGACACATATATATATATGTATCAAGATTAAGATTACAAATTAATGTATTCAATCCTATCTAAAAACGGCTATGGGATTTTAAAATCTGCATTGGACGAGTATAAGCTTGAAAGCATAAGGAAGGATTTAACTATGGTTCCCAAAGTTAATTTTGATTTAGGCGCATCAAGTAATAACAAATCATCTGCAGAAGATTTAACGTTTCATCTATATAGCGAAAATGAAAAGAGGATATATATCCCAAGATATTACGGGCTACAAAAGTATGGCGCGCCTACGCTCTGTAAATTAACAGGCGGCAAAGATATCACTATCGATTTCATAGGAAGTCTTAGAGAAACGCAACAAGAACCTATTGAAAACTTTTTAAAAGCCGCAAGAGACCCTCTCAAGATGGGTGGTATTATATCAGTCCCTTGTGGCTTTGGCAAAACAATTATGAGCCTATATATTGCGTGTCAGTTAAAAAAGAAGACAATGTTTATAAGCCACAAGGATTTTTTAAACCAGCAATTTATTGATACTATTAAAATGTTTGCTCCAGATGCTAAGGTAGGAATAATAAAGCAAAAGAAGGTCGATGTGATAGGCAAAGATTTCATTATTGCATCTTTGCAATCTCTGGCTATGCGCGACTATGACACAGGTATTTTTGATGATATAGGGTTTGTAATAATAGACGAGGTGCATCATACAGGTGCGCAAGTCTTTTGCAAAGCGTTCAGAAAATTAAACAATCCAGTAATTCTCGGGTTATCGGCTACATTAAATAGAAAGGATGGTATGCGTCGCGTTTTTGAATACTATATTGGGAAATCTGTATATACTTTGAAAAACAAAGAGTTTTGCGATGTTAATGTGCAGGTGCATAAATATTTTGAAACACATATAGATTATTCGAATGTAAAACTAATGTGGAATGGCAAAGAGAATGGCGCGGGAATGATTAATAACATTTGCTCTTTCAAACCGCGCACTGAATATATCATTCTTCTATTAAAAGATGTCTTGAGTAAGGAACCTGATAGGCGCATTCTTATTTTGAGCGAACGCAGAAATCAATTAAAGGATATTGAGAAATATATTGTTGATAATAATATTGCAGATAGTAGTTATGGGTTTTATGTTGGTGGTATGAAGCAGAATGACCTTGCAATATCTGCGGAAAAGCAAATAATCCTAGCAACCTATCAGTTGGCTTCTGAAGGTTTTAATGTTCCCTCTTTAAATACAATAATATTCGCAAGTCCAATTTCAGATATACAGCAATCTATTGGGCGTATTCTAAGAGAAATTCCTGAAAAGCGTAAATATACTCCGTTATGCATTGATATACTGGATGACTTCTCGATATTCAAGAGGAAAGGTGCTTCGCGATTAAAATTTTATAAAAGCAATAAATACAAGGTATCCGTTTATATTGATAATGAAAAAATAGAATGCGCAGAAGATGATAATGATAATGATGATGATAATGATGCAGGTTATTGTGCAAATAATAAAGATAAAGATAAAGATAATGATGATGATAATGATAATGATAATAAAGACACAGGTATTACTAAAAAGAAGTTAATGTTTCTCGAAGAAGATGATTAATAACGGCGATTGCATATATTGTAATATGTAATATGTAATATTTATATTGTAATATTATAGTAAAAGAATAAAATATTATTATTATGAAATATGAAGGATATTATATTGCATTTTTTATATTTATAGGATTGTTATTAATCATATTTAATTATAATATACAACAACAGCAAATCGTCAATGCTAGAATTGCAAGTGATATTAATGTAGCAAATGCTACGGCTGCTACGGCTGCTGCTTCAGCTGCTTCAGCTGCGTCCGCTTCTGCTGCCCAAATAAAACAAAATAAAATGAATATAAATGAAGACCATATCAGGTTATACCGCGAAGATGCCAAATATAAAAAATTAGATAACACAAAGGACACTAAATATACTTATAATATAGATAATATTGATATTCGCAAAGATACTATAGACAATAACAATAGCGAGAATAAACTGGGAAATCCAAATCGTTGTTTGAATAACCCTGAATTAGATGAGATATTTAATACGTCATTGAGAGGGGATGATAAATATAAAAATATAGATAACGAAATATTTAACTATAGTATTAAGCCTAATAAAACTGATTTACCTATTGTTAATGCCCCAATGCATTTACTACTTAATGGAGCACCTCTAAGATTGTCTGAGAGACATTTACTATAATACAATTTACACAGGATTACTCAGGGGGTCTCGACTGGCACTTCTCATTATAATTAGCAATAATCGCGGTTTCTATAAAGGTTCCAACATTATGATATTTAGCGAAAGCATTAATACTGCTCATAAAACTTGCAATTTCCTTCTCCGTATCCACCTTATACTCAAATGTGAATGGGTTGATATTGTAATAGCACTTAATGTCGCTGTAATGAGTTGATTTGGAAACACGCATACCTTTCCAAATAATATCAGCACAGATACACCAATGCCTAATTGGGATGGTTTCTTCGCATTCTTCATCTGTATCGCTTTCAGTATCATAAGTCTGTATTAAATACTTTGTTTTTTTCCCACGCTTATCATAATACACCCTTTTAGTATTATTATCATTTACTAACATCACTGACATATCATAATATTTCTTGAGACTTTTGTTCTTCACCATCTCTTCAAATGGCATAACAATCTCATTAGTATTCTTATTCCTGTGTGTTCCGTCATTTATCATTTCAATATAAATCATATCTTCTTTTTTGATGAACAATACATAGAAAGGCTCCCTGTTATGATGATAATGGTATGCAGAAAACTCTAATTTGTCAGATGCATCAGCCTCATATGGAATATAGTCGCCTTCGCATTCTTCGTTATCTTCGACATACTCGCATCCCTCTTCGATTTCAATCTTGGACAAGTCAGTAAATTCCATTGTTATTCTCTTTTTGCGGTTTCTAAGAGAACTTGGGCGGTTGCTTGTGTCAATGTATTACTTGGTATATCGCGAGTTTGCGATACAACAGGTATATGCCCGTGATAGTTATATTAAAAAGACATAATCATTTTTTATTATATATATTGTAAATCATAACATATTTATTCTCAAAATAATAAATATAAAAAAGATATATATATTACATTACTTTACATATATATTACATTACTTTACATATATATTACATTACTTTACATATATATTACATTACTTTACATATATATTACATTACTTTACATACTACATAACATCACCTCTACAAGCCATTCACTAAGGTGTTGAATGTCGTTGCTCTATCCTCAAAGTTTTCATATTCAAAACCATACTTTACCTTGTAGTTTCTCTTAAAGGCTGCTATTTTTTCTGCAGAAGAAACATTCATCTTATTCAATTTTTTAAGGTTAAATAACTGATAACTATTACCTTTCTTTGCTTCCCTAATACTTGTTAAGGAGTTTTTGACTATATAGATAACATCTACATACATATAATGGCATATTTCATACTTTTTAGGAATATAATCAGGGTTTTCAGTTCCATAATAATCCTTGTCGATATTGGGCTTACCAATAGCCATAAGAGATAATTCATAGTATGTCTTCAAATACTTGTTTTTCATAAGTTCATCAAAAGGCATAATAACGTCCCCAACGCTAGTAATCATAATATATACTTTGTTATCAAACTTGACAAATATCATTTCTTTGTAATCAGAAGTCAAACCCGATTTGAAATTCTTGGACATCTCAATAAATCCTGAAAGTTCCATTGTAATCTCTTTGGTATTCAATGCATATCAAGCAATCATTTTTTATAATAATATGCAATTTATTAAATATAAAAAATAATAATACTATACATTCTACGTATTCTACGTATTCTACGTATTACTTTACATACTTGCCGAACTTCTTCTGTCCTTCAGTGCTGATAACACTGCTATATAATATGCGAAATATATCGACGTTCATACCTTTTTTATCATTAAGGGCAATAAGGTTAATGATATTCTTATTGTCTTCTTGGCTTATTGCGATTTCTTCAATCTCCTCGCCTATCATCTTGATGTTGTATTCGAGCATCAGATTTGTATAATTAACGAGCATATCATTTAAGCCACGCCCTTGCTCATATCCATACCTAATCTTGAGGACTTCGAAAAACATCGCGATATCCATTGCATTCGAAACCTTCATATTTCTCAAATCAGTTGGGTCAATATCATAATAATAGTAATACTTGCCTGTATCAACCTTCTTACCCCTTGTAGCAAAGTCTTCAATAAAATAGGCGCTATCAATAAACCAATGTCTCTCTTCATTGTAGATAATCTTGCGGCGCTGCGCGTTGTAGCTACTATCGCAGCATATTTTCTCGATGACTTGATTTTTGTTTTTTATAAGTAGAATGGATAACTCATAATACATTTTTAAATACTTGTGTTTCATAAGTTCTTCAAATGGTATAATGATACTCCCTATACCTTTGATATCGATGTAAATCAGGTCGCTGAACTTGATGAATAAGAAATATTTAAGATAGACGATGTTGTTGCCGCTGATTGCATGATTGAAGCAAGCGTCAAATACACCTGAGAACTCCATATCTTTCAGGTAATGATACTTGTATTGGAGCATCTTATGCTGCTGCTACCGCGAGGTCTTGCGAGGTCTCTTTGACGAAACTGAAGGTTTACTTGGTATATCAGGAAGGTTTGCGATATAACAGGTTTATGGCTTTGATATAACTTTATATCATTGTTAATCAATTTTTTGTAATAATATTATTTTTTAAAACATTTTTTATTTGCATATTATTTGGATAGCGATATCTTTCTTCTTTGCATAAGATAACTTGGAATTGTCAAATAAGTCTATTAAATACGGAGCATACTTTGCATTTTCATCAATGCTAATCAGTTTATTATAAATCACTAAGAATATATCGCAGTTCATTCCTTTTTTCTCAAAAAATACAAGCAACTTAATGATATTCATCTTGTCCTCTTGGAATGCAGTTATTTCGTCTAGTTCTTTTTCTATCAATGCCGCGTGATAATCTACAAAGAGGTTAGTATAATTACTTATTTTTGATTGAAAGTAGCATAGCCTTTCATATCCTAAGAATGTAAAGGTAAATTTATCAATAAGTGTTCTAGAAGAAACTGGCATATTAGGCAAATCATAAGGGTTGATATTATAGTAGCAGCAATAATGGTCAATTTCTATATATTTAGTCTTTGTTGCATAATCTTCAATAAAATATGCACAATCTATAAACCACACTCTTTTTTCTGTATATACAAAATCATAATAATACCTTCTATTATCAAGCCTTTCTATTGCCATATTTTTATTCTCAATAAGCATCAGAGATATTTCATAATACATCTTCAATAACTTATTCTTTACAAGGTCTTCAAATGGCATAATGACACTACCAACACCTTTGATATCTATGTATATCTTGTTGCTAAACTTAATAAATAAGAAATATTTGATAAATATAATTTTCCCACGTGTTATATCAAACAATCCTGAGAATTCCATATCATTGATATGATGATACTGCACATCTGTAGCCATTACTATATATTATTGTTATGTTTCATCAGTTTTTTACATATTACTTAAAGAAAATTTAACGTATATCTATTTATATTTTAACTAGTAAAATTATATAAAAATACAAATGACATTGTATAAAAATACAAATGTTATCAACCTATATTACACCTATTGTAGCCATTACTTGCTACTTAGCATATCCTAAGCATTTACGTATAAATCCATTATTATTGCATAAAGTAGCAGTTATACACAATGTTGGATTAGTGCTTTTTAGTGCGTGGACTTTTGCATCGCTATCCCGTATCTTATATAGCGATGGGGTCATCTTCAAGTCCAACCATTATTTTCAAAATCCGCAATTTGATACTATTATGTATTGGTTCTATATCTCAAAATATTATGAGTTTGCCGATACGTTCTTATTGTATCTCAATGGTAAAACACCAATATTTCTTCAAAAATACCATCACGTTGGTGCAGTGATATCTTGGCATTTAATGTATTATTTTAACGTCGAAATGGTCTGGATGGCGACGCTCTTAAATAGCGGAGTGCATAGCATAATGTATTCTTATTATCTAGGTTGTCTATTAAAAATAAATCAAGTAAGACACATAAAAAAATATATCACAACAATGCAACTATGTCAGTTCTTTATATTGTATTCTAATTTCTATTTTTACTATCCGCCTATCGAGACGTGGTTTAATTATGGAATTATCACGTTTTTTGCTACGTATGGCGTAGGTATTATTGGTCTTTTTGGTAAGTTCTATTATGATACCTATATGGTTAAAGAGAAAAAGGAAAGAATACAATTTACATATATATAAGTAGTTAAAAACTATTAACATATTTAGAATATCGAAATAACATAATCATATCATATTATATTTGTAATTTATCGAATGCTTGTCTAAATGCATCATTATCATAGGCAAAGTTATACACAAGATTTTTAACCTGTCTATTGACATTAACTTCGTGGATACCTTTGATAAGACATTCGGCTACCTCAATATGACTGACGTTATCGTGTTTGAAACTTCCACCAGAAATTAGACAAATACGCACATAATCGATTTTTTCGGTATCTGTTTTATTGTTGTAATGATAAATTGCATTTGCTATATTCTTACCAATTATATACAGAGCATTCTTGAAATTATCTGCGGTGCTTTTTATTCCTTTGGGTCCTACACAATATATCATCGCTTTATTCGCTCCATTATTATAGGGCTCATTTTTCAAGATATCTATGAAAACGTCCCCTGCATATAAACTATTACTTAAAAAGTCGCAAAGACGGCTCTCAGATATATACAGATACATATCTTTGAAATATGGGTTGTTTTCAAACTTACCCCCTTTTTTAAAAGCGTCAAAGTGATGTAAAGTTCCTGCTTTTGAAATCGAATATTCATTATTCACAATATTCAAATATTTAGTTCTCGAATATGTATCAGGAATTAAGTCCTCTTCCTCCTTTACATTATAACAATCCATATAGCAAGATAGATGCATCTTTGTAGATAATTCGTATAATTCTTTATTGTAATTATCTGTTCTGATTGCCATATTGAATGCTTTGTTTATAGCATCGCCTCCAACATATAATTGTTCGTCCCCTGCATTGAGCGAAGCCATAAATGTTGCTGGTTTGTCTTCTGTGTTTTGATATATATACCCAGATTGCTCATAAACTGCAGTAAAATAACTTTTTTTCTCTTCAAATGTATATTTGAATGGTTCAATGTCTTTGACAACAATTGCTACTTGAGTTGTGTTATTCATAATTTGTATCGTTTTAATTAAATATAATAAAACTAGACATTATCATTTTTTAGTAATTTTCTATATATATACACTACTATACATTATATCATTATCAAATTAAGCAGATAATCCATATTATTTCAATCAGTATAAATAAGTTTAATATAGAAAATTGTTAATAATAATTGCTAATATATCTTCATTCATACAATATTTATCATTAAGAGTTGATACAAGATTAAGAACATCCTCCTTATCCTCAAAGTATGCCGAGAGTTCTTCAAGTTCCTTCTCCATCTTGGATACTTGATACTCTATTGCGATATTCCTGTAAATAACTGACCTGCTTAGAAAATATCCAAACCTTATAAAATTTCTGTATATATAAGTCTGTTTGAAGATGTCTATATCTTGCTGAGTGGAGTATTCCATCTTCTCCACGTCTGCGGGGTTAATTTTGTAATAGCATACATTCCCGCTAGGAATTATCTTGTAGGTATGCTTGAAGTTTTCATCAATATCTAAATCGATATATGCTGTATCTAAAGACCACGCTCTATCTCCCATATATTCATATACCTCATCATAGAAGTTGTTAAATGGCTCGTTCTTTATCTCTTTATCAATTGCGAGCATAAGCGACAAGTCATAGTAGTATTTCCAATATTTGTTTTTTTGAAGTTCGGTAAATGACATCACAATTTCGCCGACATCCTTAACATCCATATAGACCTTGTCTCCGTGTTTGGCAAACAGATGATAGTCGCCCATTATCCCAATACGATGCTTCAGCGCCAGAGGATCATGTTCATTATAATAATAGGCATACGAAACATATATTTCCTGACAAAATACGCCTGTGCATTCGGCAGCAGCGGCAGCAGCGATTGTGTTGCTCATTGTCGGGTTGCTTTGAGGGTCGCTTGTCGGGTCGACAGATGGCTATATATATACTCAACTTGTATCTGGCAAATCAGTATATCTCTGCTTAAATTATAGAAGCAGAGCAATCAATTTTTAGATTATAAAATATAAAAAAATAAATAACACATAATATATATATATATACTATTATACATTCTATCATTGTCTGCTTTCATCAGCATTAACAATAACAAATTTAATATAGAAAATTGTTAATAATAATTGCTAATATATCGTCATTCATACAATATTTTTCATTAAGAGTTTCTACAAGATTAAGAACATCCTTCTTATCCTCAAAGTATGTTGAGAGTTCTTCAAGTTCTTTTTCCATCTTATTTAGTTGATATTCAAATGCTATGTTTTCGTAAATCACCGACCTATGCGAAAACCACTTCACCCTTTCAAGACCATTCATATAGCCCAGTTCGAAGCGTTCCAGTTCTTGCCGCGTGGAGTATTCCATCTTCTCCAAGTCTGCTGGGTTGATTTTGTAATAGCAGACATTCCCACTAGGGATTATCTTGAAGTTTTTCATGTCGCTTTGGTCAATATAGGCAGTATCCAAAGACCACACCCTATCTCCTGTATATACTCTACCTGCTGTATATCCATATATCTGGTTATAGACCTTGTTGAATGCTTCGTTCTTTATCAGTCTATGCTTGTCGTTTGAGAGAAGAAGCGACAAGTCATAGTAGTATTTCAAATACTTGTTTTTTTGTAGTTCAGCAAACGAAATCACAATCTCGCCTGCATTTCTAACCTCTATATATACCTTGTCTCCCTGTTTGGCAAATAGGTGATAGTCGCCGCGACACGACATATAATTAGGCGCATTATTATAGGGTTGCATTTCACGTATTTGCTGCCAAAACATGCCTGTGCATTCGACATTTGCGATTGCGTGGGAAGTTCTGGAAGTATCGCTCATTGTAGTTTGCTTGTAGACTTTGCTTTCACAATATATACTCGATTTAACTTCGTTTAACTTCGTTTAACTTCGTTTAACTTCGTTTAACTTTGTTTAACTTCGTTTAACTTTGTTTAACTTCGACAAATTGGTATATTTCTTTGCTAATTTATTTAAAAATATTAATCAAATTTTTAAATATTCAAAAAAAAATAGAACATATATATGCTAATAACATTTAGAATATTCAAAGGTGAAAAAAATAAAAAATATATAACATACACAATTCTTTAAGTAGCGATAACCGCTTTACTTACTCAGCCAATATCAGGACGTTGCCTTCTTCTTTACTTGTAAGATACTCATATTTATCCCCGATACTAACGATATTATATATTTTTGTTAAAATATCGTCGTTCATACTATATTTACCATTAAGAGTTGCGAGATTGAGGATATGCTTTTTATTCTCATTCATTACATATTCCATTGCGATATTCTTGTAAATCACCGACCTATTTAGAAAATAGCCCATTCTTACATCACTTCGATAAATATATATTTTTCGAAAGAGTTCCAGTCCTTGCCGTGAGGTGTATTCCATTTTATCTAAGTCTGCAGGATTGACTTTGTAATAGCCTACATTTCCGCTTGGGATTATCTTGTAGTTTTTATTATTATTGGTTTTGTCAATATCTAAATCAATATATGCTGTATCCAAAGACCACACCCTATCTCCTGAATATTCGTAAATCTCGACATAGTCCTTGTTAAAAGCTTCATTCTTTATCACTTTATGCTTATCTTTTGCGAGGAGAAGAGACAATTCATAGTAATACCTCCAATATTTATTCTGCTGAAGTTCCGCATATGAAATCACAATCTCGCCTACATTTCTAACTTCCATATAGACTTTATCACCACTACGGATAAAGAGGTGATAGTCGCCCAATATCCCATTGCGATAAACTTTAGAATTAGGCACATTATAACGATATGAATACGCTTCATATTTTTCCTGACAAAACACGGCAGAACATTCTACATTTTCTACATTGTGGTAAGTGAGGCTCATTGTTGGTCGGCTTGTTGGTCGCTATATATACTCAATTTGTATCTTGCAAATCAAGGTATATCTCTACATAGATATTTTAAAAATAGCAATCAATTTTCTAATAATAAAAGTAAAATCAAGACATATTATGTCGGACATATTTAAGCACAAATTATCTGTGCAATGCTTTCTAACCTACTGCGGTTCCCTAATTCAGTAATAAGACACTCATACTTTTTATTCCCTTCAGGACTTACTAGATGATTATAGATAATCCTTAGCACGTCGCCATTCATACCAGTATTATCATTGAACGCAACAAGATTAACAACATTCTTTTTATCCTCGAAGATAGCCGAAAGTTTGTCCAGTTCCTTCTCCATAATGCTTATGCAATAGTCTAACACCAAATTATAGTAATACACACACTTCTTATCAAATAATTTGGTTCGAACTTCATATCTCGCCATATAATTCTGCTTGAAGATATTCAAATCTTTTTGAGAGGTATATTTCATATTCTCTAAATCATAAGGATTTATTCGGTAATAACAATTGTATTCGTTCTCTACGACCTTCTTAGTCTTAGTCTTCGCATCATAGTCTCCATCAATATATGCAGTATTGCACGACCAATATCTCTTTTCCTTGTATATATAAGGGTCGTAATAATTGCTATTATATTCAAGGTCTTCGACAACCGAATGCTTGTTGTTAGTTAGCATAAGCGATAGGTCGTAATAGTGCTTCCAATATTTGTTTTTTTGCAGTTCGGCGAATGAAATCACGACCTCACCGACACCCTTAACATCCATATAGACCTTGTTGCCGTATTTAATGAATACGTGATAATCGTATATAGAACTAACATAGGTTGTAGTCATATCAGGAATTCCATTGTTACGAGTATAAAAGACTTGATATTTATCAATGACACCTGAAAATTCCAAATTTTCTATGGTGTGATAATTGTATAGACTATTGCCCCTTGTAGCGCAGTTCATATTGTTTATATATATAAACATATAAAGACAAACAAAATCAATTTTTACATATTAAATATAAAAAAATATATACCCTAATTACTAAGTTATTATTACATAGATAGATAACTATCTATCTCATCTACAATATTTCTTCAATCTGTTTTTGTATCAAGTTTGTTTGATATTCAATCGCGAGGTTGTCGTAAATCCCCCACATATTTTCACATTCATATCCCATCATATAATTTTGTCTAAAGATATTCAAATCTTCTTGCGAGGTGTATCCCATATTCTCCAAGTCATAAGGACAAATCTTATAAAAGCAGTTATCATCATAACTGATAACCATCAGCTTATTATTGTGCAAATCATTCTCAATAGAAGCGGTGTCAATAGACCAGAACCTTGCTTCGTCATACAATTGACAATCATTGTATTCGCTGCTATATTTAAGGTCTTGAACCACCATATTCTTGTTGTTAGTCAGAAGAAGCGAGAGGTCATAGTAGTATTTCCAATACTTATTCTGCTGAAGTTCTGCAAAAGGTATCACAATCTCACCGACACCTTTAACATCCATATAGACCTTGTCGCCGTATCTAATGAACAGGTGATATTTGCATTCACCTGTAAGATCATTATTAACAATCCTGTCGAAAACGCCTGAGAATTCCACGCTCTCGAAGATGTGATAAGCGTATTTGCTACTGGCATTGATACTGCTGTTCATTGCGTTGGTATGCGCTGTTCTGCAGTTATTTGCTGGGGGCGGTGCTTAGCGGTGCTTAGCGGTGCTTAGCAAATCTCTATATACTCGATCAGTCAATGTGTAGCAACAAATCAGTATATCTCTGCTTAGATATTTTAAAAATAGCAATCAATTTTTTAATAATAAAAATAAAATGAGAACAAATATATTCACGAAACAAATCTGTTATATAGTTATGAACTAGATACTACGCTCTTAACATCGCTGCTCACGCTGCTCACGCTGATAGCACTAGTATCAGGGTAATATACCGCGCATACATTCTTCTCATCGCAATAAATGATTGAAGCCCCGAAGTAGATATATTTACCTTTAACTGATGTAGCAGCTGTAGCAGCGGTAGCATCATAAAGTTTCATAATTGTTTGGAACATTTGTAAATTACTTATCTATTACATAATATACGCACTTTATTTTTATATGGGTTTACTTTTACTATATCCCTTTTATATTTAATAATATTTGATAAAAATAGTAATAATGGCAAGGAAAGTAAAAAAGCAATTAAGGTTAAATGACGACCATTGTTTATTATGGATTAAAGACCCTAGCGTTTCCCCATTTGAAAATGATAATAGTTTCAAATATAGAAATATTTTAAGTAGAAAAAATATTTTAAGTGATGCAGACATTAAAAACCCAAAATCTTTCTTAAATGAAGTGAAAAGGAGGTGTTTTTTTAAGTCGGCGCTGAGACAAAAGATTATAGAGCAAATCAATAAATATAAGAAAGAAGGGACGCTGCGATTATATACGTTTAATGATACATTCTCATTTCCTAATGAATATATAAACCCTCCTTTTAATCTAGAAGAATGCAGAAAATGGGTGATAAATCATTTAGTAAATCCGCGAACAAATAATGCAATATCAGAGGATAGTAATATATATATAGAGCTACTATATACCGCTATACAATATGATGAATTGCTCATCCCTGAAGGGATAAATGCAGATACATTGAATATTGTTAAAAATATTAAATACCGCTTAGAGTTCATGAAGCAAAATGACGAAGCGTTTCTTAAGCACGATGTTGCATCATTTGATAAAAGATTAAAAGTTGCCTTACCTGATCCGATACGCATAAAGAAAATAAATACCTTTGGGGTTCCATCTTCGTCATCTTCTATTAAACCTCTGAACAACTTAGAAAGAATTGAATTGAGGGATATGGTTTTAGAAAAAAAGGAAAAAAAAAGATTAGTAGCAGAATATCAATATAAAAAAGGGCAACATTCAAAAAAAGATAAAACGGAGGATAAAACTATTTTTGCGGATTTTAGGGATTTTCTTACTGATCTTGAAGATGAGGTTTTGAATGGAAACCGATTAATAGATGAAATTTTAAAAGATACCAGTTTAAAAGATAGGAGTGATATAACAACCGCAGTTGTTAATTATTTTAAAAAGAAAGGTTATGATGATGATAAAATATCAAATATTCTAAGGCAAAATGATCTTTCTACTATAGATGGCATTGTTAAGAATTTTATTAATAATATCTACGCGCAACTTCTCGATCCTTCATTCACACTGCCTCCAGAAAAAGCAATAGGTTGCCTTACATATATTAATATAAGAGATTATTTTAAGAATTGCCAAATAATAGAGCAAATAATAATCGAACTATATGATTTTATTACGCCTTATTCCTTTGCAAAATATTTTCCTAAATATTTTCTCAGTATTGTAGATGATATAATACCGCGTGATTTTGTAGCAAAGAGAACTATAGACCTCCGAGTAATTATTCCCATACCCCGCACCGCCGCATCTACTAGCAATTATCAAAACTATTATTATAAATTGTTATATAACCCAATAGCAAAAACCCATAATGAATTACGATTACCTGAAGGGATGGGAGTATTAATAGGAAAACAATTAACAAATGCGATAAATGATTTAGAAGACCCTAATTTTAATAATTATTCAGAAGACAGAGTTATAACGGATGATAATCCGCTTAATGGTTTTACATACGATGAATGTAAAGATTGGGTTATGGTGCCTATAATAAATCCGCGAACATTTAAGAGGATATTAATAGATTCGCCAATATACAATCGCCTATTATGCATAAGTTATCAATATGATACGAAATTAATACCGCGTATCATAACGTCTCGCGGCTATGAAATTTTACAAGGGTTATCAGAAATTATAGAGAATATATTAAAAGAAGAAGATAAACTCCCGCAATCAAGAGACCAGTTAGAGAAGTTCATTGTAGACAAGGAGGCGCAATACGAAAAAAGCAAAGGGAAAGGAAAAATGCTTATCTCTGATATAATAGGTTTGAAGTGGAAAGACGTAGGTCTCAGAAAACCGACAAAAGGGATTGATATTACTGCAGATAACGAAGCGCTTGCTAATGCGATTACCGCTAAAGTCCATCAAGCACGTAGAGCACCAAGAAGTTCTCTAGACCCTCTCGCATTTTATGCTATATTTACAAAGGATGAATGGGAAACACTTAATATTGCTAATTTACAAAGAAATAGTTTTATAAAAATTAAAAGACATTACTATATTCCAGTTATTGTGAAGAGCTATACTGATATTAACAAAAAAAGCAATTCAAGCACCACAAGAACCGCAAATACTAAAGATATTAAGGCTAATTATATAGTTGGCAGATACTATACTATTATCGAATGCCTACGATGGGCGCGTAATCCAAACAGAGACCCTAAAAACCCTGATATACTAATTATTACGGATAGCGCTGAATACAATACAATTTTTGAACAGGCATTATTATATGATTATAATATTGAACCTATAAATATCACTCCTAGAGGAATAAAGTATATGAACAAAATATTAAAGAAGAGAAGCGAGTTTATACATACTTCCGAGTTTCCAAAATGTTCATCAAGAAGAGAAAAGAGTATCAAAAGTATTAATAGTGCCGCTTGCAATGCTATTAAGAATATATATGATGGGGACGAATACGGCGGAATATATAAAAAGTTGAAGGAAAAGATGATAAATATATGCGAAAAATATAATCAAGACCCCTTTATGTCTATGGATGGTCTTAAATATTCGATTGGGATGGAATTTGACGTTATCCCAGACATTTATTACTCGCAAAAGTATAATTTAAATTATTATCAAGATAGTGCATTGGCATCTATAATAATATATTATAACGACCTAAAGGGACAAATATATAACAAGGAATACCGAGATATTTTTGTAAATGATTTTAATAAATTCTATGTGCATATATATGAAATTGGAGATAAATTAAAAATAACCAAGAAAAATGCCATAGACGCAGGAGGCGTAAAGCGTGAATTCATTACTAATTTATACAAGGAACTATTTTGCGACGAAGAAAATCCCAAGAGACCTTTTATGCTACCTACAGATAATAAGTTAAATAAGTATTATATTAATCCAAACTTTGAGCCAGACGAAAATTTCAAAAAGGTAATAGCGGCTTATAAGAAAAAGGAAGCAAAGAGAATGAAAAAAAACCCTAATTTTATTGAGAATTTTGATACAGAGAGCGATTATGTATATATATATTTTATAATAGGAAAATTATTATGCATCGCCGTTGTAAATGAAGAGATAGGTATCCCAAATGAACTTTCAACATATATATTAGCGGGATTTATCAATCAGCCAAAAAATTTAAATGACGATGATATACTATATTTTTACACAAGAGAGTTTCACAATGCACAATATTATGTAAATATGATTAGCAATTATAATATAAAAACATTGGATAGTGATAGTGTCCTATTATCTTTTAATGATACCTATATTATTAGCAAAGGGGGAGACATAAAAATAACTACTGCAAATTTTGTTGCATTTATTTTGCAACAATCAAAACACGTAATAACGAAGAATTTTCTAATTGACGGGGAGGTAAATGCTGCAAAAAATATGAAGAAGATGTATATTTCTTTATTTGCAGGTTTTAGTAATCAAATCAGAAAGTTCTTATATAAAAAAAGGGTAACAACTGAGCAACTAAGCCTTTTAATTACAAACGAGCAGTTAAATAAGGTTCTTTTACAAGAACTCGCTAGTAAAATAAAAATAGAAATAGAAGTAAGATATACGACTGACGTGGGTACTTATAGAGGCACTAGAATGACCGATAATGAAAAGAGAGAGAGAGTTGATGAACTGAAGGGATATATATCAAATATTATTACAAAAAAGAGAGCCAGTGAGACAGACAAAGAACACTATAATTTTATTAGAAAATTATTACAATTTTGGTCTGGTTATAATTATTATAATAAAAAGAAGGACTATATTATATCTTATAAATACGGGGTAGGCACAAATGTAAATAGATTACCTGAAGCACACACGTGTACTTATACTATAGATATTTTTGGGTGTCCTTCAATATTACAAACACCCGAAGAGCGCGAGAAGTATATATATGATAAATTAAATTTCCCCGCTAACTTAGAAACACCTGAAGAAAAAGAGAGGTTTATGTATGATAAATTTAAATGGGCAGTTGAAGCACAAGAAATGGAATTGCATGGCGGTTCCTCTTAGCGGCTTTATGAAATAAAAAATGATAAAACAATATAGAAATTTATATAATTATAACTTATTAGTAATAAAATGCCCACATTCGACAAGAACTATTTTTATGAGTTGCCAGAGGATATAAAAACTATCATATATAAAAAGGTATTTGATAATACATTAAATCTTATTAGCGACCAGCGAGAGACGCTAGATAATTACAACAAATTGGTAGAATATATTAAGAATAACCATTATGACCCATATAAAAGCCGTGCAATTTGGAGTATTATCCTCTGCTACAGAAAAGATATAGGCGACCCTTATTATAAATATTTCATGTATTACGCGGACAACGAGACGGATTTCCTGCGACTTAATAAAACAAAGATGATTAAATACAATAGCGAGTATTCTACTATAAAATACTTGGACTTCTCTATATATCCAATAAAGGATAGATTGCCTACTGAGAATTATATATGTGTTAAAAAAATATTGGAAAAATACGCTGGTATATTCCTGAATAATTTGGAGGGAGTTGATAAATATCAAAATATCAAAGGGGTCATACTATTGAATGACAAAATTAGGATAGAATACAAGGACGCATATATATTCAAGTGTCATATTGATATATATAATAATATTTTAGAAACATATAATTTTACAATATGTATATTTAATATACTTAATATGTATAATCATTTATATCCTGTATATAACTTAGAATATATGAACGACATTATTGACCTACGCGACTGGTTCGAATTTAATTCATTCTTTTGCGGTTTTACAATCAATGATAATGGCGACGTTATTATTCCTCGCTTTTACTCTGCTAGGTATTGTTAGATGAGTGAGACAATTACTGATGTATTCAATGGTAATGTAATGTAATGTAATGTAATGTAATGTAATGTAATGTAATGTAATGTAAAGTAATGTAAAGATTACTTAAATGGTTCGCTATCTTTTTTATTGACAAATCTAAAATGACATTTATTACTTATATCTATATATTTACCTTTTTCATCCTTCCCACCACCATAATATTCTTGCATATCTTTTGGCATATCTTTAAATTTACGCATATCTTTAGTTTCCGATATAGGAACATTTTTAAATTCTTCATATATTTTCATATGATCAATATTAGTTGCTTTATCAGTATCAGGCTTAAATATTGCTCCTTGTTTTGTCATTTCTTTTATACTCATAATACCACCCAAAAACAAACCAGTATCTTCTAAAATTAGTTCTTCATGAATTACGTTTTTGTATAATTTAGAATTATGGGTATTTTCTTGAGTTTTATCACTTAATAAAAATTTAATAAAATCTATAGATTTATTTATACCATCAACATTATCAAATGTGCATAGTTGATAAAAGCTTGCTCTTTCAAGCAATGTTTCTTCAAGATTTTTTATCAAAGTAAATAATTCTCTATATTCTTTAGAACTATGGTCTAAAATTCCTTCTCTCCCTAGTTGTTGACTTGTTTTTGTATTCCCTTTTAATGTTTTACTAATAAAGAATAAATAATTTTCTGATACAGAACTGATAATTTCCATTAATTTAGTAATTCTTTTATGGCACCATTTAAAATGTTTTGCTAAATCTTCTTTACTTGCTTCCTTATATTTAATAAACATATGTTTCCAATCTCTCATATATTGTATATGTTCTCCGACAACCGCATCCTTTTTAAATAGAGGGTTTATGGAGCCATTAAGATATGCTCCTGCATCCCTAAATCCCTCTATTTTATCAGCATATATTTTACCATCTCCTTGCTCCTCTTGTAAATTTAGTTTTTTATTATTATGTTTAATGCTGTTAAACATAAAAATTGCATCGATAAAGAAATTATTAATATTATATTTATACTGGTCAGTGCGATTATTTTTATAGTCTTTTAACAATATACCAGTAGATATAGGGCATTTATTGAATTGTGTGCCTATTGTTTTATTCTTTGCTTTATTTGCACCATGAATAAATATATAATCTATACAAGGTATATCAAGTGCCTTATAACAATCCTTAATAAAGTGTTGATGTATGCTATATTTAATATCTTCTAAACTTCCTGAAATTAATGGCACCCCTCTATCGACATATAATTCATACTCTTGTCCAAGACTAAAATATATAAAATTTTCCTTTCTTTCGTGATGTGTCATACCCCATTTATCATTAATTCTTTTGTTATTTAAATTACTTCGCATTACCTTGTATATTTCTAAATCTTCTTTATAAGGCGCGTCCTTCTCAGTTTTCCATAAATCACCTAAAATATAAGCACACGTTGGCATTATATTATTATTTGCAGTTATTCTGTAAGTTATGTATTTATTAACCTTTGTAATATTTACATCAAATAATTTGTTATATAGTAGATTGGTTTGGTCTCTTGTTGGTGTTCTAAACAAACGACAAAGAATAACACGTATTCCGCCAACATTAAACTCCATAATAATTCTAATTCTAGATAGTGGTAAAATAAGTATTTGGTTTAAATTGTCATTCAAGTTTATATATGAATGTGTCTCATCTACCTCTATTATATAAATAAGACCAGTGTTATTTATGCCAACTCCTGAATATTGTGAAGCAGTATAAATATTTAAACTTGTTGATAAAAACCCTAATATCTCTATATCCTTATCCTTTCCACCTATACTATGTAATCTATTTTTAGTTCCGTGATATAGATATATTTTTTTATTTTTATATTGGGGATTAATAGTTTTATCTTTGTAAACACCTATAGTATTTGTAATTCTATTTGTCATATCACGAATTCTAACCTTATTCAGAAGAGATTTTACAGAAGCATATTCATCTGTAATAACCTTATATATTGTTTCATTCAAATATGTACTGAATGGTGAAATGCCATGATTTTTATAATCTAATTCTAGTAGACGAATAGTAGGGGGGTCTATATCAAATGGTTGCCATTTAGTTGACATAGGATAACAATATTGTAGATTTGTATCAGAGCCAATATTTTTGTGATTTAAAGGTATCCACGAAAATATCGGGTAAGTTCCTGTGTATTCATAGTTGTAGTAGATATTTTGTTTATGTTGTTCCATAAATTTTTGAACATATATTGGGTCTTGTCCATTAAGCGAATATAATATATTTTTACGTATCATATCATCGCCTCCATATTCAGTCTCATTATTACCATATGAATGCTCTTTCATATCCTTTATTATTGCTTCATAATGGACATTGTTAATTGTTGCTTCTTTCTTTATTCCAGTTATAGTAGGAAGATCTCCCAACCTATCATTAATTGTAGTAGTAAGATATGAAAAAGGTATATTAGTTGCTATAGTTCTATCTGTACTTGCACAAAAGATAGATTTTGGCAATAAACCATTTGTTATATTATAGTTTATATTTAATTCGCCAATAACATCTTTGGCAAAGTTTAATGTATCTGGAAATTTATAATTATTGAAATTTTTTCTAATATAATAACTGGTATTAAGTTTATTATATTGGAGCATATGACTAATATAATTATTACCACCATAAGGGTCGTATTTAAATGCTTCAAATACATGTTGGCGATTTAGTAATGTATTAAGATGATAATTTTCTATCGTTTTAGGTTCTAAGTTGATATTAGTATGTATTACTTCTCTTGTCAAATCATGTTTCTGATATATTACATTTTTGCCACCATTAAAATATTTCTTGAATTCTCGATAAGGAACTAATGATTTGCTCTCATAATATTCGCGAAATGTATCATCATACATAAATACTTTTAAACTTAATTGAGATGTATTATCTAAATATAATTCATCATAATAATATGGTAAATGTAGATATTTTGTGTATATTATAATAATAATAGAGTTAATCACATTTGTTATATATTTATATTCATTTAATACACCTTTTTTATCGCAATTAGCAATTAATTCATCGCAACATTTATTAAATTCGCCAACAAGTCCTTCAATATAATTATTGATAATTGGTATATTTTTTTTCCTCTCTTCTTTTGCTTTTTCAGCCGCAAGACGTTTTGCCTCTTCTTTTGCCTCTTTTGCAGCCTGTGCATCTTCTTTTGCCTTATCAATATTTGTGAGTTTTTCATTTAAAAGATCTAATGATTTAATATTAACTATCTTTTTAATCGATTTTTGTAGTTTTTTATTATGGTTAAATTTAAAATAACATTTAGACATAAAACTTTTAAATATTGGACTTTTTAATGGTATCTCTCTATTTGTTATTGGATTAATAAATGTTATTAATTTAATTTCTTCTGCAGTCTTCCCGCGTTTTTTCTTTCTTATTTCTTCTACTAATTCAATACAATCATCCTCAGTAAGTTTATCAGCATTTATACTCAAAGACCCTGTGTTTTTCACTATAGAATTTATGCTTTTTGGTGAAAAATCAAGTTTGGCACTTGACTTACTTGAACTACTCGACTTTGACGACTTTGACTTTGGTTTATTTGTCGCAGCACCAGGTGGCGATTTGCTTTTTTGTCGCGCAGCTTGAGGAGGCAAACTAGGCGAGTTGGTTCTTGGTTTATTTGTCGCAGCACCAGCTGGAGAATTACTTTTCATAGCAGCACCAGCTGGAGAATTACTTTTCATAGCAGCACCAGCTGGAGAATTACTTTTCATTGCAGCACCAGCTGGAGAATTACTTTTCATTGCAACACCAGCTGGAGAATTACTTTTCATTGCAACACCAGCTGGAGAA
>Ga0114970_10000573_pt1 | contig 27614 bp, 22 predicted proteins | sample M_140205_XF_Meta_FD_87030 | JGI IMG/M metagenome (GOLD analysis project Ga0114970, IMG submission 87030) | Freshwater microbial communities from Lake Montjoie, Canada to study carbon cycling - M_140205_XF_MetaG | ecosystem: Environmental > Aquatic > Freshwater > Lake | place: Lake Montjoie...
ATGGCGATTTCTAGTCCCATGGCTTGTAGGGCTTCTCCCATCCACCGGACGCGATGGGAGAAGATTTTTCGCCGAGCGGCTACATGGGCGTCATCTCCCCAGGCTACGATGGCGCCTTCCTGCACAAAGTCAGGCTGTGCAACGCCAAACCGGGCTCGAGCTTGGGTATGAGGGGTGAGAATCTTGGGGTCCCCAGCCATAAATCCAGCCCGATACCCTGTTAACCCCGAGCGTTTCGAAAGACTAAAAAAGGCAATGACGCCTTCATGGGTAATTTGAAGGATGGAAGGAGGGCGTTGCTCGGGGGGGAGCCCTTCTTCGTAAATATCCACATAGCACTCGTCGGAGAGCAAAATGATCCCGCGGGAGCGGGCCCAGTCCACCAACCGTAGGAGGTAGTCCCTAGTAATGCAGGTCCCTGTAGGGTTATGGGGATAATTGATCCAAACAGCGACGGTATCTTGCAGCGCGCTCTCGGGCAAGGTCCAAGGCTCTTGGATAAATCCATTGGACTCTGTCAAGGCCATGGGGGTGGGGATCCCTTGGGCAAAGAGGATGGAATCCTTATATACAGGATATCCTGGCACCGGATACAGAATGCGATCCTGGTTTTTTCGTTGAATCAGGGAGAGGGCAATATGAAAGATAGCCTCTTTACTCCCCGCGGTAGGGAGGAGGGTCAGGGTTTTTTCTGGATGAGAGATATCAAAGCGAGTGGTGAGATAGGCGGCATGAGCATGGCGAAGTCGCTCTATGCCCAACACCGACGGGTATTGGCTGATATCAGGCAAGGCTTCTCGGATTTTTTCCCGAATAGCAGGCCAAATGGGGATGCGGGGATCGCCGGTGCTGAGGTCGTAGACGCGGACGCCTTTGCCTTCCAGTTGAAGGCGGAGCTTGCGGAAGGCTTCTGAAGGGTAGGGGGGGAGTTGGGATGTGACCAGGTTTACTTCAAACATAGGCTTTTCCTTTTTTTATTGGTGGAGGGCGTTCCCCCCTCCACACCTCCCCCCTTTCAAACCACCGCCAGCAAGGAGGGGTTTTGGGAAAAACTGCCTGTGCCCCGAAGGGGTACGCAGTTTTTCCCAAGAAAGCTATACCTTAACCGGGGCGACTTTTGCCGGTTCCAGAATGGCGGAAGGAATCGGGCCGGGTACCTTGGAGAACTTGCACACCACGGCTTGGCAGACGCGATCTACCAAGGATTCTGCCCTCTCTGGGCTTTCTCGCTCTCGTCCCTTGAGGCGGACAGAAATCTTTACCTTATCGCCACCCTCTAATAGGCTGTTGATTTTGGCGATTTTAGTCTGCAAGTCATGGTCAGAGATATTGACCTTGAACTGAATTTCTTTCAAAACAGAGGGCTTATGGATTTTGCGTGCCTTCTTGCGTTCGTATTCAATTTTTTTGAAGTCCTGGATCCGAACCACTGGGGGTTGAACTTCAGCGCTAACGAGGACCAAGTCCAATCCATCGGCTTCGGCCATATCCAAAGCTTCTGTGATGTGGAGAATTTCATTGGTCCCTCTTCCTACCATTCTAACTTTGCTGAGTTTATGTGCAGTGGCTCGGCTAATAATTTCCAAAAAAATCCCTCTCCTTCAAAATGAATATGGGCACGCGCCCTCTTTGCTCTCCCGCATGGGTTTACAGAAGTTCAGCCGCCAAGGTGGCAAGCTCGCTTCTTTCCCCGCGTTTGAGTGTAACGTGTGCGGCTATTCCAGAATCCTTAAACCGTTCGATGACATACGTCAAGCCATTGTTGGTTGAATCGATATAGAGATTATCGATTTGATGTGGATCCCCGGTTAAAACCACCTTCGTGCCCTCTCCAGCGCGGGTCAAAATGGTTTTTACCTCGTGGGGGGTTAGGTTCTGAGCTTCATCTACCACAAAAAAGGAGTTGGGTAAGGATCGACCCCGAATGTAAGTGATGGGCTCAACGGCTAGTAATCCTTGGTGAATTAGCTCTTGATAGGTTTTGCTGATGCGTTTTTGGCGTAGAGGCATGCCGCCTCCCATGAGGAAATCCAAGCTATCAAAAATCGGTTGCATCCAAGGATTTAATTTTTCTTCCAAATCCCCAGGTAAAAACCCGATATCCTTTCCTAAAGCAAAAATCGGCCGGGCTACCAGAAGCTTTTGGTATAGATCTTCATCGGTGGTTTTTAATAGACCAGCGGCAATGGCAAGAAGGGTTTTCCCAGTCCCTGCGCCTCCGGAGAGGGTGACTAATTTGATTCGATCATCTAAAAGTGCCCAGAGGGCAAAGGTTTGCTCCAGGTTGCGGGGAAAAATGCCCCAGACTTCTTCTGTGCGGAAGGTCAGGGATTTGATCTGTTGGGTATCCTGCTGAAAAATGCCGTACTCTACGTGACTGGCAAGATTCTCTTCCTCCAAGATCACGAATTCATTGGGATGGAGTTCCCTCATATCGGGAGTAAAGAGCCCCTTACGGGTAAACTCTTCCATGGATTTCTTGGGCAATTGAAGTTTTCGAATTCCTGTATAAAGGTGGGAAACGTCTACTTTATCAGCAGAGAAGTCCTCTGAGCAGATCCCAAATGCATCTGCCTTAATTCGCAGATTAGAGTCCTTTGTGATCAAAATGACTTTTCGACTGTTGCGAAACTTGGTCTGTAATGCGAGCGCGACAGCAAGGATTTGGTTATCTGTCTTATTGTCAAGTAGTCCTGGTAGAGGTTCTACTTCTTGTCCAATATAGACAAATAGGAGGCCAGAGGTTTTTTCATCAAGACCAAGGGTAACGCCGGAAGAGAGGCTGCCTTTTTCTCGAAACCGATCCAAAATGCGAGAAACTTCCCTCGCATTGCGTCCCCTCTCTGATTGATCTCGCTTGAAATTGTCGATTTCTTCGATCACAGAGATTGGAATGACAACATCGTTTTCCTCAAATTTGAAAATGCTGTTTGGGTCACTCAATAAGATGTTCGTGTCGAGGATAAAGACCTTTTTCATGCGCTTGCCCTTCTCATTTGCAAACGTTTTTTGAAACAATTCTTTTTATGCTACCATATCTTAGCATTTGCTTCTTTTTCCCTACCCGGCTGTTTTACGGTAAAGGAATTCCCCATGACTTCTTCATCCTCCTCTCTGCAACCAATCTATACGCAGTATCAAGAAATATATCGCCAGCAACAAATCGTTCTTTCTTTTGAAAAATACCTTGATTTGGTGAGAGAAAATCCTCAATTCCACATGAGAAGTGCTGCCCATTACCTGCATGATGCCTTTTTGCAACATGGGACTCGGGTTTCTGATATGTCGGATCTTGTGCAAGTGAAGCGATTTCAATTATTTGATCGAACCACAGAGAAAACAGGTCCCATTGTGGGAGGGGAGTGGGGGCAGCAGGAAATTTTCCATTTCTTAGATGGGATGGTGCATAGCGGATATCCATCCAAGCTGCTCCTTCTTCATGGGCCCAACGGGTCATCGAAAACCTCCACGGTAGAGTCCATTTCTCAGGCCATGCAGGAGTATAGTCATACCGAGGCAGGAGCTGTATATCGCTTCAATTGGGTATTTCCTGCAGATCGAGAAGCGCTTGCCAGTGTGAGAAATGAAGGGGGGCCGATTGGTTTTTCTTCAGACCGAAGTCAGGATGGTCCTTTGGATTCTTTTGCTGAACTGGAAGAGAAAAAAATTTCTTGTCGAATTGCCTCTGAATTTAAAGAAAATCCCTTGTTTTTGTTGCCGCAGGCGGATCGAGGGAAGCTCCTATTGGATTGGATGAAAAAGAAATTTCCAGCGGACGATGTGCAGATTCCCACTCATATATTGGGGTCTGGATTATCAAAGCGAAACCAACAAATTTTTGAGCGATTGCTTTATGCTTATGATGGTGATTTGCGAAAAGTGTTTCGCCATGTTCAGGTGGAAAGATTCTTCTATTCTAAGCAATATCGAGTGGGAATTTCTACGGTGGAACCCCAATTATCTATTGATGCGTACGAAAAGCAGCTTACATTAGACAAGAACTATAGCAATATGCCTTCTGTGCTGCATACGATTAGTTTTCATCAATGTGAAGGCAGTTTGGTGGATGCGAATCGAGGATTTTTAGAATTCTCTGATTTTTTAAAACGGCCAGTGGAAGCATTTAAATATTTGCTTAGCTCCATAGAGAAAGGCACGGTGTCTTTTCCCTCGGGGATTGCATATTTAGACATTGTTTTTTTCGCTACGACCAATGACAAACATCTCGACGCATTTAAATCGATTCCGGATTTTAGTTCATTCAAAGGGCGGATTGAATTAATTACGGTGCCGTATCTCTTGATTCCACAAGAAGAGGAAAAAATATTTCATGTAGATATGCAGAGCTTACAAAGAAGAAAAAAATTTGCCCCTCATTGTTTGCGAGTACTATGTCAGTGGGCCTGCCTCACTCGTTTGAAGCAGGCGGATTTAGAAATGTATGCACCTGAGTATCGGACCTTGCTTGCTAAATTGGATCCGCTCTCTAAACTAAAATTGTATGCCGGAGAGGCTTTGCAACCGATTTTTTCTCATAAAGAAGAACAAGTGTTGCAGGAGATTCGATTGAATCTCTGGGAAGAATCTCGAGGTATGGTGGTGTATGAGGGTCGTTTTGGGGCTTCCCCGCGGGAAGTGCGAGCTTTGTTGCATCGAGCGGCCCAGAATGCAAAAGAAGACTATGTTACGCCTGAGGACATGCTCTCTGAAATCCGATCCTTGGTTAAAGATCGTACGGTATATGAATTCTTGCAGTTTGAACCAAGAGAAGGGTATCACGATGCGGCAGGGTTTATTGAGCGAGTGCAGAATGATTATCTTCATGTCTTGGAGCATGAAATTATTGAATCTATGTCCATCGCAGATACCCATGAGTATGAGTATTTCTTTACTCGATATGTGAATCATGTGGTGGCAGAGATCAAGAAAGAAAAAATCTGGGAGGAGGCGACGAGTAGCTACCAAATTCCTTCCCAAGGATTGATGGGGGAAATGGAGAAAATTTTGCAGGTGCCCCATGCAGCAGAACATCGCAATTCTATACTGAGTCGCATTGGCTCTTATCGAGTGGATCACCCGAAGGAAGAGATTCGATTGGAGAAAATCTTTTCTGATCATATTGGAAAAATTAAGGAGCACTTTTATGAAGAGAAAAGAAAGGCCATCGAAGAAAATATCCAAAATATGATTTCTTTTTATCAAAAGGAAACTTCTATGCTTTCTGTGGAAAAACAGAAGAATGTGGAAATTATTTTTTCTAATCTTGAATCAAAGTTTGGATATAGTGCCGATATGGCATATCGATGCATCCAATTTTTGGTGAAAAATCGAAAAAAATAGCAAGGAGGGGTGTGGGAAGACCGAGAAAACGGAGTGAGATGCCAATGCTTCATTGGCAATCGAGCGGAGTGCTGAGAGACGGCGAAGCCAAACTGTGCAGCTGGTTTCCCACAAAAAGGTTCACCAGATTTCCACCCGATCCTGAGGGGCTCGATACATCCCTTGTCCAGGCTGGATATCAAAGGCTTCATAGAAGTCAGGCAAGTTGGAACATGAACCCAGTACCCGGTACATAGGGGGTGAGTGGACATCGGTGGCAAGCTTTTGCCGTAGGAAAGCTTCTTGGGACTTCTCCTTCCACATTTGTGCAAAGCCGAGGAAAAAAAGTTGGGTTGACTCTTTTTTTCCGGTTTCTGTAGGCGCGGGGAAAACCGCTCGATAGGTACGAAGAGCAAGTTTTAGTCCTCCCAAATCAGCAATGTTTTCTCCAAGGGTGAGTTCTCCGTTGATGGATACATCGGCAAGAGGATGGTAGGTAGAAAATTGTGCTACCAATTGGTCTGCTTTCTTTTTATAACGAATCTCATCTTCCTTGCTCCACCAGTCGGTTAGGCGCCCTTTCCCATCATAGCGTCGACCTTGATCATCGAATCCATGGGTAATTTCATGCCCAATAACGGCGCCTATGCTGCCATAGTTGATGGCAGGCTCTCGTTGAGGGTCAAAGAAGGGAGCCTGGAGCACGGCGGCAGGAAATACAATCTCATTTCGAGACGGGGAATAGTAGGCATTCACGGTTTGCGGATTCATAAACCATTCATTGGGATTTACAGGTTGATGTAATTTGGAGAGTGAATCTTTTTGTTCCCATTGTTGAATGCGTTCCAGATTTCCGATGAGGTCATTGGGTACGATATCCATATCTACATACTCTTTCCATACTTGTGGATATCCAATTTTGTAGTGAAATTGCGCCAATTTTTCTTTGGCTTTTTTCCTGGTTTCTGGGCTCATCCAAGAAAGTGAATCAAGATCTTCTCGTAGCGTAGCGAGTAAATTTTTGACGATAGATTCCACCTGTCGTTTGGACTTTGGCGCGAAAAATTTTTCCACGTAGAGTTTTCCCAAATCTTCCCCAATGGTTTGATTGATGAGAGAAAGCGCTCGCTTCCAAGGGGCTTCCATCTCTGGGATTCCCTCTAAGGTATGGTGATAGAATTGGAAGTGAAGTTCCAAGAGGGCTTTTGTTAAATAGGGCGCGTTGTCTTGGATGCGTTTCCATTTTTCATAGAGTTGGAGGGTGGACAGTGGGGTTTTCTGGATTAAAATCCCTAGCTTTTGACTGTAACTCGGTTGCATGAGAACGGAAATTTGTTTGGCGGAGAGACCTATTTTGGCATAAAGCAAGCGCCAGGGGATTTTTTTGGTCATTTTTTCTAATTGGGATAATCGATATAAATGAAAAGTTTCTTCTGCATGTCGATTTTCTACCCGTGACCATTGAATTTTGGCTAGCTCTTTTTCAAGAGAATAGATTTTTTCGACCTCACTAGAGGAAATGGGTGTATCGGATAGAGCAAATGCTTGCTCGATGAACATTCGATATTTGGATTGAATCAGCTGAAATTTTTCCTCCTTGGAGAGATAGTACTCTCGATCAGGAAGTCCCAGCCCGTCTTGGGCAATATATAAGGCATGATGGGCAGGGTCTTTTTTATGCACATCTACATAAAATTGGAGAAATCCTGTCCATCCTCGCTTAATTCCTTTTCCCATAAGGCGGAAGAATTGGGATTTGGTTTGTAGGGCTGCAATTTCTTGAAAATCTTTTTTCAAGGGGGTTACGCCCACAGTTTCTCTTGTTTTTTCATCTAGGTAGCTTTGATTCAAATCACGAATGCGTTGGGCTGGAGATCCCGCAGGTGCGTGGGGATCTAAATGAGTCAGGATTTCTTTGAGGGAGTGTTGAACCCGATCCGATAATTCGGAAAAGGATCCATAGCTAGGTTTGTCTGATGGAATTGGGGTATTTGTAAGCCATTTTCCGTTGGCATATCGATAAAAATCTTGCTGTGGCATTATGGTCGTATCCATAAAGTCTATATGAATGCCATTATCTTTCCATTTTTCTTGAATTGGATCTTGTGCCACATCCATGGATGCCGTGTGACATGCCGATAGGAGGAGGAGAGAGGAGAGGCCTTGGCTTTTTTTCATATGCATCATTCCAAATGAAAGAGAGAAATGTGGAATGCTCACTTTCCGCAGTGGGTGTCCACAGCGGTATTCGTATAGGTGATACTCGCCAGAGGATCCCCATTTTTTGCTTCGTTCCAGCACTCTTGGAATTGGGCAGCCCCATTGGGACAGCTCGAGGTCAATCCAGTGAGACAAGTTTGGGCAGCGGGTATTGCTGTATTTATCAGTTGTAGTTGCCAGCTCCAAACTTCAGCCGCTGCTGTTGTTAAGGCAACGGGCAAGGCTGGGCGAGTGTTTTGGGTGCCCTGGAGATTGGGGTCGGTGCTTGGCGTGAGCGTACGTAGCATGGTTTCCAGATTTTGTTGGGTGATCATGTCATTAGGCATCTCTGCGAAATAGGTCGTGCAGTCATTGGCCATTTGGGTAGCAGCCGTTTGTAATCCAGGCAACACGGTGGTTTGCAAAAGGTTTGCGAGCTGTTGCCATAGAGCAAACGGTCGGTTTTCATCCAAGTTTGGCGCAGACGGGGTGCTGCCGGCCGTCCATTCCCAGCACGCTTGTAGAGGGAAGTCTGCGTTGCTGATGCAGTAGAATCGCTTGTTGAGGGTGGTCAGCCAATTTTGTACTGCAGAAATGCGAGTACCTATGAAAATGGGTAATCCTTGGCAGGTGCTAAGGTTGACGGTGGTGGTCATGCTCTGAAAAAAGGAAGAAAGAAAAGTGGTAATTTCATCCGGTTGGGGTGTGGTAGCTGGATCCACTTCGAGGATCATAGCATTAAGTTGGCTGGTGATGGCCAGTATATCAGCCAACTCCCCCACAAAGAGTTGTTGGCTTATTTGGTTAGCGATAAAGGCCGAGGCATTACTCTGCATGTTGCTGAAGGTCGAGTCATTTTGCGTGGCCAATACAGGAGCAGGTTTAAATCCAGGTGTGGGTTTCTTGCATGAAGGAAGGGAGAAGAGAAAAGCAAAGGATAGAAAAAACCAACGTTTCATCATGGCACCTCATGGGTTGGGTTGTGACATAGGTCGTAAGCAAGTTTGAAAGGTGGTCAGGGCGGTGGGATCCTGGGTTGCCTCCGAGGAGGCAAGACATTTTTGTACTGTGGCGATGGATTTATGAAATGCCCCATAGGCATCCCATCCTTGGGTAAAGCTTTGCGTAGCGGGTATCTTGGCTTGGGCGGTGGCGAGAGCTTGTTGTAAGGCCATTTGGGTCAGGATCATATTGGGGCTTGAGTTGGAAAAGAAGGTTGAGCATGCGGTTTGCAGCGAAAGACTCAAGGTATTCAGTTGAGTTAGCTGTTGATAAAAGAGGGAGGAGAAAGCTTGAAAGAGGGCCCAAGGTTTTGTCGGATTTTCACTTTCATCCCAGCAGAACTGTATCTCTGGCGTGGCTTCGTTCAGACAAGAAGGCATGCGCTCGTTTTGGTCGGCAATCCATTGGGTTCCTGTGGCGATGCGTTTGGCGAGATAGGCATTGATATGGGGGCAGCTCTCTTTTGTCAGCGTAGGCTGGGCAGCAAAAAGTGTTGAAAAAAGGGCTGTCTCCTCGGCGCTCCATAAGGAATCGGGGGAGACTGGTGTTGAAGACATGGAGTGTACATACTGCAAGAAACTGGTTCCTTGGAGTATGGTTGCCAAGGAGGAGAAAAAATCGGTGGGTAGGCTGGCAAGAGGTAAGCTTGCATTGCTTGGGCTGTTAAGATTGAGAGCGAGGGCACCCACTTGTGCCAAATGGGAGTTAGAGTCTGCTACATCTGTAGTATTTCTCTGTTCACAGGCGAGTAAAAAAGAAAAAATGCATGCTATTCCAATAGGATAGATACGGAAAACCATATTTCTCTCCTCAACCTCTGGCAAAAGACTCGGTTAATTATACACCATTGGCTTCATAGCAGAGCAACTTGCTATCTCCCCTGAAAGTTCGTATAGTCCCTTTCATCCAAAGTGTGACAGAAGAGGCCCTCCGTGCTCCATGAGAATGAAATTCCGCGACGGCGAACATTTGCCATTATTTCCCATCCCGATGCCGGGAAAACCACCATGACAGAGAAGCTTCTTCTATATGGGGGAGCTATTAATCTTGCAGGGAGCGTAAAGGCAAAAAAATCTAAAAAATTCGCCACATCCGACTGGATGGAACTGGAAAAGCAGCGTGGGATTTCTGTGACCAGTTCGGTTATGAAATTTTCCTATCTGGACCATGAGATCAACCTCATTGATACCCCAGGCCACCAAGATTTTTCCGAAGACACCTATCGCACGCTGACGGCGGTTGATAGCGCTTTGATGCTCCTCGATGCAGCGAATGGAGTGGAAACTCAAACAAAAAAGCTCTTTGAAGTCTGCCGGCTGCGGAAAACGCCCATTATGGGTTTTATCAATAAAATGGATCGAGATGGGCGGGATGCCTTTGCGCTATTGGATGAGATTGAGCAAGTTCTTTCCATTGCTACTTTCCCCATTACATGGCCCATTGGCAGTGGGGGACTTTTTCAGGGGGTTTACAATCGCTTAACCCATCAAGTGCATATTTATGAAGCCACGATCGAACGGTCCAAAAAGCTAGAGTGGGATATCCTACCCATCGATTCTCCTGAGTTGCCAGGCCGTTTGGGCGCAGAAGCCTATAACACTTTGTGTGAGGAAATCGAGCTATTGGATGGGGCAGGGGATGCCTTTGATCGGGAGCGATATCTGGCTGGAGACTTGGTGCCTGTGCTCTTTGGGAGTGCCCTGCAAACTTTTGGCGTCGATACGCTCTTGCAGTATTTGGTGGAAATTGCACCTTCTCCTCTGCCGCGAGAGGCGTTGGAGCGGGTGGTGCAGCCACTGGAGCCTCAGTTTTCTGGATTTATTTTTAAGATTCAAGCCAACATGGATCCCAATCATCGGGATCGTGTGGCTTTTGTGCGCATTTGCTCGGGTCAATTTATCCGGGGGATGAAGGCCTTTCATGTGCGGGAAGGGCGCTTTCTGCGATTGGGGCGTCCCACCCAATTTATGGCCCAAGATCGAAGCTTGGTGGATGAAGCCTTTGCCGGGGATATTGTGGGGATCCATGACCCCGGTATTTTCAAAATTGGGGATCCCTTGAGCGAAGGGGAAGTGGTGCACTTTACAGGGATTCCTGTGTTTGCGCCGGAGCATTTTGTGCGGGTACAACTTCAGGAGCCGCTCAAATCGAAGCAATTGAACAAAGGATTGGATCAATTATCAGAGGAAGGTGCTGTACAAGTCTTTCGCCCCCTTCACCGAAATGAGCAATATTTGGGTGTGGTTGGGGTCTTGCAAATCGAAGTGGTGGCCTATCGTATTCAAGCGGAATATGGTGTGGAAGTAAAGATGATCCCATTGCCCTATACAGCGGCCCGTTGGGTGTCTTCTACACAAGAGCTCAAGCTAAAGACCTTTTTGCAAGAACAACAAAATAATGTATGTCTTGATTCCCATGGGCAACCCGCCTTGTTGCTCGACCATGAATGGCGATTGAAATTCCACCAGGATCGGTATCCAGATCTCGATTTTCATACCACATCAGAGATGCTTACTGGCGTGGTATGAGATGGAGCCACTCTTTTATCTGGGACCAGTGGAAGAGGACAAAAGGAATGCTGTAGAGCAAGACCGCAAGGCTGGCTCGCAGCCCCAGAGTTTTCGTCGGACAAAGAAGAAGCCCCCCTCCCATGATCAGCGCTGGGATAATACATCGCACACATTCCAGCCAAGGTAAACGATCCACAAAAGGTCGAGCCCAATAGATCATCATTCCCATGGCTACCCATTTACCTACGGCTTGGGCCTGGGCTACCGTCTGTAAGCCCCCCCCATGGGGCAAGAAGACCCATAGGTAGAGAAGAGTACAAGTGAGACCTACGCCCAAGGCGATGAGCATCTTGCCTACGGAGTCTCTCAGTTGTAAAACTTGCTGCCCAAAAAGGAGGATACCCGCTGTCCCTGTACTTCCAATTACGAGAATGGAAAGGGTGGAGGCCACTTGCTCGTCAAAGGGGCCTCCAATGAGGCGCAATAAATCGGAGGAGAAAAAGAAAATCCCTACGAGGATGGGAGCCAGGCAGGCGCTGATGACAAAGGTGGCCGCATGCAGATGTTTGGAGAGATCTTGCTTAGCTTGGAGGCCGACCATTTCGGAGAAAAAAACCCAAGATAAGGTCCAAATCAGTTGCAGCAAGGCTTGGTTCATGCGACTGGCGGTGGCGTAGAGCCCTGCAGGGATCAGGCCCAGTTGGTCCTTGACGATGAGCAGGTCGATGCGATCCATCCAGATCAACCAAATGGCTACACAAGCAAATCCCTTTACTTGGGTAAAAATCTTCCATAGATGCCGAGGCCTTGTCCATTGGATTTGGGGCGCATAGTAGGCAAAGGCGCCGAGGTAGATGATGCCATTTCCAATCCAGAGGGTGCAGATGGCATACCAAATGGCATCTTGGGGGCCCTGCACCCAAAAGTAGGCGCAAGTAATGCAGCTGGTTTTGGCAATGATGGAAAAGACACTAAAAATAGCCATGCGTTGTTTGGCGATGAGCATCCAAAGCAAATCGATGGCTGCGAGAAACAGAACCCCACTTACAGCAAAAATTAACCCCAAATGGGGGCGATATTTTGGAAGACCATAGCAGCAGCCAAAGAGGATGAGTAACGCAATGGTGGCATGAAGAAGGCGTAAACTTACCAGTGTGCTGATTAGCTCCCCTTGCTCCCGTCCTTCCGCTCGCTTACCGAGCTCAATGGCTCCATACTGGCTATATCCAAACACAATAAAGGGAACACTCATTTCAATGAGGGTGATTCCCACCTGAGAGAAACCAAAACTGGCCACTCCAAGGCGTTTTTGTGCCAAAAACAACATGGCCACAGGCGCCGCTTTTCCCACCAACTCTGCAGAAACATTGCTCAATAGGGTGATGGAGATCCTTTTTTTGGCGATCATAGAGAAGCCTTCTCCATTATAGGACTCTGTTACAATACAATCATACTGTATCATCAGGAGGATTTTATGAAACCGACTCTATTCAACCGCAGGAAATTGCGGAATTTTTTGCTTCAACCAGCTCTTCAAGCCAAGTTTGGCGTGTATACGGTACTTCTTTCCTTTGTGTTTGCCAGCTTGGTATTTGGGATCTTATACCTCAATTTATCCGATTTCATGGATATTATGAGTATACTCACGGATGGAAAAGGGGAAACCCAAGCCTTATTCCGATCGTATATTTTCCACACCCGTTGGTGGCTCGCCTGTGCAGTAGTGCTTTATTTCCTTGCTAATATAGTGCTTTCAGTCGTAATTACCCATCGATTGGTTGGGCCCACGGTTGCCTTTCGTGCTCATATTCAACGGTTATGTGTGGGAAATTTCCAATCTCGGGTCCACTTAAGAAAAGGGGACGCCTTTGGCGAAGTCGCCGATGATTTAAATCGGCTCGCCGCCATATTGGAAGAAAAAACAGGAAAGATAAATGGGGATTCTCAGAAATAAAAGCATGATCATGGCGCTCGCTTGTATCGGGGCCATCGGTATTTTCTTCATTTTTTTACGAAAAGAAACCCCTGTCTCTACCCATGCTCGAGCGATGGTGGAAATTTACTCGAAAGCAGGCTGTACCTATTGTGTTCAAGCGAAGGATTTACTTCGCGGTAAGGGGGTGTCATTTCAGGAGTATCAAGTGGGTCGCAGTAATCCAGAAAAGGCTCGTGAGATGTATCAGCGAACGGGGGGCAAGATGACGGTGCCTCAGATTTTTATTCACGGACGTCTGGTTGGGGGGTTCTCTGAGCTTCAAGAGCTTGACTATGAGGGGAAGTTGGATTCTCTTCTTCAGGAGGGCGTTCCTTCCTCCTGACCTTCCAGCAGGCCCTACAGTCCATTGTGGGCCATTCATGAAAAGCGTACTATTTTTTTCATATCGATGTAATAGTAAATTCTGTGGATCCAAAAAAATGGGAGGAATCCTATGAGGAAGCAGTGGCTATGTGTCGGTTTTTTCTTTGCCAGTCATCTCCTGGCTGGCGCTTCACCGCAATCCGCTCCTCCTCGCTTTGTCGGAGAGTGGGAGGCGGTCGATTGTGGTTGGTGGGAGGATAGTACAGTGCGGGGAACCTATAATTTCTCTTTTTCTGCAACCGGTTCTACGCATACCTTTCTCCAATATTATTCAGATCGACAAGGGGCTTGTGTTGAGCGAGGTCCGGTTTCCCAGTTAGCTACAGGGAAGTATCAGGTCGATTCAGCTGAAGTGCGAGAAGATAAAGTTTTTTACGCGGTTCAGGTGCAATATACACACCTTTCGTTTCCCCTATTCCATCGAATTATCGTGGTTTCTCCAAATGAGATACAGGTATGCATGCAACCGAGCCCTGCGTCTTGTCGGTCCTATCGGCGAAGATGACAGATCAAGAAAAGGCCGTATAGCTTTATCTTCTTTCGGAGGGTGTCGACAGACTTCCCTTGGCACGAAGTCAAAATAGCAATCTTCCATCGCCTTCGAACTGCAGACGTGGGTCAAGATTCACTTATTCATATCAGGGGGGGAGGTGTGGAGGGGGGAGCGCCCTCCACAGAAAATCAATGATGGCTAGCTAAGGCTTCTTGCAAGAGGGGATCTGCCAAGGGCAACATGGGTACTCGGCTGGAAAATCGGAAGTAGGCAGAGAAGAAAGCTCCAAGAAATCCGAGGAAAAGCCCCACTTCAATCCAAGGAAGTGCCAAGTGCTGTCCATCGGTTACTTCCGGCATCACCACCAACAAAAAGGAAACCCATTGTCCCAGAAGGGCAACCAAAGCAACGGGAATCGCCACAGGCTTGAGCCATTTACTCGCCTTGGGGATTAGCATGAAGAAGGGGAAAACAAAAGTCAAAAAGGGCGATAAGATAACGAGGTAAATCCACGGGGCTTGGAGACGATCGATCAAGTATGAGGTTTCTTCGGGAATATTGGTGTACCAATAGGTTAATATATGGGCAAAGGTCAGGTAGGCGAAGAAAACGGTAAACCCATGGAGAAGTTTTCCCACATCATGAAATTGTTTTCTTTCATAATATGCGCCGATCGCAGAGTTTTGAAAAAAGAACATCATCACCAACAGCAAGGCACACAAGGTCTGCATCATAATAGAAAAGCACCAGCCTGCCCATAAGGTGGAAAGCCAGGTAGGCGCGAGGGACATCAATAAATCAAAGGCTACCACGGAAAACAGTACGGAATATGCCACCATGATGGGGGCTGACCAGTAGCGAAGACAGGCCCGTACTTTTTCCCCCTGAGCGTGAGCTTCTTTCGTATGACCCTCTACCAAGAGTTGATCTCGTTTTACGCCAATTTTGAGATGCCAACGGGTGAGCAGTCCTAACAGAATCAAGGAAATGGCGTTTCGTAACAGCATCCCATTTTCTTGGAGCCAGATGTCTTTTCCTGGGAAATGGTGGAGCATCTTGGGATCTGCAATCCATTTGTAGATCAATTTTGCGTCCCAAATGTTCATTCGAATGCAGAGTAGGAATGCCAAGAAGCATATGATGGAGGTGGGGAGAAAGGCCCCGAAGGCTTCGTGGATCCTTCGGATCGGACGTCCCCATAGTGCGCCGATCACATCGTTCATGCTCCCAAATGCCACACCACCTAAGGCAATGGAGAAAAAGAAAAATAGGTTAAAAAGAAAGCTTCCCCATGTACGTTGGGTTTCTCCTAAAAGCATGCCGGAGAGAAAAACGGCAATTCCTAAAAGCAGGCATAAATAAATCCCCCCTCGCCCTGTGGGAGATAAGGACAAAAAGAAACGGGTGGGATGGGTATGCATGTCATTTCTGCTCATGATCTGACACCTTTTGTAATTCTCGTATATAAAGCACAATCTCCCAGCGTTCATTCAACCAAAGAGCGTGCCCATATCCTGGCATAATGCCAGACGGACTTCCGTAGGTCATTACGTGGGCATAGTATCCATCCTTGCGGTTCTTGTACAAATCCAAGGTCAAGTTGGGAGGTGTAGGAAACTTGTCTTGAATGCTCCCTTGTCCCTTTAAATCAAGTCCATGGCACACCGCACAGTAGATGCCAAAGAGACGTTTTCCGGCTTCTCGATGAATATCCTCATCCCATCGCCCCGTAAAAGGATTTACCAACAACGTTTCGGATTCTTCCGCTGTTTTTGGATAGAGAATGGCATTGTGGGGTACACTACCTGGAGGTGGATCCAAGTATTCCCGTTGGGCGCGTGCCACAGGTGCCGTAGCCATATCGGGCATGTACTGCAGCTTTGTTTTATTGCCATCCATTTGGCATTTACAAGAGGTCAGCCAACTCAAAAGGAGACCCAAATAAATGGCTTTTTGGTACCGAATCATGATGGAAAGCCCTTTCTCCAAGTCAAACCCCATACACTTCTTCTGCGCCAAGCTCTTGTAAAAGGCGAGCTTGATCCCCATCTGGTAGAGCATTCGGTACAAAGACCACAAATCGATCATCGGTGATACGAGGATGAAGTACCCAAGAGCGTGGGTTGGGTAGTCGACCCATGATAAGCATCCCAGCGATGGTGCATAGGGCCCCTAGCAAGATCATCACCTCAAATCCAAAAATGAAATACGCAGGCAAAGAATAGACCCCTGCGGTTTTTCCGCCCACCACAATGGGCCAGTCATAATCGAGAAGCAGACACATGCTGAATCCAGCGGTTACCCCTGTGAGGGCTCCCACCAAGGTAAACCATCGCACTTGACTGGGTCCCATTTGCTCTTCCGCAAACTCCATCAACTCATGGTAGGAGCAAGGGCTATAGATTTCGTGGCCCCGGAATTCTGGCTTGCCTTTGATGGCCTTTATGGAATCCAAAAAATCATCGAAATATTGAAAACTCGCAACGATGCCTTTTTTGTGCGTTGCACCCATCTAGTGGCCCTCTGGTTTCTTGCGAAGTGGTTTTGGCATAATCAACTTGAGTTCTGACATGGACACCAAGGGGAAGAAACGGCAGAAAATCAAAAGCCATGTAAAGAACCATCCAAAACTTCCCAAGGTGATGCCCATCTCAATATAGGAGGGCTCATAATGTCCCCAAGAAGAGGGCAAGAAATCTTCCACCAAACTGGAGACGATAATGTTATATCGTTCAAACCACATTCCGACATTGACGAGTACGCATACGATGAAACAAACGGTGGTGTTGTTTCGAATCTTCTTTGACCAGAAGACCAAGGGAAATATGCAGTTGCAGAAGGTCATGACCCAGAAGTAGAAGGCATAGGGGCCTGTGGCACGTTTTTGAAAAATGGCCCATTCGTACTCATTTCCTGAATACCAAGCGATAAAGAATTCGATTCCATAGGCATAGGCTACAATGGTGGATGTCAATAAAGTAAGTCGAATGAGAGCTTCCAAATGCTCCTTTCGAATAAAGCCTTCGAGATGGAACATCCAACGAAGCGGTAACACCAGGGAGTACACCATGGCGCATCCAGAAAGAATGGCACCCGCTACGAAGTAGGGAGGAAAGATCGTGGTGTGCCAGCCTGGTTGCATGGACATGGCAAAGTCCCATGACACGATGGAGTGCACGGATAGCACCAAGGGGGTCGCGAGTGCTGCGAGAAAACCGTACCCTGTCTCATAGTGATGCCATTGGCGTAAGGACCCGGTCCATCCAAAGGACATAAAGTTAAACAAGATTCGTTTAAATCCGGTCACTCGATCTCGCATGGAAGCTAAGTCAGGCAAAAGACCCATGTACCAGAAGAGAAGAGACACAGTGAGGTACGTAGAAATAGCGAAAACGTCCCACATCAGGGGAGAGCGGAAATTGACCCATAGGTTGTTGGTATTGGGTAAAGGAAGCATCCAGTAGGCAGCCACCCATACCCGCCCTACGTGGATGAGGGGAAACAATCCAGCCGTGATTACGGCAAACACGGTCATGGCTTCCGCAGATCGGTTGATGCTGTTGCGCCACTTGGCTCGGAAGAGAAATAGGATGGCCGAAATCAAGGTGCCTGCGTGACCAATCCCCACCCAAAAAACGAAATCGGTGATCAAGACCCCCCAGTATACGGGGGCGTTGAGTCCAGTAACTCCCATCCCTTGGGAAATTTCAATGCCCCAAAAGACCGCGCCGATGATGAGACACACCACAGAAATGGAGAGTGCCACATAGAAAGAAGGATGAGGGTTCTTCAACCCGACGAGAATGCCGGGATTGACATCAGAAATGGTTTTGTCCCACGTGACAAGATCGCTCATGAAATCACTCTATTGTTTGAGATCCGTGTGGTGTTCTTCATGTCCCTCTTCATGTGATCCATATCGAATCACCTCCGAGAGATAGCTCACATTTGGCAACGTTTTAAGTCCATAATGGCCTTGCTCTGGGTCACCTCCCAACATCAAATAGGCTCGAGGATCTTGCCGCGCTTGGGTCGCTTTGCTTTGGGCATCATGTAAATTCCCAAAGGTAATCGCATTGGCTGGACAGGTTTGCTGACAAGCGGTTTGTACAGCTCCATCTTGCACCCGTTGCCCTGCCGCTTTAGCATGGTGCTTGGCATCCCGTAGACGTCCCACACAAAGGCTGCACTTCTCCATCACCCCTCGGGTGCGGACGGTGACATCGGGGTTCATGGCCCGTGGGTTTCGGTCCACAGCGCGTTTGCCCATTTCGCCCCATTTGTGCGTCCACCAGTTAAAGCGACGCACTTTATATGGGCATGCATTGGCGCAATACCGAGTCCCTACACATCGGTTGTAGGTCATGGCATTGAGGCCCTCTGGATCGTGGGTCGTGGCAAATACCGGACACACGGCTTCACAGGGAGCATGATTACAATGCTGACAGTTTACCGGCTGGAAACTCACATCAGGGGAGTTGATATCCCCATAAAAATATCGATCGATACGAATCCAAGTCATCTCGCGACCGAGGATTACTTGTTCACGTCCCACTTGGGGCACGTTGTTTTCAATGGAACAGGCTGCCACACAAGCACCACAGCCCGTGCATTTATCGAGGTCGATGGCCATGCCCCATCGATGTTCCGTCTCTTCCAACTTAGGGAACATATCGGGCACGTGGTCCAAATTCTTTTTCTTGGCGCTCTTCAAGTGATCAAGATCGATTTTTTTGACAATATCTTTTCGATTTGCAATGTCATGGTGTTTTTGGAGGGCGGCCAGTCGATACCATTCATTGGTAGCGGTAATATGAATCGAAATACACGCTGTCACCGGTTCTTGGCTCAGAGCATCCACTGCCTTGGGAAACAAATGCAGAGGATTAAATCCGGCTTGATGACTGATGGTGCTGCGATCATCCTCGTGCCCGTTGCCTCGAGGGCATACGATTACATCGGGATGAATCCCGGGGAGGGGATAAACGGCCCCTTTAAGTTTTCCCGCATCGCTCGTTAACTCCACCACTTGGTTTCGCTTGAGTCCCAGCTTGAGCATAGTGGTGGGATGCATCGCGACCCAGGTGTCCCAGGTAATGGTAGTGATGGCATCGCCAGTTTCTTGGAGTACAGGTAGATGAGCGCTTCGCCCATCTCGGAATCGCACATCGAGAGGGGCTACCAATTGAAGCCCGGTGGGAATGGGGCGAATTTTTTCGAAGAGAGAACTGAAATCCCGGACTTCTGTGGAGAGGGATTGGTAGGGAAGTTTCCCAATAAACCCTCTGCGAAGAACCGCTTTAAAGAACATGTCGTAGACAACGGTGCCATTGTTCGTGGCTTTTTGCACATTCTCCCATCGCTTATACAGATAGGCGTGGTAATCCGAGTAGGGCAAATTTTTTCCGCTGTGAGCGAGAACCCACAGGAGAATATCCTCGGCTTGTCGACTATCCGTAGTGGGTCGAATCACCGGTTGTCGAATGGACCAGAAACCCTCCACCGGTTCCTCATCACCCCAAGCTTCCATAGGATGATGACCTGGCAACACAAAATGTGCGACAGAATCCATCTCATTCGGGAAGGGTTGGATGGATATCACGGTTGGGATTTTTTCCATGAGGGCGCTGAGCCCCCAGGAAGGAGGCGCTGTGAAAACAGGGTTACTGTCGATCACAAACAAAACGTCGAGTTGGGGTGCTTCTGTGAGAAAGCGTTGCAAATCTCCGTTGACCACAGGCGGGTTGAGCCACCCTCGATCGATAAAGAGAAAGCGTTCGTATGCACCGAGGAGTAGGTTCCCTAGGATTCCCACCAGTTGGTGTTGTGTGGCATTCTCAGAAAAAGAGCTGGAGCCTCCTACAAGGAGCACGGCATTCTGGGTCAGCATTTCATCCGCAAGGGCATCAAATTCTGACTTGGGAATTTGTACTTGATCGTATGCAGCCGCAATGTCTTGGGCTCGACGCTGAAGGATGGAGGCACCCAACTTCCGAGTGGTGTCACTGCCCTTGGCTTTGGGATGAGTAAAGAGGGATTGAACCAAAAGCAAGGTGACAACGAGTTCGCTGCCTGCAGGAATCACCCAACGTTTGTCAGCGCTCGCTCCCGTGAGAGACAGGGTGGTTTCAAATTGAACAAACCGTCCTGTTTTTCCATTGCGATACGTATGAAAGGCGGTGAAATTCTTCGTCGCAGAGACGGGAGAAAATCCGGCTTCCAAAAAGTCGGAACCAACTCCGACGACCAATTCGGCGTGCTTGATATCCAATCGGGGGAGTACGGCTTTACCGAAAGCAATTTCGTGAGCTTTGGCGGTGGCGCTGTATAAGGAATTAGATTCCCAGGTATAGAGAGCGGTGCGCGGTGCGCCTAAGCGTTCCAACACATCTTGGAAAAATTCGTGACGGTGGCCTGTGGCGCCGCCGGTGAAAATCCCAATCTTGGAGGTCCCTTTGACCTTTTCTCCCAAGAGGGCGTAAATATCATCCCACTGCATGGCATCGAGTCGTCGTCCATGTCGCTGCTGAGGAGCTTTTAATCGTTCAGGATGGTAAAGACCTTGGATCTCCGCTTGACCCATGCCACACAAAGCACCCTGGTTAATCGGATGCTCCGGATTGCCTTCGAGTTTGACGGGACGACCCTCGCGGGTTTTCACCAATACCCCACAACCTGCCGTACACGCCTGGCATGTGGTGGCATAAATCGTGGGAACGCCAGGTACGTGATCTACGGGTTGGGTGACGTAAGGAATGGCTTTTTCCACAGGTCGACGCACACAAGCGGCGGCTGTGGCGGCGGTAGCAATGGTGAACAGCCGCATAAAGTCTCGGCGATCCACGGAGAAATCGATGCCTTTTCCGTCGGCCTTGTCACCGGCGGCATGGGCGGGAATATCGGTTTCTAACCCATCCACCACTTCTTCGGCGGCCATATAGTACGGGCCGGCTACGAAGGTTTCAGCTGGAAGCTCAAAGTCGCCAGTCGGTGCATCCACTTCGGATGCATTTTCAAGTTTTTTGAGTTCATCGGTGGTTGGAGTTCCCACGTAGACCCCTTTCCTGCAAAAATATGGGCAACCCCCGAGGGATTACCACTCCATTAGATTAGAAATGGCACGTATTGCAACTTATTGGTGCCAACGTGGTGGCTGGCTTAAACGGAGTTGCTGCTTCCTTCTCTTTGCTGTGACAATCCACACACCACCCCATTTGAAGTGGTGCCCATTGTTCTACCGTAGTCATGGTTTCTACGGGACCGTGACATGTTTGACATTTCAACAAAGGTTGCCCTTGGTTGTCTTTCGCCAACACGTGGACCTGGTGAGAAAAGCGCACGTACTCTGGCAATTTGTTCACCAGCGTCCATGGGAAGGGATCGTTTTTTTGGAAATGATCGTGGAGCTTCTTAATAGAAGGGGACTCTGTGTTCACAAACTTGTGACATCCCATGCAGGTATTCAAGGAAGGAACCCCTGCCACGGGAGAACGGCGTGCTCCATTGTGGCAATATTCGCAGTCCATTTTTCGATCAGTGACGTGGCGCTTGTGGCTAAACGGAATAGGCTGATCGGGATGATACCCAGACACCAGACTGGATTGGGTTGAATCATCGACGTGGTCACCAGGTGTCCACATCCACCAACCGCGGATCAAACCTCCTTTTTTTTCTTTCTGGCATTGACATCCAGAAGCGAAAAAAACGAGAAACCCGCACAAAAGAAGGAATGGCTGTCTACTCAACGGCTGACCCTCTCGCTCTTGAGTAACAAAATACCGCAGATTGGCTGCACAGAGTTCGGATTTTACTCCTAAAATCCAGAAATTCTAGCGAAAAGTTCTCGCGATGGCAAAAAGGTAAAAAAGAGGGAGGGAGTGGGTAGTTGCTTTTTTTGATGGAGGGCGTTCCTCCCTCCACCCCTCCCCCTTTTTGATACACCCCCATATATAGTAAGTATGGCAGAGAGGTGTTTATTCGATTTTCTTGGATCTAGCCAATTTTGATGTAAAACGGAGGCAGAAGGAGCTATGTGATGAATGCAACATTTCACCGCGGTGAGGCTTTTAGCAAACTTGAAAATTATGCAACCGTTATTGTGGAGCATTTGGCTCTCATTACGTGGTTTTCTGACCATGGAGCGCTAAAAAATTGGCAAATCGAAATATCTGCGTTTATCAAAACGCTACAGCGATTCGATCATGCGAAAAAAAGAAGTCATAACTTCAAACAGGACGATATTGTCGAAATATTGCAGGATCAAATTTCTACAAACGAAGACAAAGAGAGCGTTTTGATTGGCATAGAGGGGCATGGAGTGAAAGCACCTCTGAAACCAGAGTGGGAAAAGCTCGAGAAAGAGTTTAGTACTTTTGCGAAAAGAGTGCAGGAGTGAAAGGGAGCGGCTCCTTGTTGTGTCTTTTCAGGATAAGCCATGATGGCAGCCAGGTTTTCTTTTTTGGAAAGGAGATGCTATAGAAAATAGGTGGGTAGAAAAATAAACAGATGAAATTACATTTCGCTAACTGCACCCATGGCGAAGTATAAACCAGAAAATAGTGTGGGACTTCCAGCTACCTCCTCTGCTCGTACATTATGCCCCTCAGAACCAAGTTCCAATGAAAGTCCGTTTCGGCATGTAATTTCTTTTCTTCCAAGCCATGAAAATAATGGCTTGAATGTATAGGCGTCACCCCAAATCTCTGATCCAATGGCGACATGCATACCTTGATGAAAACGTCTTGTTTCTGTTACGCGTGCATCCATCCATAGATAGCTGAATCCAAATTTAACAAAAGAAGAGAGATTTTCACTCATATGGTGGCGAGATATAATACCGAATTTAACCAGTTTGTGGGTGGCACTCTCCAATTGATGTGTGTCTGTATTTTGGCGTAAATTTGGAGTCATGTACGTCGTAGCATCCGCATACCCACCGATATGGTTTGTTTGGCTTCTACCAGTAGGAGCCGTTTTGCCAAATCCTAGTGAGAAAAAAGAGGGCGTGTCGAGGTGAAAACTCAATCCAGAGGAAGGAGAAATAAAAGCCGCATTCACTCCCAATCTCCAATTAGGATCCCTCTTCATTCGATGGTATTGATCAAAAAAACCGCTGTCATCAGTTGCCATGGAATAGCTAGAAACGAAAAACAAAAATGTAGGTAATATCCATCGATACATCATAAAACTCCATAGGGGTAAGTTAAGGGGCGATTGTAATTACCTTGGGTAAATCTTGCAATATGGAATCAGTAATCAATTGAAATAATTGTGAAATATAATAATTTGTTGATTTCTGGTCCATTCTTATCTACAACGAGACATTCAATAAAAATGAGGGAAGAGAAGTCTATGTTTATTCTAAAAAGCATTGTTTTTTTATTTGTCTTTTTTTCAAATGCGGCAGCCTTTTCGCGTCTTCAGTCTATGGAAGAGGCTGATATTAAAACTAAAATTACTATGAAAATATTCGTGGAATCTGATGGGAAAGAGACGAAAAAGCTTCATCAGGAGTGGACTCTTTTGACAGAAGCAGCGCGGCAAGGAAGCTCAACCATAAATCTCGAATACTTAGGAGATAGCTCTACATTTGAAGTGGTAAAAGCAGAAGTTCTCCATCCAAATGGCAATACAGATTCGATTACTCCATCCTCATTAACTCGGGAAAACAAACCGGGCACATCCCAATTAATTGACGATTCCATGTCCATGAGTATTCCATTTCCTAACGTGCAAATTGGATCTACTTTGATTGTAGATACATTTACAAAACAAATCAAACAACCAATTCCTGGGAATTTTTCTTTTACTATGAATTTTAAAAATCAAATTTATAGCCAAGATAGTCGCATTGATTTTGAATCAAAGATCCCATTGTTCACCGATGTAACAAAAAAGGATTTATGGGATTTTTCAGAAGAAATAGTAGAGGGAGAGTATCCATATCAGTATCATTTTAGATTAAAAGACGACTATTTTTATTCCATGGTTTCTGAAGTGGGTGGCGATGAACTGGAAGATGCATCTACTCGAATTATCGTTTCTAATTCGTCGACATTTAGGGAAATGTATCAAGATGTAGCTCTTGCTTTTGAAAAGGAATTAGCTAAATCAACACAAGATTCTTTTTTTATATCTGCGCTCGAAAAAGCCAAAATAGAAAGAAATTTTGATGAGAAAATTAATATTTTGATTCACGCATTACATGATGAAACTTTTGTTTACTATTTTGATTTGAGAAAAACGGAAAGAAGAGTATATCCGAGAAGTTTGTCGGATATATTTTCGAACAAGCAAGCGGATTGCAAAGCTTTCGCCTTGATTTTAAGCAAATGGCTTCGTGAGCTGGGGTATGACTCTTTTCCTGCTCTTATTTATAATGGGAAATATGATCGTGAATGGCCCTCTCTCCCAAGAGCTTCCGAAACCAATCATGCAATCGTCATGTGTTTGGTGGATGGTCAAGAAAGATGGATTGATCCTACTTTCTTTTTTTCTGTTGGGAAATGGATTCCAGACCATCTTTTGAATAGAAATGCAATTGTTTTGGATCCGATGGGCATTGTGGTTAAGAAAATCCCTTTGCCAGGACCAGAATTATCAAGTGACTATATGAAAATCGAAATGGTTCGGATTGATGAAGAAAGCATGAAGGTTTCTTTTTTCCAAGAAGAGAAAAACGCTTCACCTATTAGTACATTTGAGTGTTTTTTTGGAGTTCCTCTTGAGTCGGTCATGGGTGTTCTTGAAGGAACCTTCTCTGAGGGAGTGCCTTACAAAAATGTTGAAATATCTCCGTTCAATCTTGCCTCTAGAAAAATTCAGGATCTTTCATATTCAGCTTGTTTTGTTTTTGATTCGGAAGAATTTTGTAAGAAACAAGACATGAGGAAAATGCTCCCCTGTGAGGAAGAGGAGGAAGAATATAATGGGAAGTTTATTTGGAATATAGAAATGCTATCCGGTCGGTTGAAAAATGTAATAACAACGAATTTTTCTTCTTATGAACAAGGGTGTTTTTTAGGAAGACCGAGAACAGTAATTGCAGAAATAACCATTGAACCTGTAAAGATTGAGAAATTGCCAAAAATGACGCATGTGGATACGCCTTGGTTTTCATATGCACGGTCTTTTACAAAAGAAAATCAGAAGCTGAAAATGATAGAGAAAGTTGTATATAAGACAGACAGGATGCAAAATGGAGAGTTGAAAAGCCAAGCATTTTTAGAAGCCCGGAAAGCCATCAAAATTGGCGGGGTGTCTCTTTCCTGGGTATTATCCGAATAGTAGCTTGGATTTATTATATAATGTCTATTCGGGAGTCAATTCCCGAATAGACATTTACAGTGAGATAAAGAAAAAAGAAGAGAATTCCTACACAAGAAACTCTTTGACGATGTCTCGTTCTTTTAAGAGCTCATCTGTGGTTTTCTTCAGTTTCTCTTGGGCATAGGCGGAAATGGGGAAGTCGGAGACGATTTGGTATTCGCCATTGGCTTGGGTCCGCAGCGGAAAGGAGAAAATGAGGCCCTTGGGAATGCCATAATGGGTGCCATTGTTAGCAACGGCAGCGGAAAAGACTTCACCCGCAGGGGTAGGGTAGTGGAGGCGGCGCACATGGTCAATGCAGGCAGAGGCAGCGGAAGCGGCAGAGGATTTGCCCCGGGCTTGAATGATGGCGGCCCCTCTTTGCTGTACTTGACTCAAATAGTCAGTCTCCAACCAATGGCGGTCTTGGCATACCTCGAGGGCTGATTTGCCTCCAATGGTGGCATTTTCAAAATCGGGGTACATGGTGGCGCTATGATTGCCCCATACCACAAGATTTTTCACATCACCTACGGAAGCGCCTACTTTTTGGGCTAGCAAGCTTTTGCCGCGATTTTCATCCAGCATGGTCATGGCGGAAAAGCGGGTGGCGGGGATTTCCTTCGCATGGTGTTGAGTAATCAACGCATTGGTGTTGCAGGGATTTCCAACAACGACCACGCGAATATCCGAAGCCGCTTGTTCCAGCGCTTTCCCTTGGGTCACAAAAATGGGGGCATTGGCGCGGATGAGGTCACTGCGCTCCATCCCAGGTCCCCGGGGACGAGAGCCCACGAGGAGGGCCCAGTTCACCCCCTCAAAGGCAGCGGTGGCTGTATCAAAACATTGGATTCCCGCCAGTGTGGGGAAAGCACAATCTTCCAGTTCCATGGCGGTGCCCTCTGCGCCTTTCATGGCTTCGGGCAGCTCCAGTAGATGAAGTTGGACCTTGGTTTTTGGACCAAATACTTCGCCAGAGGCAAGGCGAAAGAGAAGGCTATAGCCAATTTGGCCCGCTGCGCCCGTGACTGCAATCTTAATCATGGAAAACTCTCCTTTATTTCGGATCAGGTAACGAGGAGATTTCAGACGACCTACCGGGAATAGTCAACAGCAAAGAAGGAGAAAGATTGCGGCTGCATGAGGGGTAATCTATACTGGCTTCGCATCCTTCTTAGGTATGCGTTTTTACAAGGAAGAGCTGATCTGCATGGGATCCGCTCTCCAGGGAGAAGAGGGCGTATGTCCCAAAGACCCAAAGTATCAGATCCATTTAAGCTTGTGGCCACAGCGGATGGATTGCAAATAGCGGACACTCTCTTGTGGTTGGATGCCAAGCAGGGTAAGGCTTTGTCTTTTCTCTCCCATTGCCCTTTTCAAGGCAAAAAAATCACGAGTCAGATTTTGGCTACAGAAGAAACCATTGGACGATTGGGGTTTTTTCAGAAAGGGATTAAAGCCCTTTCTTGTCAATATCGACGCCCTTTTTCCATTGGCTCCTTATCGTTGGAGCTCTTTCCCATCGGCCCTTCAGGAGGCTCGGCGGCATTATTAGTCAAACAAAAAGGGGCGTCTCTGCTCTATATCTCGCAGATTGGAGCGGGGGATACAGAATGGATCGAGGCTCTTCCCCAGGTGAATCAGGTGGTGGTTGGGGCATATTGTCCCAACCCCAAAGTAACATCCGTAGATTTTGATACAGAATGGCAGCGCTTTTTGTTGCATGTTCAAGGTGTGCTGGCCGTCCAGGGCTCCCCTGTAATTCTTGTACCTGAGCTGGAATTGACACAAAAATTGCTTCAGGCATTGGATGGTCTCGATGTTGCGGTGCAGAGCCATCCACGGTTTGAGAAATTTCATGGGTTTGGCTCCCATGCCCTTGGTTTGGGGAGTAAGCGCACTCGAGGGTCTCGAAGTCGCACCGAGATTCAAGTGATTCCATTTCCTACTTCACGACAGAAAATCCCCCTCTCTTCTCCAGAGCATCCTGTGGTGATGCTAGTACAAGAAGGGGTGTCTCCCAAATTTAGGCCGATTGCGGGGGAAACGGTATTTCATTTTTCTGGATTTTGTAACAAGACATGCAAGCAAATGTTTAAGCAAACCAATCCGGAGCGCATTTATTTTGCGGGGCCGTATGCTTTGCGATATGCCAAGGTGTTTTCTCGATGTGCGCCTGTAGTGGCGCCTTTGTTTGTGAATCAGCAGCCTAGTTTATTTTAATGTTGGGAACCAGCTGCGCAGTTTCCCAACACCCCTCCTTGCTGAAACCTTCCCCCTCTGCCCCTCCTCAAATGGCAATAATAGAGTTTCTGCGAAACTCCTTGGCCTTCTCTCATCTACGTTACAAACGGATTTATCTTCAAATGTAGATTCCAAAGTCCACAGGCAATTTGAAAAGTTTTATCCATTGAATGCGTAATTC
>Ga0114970_10000574_pt1 | contig 27600 bp, 20 predicted proteins | sample M_140205_XF_Meta_FD_87030 | JGI IMG/M metagenome (GOLD analysis project Ga0114970, IMG submission 87030) | Freshwater microbial communities from Lake Montjoie, Canada to study carbon cycling - M_140205_XF_MetaG | ecosystem: Environmental > Aquatic > Freshwater > Lake | place: Lake Montjoie...
AAAAGGGAGACAAAACGAAGAAGATCTTTTTCCACCATGGCTTTTTGAGGGGCAGCAAGGACGGCTGTGGCAAAGATTCCGATGGGGGTGACGACAGCCGCATCATTGATACGTTGCATGGCCTCCTTGGCAATGTTTTGTACTGTGGGCAATAACCCTTTGGTGACACTTTCATTGGTGAGGGGCGACACATTTTCTCGGGTGAGATTTTCTCCGATAAAATCGGCTACGTCGATGGGCTCGGCAAAACTGATATAGGCTTTTCCAAATTCTGATTGAAGCAGTTTTCGAGCTTTGAACAACTGTCCCATGGATTCTGCTTTCTTTGTTTTTCCTCGAATCTCTCGAATGTAGCTGCCTCCCTCCATCAAACGATCATAGGTAATGTAGACCGGTACGAGCTTCAATGGGCGACGGTGGCTTCGCAGATAGCTTTGGAGCACCATGGTGAGCAGGCCAGTTTTTGGGGGTAGTAGGTATCCGGTTCGACTACGTCCTCCTTCGATATAGAAGCTCATGGGAAAACCGTGGGTCAATAGGTAATGCACATACTCACTGAATACAGCGCCATAGATTCGGTTTCCCGCAAAGGAACGTCGAATGAAGAAGGCGCCCCCTCGACGAAAGATCGGGCCTACGGGCCAAAAGTTCAGGTTCACACCCGCTGCCGTGTGCGGGGGCATCAAGCCCAAATGATAGAGGGAGTACCCAAAAAGGAGGTAATCCATGTGACTGCGATGACAAGGAAGGTAGACGATGTCCGCTTCCTCTTTTAGTTTCGATAAAAATTCTCCATTGCGAACTTCTACTCCACGGTACATTTTTTTCCACAACCAGCTAAGGAGGATGTCGAAGAAGAGGAGTACGGGGAACATGAATTTTGCTGCGATTTCATCGGCATACTTGTAGGCGGTTTTTTCTAGCGTTTCTCGAGACTGTTTGTTTCGAGTGGACTCTCGTTCGATGATCTTTTGAATCTCTCGAGAGGATACGATGGTGCTTAATACATGATTGCGATCATAAATGTTAGGTCCGAGGACAGCTTCTCGTTGTCTGCGGAAATGGACGCGTACCACGCGATGAAGTTTTCGTGCGGTATCCAGGTCTTCTCGCCCTTCTTGAATCAAATTCTGAATGGAAATGACTTTTCCATATTGGCAAAAAAGTTGCCGGCCTTGGACGAAGAAGGTAAATAGTTTCTGAAACCAGCCTCCATTTTCGTCATCAAAGAACAAGAGTTTGATCAGAGATTTTTCCTCTTTGCCGGGGTTTCTACCTCGAAAAATGGAAACGGGTACCAGCTGCACTTCGAAGTTTTCGGCCGCACATTTCTTGATCAGTCCCAGTAGCTTTGTGGGGACATTTTCGCTTTGAATCTGTTGGAAAAACCCGGTTTTGAAGAGGTATAGATAGGCTCCCATGGATCGGTTTTCTAGCTCTTCGATATTGGCACTGGGTTGGGGCAAACCCAATTGGGCGCAATGGCGATCTAAGATACACCAGTCGATCCAGGAGTGGGATTTGAGAAGATAGCAGATGGGCTTGGTAGGATCGATCCCCAAGGATTCACAAGCATGCTCAGAGGGAAATGATTTACTCCGAGCCCATAGGTACATGAGCTTTTGAGAGATCCACAGGAAAAACATGCGATAGGTACGGTCCACATACATAAACTGACCCTTTATGGGTGAGTGGAAAGGACGACAAGCCACTCGAGTTTATCTGTTTGAGCAAAAAGGTCAAATGCTTCCAGTTGGTTGACGCGAAATGCCTTTTGTTGCAAGTACTCCAAATCCCGTAACAGGGTGGTGAGGTTGCAGGAAACATAAATCAAGAGGGCGCTGGACTTATGTGCGGTGACGTCAATAAATTCTCGAGCCGAGTCGGATAACCCTTTTCTTGAAGGATTGACGACGATCAGTTGAGGGGCTTGGGCCCAGTCTGGAGCTGTGGTGGCAAACTCTTCCACGGAACAAGAAAAGAATTCAACGTAGGATTCTAGTCGGTTGGATTTTAAATTGAGAGCGGCATCTTCTTTGGCAGAAGGCGTCTCCTCAATGGCAGCCACACGGTATCCATTTCTACCGAGGAGCATGGCAATTTGACCAACGCCGCTATAGAGATCGATGGCAACGGCACCAGGTGTGGGCGTGCCGGCCAGTTGAGAAATGCGATGGTATAGCTTGCTCGCTGTCCATGGGTTGATTTGCAAAAAGCTTGTAGGACTAATGGACAACTTGATGTTGCAGAGGGTTTCGCGCAAGCGCTTCAACCCGTTGATTCGGGTCGTGGTGGGCCCAAAAATCTCATTGCCCAAGCTGTTATTAAGGTTCATGTGGGCGGAGTGTACTTCCATGCCTTGGAGCAATAGATCTTCCAAACAGGCAAGCAACTTGTCTCGACAGCTTTCCGTGGTAACCACAAAGGTAACCATGAGTTGCTCCGTCAGATGTGCCGATCGAGCAGCCAGAAATTTCAGTTCCCCTTGTTGCGTTTTTTCATTCCATGGAATGATGCCTGATTTCTTTAATGCAAAAGGAAGTAAATGCAGCAATCGTTGGAGAGGAGGGGCATGGAGAGGGCACTTTTGCATCTCCACAATATGGTGGGTGCCTGGTTTAAAGACACCCATCTCGATCCAGCCTCGCTCATTGGTGCGAATGGCAAGTTTCATACTGGTTCGATATCGAAGTTTTTTCGGAGAAGCTACGGGAGGCAATATGCGAACGGGAGAAGGAAAGATCGCTTGTAGCTTCGCTACATCGTGTTGGTATTTTTCCTGCAATCCAGTTTCGTAGACACGGTTGACATGGGGGCAAAGACCGCATTCTCTTTGAATGACACATGGCAGTGCAGGTGGAGCCACCTGTGGCCGTGTCCTTTTTGGTTGGAAACGCGTTTTTTGCATGAATGTAGAACCGTTCATAAGGAGACCTTGTTGGGTGACAAATGAATGGGGGTTGTATCATATGGGGGAGATGCGCGGAAGGGATTTATCTTACCATGCTGTATTTATTGGGGATTGAGGGGGAAGATCTGGGGGGACGCCCTCCAGGTAGAGCAGATATATCCAGGTGTATTTTGCCTAAGGGGGCCCCTGCCCCTCTCAAAGGCCTTATGCCACAATGAAAGCAACAGGTTGCAGGAGGATGGGCTATGGATATTTTGATCGTCGACACAAGCAAATCAGGTTTGGTGATGACATCCGAGGTTTTTAAGGATGCGCTGTCGGGGAGTGTAATTACCACATGTGCTACGGGATTGGAATGTTTGGAAAAAGTGAAAAAAAGCTCGTTCCATATGGTGGTGGTGGACTTTGATTTGCCCGATACAGATGGGGTGACACTCACCAAATTGTTGCGCCCTTACTTCTCAGGTCCCATTTTGATCACGGCTTTTCCAGAAGCCATCGTAAAGAAAGCCATCTCCGATGAATTGTTTTTTTGTGTAGATTCCTCCATGTGGATTGAAAAACCGGTGAAATTTGATGCGTTGGCTCAACGGATTGAATATTTTCTGATAGAAAATAGACGCTTGCACAAACGATTCATTGCTTCTACAAAAGCCACGGTATCATCTGCCACGAAAAAAGGGATTAAAGTGGAAGGGAAAGTCATCAACCTGAGTTCCGGTGGTGCCCTCTTAGAGATAAAAGATAAGAATGGGTTGAAGGCAGGAGATAAAATTTGGATCGAGCTTCATGCAGAGAAGGGAAAAAAATCCAAGAAAGTCGCTTTCCCTGGGATTTCTAGGGTAAAGGCCCAGGTGGCATGGACGGATAAGAAACAGGCAAAGGCAGGGATTCAGTTTGAGAAATTATCGAAGATCCACGAAGAGGAGTTGTATAGCTGGCTTCGACAAGCAGAGGAATATGAGTAGCCTCATCGCTATTGCGTTGTTTGCCCTTTCTTTTTCAGAATGTGCCTCCTATGTATCTATGCTTACAGCGCTTCCTCTCTGGCTACTCTGTGCGAGTTTGAATTCTTTGCTTGCGATTGCTGTGTTAATGCAAGGAAGGGTGTGGGAAAAAACTGCCTGTGCCCCGAAGGGGTACGCAGCTGGTTCCCCAAGAAACTATCTACCAGGTACCCTGGTTCTACTCACCTTATTCCTTTGGGTGCGCCTATACCCCACCCCTCATCCCCCATCCGCTTTCTCTCTCACTCCCCTCCATCTATGCGCCATTTTTTGGATTCCTTTTGTAGAAGAAATCGTTTTTCGACGAGGCATCAGCCCCTGCTTGCGTTACTACAGCGGTCCTTTTTGGGGTAGCTACCTTACGGTGCTTCTTTTTGCAGGACTCCACGGGAATCCTACCTGGGCCCATCTTCGATCCGGTGAGTTTGGCATGCCTCTTGGACCTTTGCTTCTGGGCGCTGTGAGCGAAGGGCTCTATCGAATGACCCGTAGTTTGGGGAGCAGTATCTGGCTTCATATGGCATGCAATGCCACAGCGGTGCTGCTTCCCTATGGGGACCTGGAGAGTGTGAGGTGGTTACGTTGGTTGTACGTGCATGCGTCGTAGAGAGTCAAAGCTATAGATTCCCGTTCGGTGTCCGTCGGAGAATTGAATTTGTAGAGCGTAATGTCCTACGGAGGTGATGTCCACCGGGCGTACGGAGGGATCCACAGGTAAGTCTCGTCGTTCTCCCGTCATCTCATTGACACATTGGGCGCAGGGGCAGAGTTTTCTCAACTGGACTACATCATATTGGGAGTGGGTTTGATCATTCCAGACGATGCATAATGTGCGTTCATCGGCTTGCCAAATCTCCTGCACCGTGGGGATATAGGTACTCATACCGAAGTCTCCGATGGGGTTTCCCATTTGAGGTAAAATTTGCCCAGTCCACCAAGGGGGGGTGTTTCTGCTACTTGGACCAACAGCTGGTCTCGGATGCGAAAGAAAGCCTGGCTTTCCGGATGGTCGGGGGCAGAAATGACAAGAGGGGTGCCCGCATCTCCCGATTGGGTGAGGGCTTCGCTCAATGGCACTTGTCCCAAAAAGGCGAGTTCATGCTGTTGGGCAAAACGGAGTCCCCCATCTTTCCCAAAAAGGTAGTGCTTTTCTTCACATCCTCGACAGAGGAAGTAACTCATCGTCTCGATCACCCCGAGTACGGGAATTTTCAAGGTGCGGAAGAATTCCAAGGCTTTCGTCACATCAAGGAGGGCCACTTCCTGCGGAGAGGTCACAAGAATGGCGCCTTCGATGGATAAGTTCTGCGCCATGGTCAGGTGGATATCTCCTGTGCCGGGAGGGCAATCGATGATGAGAAAGTCGAGGCTTCCCCAGGCAATTTGTGTGAGGAGTTGTTTAGCCACATTGCCGGCCATGGGGCCGCGCATAATATTGGCCTTATGGGTGGAGGCAAACAGGGCCGGAGAGATGACCTTCACGCCATGGATTTCAGGCGGCACGATGAGGGCGCCCTCCATGCGGGAGGGCATAGGGACCTGAGTCATCATAGCCATGGAGGGTCCGTAAATGTCTACATCGCAGAGGCCCACCTTCGCGCCTGTGGCAGCGAGAGCAAAGGCAAGGTTGGCAGCCGTGGTGGATTTCCCTACCCCGCCTTTACCCGATGCGATGGCCAAAATATGCCGGATGGAGGGATTAGACATGGTCAGCGCTCTCTTCTATGAACTTGGCAGCTTGGAGAGCCGCTTGGCAGCCCATCCCGGCAGCGGTGATGGCTTGCTTGAAGGTAGGGTCTGCAATGTCCCCAGCGGCAAAAAGCCCGGGGGTTTTGGTCTTGGTAAACTCATGGACGCAAATATACCCATGGGCATCCACCTCCACCCAAGGTTGGAATAAAGCGGAGTTCGGCGTGTGGCCAATGCCATAGAACAGCCCATCGATGGGAGCATTTTCTGTGGCGCCCGTCTCCGTATTCTCGAAGACCACACCCGTAAGTCCGCTGGTGTCGGCCAAGGCCTCGCGGATGGTAAAGGGGGTTTTCACCGTGATATTCGGGTGGCGCAGGGCGCGCTCTTGCATGATGGTGGAGGCGCGGAATTTGTCGCGGCGGTGAACCAAGACCACTTCCTTGCACAGGTTGGCCAAGTAGAGGGCTTCTTCCATGGCGGAGTCTCCCCCACCCACGACGATCACTCGTTTGCCTCGGTAGAAAAACCCATCACAGGTGGCACAGGTGGAGATTCCTTTGCCCATGAGGGCCGCTTCATTGGGTAGGTTTAAGGTTTTGGCGGTGGCACCCGTGGCGATGATCACGGTTTCCGCTTGGAACTCTTCTCCGTCGGCATAAATTTTGAATGGGCGACTGGAACAATCTACGCGGGTCACTTCTTTCTGAACGAGGGTTACCCCTACGCGTACTGCTTGATCGGTCATGTTTTGCATGAGTTCGGGGCCCATGATCCCATGGGCAAATCCTGGGAAATTCTCCACTTCTGTGGTGGTGGTCAGTTGACCCCCCGGCTGGAGTCCGCTAAAGAGGAGGGGCGAAAGTCCAGCTCTCGCGGTATAGATGGCTGCTGTGAGGCCCGCAGGGCCCGTGCCGATGATGATAACCTTATTCACAAGTACCTCTGCATGCCGAAATGTGGCGTAAAATACGAACGATGCCTTATCACAGAGTCTTGAGGGTTACCATGAGATTTTTATCCCGCCGGTTTCTACGTTTTGCTCTTTGCTTGGGGAGTGCGCCCGCTGCCTTGGGTGCACCAATTTGGTTCGAGGAAAATACCTTGCCAGCGGCGCAATCCATCGAGGTGCGCCGGGTGTCCGATGGGTCAGTGGTGTACGCGCATAATGCGGAGAAGGGGCTGATGCCTGCCTCCACCCTCAAGGTGGTGACGGCGGGGGCCTTATTGGAGAAACTGGGGCCTTTTCGCAGCTTCGAAACCCAGTTTTTTCATACGGGCAAGCGAGTGGGGGACGAAATCCGAGGGGATTTGGTCATCGTGGGAGATGGGGATCCCTTATTCACCTCGGAAGCCATGTGGCAAATTGCCGTGGACCTTCGCAACCAAGGCATTCGTTCTATTAAGGGCAACCTGATTCTTGACAATCACAAGGTTCCTGCCCAGTTTCGCGAGGAAGCATTGCGTAAAACGGGGACCCATAACGCTTACGATGCGCCTTTGTCTGCATTTTTTGTAAACTTCAATACCTATGTGTTGAACGTAGCCCCAGGACAAACGGTGGGGGCCCCGGCTTTTGTCCATCTCGATCCGTATTCCTTAGAGGGGGTAGAAATTCGCAACTCCATACACACGGGAAAAGCCGGGGCGAAGAAGGAGATCCAAGCCTTTCGTAGCGGAAAATCCCCCCAGGAGGTCTTCACCGCCAGCGGGCAGTTGCCACTGGGCGGCACGGCAAGCAAGTTGTATCGTGCGGTGGAAAATCCGGTGCATGCTGCGGGGGCGTACGTGAAGGCGTTCTTGGACCACGAAGGGATTCGGATCCATGGAAAGGTGCAGGAAGGGGTAAAGCCTTCGGAGGCTAAGCTCCTCTTGAGTTGGGAGAGCCGATCCATGGCGGAGCTGGTGCGCGCCCTTCTTTTTTATTCTAATAATGTAATTGCCGATGTGCTGCTTCAACGGTTGGTAGCAGAGGAGGGAAGTCCTTCTCAGAGTAGTGGGCAGTTTCTCGAGGCGTATTTGCAACAAAAAGTGCCCGCGGCACCTCGGGCGCAATTGCAAGATGGATCCGGGCTCGATCGTGGCAATGCCATCAGCGCCCGGATGCTCACCGAGTTCTTGGTGAGCATGGGAAAAAATGAGAAGGTCTTCCCCGATTTCCTCGCAGCTTTTCCCACAGCAGGGCGGAGCGGCACCTTGCAATCTCGATTCAAAAATGGGGCGGAAAAAGCGTTACAAGGTTTGGTTCGGGCAAAAACCGGTACGTTGGCAGAAATGCCAGCGGTGGCCTCTTTGGTGGGGTATATGTTTCATCCAAAGGAAGGGCTTCTTGCCTTTTCTCTCTTGCAAAATGCCACCTCTGGCAAGTCGGGGGCTTCTGTGGAGAGTCTCCATCGGGTACAGGAATCAGGACTTTATAAAATCTACCAACAAGGATCTGGACGATGAAGAAAAAATCCGCTTCTTTTGAAGAGCGAGCGTTGGCATACCATGAGCGCGCGCCCCAGGGCAAAATTGCCATCCAATACACGAAGCCACTGGATACCCAAGATGATTTGTCCATGGCCTACTCTCCTGGGGTAGCCGGGCCTTGTCGCAAGATTGATGCGAATCCGGATGATTCTTTTCGCTATACGGCTCGAGCCAATTTGGTAGGCGTAATTTCTAACGGTACTGCCGTGCTGGGCTTGGGAAATATTGGGGCCTATGCTGCGAAGCCTGTAATGGAAGGCAAGGGCATGCTATTCAAGAAGTTTGCCAACATCGATGTATTCGATTTGGAGCTTCAGCAAGAGGACCCTGATGCCTTTATTGCGGCAGTCCGTGCCTTAGAACCTACTTTTGGGGGCATCAACCTTGAGGATATCAAGGCCCCGGAATGTTTTTACATCGAAGAGCAATTGCAAAAACATATGCAGATTCCTGTGTTCCATGATGACCAGCATGGAACGGCAATCATCGCTTCGGCAGCTTTTCTCAATGCTTTGGAAATCACCCATCGAGATATCAAGAAGACGAAGGTGGTTTTCTCCGGGGCAGGCGCCGCTGCCATCGCTTGTGCTAATTTGTTTCGGACCTTGGGTGTGCAGCTCGACAATTTGTTTATGTGCGATAGCAAGGGTGTGATCCACACAGAGCGTACGGATCTTAATCCGTATAAGAGTAAATTTGCGCGTAAGACTTCCATTCGGACATTGGCAGAAGCCCTAGATGGGGCTGATGTGTTTTGTGGGGTATCTTCTGCGGGCCTTCTCTTGCCGGAGATGTTGATGAAGATGCGAGCGAACCCCATCATCTTTGCTCTTGCGAATCCGGATCCAGAGATTAGTCCTGAGCTAGCAAAGAAGACGCGACCCGATGCCATTATTGCTACGGGGCGCTCGGATTATCCGAATCAAGTAAACAACGTATTGGGATTCCCTTATATTTTTCGAGGGGCGTTGGATGTACGAGCAAAGACCATTAACGAAGCCATGAAATTGGCTGCCGTGCACGCCATTGCGGCTCTTGCCAAGGAGCCGGTACCAGAGGAAGTGCTTGCGGTGTACAAGACCTCCGAGCGGTATGAGTTTGGTCGAGACTACTTAATTCCAAAGCCGGTGGACCAACGGGTGCTTTTACGTGTAGCGCCTGCTGTGGCCCAAGCGGCCATGGATTCTGGGGTGGCTCGTATCCAACTGGATATGACGGAGTACCAAGAACGCATCGAGCAAATTTTGGGGCCCACCCGACGCATCATTCGTAGCTTGCGAAAAGAAATTTCTGCTTCCATGGAAACGACCCATCGCAAACCCCGTGTGGTGCTTCCCTATGGAGAAGACCCTCGCATTCTCAAGGCTGGCAAACAGGCCTTGGATGGGGGGGATGTGGATATTGTGCTCCTGGGGAATGGGGAACGGATTGCCGAGGTGGCCAGAGAAAATGGAATTACCTGTACAGCTGGGTTTGAAATCATCGATCCGCTTTATGATTCTCGCATGGAAAAATATAGTCAGTGTTTGTTTGAGTGGAGAAAAAGAAAAGGTATTTCTCATACCCGGGCTCACCAAGTGATTTTGAATCACGATTATTTTGCTGCAACCATGTTGCGGTTGGGAGAAGCTGATGCCATGGTCACCGGGGTGACCAATACCTATGCCAATTCCGCTCGACCTATTTTGGAGATTCTAGGACCAGGTCGTGGAAACACGTTGGCTGGGGTGTATATATTGGCAACCAAGGAGCGGGAGTACTTCTTTGCGGATTGCACGATCAATGTGAATCCGACTGCCGCTCAACTGGCAGACATAGCTGTGATTGCGGCAGAAACGGCCAAGAAGTATACGAAGGCGCCTATTCGGGTGGCTATGCTGAGTTTTGCGAGCTTTGGATCTAGCAATGAAACTTCCGCTGCGCGCATGCGAGAAGCGGCAGAGTTGGCTCGAGACCGTCTTGTAGGAGCAGAAATCGATGGGGAAATGCAAGCCGATGTTGCGTTGAATCGGGACTTTCGACAACAGGAATTCCCTTTTTGTACACTTACCGGTAATGCGAATGTGTTGGTATTTCCCAATTTGGATGCAGCCAATATTGCGTACAAGCTGCTGACTAATATTGCGGACTTTACGCCTACGGGATCTATCGTTGCTGGATTAAGTAAGCCTGCGAATATTTTGCATCGAGGGGCCCATGTGCAAGAGATTGTGAATATGATCTATGTCAGTGCTCAGCAGACTTTGTGTAAGGAGGCGCGCAGGCAAACTGCGTAGCTGGGTCCTCTTAAATAGGAACCACCTCATGGCTTTTCAGTGTAAAAATAGCATAGGGGTCCTTCAAAAAAAGTCTGATAGGTTTACGCCGTATTTTGTTATGTGTTGCACATGCGCATTGGTGTGGAGGGGGTAGATGTCGTAGCAAGGAAGCATTTGGGAAAACTACGCAGTTGGTTTCCCAAGAGAAAAATAAACAAGATACATATAACAGAAATTTTTAGAAGATTGTCCTCAGGGGAATTCCTCTGTATCCAATAGGGATCTTGTTTACGGAGGGGCGCATCATATGAAAATACAATTGTGGGTCTTTATTGTTTCCTTTCTTTCTAGTCCTTTCATTCCGTGTGCCCAGGCTGCGCCTCATTATGAGGAAATCCCCCAAGAGGATCCTGATATAGTAGAAGTAGAAGAGACGGATAGTTTTGTTGAGGCTTCAAAGGAAAAATCTTCGAGATGGGGGGTTTTTGGGCGAAAAACTTCCAAAATATCTCCTGTTGATCCTGGAGTATCTAGCGTTCTTGTGGAGAAAAAAAGGGTCGAGAGTGAAAGGCAGGAGAAACTTTCTCGCGTTTTTGCAGAATTACAAGAGGAAGCAAGATCATTGAGAGGAACTCATTATGGGGAGCGCCTTTTCCAAAAGGAATCCTTACATCAGTATTCTTTTTCTTATTGCAATATTCTCTCTCTTTCGGTGGCCTATTACTATAGGAAAGGCTCCTATAGTAATAGAGGAGGAGATTTTAATTTTATTTTGGGTGTGGATGCGAATTTGTTTTCGCCTGATCTTTCGCTAGAGGATAGAAAAAAGCAGGTAGCAGAAGCCATTCAAGTGGGCCGTCCTCTGGTTGTGGTTTCGTCTGAATTATTGGAAAAAAGAATAGAGCAAGATAAGGATTGGCCTTCTGGTAAAGGAGCCAAATTTCTCACGGACGAGAGTCTTCTGTTGAAGAAATTGCCGGGAAAGTCGAATGCAATCGCTCTTGGGAGGAGGCTACATCATTACTATTCAGACCATGATCTTTTTGTTACTCATATATGGGTTGCCAGTACGAATGAACTAGTTTCTGCCTCTGAAATAGAATTTTCGCTGGGTGTTTTTGCCTTTAACTCCCCCTCTCGGTCTTTGTTTTCTCTAGAAAACCTTGTATTGGTAGCGACCAGCTTGGACTCTCTTCCCAATGGGGCTTTGTAATCACCATACTTCCGATCAACTTGTGTTTTAGGGGTACCTCCTGTACCTACTGGGGATCATCTGTCTTATGGAGGTTCTCGTGCACATTTTTGGTAGTAAAAAAACATGGCTCTCCCTGTTTCTGCTTTGTTCTCCTTTGGCGCCGATTGCGTGGGGTAGCGAATCGCCAGAAAGCCCGATAGAAAAATTTTCTGCTCAGGAATTACTCGAAAGCGGAGAGGAGCTAAAACAGGCTTTTTTGATGTTAATGATGATGGGGGGGGCGAAGGAGATCTCTCTTGCAGAAGAAATGCTTAAGGGAGGATTTCCCGCAGATTATCGCTTGGATACTCCAGAAGATAAATCTTTGTTAGTGATGGCCATTGCCACACATAAAGCAAATTTCGTGACTCTCTTGTTGAAGTATGGCGCAGCGATTTCAGATGAGGCACTCACAATAGCTGTATCATTGAGCAATGATCCGGTGATTTTAAGCGCATTACTGGGAGGAGATCTGGATCCCAATCAGATATTGCCAATTCCAACAGATAATACTGGATTCAGTCCCTACGACATGCCCATGCGTTTGTGGCAAATCGCTTTTACGTGCGGTTGTGAAGTTGCCATAGATTTGTTGATGGCCAAGCAGATTCCCTTCCGAATGGATGGCTATATGGGATTGTCCTCCATAAGGGACTTTCTTGCCCATCATAAAATGTGCATGAAAGAAGGAAAGTGGACTCCCTACCTTGTCGCCGCAGAAGAAGGTCCAGCGTTCCATTTATCAGAGAAACTCAAGAATGCGAGCCAAGTGCTGTCGCGCAAGTTTTCTGAACCTGAAATGATGCAGGTTGAAAAATTGGCAAGTTTCTCAGAAGCGCAACTAGCAGTTATCGAAGAACGGGCACCAGGAACGAAGATAGAGATTGAGCTTGCTCGAATGGCCATAGAAAAGATCAAAGTAGGACTTGCATTATACTCCACAGGTGGCGGAGCCATTCACGAAAGAATGCTGATTAAAATCCAAGCTGCACAACATGCAATTTCCGATCAAGCAGATGCCACTCGGCGTCTTTTCCACCAGCTTCATGTATCGGATGTGTAGAGAGGTGGGATAGTTCATTGATTTCAAAGGCGTGTCCTCACGCCAGATGTTAGGTTTTCAAAGTAGTGGGGGAGCCGCGCTGAGGGGAAAGGAGGTTGGGAACCATGGGTGAAGCAAAAGCAACATCTCATAGCGAGTGATGGCTCCTAAAAACCCCCCTATACCAAAACCAAAGAATGGCCATCGTTTCCTTCCTCACATATCCAGTTCTTCCACGATACTCTTTAACTCCTGTTTAAACTCCACAGGCATATGCGTGCCGTAGGAAAGCAGGTATTGCTCCACATCGGCCATTTCTTTCTTCCACCCGTGGGGATCTACTGCGCAAAGCTCTTGCAGAGTTGCTGCATCGATCTTGAGCCCTTCCATGTGAAGACTATCCACTTCGGGCACCAACCCAATGGGGGTACGTACCGCTGTGGCTTCGCCTTTGGTGCGCGCAATGATCCATTCCAATACGCGCATGTTATCACCAAATCCAGGCCACATATATTTTCCCGCTTCATTTTGCCGGAACCAGTTCACGTGGAAGATTTTGGGTAGGTTCTGACTGCGATTTTGGAAGCTCAGCCAGTGGCTCCAATAATCCCCAAAGTTATATCCACAGAAAGGCTTCATGGCCATAGAGTCCCGACGCAATACTCCCACAGCTCCCGTGGCAGCCGCGGTGGTTTCTGACGCTACGGCAGCGCCCACCATCACCCCGTGGGCCCAGTTTTTTGCTTCGTATACGAGGGGTACGAGGTTGGGGCGTCGGCCTCCGAAGATAATCGCAGAAATCGGCACGCCTTGGGGGTTCTGTGCTGCATCCGTGTATGAAGGACATTGGGTGGCAGCGACGGTAAAGCGAGAGTTAGGATGTGCAGCAGGCCCTTTACTTGGGTCATAAGGTTGCCCTTGCCAGTCGTAGGCAGGGATTCGATCATCGAGTCCTTCCCACCAAGGCTCTCCATCTTGCATCAAGGCCACATTGGTAAAAATGGTATCGTGTTGAATGGAAATGAGTGCATTGGGATTGGTTTTTTTCGACGTCCCCGGTACCACGCCAAAAAATCCAGCCTCAGGATTGATGGCATAGAGGCGACCATCGCTTCCCATATGAAGCCATGCGATGTCATCGCCCACGGTCCAAATTTTCCATCCTTTATAAGACTCCGGTGGAATGAGCATGGCCAAGTTGGTCTTGCCGCAAGCCGAAGGAAAGGCTGCGGTGACATAGGTTCTTTCCCCTTGGGGATTTTCAATACCTACGATGAGCATATGTTCTGCCAGCCATCCTTCTCGCCTGGCTTGAAAGCTTCCGATGCGAAGGGCATGGCATTTTTTCCCCAGTAACGCATTGCCCCCATAGCCAGAGCCGATACTTTTGATGGTGAGTTCTTCAGGAAAATGCACCACCATCCGTCGATGAATATCTAAATCTCCGATGGAGTGGATGCCCTTCACAAAGTTCTCGCTCTTTTCAATACGAGCCAATGCCGCATCTCCCATGCGGGTCATGATCTTCATATTGGCGACTACATACGCGCTGTCTGTGATCTCGATGCCGCAGCGAGAATGCGGAGAATCCAAGGGTCCCATACAGTATGGCACCACATAGAGCGTGCGTCCCTTCATGGCGCCTTCAAAGAGGGCGTCCACTTTTTCGTGCCCTTCCTTCGGAGTCATCCAGTTGTTGTTGGGGCCCACTTCATCTTTTTCCTTCGTGCATACAAAGGTCAAGTGTTCGGTTCGAGCTACATCCGAGGGATGGGAGCGATGAAGGTAACAGTTGGGATATTTTTCTGGGTGAAGCTTAAGCAGGGTGCCGTCCGCTTGCATTTCGCGCAAGAGCTCTTGGTACTCTGCTTCGCTGCCGTTACACCAGTATATTCGATCTGGACGCGTGAGTTGCGCCACAGACTCCACCCATTCTTGGAGAGCGGTTCGAGAGATCATAGCAACACCCTTATTTTATGAGAGAACTTTGAAAAGTCTACCATAAAGGGATCTAGGGTGTCACAGAGAATTTCTTGGGGAAGCAGCTGCGCAGTTTCCCCAAACCCCTCCTTGCATTTCGAGTTATCGCACTCTTCAGATGCTAATGCGGGATAATAGGGGGGAGGTTGCTAGGAGGGGGAACGCCTCCTAGCATTTAGAATTCTTCGGTAAAATTCACACTGCCTTCAATGGCGATTTGGTAAGCCGCTACTCGACGTTCAAAAAAATTGGTGAGTTCTTGCACATCTTGCAGTTCCATGAACTCAAAAGGATTCTTTGCATGAAAAATGGCAGGAATCCCTAACACCTGCAATCGTTGGTCTGCAACGAATTCCAAGTATTGTCGCATATGATCTTGAGGGAGACCCAAGACGCCGAGGCTCAGGACATCTTGGGCGAATTGCATTTCGCATTCGATGGCTTCGTGGATCATTTTGATGATCTCGAGTCGCAAACTCGCATCAAAGAGATCAGGTTCTTCCTCTTTTGCGATTCGAATCACTTCGAAGGCAAAATTCATATGGCAGCTTTCATCCCGAAATACCCAATTGGTTCCTGTGGCCAAGCCATGGAGGAGTCCCTTGGAGCGCAAGAAATACACGTAGGCAAATGCAGCAAAGAAGAAGAGCCCTTCAATACAGGCAGCAAAACAAACCAGATTCAAGATGAATTGTCGTCGATCTGCTTGGGTTTCTAGGCTTTGCAATTGATGAATGGATTCGATCCACTTGAAACAAAAATCCGCCTTTAATTTAATAGAGGGGATGCTTTCCACGGCCTGGAAAGCCTTCACCCTTTCCTCGGGTTCAGGGATGTAGGTGTCGAGGAGGGTAAGATAAAACTTCACATGGAGCGCTTCCTCGTACAACTGACGAGACAAGTACATGCGCGCTTCAGGGGAGTTGATGTGTCGATAGAGGTTGATTACCAAATTGTTCGAAACAATGGAATCTCCCGTAGCAAAGAAGGCCACCAACCGATTGATCAAATGACGCTCGCTCGGACGTAGCTTTTCTAGGTCGGTCACATCGGTGCCGAGATCCACCTCTTCCACGGTCCAGGTGTTTTTCACAGCATTATTGAACATATCGTAAAAAACCGGATATTTCATCGGTCGTAAAGTTAAGTCATAGCCAGGGTGTAAGAGCATAGGTCCAAGTTCCTTTATGGGTTAGGTGCAAGATTCACAGGTTTCGGGATTTTCTAAGGAACAAGTAATGGCCTCTACATCGATCTCGATGCTTTGCTGGATCGCCGTCATGCTTGTCTTATTAATCGAGGTAGCCCCACGGGAACGCAAATAATAGAGGGACTTCAATCCTGACTTCCATGCGTGCAAGTACATGGAGGATAATTTCCCAATGGTGGGTTTTTCCAAGAATAAGTTGAGAGATTGGCTCTGATCGATGAAGGCGCCTCGATCGCTTGCCATATCGATGAGGGCCCGTTGAGGAATTTCCCATGCGGTTCGGTAAATGAGTCGAATGGCTTCGGGAATTTCGCGAATATGCTGAATGGAGCCTTCTCCCATCTTAATCTTCTCACGCATGCTTTCATCCCACAGGGAGAGCTTGCGCAAGTCTTGTACCAGGTACGGATTTACCTGTAGGAATTCTCCTGACAAGGTTTCCCGCTTGAACAAATTGGAGATTTGGGGCTCGATGCATTCATAGGCGCCCGTAATGGAGGCGATGGTAGCCGTGGGAGCGATAGCGATGATCAGAGAGTTTCTCAACCCGACGGTTTTAATTTTCTCCTTCAATGCATTCCATCGAGCGGTATCTTCAGGTTGAATGCCCCAGAGGTCAAACTGGAGAATTCCTTGGCTGGCTCTTGTTTCATGGAAAGATGAATGGGCGCCATGGGTGGCCGCTAAGTCTGCGGAAGCATGCAGCGCATGGAAATAGATTTCTTCCTGAATTTGCTTCGATAAGGCCTTGGCTTCGAGAGAATCAAAAGGCAATCGCAATTTGAAGAATACGTTCTGCAAGCCCATGATACCCAATCCCACGGGGCGCCAGCGAGAGTTGGAGCTTTTTGCAGAGGGAATCGGATAGAAGTTGATATCGATGACTCGATCCAAGTACTTTACAGCCGTTTTAATGTTCTTGGCTAATAGGGCAAAGTCAAAAACACCATGACGTACATAGCGAGCCAAATTCAACGAACCGAGGTTGCAAACGGCTGTCTCTGCGTCGGAGGTCACTTCCAGAATCTCGGTGCAGAGGTTCGAAAGATGGATCACATTCCCTGGGAGGAGGGTTTGGTTCCCCTTGGTGTTGGATTGATCCTTAAAGGTCATCCATCCGTTTCCGCTTTGGGCCAAGGTTTTCATCATACGCGCGTATAAATCCCGAGCGGGAAGTTGCTTGGTGAAAAGTCCTTTGGCTTCCGCTTCGATATAAGCGGTGCGAAATTCATCGCCGAAAATATCGCAGAATGTAGGTACTGCTTTGGGGTCAAAGAGGGACCAGGCGCCGTCCTGTTCCACTCGTTCCATAAATATATCTGGAATCCAGTTGGCGAGATTCAAGTTGTGGGTACGAAGAGACTCATCGCCCGTATTGTCTCGCAGGGACAAAAACTCCAAGATGTCGTGGTGCCATGTTTCCAGGTAGACACAGGCCGCCCCTTTGCGCTTGCCTCCTTGATTGACGGCAGCGACGGAGGAGTCCAAGGTTTTAAGAAAGGGCACGATCCCATTGGAGTGGCCATTGGTACCTTGGATCAAAGATCCGCGGGAACGAACTCGGGAAAAGGAGACACCGATTCCGCCTGCGAACTTAGACAGAAGGGCGATGTCAGTATATTTCTTGTAAATCCCCTCGAGGCTGTCCAAAGGAGAGTCGAGGAGGTAGCAGGAGGACATTTGGGAGTGGAGGGTCCCTGAGTTAAAGAGCGTAGGGGTGCCCGGCATATAACGGAAGGAGGAGATCAAGTCGTAAAACTCTTGGGTCTCCTCGGTGGAGTGGCTTAACCCACAAGCCACCCGCATGAAGAAATACTGGGGTGTTTCAATGACGTTACGTGTCTCCGGGTCTTTGAGCAGGTATCGATCATAGACCGTACGTAGGCCAAAGTACTCGAAGCGGTCGCAGCGCTCTTCAAACAAGGCGGAGTTCAGTTCATTTGCATGGGCTTGCACATAGAGATGTGTGTCTTCCGCAATAATGCGAGCGGCAAACCCCTTGGCGACAGAATCAGAAAAGGACTTGATTCCCTGAATGCCCACTTCCTTGTCGATAAAGTTTGTCAACAAGCGAGCGGCGAGTTTCGAATATTCAGGCTCATCTTTGATCAGCATGGCTGCCGTTTGGATCAAGAGGGAGTCCAATTCCTTGGTGGTTACCCCATCATAGATGCCGCTAATGGCTTTGCTGGCGACTTGGAAGGGGTTGATATATTTAAGCCCTGCCCCGCAACGCGCTACTTTCTTTGTGATTTGCATCACATCTACGGGCTCGAGAGAACCATTTCTTTTTCGTACTTTCATCAAAGTCGGGTCATTTACTTGGTGTCGGCTGCGTCCGCGCCCTTCGCTTTCTTGCCTCATGCTTTCCATCGTTTTACCTTTTTTAGACATAGCAGCTCCACACCGTACCTTTGGCCCATAGGCAGGCAGGTGCGGTTTCTTTTCACGCGGCTATTTCAAGTCGTTGTTTTTTTTTGATCCGAAGGACAGCATATATAGCGTTGGAAACAGCGGTCAACCACTAAATATAGTGTGCCGAGCCATTGAGATGTTTTCTCAGATGAACTTTCCAAGTTTTTTTATAATAACAATGTTTTGGTTCAGGGTTCCGCCGTGGCGGAAACAAAAAATTTGTTTCACGCCCAATAGAAAAGAAAAGGCGAGTGTATGGCTGTATTGAAGCGCGAAGATGCGGAGATTTTTTACACCTCATTTGGCGAAGAGGGCGAGTGGGTCACGCTCTTGAATGGGTATATGCGATCGAGTCGGGATTTTTCTTTTTTAGCAAAAGGATTGGTGCAGGCGGGATTTCGTGTGTTGACCTTGGATAATCGCGGTACGGGCAACACAGTTTCTCATGGAACTTTCATGGTGGAAGACATGGTGGGAGATGTCTTTGCTCTATGGGAAGCGTTGAAGGTGGAGAAAAGTCATATTGTAGGTTTCTCTATGGGAGGGTTTCTTTCTCAGTATGCAGCATGGAAAAAACCAACCTGTATTCAGAGTTTGAGTTTGGTCTCTACGTGCTTGCGTCCTTCGCAAATTATACGGGAGTCTCGATTTTGGAGTCGGGATGTGGCTGAAAACTTCGCGATTTTACAGAGCTATGTGGGAGCAAAATTTCGAAAAGGGAATGCCCTTGTCTTGCAAGGGATGGCTCAAAAGATTGCGGAAGCTGTGGAGCAGGGAGCCTTTCTGCCAAATGCGCACCATCAGCTCACCGCCTTAAAAAGCTACCATCCGCCGGAGATATCTGAGTTGTGTGCGCTCAAGATGCCCGTATTGATACTCCACGGGGTAGAAGATCAGGTGGCTCCCTTGGAAAGAGGACAAGAGTTGGCGCAAGTTTTTCCTAAGAGTCAGTTGGTGGTTGTGCCAGAGGTGGGGCATCTGTTGCTTGCAGAATGTGGTCCATTGTTATTATCTGAACTGTGTAAATTTTTAGGGGTGCATGTAGGAGGGGTCTAGCTTCGAGCATTGTTCTTATCATAAGTATTTGCTGCTGCTTCTAGTCGTTACTTGGCGGCAAATTTTTCATCCAAGAAAATCTGCAGAATTTTCGTGTCGATGTCCTCCATATTGACGGTTTGAACCAAGATACTTCTTTTTTTCCCCTTTCCCATGTTCTCGCTTTTCATGACGCGAGCGAGGACATTGAAGGAGGCGGGGATATCGATGCGGTTGTACTCTACAAATTGCTTTTTTCTTTGCCAGTAATCGGGCACTTCCAATTGAATTCGCAGGAGCATCCCCGTAGGATATTCTTGGGGGGAATGAAATTCAAGACCATGTGGACTGATGAAGACCGTATAACTACTTTCTGGAAGCGTGTCTTTCTCGGTTTTTAGTTTGTAGGGGCTCACTTGCATGGGGATCTTTTTGTTGGATTTTGGGTAAGCACGTACCAACTCTGGATCAAAACTGTTTTTTCCTGACATGGGAACTCCTATTCGATCAAACTATCTTTGAGCTTTACCTTGAGGCGTTCTACTGCTTGGGTATGGAGTTGGCTGATGCGAGATTCCGTAACATCCAGAATTTTCCCAATTTCTTTTAGATTGAGCTCCTCATAGTAGTAGAGAGATAGAACCAAACGTTGCTTTTCAGGGAGTTCATCAATCGTGGTGAGAAGCAGATTTCGAATATCTTTATTCTTTAAATGGAGAAATGGATTTTTTACATGCGTATTTTCAAGGACTTCTAGGAGATTTTTCCTCTCTGTTTGGGTAGGGGAGAGGAGTTCATCCACGGAGAGGAGGGTGACGGTTTTTACTTTGGATACCATATCGTAGTATTCGGTAAGATTGATACCCATGGCTTCTGATATTTCCGAATCGCTGACGCTGCGACCCAATTTCTGTTCCAAAGCCAGGTTGGTTCGATCAATTTTCTTTGCTTTGTCTCGGACGGAACGAGGCACCCAGTCTTGAGAACGGAGCTCGTCTAAGATAGCGCCGCGAATGCGAAATTCTGCATAGGTTTTGAATTTGTTGTCTCGACTGGGATCGTATTTTTCGATGGCATCCATAAGTCCAATGACGCCTGCACTGGTCAAGTCAGCCACTTCGATATTAGCCGGTAGGCGAGAGGCAATCCTTTGAGCGACAAAGCGAACAAGCGGTGCATAGTCCATAATCAGTTGGTCGCGAAGCTTATTGCTGACGCCTCGAGTTTGGGGTTGATATTTTTTTACCAATCCTTTCATAATGCACTCGCTATAGGAAAGAGGTTGCTTTCAATGTATATTGTATCGGTGGGAAATGGCCGGTACAACGGCCACATTTGCCTAGGGTGGCAGGAAGTTTTTACCTGGGGTGGGAGATGTTGATATGATGCAGGTGCGCTTACTCCTTCTATTGAGTGGGATGCTGTGGGGATGGGATGTTGTGGGGAAAGCGAGTGAGGATACTTCGATCATATCTGAAAGTGCACAGTATTTTCATCATCACTCAGAAGTTAGCTTAAGTTGGATCAATGGTGTAAAGCAGTGGCAGTTGAGCAATCCAAGACGTCAGATCGGGCTCACTTCTTTTGACACGGAGCTCTCTTGGAGAGAGTGGCATCAGACGAGTTTATGGGTGGAGTTGCGACCGGAAGCCCTCCTCTCCGAACGGGTCGTTCAAGGGAAGGCGTACGAATTTGAGCGACGAGTGGGATCTGTCTATCAGGGGGCTACGAGGGTAGAGTTTCTGGATTTATATCGTATCCAATTTGATTTTTCCGATTCTTTCGCTGTGGGGGTGGGTCTTTTCCGCGATCTCTATTCTCCCTTGGTGGCATTTCCTAGTGTTTTGGAGTTTGGTCTTGCCACTCGGTTTCCAGAAAAATTCTACGGTGGCAAGGTGATGATCAGTCAGAAGGAGGCTTTTTTGGCTTCCACTGCAAATCCTTTTGCCACAGGAAAAACTCTGGATTGGAGCTTATATGTGTTCAATGGCACACCTGATCGTGCAGAATATATTGAGTTTTCCAAGGAATCTTTAGATCAGGGGCCTGCGATAGCGGATGCCCATTTTGGGATTTCCACGGAAATGACCTCTTATTTTCATCCAAAATGGACGGGATTTTTTTCCATCGGTCTTTTCGAACGTCAAGAGAACCTTACGGAGCGTCGAGATTGCACTTTTGGAGAAGCTACGCTTCAGCATCGAGCCGATCTTGGTCTCCCTCTGGTGAGCAGCTTGGATGTGCGAGTGTCTCACGATATCTGGAAAACGCCGCTGCAGTTCCCTGCGGTCTGGCAAACGAGTATTGCTTGGAAGACTCGTTTGGAGCAAAATCCGGGACTTCATTACCTCTTGGGTGTGGAGTGGGGGCAAAGTCAACGACCTTTGGCCCAAGAGAAGAGGACAACCTTTCAAGGCTACCAGGTGGAAGCCGGGCTTCGGAAAAAGCTGCGGGGCATGATCTTTTCCAATTTCATGGTATCCTATGAGAATCGAAGAGAGAAAGGGGAGGGCTCGTGGGGCAATGGATTTTCTACAAAGGGTTCTTCTCACACCATGTCCCATTTATATCGGGTGGCCATCGAACTACAATATATCTTGGGTTCATAGTCCCCTCCCTCTAGCTATAGAGGAGCCTTATGTTTGATGCACCGTTGCCCACCCATGTCGATGTGCTCGTGTTGGGTGGGGGCATTCATGGCGTGGGTGTGTTGCATGATTTGGCCAGTCGAGGATGGCGCAAGGTACATCTTCTAGAAAAGAACGCTCTCGGGAGTGGAACGAGTTCGAAATCCACCAAGTTGATCCATGGGGGGCTTCGATATTTAGAACAAATTCGAGAGATGGGCATGGTCTTCGAGGCCCTGCAGGAGAGGACTTTATTGGCCTCCCTCGTTCCGGATTTGGTACATGGTATCGAGCTTTTGCTTCCCATTGAAAAAGGGGATTGGGTGTCTCGATGGAAGATGGCAGCTGGTTTGACTCTCTATGATGTATTGGCGGGCAAGAGTCATTTGCCCCATCATCAGCGCATTTCCCTTGAAGTCGCGCAAAAAAAATTGCCTCATTTTCGTGCGGAACGGTTCTCCCATATTTTCTCTTTTTGGGATGGGCAGACGGATGATCTAGGTCTTGTGTATCGAGTGGCTGCCTCTGCGATCAAAGCGGGAGCCAGCCTTACTCAACATACGCAGGCGATTCAAATGAAGCCGGAGGGAGAGGGTTGGTGTGTACAGGTTCGCTTAGCTTCTGGGGATTTGCAGGAGATTCGAACCTCTTGTGTGGTGAATTGCTTGGGGCCATGGGCGCATGAGTTCTTGCAGCAGAGCCATATTTCCCCCGTCTATCAAGCGGTAAATAATAAGGGTTCTCATTTGCTTTTTCCTGATATGGGGTTGCAGGCGGGGCTCTTTTTACAATCCCACCATGGAGATGGTCGCATTATTTTCGTATTGCCTTGGAAGGGGTATACCCTGGTGGGGACCACGGAATCTTTGTTCGAGTCCCATCCTGATACCGTTGCTGTGGATGATAACGAGAGAACCTACTTATTGGAGGTCTGCGCCCATTATTTTTCTCCCCCCTTCCTCGAGGCGCAGATCATTGGGGCTTTTTCTGGTCTACGCTGGCTCCCCTTGGATGTAAATCACAGCCTTTCCAAAACCTCTCGAGAGCATGTGGTGGGGGCCCAGGTCGATGGAGCTAGGTTACTGCTTACCCTTTACGGGGGGAAGCTTACAACCTACCGAACTCTTTCGAAAAAATTGGGGGATGCTGTGGGTCGGCACTTGGGTCGTGTGGAAGTCAGCCAGACAGAGTCTCGCGTTCAATGGGCAGAAGCCCAAGAAGTACCTCGGTTTCTCACTTGTGAACATCGCTTCGCTGTCCAGTCTGTAACCAACAGAAAATAAAATAGAAAATGGAAAAACAAGAAGGGAGGGGGGAGGTTTGGCTTTCTGAGCCGGAAAAATCGCCCATTTTTCTTGCTACTAATTGAATATCGTTTTACCTTTCGCCGTCGGAGAAGCTCTAAAAAGCCCCATCTACGCTGTTGTCGTAGATATCCCCTACTGAGAAAGTACTGACTCATGAAAACCCCTGTGGAGATCCAGTTCCCTCGTATGGAAGAAGCTGTACTGACTGCATGGCAGGAACAGCGTGTTTTCCAGCAACAAAATACTTTGCGGGAGCATGCGCCCGAATTTTCTTTCTATGATGGGCCTCCTTTTGCCAATGGGCTGCCTCATTATGGGCATTTGCTCGCCAATACCATTAAAGATACGGTGCCCCGATACTGGATTATGCGTGGGTATCGGGTGGATCGTCGGTTTGGATGGGATTGCCACGGACTTCCGGTGGAATTTGAGATTGAGAAGCGAGAGGGCCTAAAAGGCCGCCCTGATATCGAACGGATGGGCATTGCCGCTTTCAATGAGCTTTGCCGAAGCAGTGTGTTGCATTATACGAAAGAATGGCAAAAAACCATCACCCGTATGGGGCGTTGGGTAGATTGGGATCATCAGTACCGCACCCTCGATCGAGATTTTATGGAGTCGGTATGGTGGGTGTTCTCAGAGCTTTATAAAAAGGGCCTTGTCTATCAGGGACTCAAGGTGGTGCCCTACTCGCCTCGTACGGCATCCGTGGTTTCTAATTTTGAAGCGAACCAGAATTACCAACCCATTCAAGATCCAGCTGTCACGGTGAAGTTTGCTTTGAAGGACGAGAAGAAAGCCTTCCTCTTGGCTTGGACCACGACGCCTTGGACGCTCCCTTCAAATTTGGCCTTGGCTGTGCATGAGAAGATGGAATATGCGCGAATTCTGGATCAAGAAAGCCAGGAAATTTGGATTGTAGCCACCCATGCCCTCGAGCGCCTCTATGCGAAAGCTAAGGAAGGAACGGGCTACAAGATCTTGAGTACATGCCTCGGTGCTGAGTTGGTGGGCTGTACCTATGAGCCCCTCTTCCCGTACTTTCAAGATCATCCCCACTCTTTTGTGGTGGTGCACGGAGGCTTTGTTACAGCAACGGACGGCACAGGTGTGGTACACCAAGCGCCCGCATTTGGGGAAGATGACTTCTTTACCTGCCAAGCTCACGGGATTTCTCCTGTGGATCCTTTAGATGAAAATGGGGTTTTCACGAAACAAGTGTTTGATTTTGTGGGTCTCTCTTTTAAGGATGCTGACAAGGCCATCTGCAAACACTTGCGAGAAAGAAATTGTCTCGTGCGCTATGAGACCTTGGTGCATAGCTATCCATTTGATGAAAGAACCAATACTCCTTTGATGTACCGAGCCGTACCTTCCTGGTATGTGGCTGTGGAAAAAATCGTGGATCGTTTGGTGGCTCACAATCAGAACATCAATTGGGTGCCTGCCCATATTCGGGATGGTCGTATGGGGGCTTGGTTGCAAAACGCCCGCGATTGGGCCATCAGCCGGAATCGATTTTGGGGAACCCCATTGCCTGTTTGGATTTGCAAAGAAAACGCCACTCATATCGAAGTATTTTCTTCTGCCGCAGATCTAGAAAAACGAGCGAGTCAAGATCTTCCTGATTTGCATCTCCATCATACTCAGGCTGTGATCTTTTCTTGCATGCAATGCACAGGGATGATGCACTCCGTCCCCTTTGTATTTGATTGCTGGTTCGAGTCAGGTTCTATGCCCTATGCCCAAAAGCACTATCCGTTTGAGAATCAAAAAGAGTTCACTTCTGGATTTCCAGCTGATTTTATTGCCGAGGGATTGGATCAAACGCGAGGGTGGTTCTATACCTTGCATGTATTGTCTTGTGCCTTGTTTGACAAACCTGCCTTTCGCAATGTCATTGTAAATGGGGTGATCCTCGACGAGACGAAGAAGAAGATGTCCAAACGGCATCGAAACTACACGCCTCCTGAGACGTTGATTGATACCTATGGGGCAGACAGTGTACGCTTGTATCTTTTGAACTCTCCGCTCTTGAAAGCCGATGACTTGATTTTCTCTGACAAAGAAGTCAAGGATACCATCCGATCGGTCTTGCTCCCCTTGTGGAATGCCTATAGCTTTTTGGCTACCTATGCAGCGGCAGATGGGTGGAAGCCTTCTGTAGAGGCAGCAAGTGGTGCCGTTCCTGTAACAGACCATGTGCTTGATCGTTGGATGTTATCCAAGATGCAGAGTTTGATTGCCGAGGTAGATGGACATATGGAGGCCTATAAGCTTTATGCCGTAGTGCCTTGCCTCGTTAGCTTTATCGAGAATTTGACCAACTGGTATATTCGATTGACCCGACGGCGGTTTTGGGGGGAGCCTGATCAAAATGGCATTGGAGCGGAGCAACAAAAAGCCTATGGGACTCTTTACTATGTACTGGTGGAGTTTTCTAAGATTTTGGCTCCATTCGCTCCGTTCTTATCGGAGTATCTCTACCAGAATTTGACGGAAGGATTCGATTCTAAAGTACCCAGTTCAGTTCATCTTTGTTCGTGGCCTACCCAGGAGATCCATCGGGTAGATCGCACCCTCGAAACCCAGATTCATTTGTTGCAAGGCATTGTGAATTTGGGACGTGCCCTGCGGCAAAAGCATCAGATCAAGACTCGCCAAGTGCTCGCTTCGATTCATGTGATCGTAGTAAATGAGGAAGAAGCGCACCTGGTACGAGGTATGGAGATCCTCATTCGTGCAGAATTGAATGTGAAGCAAGTTCTGATTTCCACCGATGAGACTGAATATGTTGATTTAGAGATCAAACCAAATTTGATGATTTTAGGGAAGCAATTGGGCAAGGATTTGGGTCTTCTTCGACAGCAAATTCAAGGATGGAATGGAAATCAAAAAGAATTACGAGGTTTTTTGCAAAATCTCCGAGATACAGGATCTTATGCATTCTTAACGCATTCTCTGACCCAAGAGTCCTTTCTCATCGAGCGAAAGCCGAAAGAGGAGAAAGCGGTTGCCTCCGATGGGACTCTCACCGTATTGTTTGATGTAGTACTATCGGAAGATTTGGTCAGTGAAGGGTATGCGAGGGAGATCATTAGTCGCATTCAGGGTCTTCGAAAGGATGCGGGGCTGCAAGTATCGGATCGCATTCGCTTGGAAATTTTGGTGCCTGTGAAGCTAGCAGACGCGGTGGACACCCATCGAGAGTACATCATGGAGGAAACTTTGTGTGTGCATCTTGAGGTGATGAGATCCTCGGGGTCCTGCACTTATAAGCATACCCAGAGCTATAGCATAGAGGGGATTTCTTGTGTGTTGGCATTGGAATCGGTACAAAAATCAGTGTAAGAGCTTGATGCTGTGTTTGATGATGTCGCCTTTATTGGGAGGCTGTTACTCCTTTGGGGTAGCGGTGGAGTATACGAAGGCGTATATGTCTCGTCGCCCCGTGGAGGAGGTGCAACAAGATCCGAAGGTGTCTCCTGCGATTAAAGAGAAGCTGGAGACTGTGGACAAAATCATTGCCTATGCCAAAAAGCAAGGATTGCACACCCAAGGGGCCTATCGATATTTCATTGCGGATTCAAAGGAAGTGGTTTCTTATTTATTGGAGGTTGCTTATCCCGATCGATTGGAATCTGTGACATGGTGGTTTCCTATCATTGGATCGGTCCCCTATAAGGGTTTTTTTTCCAAAGTGGACCGAGATGAAGCGGCAAAGCCTTACTATGAGGAAGGGTATGATGTATTTCTCACAGGGGCCTCTGCCTTTTCTAGTCTGGGATGGCTTGAAGATCCGATTTATGAGCCGATGTTACGAGATTCTTTCGGCTCTCTTTGTGAGTTGTTCTTCCATGAATTGACCCATCGAACGCTGTGGGTAAAGAACCAGGTGCCTTTCAATGAAGCCTTGGCTACCTATATGGGGTATGTGCTCACCCTGCAATATTTGGATGAGCTAAAGGATACTCGGGAAAAAGGGGCGTATTTGGATGAACAAACGGATCGGAAGTTGTTTCTCACTTGGTTGACTGGGCTTACAAATGAGTTGAAAGCCTTGTACAAAAATCCGCCTAATTCAAGAGATACCCTACTTGCGGAGAAAAAGAAACGCCTAGAGCGGTTTGTGCACGAGGAGAAACCCAAGTTTAAATTGGTTGACTTTGTGGGAAAAAAAGAATGGAATCATGCTCGAATCTTGGCAAATCAATTGTATGCGCCTGACCTAGAGAGGTTCTCTCGGGCGCATCATTGTTTACCGCAGACGGATGTGAATTTTTTTCTGACCACATTGGCGGAGCGAGTGAAGGGGGCATCGGATCCATTCAAAGTATTGGATGACCTCTGTGTTGCAAAAATATGAGAACTGAATGGGACATGCTTCAGTTCTAAGAGCCGAGTGAGTGTGAC
>Ga0114970_10000576_pt1 | contig 27568 bp, 21 predicted proteins | sample M_140205_XF_Meta_FD_87030 | JGI IMG/M metagenome (GOLD analysis project Ga0114970, IMG submission 87030) | Freshwater microbial communities from Lake Montjoie, Canada to study carbon cycling - M_140205_XF_MetaG | ecosystem: Environmental > Aquatic > Freshwater > Lake | place: Lake Montjoie...
AGGATCTTAATCGCGCCCTCAAGGTCCTTATAGCTACACACCTCAACCTGCGTATGCATGTAGCGATTTGGAATGCCGATACTCGCGGCAGCAACTCCACTACGAGCTATTTGAATAGAGTTGGCGTCATTACCAAGTGGTCGCGGAGAGGGCGCTGGTTGAAAGGGGCTTTTGCTGCTCTTTGCAGCCCCTTTTAAGAGCTTCTCCACAACTGGATTGGTGTTCGGGCCACTAGTAATCGTTGGACCTGCGCCAAGTTTACACGGGGCTGATTTAGTATTCTCATGGCCAGGATTATCCGTCGCATGGGTCACATCTATCGCTATTCCAACGTGTGGGTTGATGTTGTAGGCAGAGGTAGTAGCTCCGCGTAACCCAACCTCCTCCTGTACGGTACTGACCGCATAGAGGCCAACAGAGAGCTTCTTTGATGAGCATACCCGTAGGGTCTCCATTGCAACGAACAATCCGACCTTATCATCTAGACCTGGGGCGCAGATTAGGCCGTTCCCAAGCTCAAGGATGGCGAGTTGAAATGTAGCGCAATCTCCGATCGAAACCTTCTTTTCGGCCTCCTTTCTATTCTTTGCGCCGATATCGATCCAGATCTTCTCCATGTCGTTCTTCTGGCGCTCGCGCTCCTCAATGGTCTGAGAATGAATCGGCTTTCTGCCAACTATGCCATCGACTGGACCCTTTTCGGAGTGGATAGTTATGCGCGCCCCGTACAACACACCGATGTCGACACCCCCCAGGGCAGAGACATAGATGTAGCCCTCAGTTGAGATATGGCGCACCATTAATCCGATCTGATCGCAGTGCCCAGCCAACATTATCTTGCGCTCAGCTTTGGGATTAAGGGCAACGATTACGTTCCCATGGAGATCGGTTTCAATTGAATCCGCATAACGCTTCATACGCTCCCGTACTATCCTCTGCACAGGTTGTTCAAAACCGGAGGGGGAGGGAGTAAGGAGTAGTTGGTGGAGAAAGTCTTTTGAGTCCATGGGCCTTGTCTGAATCGTAAGGTAAAGTAGGATGAATCACCAGACCCCGTTTGCGTCTCTAGTTTGCACCGGAGGTCTTACGGTATTTAGATGCATCGTAGCAGTTTTTCGGCGCATAATCGGGTGCTATCAAATATGAATTATATTTCCCCAAAAAAGCTTAAAGAGCTGGACCGACTGCTTATAATAGAGCTTTCAAAAAGAGTCTCAAAAACGGGGCGTAAGGTAGATACCTTAGCGCACACGATAGAGAGCCCCAGGGAGCTTAGGAAGCTGACCGCAACATTAGATAAAGCCGGCACCTTTAAGATCCGGTGTGAACGGCATAACTGGCAAGATCTTGATGGAGAGCGCACCACCCTTACCATAGCGCGCGCGGCAAGCACCGATATGTGGCCGATGGGTACGCATTACTGGGTCAGGGATAACGCCATTATCGGAGCACGGCTCCTAAGCAGTAGTAATCAAAAGATAGCGCTGCAAGGTAAGAGAGTGCTTCTCTCGGCACTTACCTTTATCTCCTCCGTTAGCCAGTTAAAGCGTTTTGAGGGTATAATTCGCTCGCAATCAGAAGCCTTTAGAACGGAGGCCGCCAATTGGCCCTATATCTTTGCAGCTGTTTCAAACAATCTGAACACGGCACAGATTGAGGGCTGGGCGCATAAGCAGGACGCCTGGCAGATCTTGGCTTGGCATGTGCTTGAAGCGATTGAGCAGGGGCGTATATCGCTTAGTGAGTTAAGCGCAAAACAGCGCCGGTTTCTTGGGCTTATTATCCCCTTTCTTGCGCAGATTAAATTCTGGAAAAGCGAGAATAGCGGCTCATGGGAGGAGATCCCTGCCATTCGAAGCTCCGTCAGAGCATGGGAGCACAGATTAATCGTTAAACTCGCCGAGCTCTCAATACGGAGGGGCTTTTCATTTATTAGGCGTGAGTTTCTAAAGCAGCGTGCATATCTTGACCGCCGCTATGCTGCGCTACCCCTGCTTGAAGCCGTAACCTTTATGGAGGGTAGGGTCATTAAGGAGATGATCTCAGACCTGCCGCATGAATCGCCCCAGTATAAGCCTAGCGATGCGCGATATCGGAGAGCCGATGGAGCCCTGATCTATCTTCTGCAACTTGATTACCCTAATTTCCTAGCCTCTCGGATCGGCCGAGATAGTAAGTGGGCCCTGCAGATCGAGGCACAGCTTCTGCGCGCCGTCCTTACCCTACAGGACGCGAGCTCTGGAGGAATTGCGCGCTATCAAAACGATTCGTACCAACGCAGCGGATTTTTTAGGTACAGTACGGTTTCTAAGCTTCAGGAGCTGTATGGGGCGCCCTCGGGTGATGCCAGTAGCCACTTCGTTGGTCGAGGCAGGGTAGTTCCAAGGGGTCGCAAGGCTGCTTGGACGCACTTTGTCTGGCAACTCGCCGCTTGGGCGGGTGAGCGTTACCTAGCAACACGGGTATCCCGCTATCGTGTGCTGCACAACCGCTTCTTTAAGCAGGGTCTAGCGCTTCTGACAGGAAAGGGGGAGGTCTCTATCGAACAGGATTCTAAGGGGGCTCTAAGGGTAATTGCTCTACCACCCCTTAGAATGCCGGAATGCTGGATCTCTGATCTCGGTCCAAAGGGTAGGGAGCTTATCTTTCCATCTCCCCATACCCCACTCAACTGGGCGGTAGCCGAGATGTCTGAGGCTTTTAGAATTCGCAAAGCTATCCTTGGCGCTACTGAAAGAGTGGCGTTAGGCTCATAAGTTCGCAACTATTCACCCGGACAGATCCGTGTGTGTTAGCCCCTATCAAGGGGCGAGTTTGCGGAGCAAACTGGGGTGGGAGCAATAACTATTCACCCTAAAATGAGCGTCCCCGATCAGGGGACATCAAGAAAGGATGTTTCTAGGTGGTAACTGCGGGACCAAATCCGCTTCACTAGCGACAAGCTTATACTGGGGTGAATAGTTACATAAGCTCGCTATGCGACACGGTGCTTTTTGCGCTATCCTGATTTGCCGACCGCAGTAAGTGTACATAGATTCTAGAGAGTATAGAGCAGCAGCATGTCAGCAGAAGAACCTCAGACAACACCGCAAACAACAGCAAAGATAGTTATAGATAGGGTTGCAGAGCGAGCTAATAGACTCGCCAAGCTTGAAGCCTTTAAGGTAGCCGGTGTGCACCCATACCCAGCCAGGTTCGATAAAACAACCGATCTTAAGCAGGCTAGGGAGATGGGCGAGAACGAAGCGCTCTGCTCTGCTGGTCGAATCGTACTCTTCAGGCAGATGGGGAGCATCACCTTTGCGCACATACAGGATTTTAGCGGCAGGATGCAGGTGATCTTTAAGAAGGACACACTAGGAGAGGAGCTTTATAAGCTGATAACAAAGAATCACGATCTCGGAGACTTCGTTGGAGTGGATGGTACGATCTTCACCACCAAGACCGGCGAGAAATCTATTCTAGTTAAGGAGTGGACCTTTCTTGGGAAAGCGCTTCTTCCACCCCCAGATAAGTTTCATGGCGTAAAGGATCGCGAGCTGCTCTACCGTCAGCGCTACCTTGATCTGATGGCTAATGAGGAGACCCGCGCCCGCTTTGCGCTCCGTGCCGATTTTTTACGGGGCCTGCGCGAGTTCTACTGGCAGGAGGGGTTCGTTGAGGCTGAAACATCGACCCTGATGCATCAGGCAACGGGGGCCGCAGCGCGTCCATACCGCACCCATAACAACGCGCTTGATATAGATCTCGTTCTGCGGATCTCGCACGAGCTGCCCCTTAAGGAGCTAGTTGTAGGGGGGTTCGAGAAGGTATTTGAGATGGGCAAGGCCTTTAGAAATGAGGGGCATGATCCATCACACCTACCTGAGCATACCCATCTTGAACACTACGCAGCGTATTGGAACTTTGAGGATAATATTCGCTTTACCGAACGGATGTTTGACTATCTCTTTACGCGTCTTAACTTATCGCGGCGAATGATGCTTAAGGATCGCGATGGTAATGAGCATGAGGTTGACTGGAGCACCCCTTGGCCGAGGGTAAACTACGTTGATCTGATCAATAAGGACTCCGGTCTTGATATTATGTCGTTCACCTCTGCCGATGAGCTACGGAGCGCGATCCGTAGCCGTGGTATTGAGTTCGAGGGGATGAAGATAATGGGTCTGACGACCCTGATTGATAACCTCTACAAGAAGGTTTCACGACCTAAGATTATCCAACCAACGATCCTTTTTAACTATCCAAAGATCTTACAACCGCTAGCGCGAGTTAGCGATCAGAATCAAAGTTTCGTCGATCAGTTTCAGCTCGTTGTGAACGGTTGGGAGATCGTAAAGGCCTACTCAGAGCTAGTTGATCCGCTCGACCAGCGTGAGCGTTTCGTTCAGCAGTCGCTGGCAAAGAGCGCAGGGGACGAAGAGGCGATGGAGGTTGATGAGGCGTATCTGATCGCTATGGAGCACGGCATGCCGCCCATTAGCGGCTGGGGCCTGGGAGTTGATAGGGTGCTGGCACTGCTAACTGGGCAGGAGAATCTGCGCGACGTAATCCTATTCCCTCTTATGAGACCTGAATAACAAAGAGAGGTCGTAGTGGAGGACGCAAGGAGCATAAGTGAGCTTGAGGCATTAGGGGTGCTGGACGCACCCGCCATGATCCTGCTTGTAAAGCCGACTGCCCCATATGCAATCGGGCGCAGGTGGGGCGCATTTGACTCCCTTGGACTTCGCGCTATTGATGACCTCTGGGTTCCCGAACGTGCGCCAGATCAGAGAATGGAGCAGAGAATAGAGCATAGAATTATTGCATTTTCATCTGAGCCCTCATATTCAGCCCCCCTTGAGATGTCTGCCCTTCCTATGGCGATAGCGCTTGAGCGCATCTTCTTTCATATTCAGGAGATCTCAAGCGTCGTAATCAATCCAAGCGCTACTGTGGAGGGCCTCTCCGTACTGCAGAGTGGCATGGATTACTCATTACCAGACGATCTAGTAGGGGGAGCCGTAGAGATCTCTCGTGCTGAGATTCCGGTGTTTATCGGCGCACTCTCGCTTGGAAAGAAGCGTATCAGTGATCCTCTAGCACGGGCCGAGCGTGCCCTTAAAAATGGCGCGCTGTTTGAGGCCTATTATCTCGCTCGTAAGGTGCGTGAGCAGGGGGTAGGCGATATTGAGAGGGCCTGGTTCGTAGAATTAATGAGCCTCAGTTTTTTTGGTCTCCCAGAGCAGACCCTTGCGGCCTATGAGCAGTATCCGGATCGGGGTGGGGCCTCGCCGCACGCGCTACTCCTCTCTGCACGTTATCGTATGCTGCTTAAGCAGCTAAATGAGGCACGCACGATCCTTCATACCCTGAGCTTTAATGAGGAGGTCGGCGCCATGGCGGCCTGCGAGCTAGCGCGCTCCTATAACGGAAGTGGGGATTTTGGTAGGGCTATAGATGCGGCAAGCTTGGCTATTCAGAAGGACGCAAACTATCCTGAATCGTACCTCGTGCGCGGCGTGGCGTACCGCGGGGTTGCCTACCCCAGTGGCGACGAAGATGGGTTGCGGGAGGCCCTAAAAAACTTTGAAATAACAGCTAAAAAGGGCAGCTTCGGCTCGGCAGAGGCCTCTTTTCATGCCGGTACCGTGCTGGGGCGCTTAGGGGCGCTCGAGGCAGCAGAGACCTCACTTAGACAATCGCTTTTTCAACGCGATAGATTCTCTGCTAGGGATGCTTTGGTACGGGTGCTCTGCGCGTCGAATAAGATCGTGGATGCAAATGAGGAGCTCTTGATCCTTACAGAGTTAGCTCCAACAGCCTCACAGCCATTACGCACAGAGATTGAGGCTCATCTTCAAAAAAGTTTAAAAACTAGCCCAGTAGAAATCGGTATCGAGCGACAGGGTATCGAGCAAGACGGGGGAGATCTTTGCGTTAAGGATCTATGGAGCGAGGTACCTGAGGCTTCTGTTAATGCAGCACGCGCAGTAGTTGAGTCATGGAAGCTTCCTTTGTTTGGTACGATTGAGGACTTCGCTATACTTGATGATTTTATTAATAGATTTGCGCCAGCAGGGGATTTTCCTACGCAAGGTGCATGGGCTGCTTTGGGGCAGATTGATAACGCAACGGTTGCGCGGGTACTAGCGCTCTACCTAGCACAGATAGTTGTTGATGCTGGTGCTGGAACATGGACAGCGCCCTTCCATAAGCAGGCAGCAATTACATTCTCTCATAACTCCACGAGACTTCCGATCGAAGCTTTTATGCACGATAGAATATTGCTTGGGGCTAGTGGAGATAACTTCTCAGCACTTGAGTCGATCGTTACTGAGCTGCAGAGCGCCAAGGAGCTATTGAACGCTGCGGCTTTGCCACAGTGGTGGGTTACGGCAACTGCTGAACAGGTTGCGGAGTTTAAAATAGAGGCAGCAGCTGGTCGCCGTAAGCTGAGCGAGATGGGAGCAGTATTGCGAGGAACTCTAGCTGATTTTGAAGAGCTTGATAGGATTATAGATGCATGTTTTGACCCAGGCGGAACGGTCAAACCGGGGATGGAGACGGTGGTTGGAGATGATGTCGATCGCTTTATCCTAGGAGCTGCGATGCTAATGGGGGAGGTCATGTCTGGGGTGGTCGAGATGACCTGGTGTAGCCACAATCAGCCCGAGGGAATATCGCTCTATCATGTCGGGCTCGGTAGGATCTTTCCGGTTTCTAAGATACAGCGACGTGTTTACTTAGCCTCCGCCGCGGACTTTAGCGCGCGGCTAGGCAGTGGCGCCTTCGGTGTTGCTGCCATTGCGGCGCAGGAGGGGATCAGATCTGGCAGATATCTGCACGCCGATCAGGTAAAGGATGCTCTCATAGCCCTGGTGCCCTCCCTAAAAGAGTTCTCTGATGCCGAATTAGAGGGGGTAGTCGGTGCTTTGATTAGAAATACGCAACTATTCACCTGAGGATAAACGGTTCCTCACCGATAAGTGTGAGTACATTAGATGGAAAACCCCTGCGCGGGAACATGCGCCGCTTCCCTTTACCTGCTCCCGCTCTGATACCGGATAACCCTTAAAAACTAGCTTTGACAGTATGGCCGCAAAGTTGCTCAAAAGACTCGTAGGAATTTTAAGTACGCTCCGATCAACAAGGCTCCACGCTTTCAACTGACGCGGACCAACTCGTACTGCAAGGTAAAAGAACTTTACTTTGTTTAAAACATCCTCCTACTCGCCAGCGACTAAGCTATGTCACTCCAAAGATTTCGCCTCTAAAATTTGACAAAGTTTGTCAAGTTCCTCTGACCGACGACCGGCAGACTGGTTGTTAAACAGCCTCCATTTCACATGAAAACCTTTGGAAATCGAGTCAAGAATCGAGATAACGAGGGGAAGCTCTTCACCTAAAAGCTCAGAGGGACTGTGATCTTGTAGGGCGTCTCGCAGGGTATTTACACACTCAGCGATTCCCCGAGGAAGTCCTGCTATCTGAAGCGCTGAGCAACCTGCCCCTATCGCCTTACTTGCGTGTACTCCATTTTCAAAAAAGTATGCTTGTAATCCATGAAGATGCGACAAATGTCGTAATATTCGAGTCAGATAGGGACGCACCTCTTTGTCGGACACCGAGATAAGCCGATTGATCGATTCTCCACTAGTTTCATTGAGCACCTCCCTCGTAATACCGAATTCTTCCTCGAGGGCATACTCGATATGTTTGGTCGCTTGAATTGCGAATCCAATAGCGGTTTGCTCTTGCTTTGCCGGGTCGTGCCGCAAATTCATAATTTGGTCGGGCTTAATCTGTCCGGCAATTATGGCAAATTTTTCTAATCGTGCGAGATCGAGTGGAGAGAGAGCCACCGCTCTTGCAAAAAGTTGAGCAGCGCGGTCAAATTGTTCAGGCTTTGGTGCGTATACCATCCATCCGACCGTCTCAAGTGACAATGATACAGCTTCTCGAATTTCGAGGGGAATCACATTATTAAAATCCTCGGCGCGCTTTGTTCGAATGTCGCCAAAGGTGGGCAAGCCGCAATGTCGAAGAATAGACCACGCAAGGGTTATTGCCGCAGCTTCCTGCGTCACGTCAATAGTTTCTAAGCTCAATAGAGCGCTGAGCTCGAGATGTAGCTCCGCGATTCTAGGCGGCCCGAGGCAGGCCCGGTTAAATACTGCCTCATCACTCGGCCAGCCATGTGCTCCTTTAGGCCCTTCCTGAAATTTGTTGCTATCAGTCAACATAGGAGAGGTTTAACGTAGAGATATTCCTTATGGTAAGGACCATATCCCTTTGAACGGAGCCGCTAATGTGAGGCGCTTTTTTATCATCCTAGGCTGACAAGGCTATAATAAGCGATCACTCCAGAGAGGATCAAAAGCACTAGCGAGGGTACTCGCCGAAACACTCGTGTCCCAGCTCGGATATGAACAATCTGAGCACAACCCATGAGAACAGCGATTCCAAGAGCCCCCAGAACAGGAATCTGTAGATCTTTCTCTCCAAAGAAAAGCATTGCCGCGAACGTTAGCTTTAGAATCCCCGTGAGATCTCGTAGCCACGCTGGAAGACCATACTCCTCAAACTCCTTGATGATATTTTTGTAGCGCACAACCCACACAAAAAAGATTGAGGCCGCGATGAGAATCTTTAACGCTAAGATAATGGTATTCATGTAGTGCCTATACTATTACTGGCGCTATCAGGTTAGGATAGTTCCATAAGAGGGATCCTAAACGTCTCTCTTGCGGTTGACAATAAGGCATCTTAGCCTTGGAGCAGTAGTGGCCTGCGGACACATCACTCGGGTCTCGAGACTGTCATCTCAAGTCCATTGACAATCCATACACTAAGGACCGTCAAACATGCCCTCAATCGATCTACTGACTTTCGTGCTCATTGTCTCATTCCTCGGATATGGAAGCGTTTGTCTGTTCGCGGAGGCTATGGAGCATGAGTTTAAGCGATGGGGGGTCCCCCACTTGCGATACATTACAGGATCTTTAGAGGTGCTTGGGGCGTTGGGGCTCATTTGTGGGCAGTGGTTCCCATGGTTAGGGATTTTTTCCGCTGCTGGACTCTCATTACTAATGATTTGCGGCATATTCGTGCGGATTCGCATTAGAGATTCGTTTTTACAAACACTTCCGGCGGTATTATTTTTGCTCGTCTCGGTGCTTGTAACATGGGGCCTCGTGACCTCTCAGAGATAGTCTCAAAATAGATGAAATTTACTAAAAGAGTGACGCTACTCCCTTTTTCACTTAGTCCTTATTTCTTAATCCTCATCCAATTCAAACATCCCCCAAACAAGATCCTAGCAAAAGGATAGGAAGGTCGATTCACATTTGGCAAGTATTTGCTTTGAGATGCGGAGTGGTTCCCGTAAGGATTTTGTAGGGCTTGGTCGTGGCCGCTGCACTTCTAGCCTAGTTCTAAAGCTTGTTTGGTAAGGGAGAGGGGTGTAATTCGCTAAAAAAGGAGCAATAGATAAATTATAGCAGCAGTTCCGAGAGAGTGGCTTCGGATTATCGAGCAGCGTTAGGCGAGCGACCTCCCTGTAACCGAATAATGCGCGCAGATCGTAGTGGACGTTAGCCACTATTAAAGGTGGCGTCGAAGGTTGCATGGGAATAACGCAAAATTGAGGACCCCGCAGTTAGCACTCTTTACGGAGCGGTTGCTGGCACGGCTCTGAAAACGACGATCTGCTTTGATGCTCTGCTCACTCTATGTACATACGTTGACTTTGTTGCCGTGAATTGAGTTTTTCTCGTTGCCATCGCAGCGTTCAGGTTGAAATTATCGGTAGGTACCGCCAAAGCTGACGCAGTTCCCGTGCCTTTAATGCCGCTAAAAGTATATTCGTACAAGTTATACACTACGCCGGGCGTGAGCCCACTTAGTGTGGCTTGGAGGGTAAAGGGCTTCATGGAGTATTTTGGCGCCGTATTAGTGCAGCTTGAGCCGTCTTGGGCGGAGCCGATCATGCTGTTTTCGTACTGCCATCCAGCCTTTGGGTCCTTAGGATTGGCTTTACCGTTTGTGTAGGTAGCTTTCGGGATCGTTATCTTAATGGGCACGAGGTAGGGGCCTCCACTGGAGTTATCGATCGCGCCGGACACGGAGAACCCGTAGTTGTGCCCAGAGATGGTAACATAACTATTCTCACCATCTCCTCCGTTAATAGTATCCGTTGGAAAGACCCCTGGGACTATAATTGAATACGCTTGAGCTGAGTTTCGATTGGCCTCTTCGCGGGTGCCAGAGAGCGAGTCGAACGCATACCCAAAAATATAAGGGGTACAGCGTGTGTTGTCGCGACCAGCGCCCAAGGGGATCGCTGGATTTACGTCGGCCGGGGTATCCCCGTCAAGGTTGTACAAACCGTGGTCGTCAAAATACAAAACGTCATCCCCGAAATAAGAGCTGTCTAACGGGGAGTGGTTAGTTCCAATCGCAGTTACTGAAACGATGTGATCATACTGAGGATCGTCTGCTCCTTGAACCAGAACTCCTATGGTGACCTGATGGCCCGCTATAACCTCACTTTTTATCCATGATAGGTAGTCTTGATAGCCCGCAATTCCGACATTTGCGGTCTTAAAACCGGTTAGGTAAGGGTACGTGGTTCCTGCTAATCTCGCGTTGGCTAAACACGTCGGCGCGTTAGCGTATTCATACGTACCTGTCACGCCTGTTCCTGGAGTTTCTAATAACAGTTGGGCATTGTGGTGGGGCTGATTATCGTGTGATTTACACCATCCGCGAGGTCCGGATTGTGACAGGCCCGTTCCGCAAATTAGACGAGCGTCAAACTGAGACATCCACTGTCCATGGTTTAATCCTGCTTGGATCATGGATACCTCTCCGCAGTATCCGTTGTTGCTTTGCCACTGATAGAATGGAACGACAGCTTGCGCTGGGTATACCATGAATTGGGTCGACGGAGGCTTCGTCCCATCGAGACGGTTTTGAGTACAATTCTGTTCCGCCGCCTGGCACAACGTTATGGCAGTGAGAGTGCTAAGAGTTAGGAGTAATAGGGTTGTGAATCTCAAGGGTATGATACCTTCATAGGACTTTCGTTACTATGGTAATTGGTGCTACTGCTATATAGAGTAAAAAAACGCTTTCGTCCCGATATTTTAAGAGGGAAAATGAATTCAGGCTTTAGTCGGCGGCACTTTCTTCGTTCCGCTGGCTCTCTACTTCTTCTTGCTCGGCTGGGCTCGACTGTAAAGTCCTTTGCACAGGGAGAGCGTGTGCTGGTACTTGGTGCCGGCATGGCTGGTATCTCTGCGGCGCGAACGCTTGCTGATGTGGGGTGCTCTGTGACGGTGTTAGAGGCTCGTGACGTCGCCGGAGGTCGTATTCGTACGGATACGTCACTCGGAGCACCGGTCGATCTCGGCGCATCATTTATTCATGGCACAAAAGGGAACCCGCTCGTAGCTCTCGCAAGTCAATTCGGAGCGGCAACATACGATATAGATCAAGGGGAAGATCTGTACGTCAATGCAGCAGGGGGCGCCGTTTCGACGGCGGTTATGAATCAAGCGGAGCGCGAGTACAATGCCACTTTTAAGCGGCTGTTGGCGATTCAAGACGGGCTTAGTCAGGATATCTCTATAGGAAGTGTCAGTAGCCCCCTCATCAAACGAATTCGACAACGTCGAGGGGCAGCTATTGGCGATATGGTAAACTTTTTAGTGAGATCCGAGATTGGGATAGAGTTTGGAGCGGATCTCAATCAGATGTCACTGAAATATTTCGACGAAGATGAGGCGTTCAGTGGTTCTGACCTCCTTCTGAAACCGGGCTATATAAGCCTTATTGATGGGCTCGCTCAGGGGCTTGATATTCGCTTCAATCAGTTAGTGAGAGGCATCTCCTGGTCTTTATCCGGCGTTCGCGTTACCACGGAGTCCGGAGTCTTTGACGCCGATAGGGCGATCATAACCCTTCCTCTCGGTGTTTTAAAACGAGGAGACATAGAGTTTTCTCCCGGTCTACCAACGGCAAAAGCAAACGCCATCGCAAAGCTTAGGATGGGAGTGCTCGACAAGACGTACTTCAAGTTTCCGACCGCTTTTTGGCAGACGCGCGAGGACAGCATTGGATTCATCGGAAACGTTGGAGCTAAATCGTCAACTCAGATTCCGGAATACTACACATTAGATCAAGCTTTAGGGGTGCCGATCTTATTTGGGTTTACGGCAGGCGCTCAGGCTCGACGGTTCGAGCAACTCGATCTCTCGACCATCAGCGCGGCCTCGATGGCTTCATTCCGAAAGATCTTTGGAAGTTCGGTTCCCGAGCCCGAGGCTGTCATGCAGACGCGTTGGAGTTCCGATCCTTATAGCTACGGGTCTTATTCCTATATTTCGGTGGGCGCAAAAACCGAATACTACGATACGCTAGCGCGACCGATCGATAATCGAGTCTTCTTTGCTGGTGAAGCGACTCACCGCAGATATCCGGGAACGGTGCACGGTGCTTACCTGTCTGGTATTCGCGAAGCGAACCTGGTCGTGAAGAGCCTATCGTAAAAAACTCGAGCAGAACGCGGATAAGTTTTCATGAAGTAGTGCTAGTATTTATATTTACTCCAGAACAGATTTCGAAAAGAACCGATTAATAGAAGATATGTTTTGCCATGAAAAGCTCTAAGTCTACCAAAAGTCGGTTGAATTACTGAATAGGTTATTAGTATTAATCGCCGCCTCCCGAACGGAAACAGCGACATTGTCAACCAGTTGCGCCGCGCCGCCACCTCCATATGAAAGCCATGCAGTCAAAGCTGGTTTTTAAGGGTTAACCGGTATCGGAACGGGAGCAGGTAACGGGAAGCGGCGCACGTTCCCGCGCAGGGGTTTTCCATCTAATGTACCCACACTTCTCGGTGAGGAGCCACTAAACTTAATGGCCGTGACCCCCTTACAATGATCTAATACCAAGGATCTAAAGAGTCTGAAATTCTTTTAGTTTATTGAGATAGTGTTGTTGTCCACTTGAAATCATTTCATGCCAATCACGATAAGCATGTTCATTAGCACTATCACTAACAAACTTGTAGCAATGGAATTCTATTTGGCGCCTACTGCAAATCTTAGCGATTGCATACGCTTCCATGTCAACAAGGTCTGCAGGTATTTCTAAATTAGGATCTGTAATAAAGTTATCGCCTGTACTACAAGTCAATCCCTCAGACAGATTAAGCACAACTCCAGTTGCTTCATATGGTGTTTCTCCAGGTTGGGCACCTAGTTTCAAACACTGCATGTCACGTTGGACAAACTTTCCTACACGATACAATCCAGTACCAACAGTAATCCCACCTGCTGTGCCAAAATTAAATACACGGTTGGGTTGATACCGCTCAATAGTTTCTGCGGCTATAGCGGACGCATTTACTTTTCCAACACCTGTGAATACGACATTTTTATATGCAGCAAATGCTGGAGCTTCTTCTTGTAGTGCTATAAAAATAATATCATTCATAATTAACAATTGATGTTAGCAGTATTGAGTGATCGGCCAACTGTTTCTCTCCAGGAAGAAACTTCAAGTTAATAACCACAGCCGCAAACACTGATTCAACTGTAAAGTTTTGTTTAATCAAATAATTCACAGCGAGGATAGTTCCTCCAGTTGCCAATAGATCGTCCATGATCAAGGGACGTGCGCCCAGCACTGAATTTTTCTGCAACTCTACAGTGTCTGTGCTGTATTCAGTAGCATAGGTGTGGCTGTAACACTCTCCCGGAAGTTTTCCTTTCTTCCTTGCTAATACAACCGGTGTTGCTGATTGTATGCCAGCAGCTCCCGCAAACAAAAACCCACGGCTGTCAACTGCTACGATACTGGTGATATCGTTATCGGTAATACATTCTACCAACCTTTGAACACAGTATGACATGGCTAACGGATTAATAGTGATACCACTGATATCTAAAAAATTAACTCCAGGCTTTGGCCAGTTGGGCACGACAGGGATATATTCTTTTAAATTCATAGGGTTTAAGGATAGGAAGATTGATTCACTTTTGGCAAGTATTTGCTTCGAGGTACAGAGTGGTTACCGGTAGGATTTTGTAGGGCTTGCTAGCGACCGCCACACTTCTAGCGTGGCTCTGGTGCAGGTTGGATGAGGGAATAGGGTTTAAGTCCCAAAAAAGGAGCAATAGTATAGTCCACCCCCGCAGGTCTGAGAGTAGGGACCTTAGAACTCATCTACCTGCCGCGCGGAGGAACAGCCGATGCTACTGATTTAAGACGGTGTGTTCAAAGAAAGCGGACCTTAACAGAGCGTACCTACTCATATTCAGAAGGGATTCGCTGAAAAGCAATCGAAGAGGCTGATAGATCCTTCTCGGGCTGAGAACTTCCAACATACAGAGTATTGCTACGGTACCTTTTGTTAATCCTGTCGAGGGTGCTCATAAGAGCGGCTCGTTTCGAATCCTCAAAAAGTGAGAATTGATGTTTTGTAGAAGGTACAAGCTTGGTGAGAATAACGCCAACACGCAGGATTTTTAGCGGCGGGATGTGTAGCCAGATCTGTTCAAGTTCTTTAGTCAGTAGAATGCTGTCTTGAGTCTCATTAACGCGCACATGACCATCCCAGTAGCTCATGTTTTTTTGGCGTACCATAAATTTGATCGATAGCCAAAGCTCTTTGGTGTAAAACTCTTCATCACGAAGTCTCATGCACGCTTTGCTTAAGAGTCGCACAGCTACTGGCCAGGCATCAGTCATAGAACGTTTATCAGGAGAAAGTACCTTAGAGTGGCTAATCGTTCCGCGAGTTGTCTTTTCTTCCTCTAGATTTTCACCCCTAATCAGGTGCCAGAATCTTTCTCCGAGTACACCGCCCCAGATGTCCCTCATTTCCTCAATTGAGAATTCATACATTTTTTTAGCGGTCATGCAGTCACGTTTATTAAAACGAGCTTCCATGCGTGCACCAATTCCAGAGAAATCACGAGGAATGAGCTCTGCCAGCTTCTCTTGCAATTCATGCAGATGGAGTATAGTTAGGCCATCAGGCTTCTGCATGTCACAGGCGACTTTAGCCAGATATCTGTTGGGGGCAACTCCTATAGAACAGGTAAGTGCCGGACTAACATCGCGGTAGATAGCGTCTTTTATCTGGCGCGCTTTAGTGCGCACAAAGTCTTCATTCTGCTCGCGTCCGATCAATTCACATGCCATCTCATCAATCGACATAACTTTATTGATTGGTAGGTGTTTTTCAACTGTTTCAATTATCCTTCTATGGTAGGCAGTATATTTGCGGTGGTCTGCTTTAACAAAGATAATGTCGGGGCAAAGAGAGCGAGCATCGCGGACAGAGGTTCCAGTTTTTACCCCAAATTTTTTAGCAGGGTAACTCGCAGCAATGCAGCAGGTTGTTTCCGCAATCATTGGAACCACAGCAACAGGCTTGCCTCGCAGCGCAGGATTTATGGCCTGCTCAACAGATGCAAAGTAGGAATTAAGATCCAGAAAAAGCCAGCGCAATGTCATATTACTGATAGATTAAAATAAGAAGTAGTGCTTATTTTATTATTATTACATATAGAATTATACTAGAATAGTAGGTATGCATAAAATTATGTAGATTTTCAGTAAGTACTTGCTTCGATGTGCAGAGTGTTCCCGTGAGCATTTTGTAGGGCTTGCTAGCGACCGCAGCACTTCTAGCGTGGTTCTGGCGCAGGTTGGGTGAGGGAATAGGGGGTAAGTCGCAAAAAAAGGAGCAATAGATACACCATCTCCGCAGGTCGAAAAAGGAGACGACTTTAGAACTCATCTACCGGCGGATCGAACGAGTCATAGAGTTGAGCGGGGACGTTGTGGTGGACATCGAGCAACTTCAGGCTATTTTTGTGTTAGCGCTCTAATGTGCGCGGGTCTTCAGGTGTGTTATCGATCGTTCACGTCTACTAAAATGTAAACCCTAATTGCCATAGCACATAGTCTCGTCTGTCACCCTCCTTATCAACAACCACGGTTTGATACAGTGGACCCATTTCAATCTTTCCCACGCCAGGTATCAGATAGCCGATTCCTACATAGGTCCAGTTTTCGCTATATGTTGCGTTCTTTTGTCCCGTTAAGCTGAAATAAAATTCATTGAAGCTGTTTAGATAAAACTCACCGGGATCAAGCTCCTTCCCCTCTAAGGGGATCGAGTAGCCAAGCTGGTATCGAACGCGAGTACTCAGAGGGTCTCCTCCTGTTTTTGTATTGTGAATGAAGCGCTCCTCGTATCTCACCCTATGAGTCATTCGCCCCCCTTTAAGGTCGTGAGCTCCAAGAATCTGCTGCCAAAGTCTGTTTTCGTTCGAGTATTCTGAAGAGAAGGGATTGTTTCTTTGGAAGACGTATCCTAAAGCCAGGTTGAGGTCCGGTGAATATTTGTAGATCAAACTTGGCTGGATATAGAGCTGTGTATCTCGTTCGGGAATGTCTCGTCCTTTGAAAGTTGTGTTCCTAAAATTGTATGTTGTTGAGGCGAAAAGGTTGTAATCGAAGGTATCGGTAACCTTTCCCGTTTTCGAAACAAAAGGTAGAACGCCGTAGAGCGTATAGTCATCACAGTGAGCTTCGAACTGTGTCAGGCACATCAGAACGAGAGCAGTCAGAAAGGCTTGAATTATAGGAAGTACATGACGCACAGCCCCCCCTTTTTTCTTTAAAAGAGCGTCTCTATCTCAGTGAGAGGAATGTCAGTCGCCTCTAGTAATACTCCGAGTTGAGAAAACAGAAGTTGGTAATATCCGGTTTTTCCGTTAGCAGCTGTTAGCTTTATTTCGATGCGTTTAGTAGGAGTAGCGCTTTTAAAGATAGTAGCTATTTCGGTTGAGTAGATCTTGGCGGATGTGAAGTTACTTGAGATGTAATTCCGTATAGCTGTCTGCAGGGAAGTATCCAATGTTTCGAATAAAATATGCTCTTCTATCTCCACGAGTTGACCTACAGGGGTAAAGCGGAGCGTCGAATTTTTACTATCGTTAAACTCTACCTCAATAAACGTGCCGTCTGGTCCTTCTTGGAGAGAATACGTTGCTTGCTGATTGGCATAGTGAGCCTGAACGAAGGAGCGAATGGGTTGTGAGGCCTGTTCCGGTGGGATGTCATGTTCTTGGTACGCTATTGCCTGGGAGGAGTGGCAGGCTAAACACCCTATAGAGATTAACAACCCCAAGACTATCGAAAAGGCATACATACGGGAGATCCAAGAAATTCGACTGTTTAAGCAGAAGTATAGGGCGGCGCGGAGATCTCGGTGCCCGCCACGATTAGACACGTTACTCTACATAATATGGGAGAGCCAGGATCGGCTGAGAGTTTTTTGGTAGGACCCTTTTAAGAGGCACCGTATGAAGGATAAAGGACAGGAAGATCGATTCACTATTGGTAAGTATTTGCTTCGATGTGCAGAGTGTTTCCGTGAGTATTTTGTAGGTCCTACCAGCTACCGCCGCACTTCTAGCGTGGTTCTGGTGCAGGTTGGGTGAGGGAATAGGGGGTAAGTCGCCAAAAAAGGAGCAATAGATACACCATCCCTGCAGGCTCGAGAGAGTGTCAAAGCGATGTTGCGCGGTTGATGGACCAGAGGTACTCCCGTACCAATGATCTACAGAGAGGCCCAGGCGAGAGGCCTCCAGATGTTAGAAATTAAAGGTCGCGGAGAAGAGAATTGCGTTAGCCCAACGCTCGTCACTGCCGAATCGTTTAAGGTGCTCGCCAAGGTAGCCGACCTCGTATCGATGTCCATTAACCACCCAGTATGGTCCTAAGAAGATTCGGTCTCGGTCGTATCCGCTTGATGGTCCCGGATTAGAGTCGTTAAGATTCACCATTAACTCGTCGTATCCAGTAAGACCAAAGTTACCGTCTTGAGAGAGACCATAACTACCGCGAAGTTGGTAACGAGTTCTATTAGAAACGCTTCCAGCTCCAGTAATGAATCGCTGCTCCTGGCGAAGGCGATGCGCCCACTTCACTCCGAGGAGGTCGTGTTTGTATACAACCTGCTGGAAGATTCGTTGCTCATCGATATAGGCACTATGATAATGAGAGTTGTAGAAATTAGGTGTCCACGCATACCCTAACATCGAACTAAACGCCTTCGTCCAGTTGTAGTTTAAGCCAACACGATTCTGCACTGTGGAGGCGCGGCTCCAGTCATCTCCCAAACGAGGCTGCGTTTCGAGAAACAATTGATATTTTTTTTCATCATCGAGAGAGATATACGACTGGAACTGAAACCACCCTTGAAAGTCAGTAGGGGTAGAATCTGCTTGAGCATCGCTGTTCCACAGGAGCGCGACAGCGAGGAGTGAAGCGAGTATTTTTTTCATAGCAACTTTTTATTATAAGCAGTCTATAGACCAGAGCAGCGGACGGACTTTATCTCCATTAATTCGATTTATAAACATGTAACCTGTAGATTGGGCGAGTTTAATTGAAAATTTATGAGTAGGCTTCTTAAGGCTAAGAAGATCGATTCACTATTGGTAAGTATTTGCTTCGATGTACAGAGGGTTCCCGTGAGCATTTTGTAGGGCTTGCTAGCGACCGGAGCACTTTTAGCGTGGTTCTGGTGCAGGTTGGGTGAGGGAATAGGGGCTAAGTCGCCAAAAAAAGAGCAATAGATACACCATCCCCGCAGGTCCAAGAGAGTGTCGAAGCGATGTTGCGCGGTTGTTGGACCAGAGATAACCCTGTGCTAATGATCTGTACCAATGATCTGCAGATAGTCACGCGCCACCCAGTCACCGCTATCCAAACAGTGGTTACAATATCAAATGGAAGCGGAGCGCAGGGGCTTTAGAGAGAAAATTTTAACGTCAACCGGGGCAGCGACAAGCATGGAGGCTGGGGCCTCGGTCGGCTCAGAGAAACCATCGAGTCGTAGTGGTTCGGTCGACCAATGACTGCAATCGGCAGGTGAAATTTGATAAGGTAAGTGATGAACTTGCCCGCAAAAAATTTGACCCGAAGGACGAGAGGAAAACAACAGATAACGTTCGACTAGAAACCAATTGAGCGAACCAATTTCTGCGGGTCTGGTAATTTTTGGAGTGGCGTATTCAAATTTCGAACAAGCCGTTCCAGGTAATTTTCTTTGGCTGCTGAAGTTGATGCGCCCCGAGGATTTCGTGCTTCGCATGCTGGCATGCTGATAAGGCAAGTGAAACCCTCGTCTAGCGATCTCCACGGCAATCGGTTGGTCACACTCTAGGGAGAAAAACCAAACTCCAGGGTTACCCATTTCGTCGTGGACATAAGTACGCACGTTGAGTTCGTGAAACCACGAGAGCCACGGCAGCGCAGGGAGACCTGCGGGACGGACTCGTTCCATAAAAAACGGCACCAAACCCAGCCACGCTTTTCCGTCAAACGTATCCACGTAAAGGCCCGCAGGCAATCGAGCGGCAATCAGCGCCGGGTCGACTGGCCAATGAAGAAATAACAATCCTGCCCAACGCTGCAGCATGACAGGAAATTTATGTGGTGCCACTCGCACTGCGAGGCGCTGTTCGGGTGTTGGTGTCATTCGTTACCGTACAAGATCCAAATAATCCCGCCAGTATGAATTAATGTCCAGTATGAAATTAATGCCCAATGTGAAATTAATGTATGGAGAAGTAAGTTCTAAATCTTTCGTTATGGCTACGAATTGAAAGTTACTAAGCGATCACCGGAGTCCCTCCCTACACTGAGCTGCACGAATGTTCACGAAGGTTGAAGACTTAAGTTACCGCACGCAACCGCATGCAGGTGAGATATTCGTCTAGGGTCTCGGTAACCTCATCGCGTAAGCAATGTATTCAAAGAAATAGGCTAGACAAACACTGGTTGGTAAGGGCAGATTAGTAATGCCATGGTTTAGATTGTTAGGCCTGTACGATAAGGTTTGAGGCAAAAATCTTTCCATTTGTGGTTAATAAAAGATTAGCCAGGCGCTTAATAACTAAGTATCAGACTGCTACTTAAATTTTATTTACCGGTGACGCATTAGAATACCACACTACTCGGCGGCCCCAGTATAGCGTAAGCTACCTTTAATAACCCACTACCTTGTAGAGGGCCTAAAAGAAGGGGCAACTATTCACCCTAAAATGAGCGTGCCCGATTAGAGGTCGTCAAGAAAGGGTGTTTCCAGGGGACACCGAGGGGCCAAATCCGCTTAAACAGCTACAAGTTTATACTGGGGTGAATAGTTGCGAAGATGATTGAAGTTAAAAAACTTTCCAAAAATTATGGTGATTATAAAGCGGTTGATCAGGTCAGTTTTACCGCTACTAAGGGGCAGATCGTTGGATTTTTAGGGCCTAACGGTGCCGGAAAAACAACCACCATTAGGATGTTATCAACATACATGCCGCCCTCTTCAGGCACCGCGTTGGTCGCTGGCTTTGATGTTCTTACCGAAGCTTGTCAGGTTAGACGAAGGATCGGATACCTGCCTGAGAACCCCCCACTCTATGGGGAGATGACGGTAGGTGAATACCTGCGCTTCGTTGGGGAGATAAAGGGTGTTCCCAGAGCGCAACTTAAGAGCCAGATAGCTAATGTTATGGAGCGCTGCTTTATCACCGATGTGCGTAACAAGCTCTGTCAGCACCTCTCGCGTGGCTATCGTCAACGGGTTGGGCTGGCGCAGGCGATTATCCATGATCCCGAGGTTATCATCCTTGATGAGCCAACAAGTGGCTTGGATCCGAAGCAGATCATAGAGATACGACAGCTTATTAAATCCCTTGGGCAGGATCGTACCGTACTCCTGAGCACCCACATCCTGCCTGAGGTTTCTATGGTATGTAACAAGGTGGTGATCGTTAATCGAGGTCGGATAGTGTTCGAAAGCCTGATCGCCGATCTAACCCGCGATAAGAGTCTCGAACAGATATTTCTTGAAAGTGTAAGTACAGATGAGGTGGTTGATGCCGCCTCATGCGTCAATCAGGGTGGTTAGATCAGACTAAACTTAGGGATAAAGATAGCTATGCGAAATATAATCGCAATTTGCAAACGTGAGCTGCTCTCGTTTTTCGTCTCACCGATAGCCTACTTCGTTATTACCGGCTTTACGCTATTGGTTGGGTACTTCTTCTTTAATTACTTTTCGATTTTTTTGCGTATGCAACAGATGTCTCAGGTTATTGCGATGCGGGGCGGGCAGCTTCCGAACCTAAACCAGACGGTAATTGAGGGGGTCTATCAGACGATGATCGTAATACTGGTCTTTCTTGTGCCGCTGCTTACTATGCGCATCGTGGCAGAGGAGAAACGGCGCGGTACATTTGAGCTGTTGCTCACCTCGCCGCTCTCTGTATCAGAGATAGTGCTCGGAAAGTTTCTAAGTCTCGCTGTTATTATATTTGTGATGCTCGGTATCTCTGCGATCTTTCCGTTGCTGCTGATTATTTACGGGAGTCCTGAGGTTGCGCCGATTATATCTGGGTTCGTGGGGGTGCTGCTCTGCACCCTTGGTTTTGCCAGTATCGGGATGGCTGTCTCATCATTTACTGAGAATCAGATCGTGGCTGGCGTTAGTAGTATGGTAACTCTCCTTCTTCTGTACGTTATTCAGGCTCCGGCAGAGTCGCTTGGCGGAGTGGGTGCTGAGATCTTGCGCTATCTCTCACCGATCGATCAGATGCAGGGGTTTGTGCAGGGCGTCGTGACGCTCCGATCCATTACCTACTTTGTTAGTATGATAGTACTAGGATTGTTCTTATCGCAGCGGGCCTTAGATGCCCATAGGTGGCGATAGTTCGGATATTTTTAAGAGATCAGGAATAGCTATGGAGATGGCGCTACGTTTTTTCGGTTATGTCGGTACGGTCTTGCTGCTCTTTGGCGTTCTCGGTGCTGTTATAGTCGGCTCCTTTCTTGAGCAGCCGTTAATCGTTTTGCACCTTGTTTTGGGAACTTTATGCCTTTTGGCGTGGGGTGTGACATCGGGCCTAGCAAACATATCAGAAGCTAGCGCGGTTATCTCGGGGCGTCGTGCCCGCTTTGGCTATAACGCTGCGCTCTACACTGCGGTATTTTTAGGGCTGCTAATCGTTGCTAATGTTTATGTCTCGATTAACGACAAACGCTGGGACCTTACGGAGCAGGGGCTTTATAGTCTCTCTGAGAAGTCGGTTAAGATCGTTGCTGCGCTCGCACAGCCGATAAAGATTATCGCCATTGATGCACCGCAGTCGCAGGATAAGGAGCAGACCAGGGCGCTCCTGAATCTCTATCACTATCAGAACGATAAGCTCTTTAGTTTTGATATTATAGATCCCTCTGCTAGGCCGCTTGAGGTGGATAGCCTTGGTATGAAGCAGGGTAACCTGCTCTACATCGAGTATGGTGATGGTGTAAGTAAGGGCGTTAGTAGGATTAACACAGTTGATGAGCAGTCGATTACGAACGCGATAATTAAACTAACGCGCGGCGCCGCCAAGAAGTTCTACTATGTGCAGGGTCACGGTGAGCCGAATATTCAATCCCAGGCGCAAGGGGGCATGAAGGAGTTTGCAGATGGCTTGGTGGATGAGCATATCGTAATCGAGGGGCTGCTATTGGCCCAGACTGGTTCCGTCCCCAGCGATGCCGCTGCGGTTATCCTTGCAGCACCAAAGAAAGCACTACAGGAGGGGGAGCGAGCAGCATTAATCGAATACGGACAGAAGGGGGGGCGTCTTGTTCTGCTTGCTAATGCAGAGGATCGTGATTCGGATGATGTTAGGATAATCGCCAAGGCGTTTGGCATAGAGGTTGGTCGTGATGTGATTCTTGATGAACAGCTAAGGCTATTTGCAGGGCCACAACTTGGTGTGCAGTTCGTTGCGCAGAGCTTTAGCCCGCATCTCATTACCGGACGGCTTAATCAGACAGAGCCGCCGGTTTTTGCGTTCGCTTCAAGCGTGCTTGCTTCAAGTAGCAAGACCCCGGGGGTAACCTATACCGAGCTGCTTAAATCGGGGCCTAAATCGTGGGGCGAGAGAAACCTTGAGGATCTTTTAAATCCCAAGAGCGCCACCGCCATTAGAGACCCGGAGGATCTGAAGGGGCCGGTATCGTTAGCGGTTGCAATGGAGAAGAAACTTTCTAAGCAACCCCAAGATAAAGATAGCTCATTCGTTCCTGAGGTTCGTGTCGTTGTTTTCGGTGACACAACGTGGCTAGAGAACGGTAATTTTAGCCTCTACGGAAACCGCGATTTAGCACTCAACGTGGTAAATTGGGTGGCTGGAGAGGAGGGGGGCGTTGCGATAGGCCCCAAGAGTATCCGCGCTTCCAGCTCACCGTTCTCGCAAGAAACCTATAGCGTTATCCTTGCACTTAGTTTTATTGGACCAGAGCTGCTCCTGCTCTTCGGTCTCTTTATTTGGTGGAGAAGAAGGGTCGCCCTTGTATAGGGTGATAATTCATACAGAGGCTGCAGGATGAATATTAAAAAGACGATCGTTTTAGCCTTTATTCTGCTGCTTTCTGCGTTGTATCTAACGAAGATCTCGATTCCAACACGAGAGCGCGAGGCTAAGACACAAAGCGCCTTTGCTGTCCTTAATCAGAGCGAGATAGAGCGCATAGATCTCTCTACTATTAATGCCGCATTAGGAACGTTTCAGATAGCGCACAGCGTTGACGAAAAGAGGTTAGATGGAGAAGCAGCGGGCGGGCAGTCTAAGCTAAGCGGTACATGGACCATTGTTAAACTTATCGGCGCTCCCCTTGATACTTCCGAGCTAAACTCCTTTGTTACGGCTCTGATTAATCTTAAGATCGATGGGCCGATCGACGAGAAGCAGCTCTCACCTAATTTTTCGGTCTACGGACTCGATCTACCAGCGCTAACCGTAGTGGTTCATAGGGGCAAGGAGCGCTCAACTGAGGTAGCGTTCGGAAAGCTGAATTCTTTTCTCTCCAAGCGTTACGTTAAGGTATCCGGACGAAGTGGAATTTTTCTGGCAGATGAGAGCGCCTTTACCGCCCTTAATAAGGGGAGTAACGATATTCGATCTAAGACCCCGCTTGAGTTTAATGTGGCTGACGTAAGGCAGCTAATTGTGCGCTCCTCACAGGGGAGCGTAACTTTAAAACAACCGGCGGTAGGAGAGTGGAAGATAACGGAACCGCGCGAGCTCTCCGCTTCCTCTGAAACGGTTGGAGAGCTTTTGCAGACCCTTGGGTCGCTACAGGTTTCGGAGTTCCTAGATGGGCAACAGGGCGATCTTGGACGATATAAGCTTGATACCCCAGAGGTTCAGATCGAGCTTACCTTCCGTGATGGACTTACCCATAATAATCGAACTGTTTCTATCTCTGGAGCTCAGAGCCCGAACGTTTTAAAGAATGAACAGGCAGCAGTGGGTGCCTACTTTACCTATACCGGAGCTCCCTCCGTATTTAAAACAGAGAGCGACTCAGGTAAGCAGCTCGCCAAGGGGGTTGATGACCTTCGGGAGCAGAGGCTTTTTAGCTTAACTGTTTCTGATATCGCAAAGGTGCGATCAAGTAGCACAGGGGGCGCCCCGGAGGTTGAGATCGCCGTTAACAGAACAGATTGGGATGTTAACGGAAAGCTAAGCGATCCGGTCTTTGTCGAGCAGATACTAGAGGATATAATAGCGCTCAAAGCGGTTGAATTTCCCCTCCCTGAATCGGTACCGACGCACGCTTTTAAAACGCCCTTTCTTATCTTGAGCATTACTAAGAAGGGCGATCTTAAGGAGCTCGTAACCCTAACGGTCGGAGCCGAGGCTAAGGGTAGGGCTGGCCCAGCCAGATATGCGCGGGTTGGGGAGCAGGGTGTTACGGTGCTTATTTCAGATATTGAAGCAAAGCGGATCGTACTGCACGAGGAGGCTCTTATAGCTGTAATCACACCGATTCCCGCGCTTGCGGTGACCAAGGGCTCCCCGTAACGCGTTCTATACCTGTTTTTTTGGTTTCCCACCTTTTCTCCGAGCGACATGACGGATAATCTCCGGAGTAATGTTCCGCAAGCTTTTCTACATTATACTTACGGCTGGAATCGCCACGACGCTCGTTGCAGCTCTCTTTGGTGGATGGGCATACTATTACCTGACCCGCGATCTACCACGGCTCTCTCGTATAGAGGATTATACCCCGCCTGCGGTAAGCCGAGTCCTTGCACGGGATGGCACCCTATTGGCGGAGTTTTATTCCGAGCGCCGCTATCCAGTAAAGTTGCAGGAGGTTCCGGATATGGTGCGCAAGGCCTTCCTTGCAGCAGAGGACGCCTCCTTTTATAGCCATCACGGGATCGATCCGGTCAGTATCGCGCGAGCTGTTGTAAAGAACATGCAGAGCGGCAACGCCAAACAGGGCGCATCTACTATAACTCAACAGGTGGTAAAAAACCTGCTCCTCACGCCCGAGAAGAGCTTCGTACGAAAGGGTAAGGAGGCGATACTTTCGTATCGTCTTGAGCGACGATTCTCTAAGGATGAGATCTTTGAGATCTACCTTAATCAGATCTTCTTCGGTAATAGCGCCTACGGCATAAAGGCCGCTGCTAGAATCTACTTTCATAAGGAGCTTCCGGAGTTAACCCTGGCTGAGGCTGCGATACTTGCTGGATTACCGAAGGCTCCTAGCAGCGTCTCACCCCTAAAAAATCAGAAGCGTTCCCGTCAGCGCCAGCAGCAGGTTTTAACCCAGATGGTTGAGGCGCATTTTATAACTGAGCAGGATAAGGAACGCGCGCTGCAAGAGAAGCTCACAGTCTATCCCGCATCACAACAGAATATCTTCGCATCCCCGTATTATGTAGGCGAGATACGCCGGGTGTTTCTGGAGAGATGGAGGGATCTTGATATAGATAGCGAGGGGCTCGAGATTACCACCGCGGTAGATGTAAAGGTAGATCAGCTTGCGCTAGGAGCACTAAGAAAAGGGTTAAGGGAGGTTGATAAACGGCGTGGTTGGCGTGGGCCACTCTTTAAGATGAGCGAGTCGGAGTACGCTATAAAATATGGAGAAGGTCTGGTAGATGATAGCGCGCCATATCCAGCTTTTGTTCGCTCAATAGCTAGGGGGTCCGCAAAGCTACTTGTTGGTAAGCAATCAATAACCCTTGATCTTAACGATGCAGGGTGGGCTAGAAAGCTCCTGTTGCGCGATGATACTACCCGCTTCGGACTCCCTGCTGATGTAGTGCGGCAGGGTGATATCATTGAGGTTTCGCTACGAGAGCCCACACCAGATGTTAAGGGGGAAGAGAAGAAACCAGCAAGGTACGTGCTTGATCAGACCCCAGAGATTGAGGGTGCAGTAGTTCTGATCGATCCGACCAGTGGTGAGGTGCGCGCCATGGCTGGAGGATACGATTACAATCAGAGCCAGTTTAATCGCGTTACACAGTCCCTTAGACAACCCGGGTCGGCCTTTAAGCCGGTCATTTATCTCGCAGCAGTAGATAAGTTTCGCTATACACCAGCAACCATCCTGGTCGATGCCGCCCGTACCTTCAAGGTTGGAGATACGCTCTGGACCCCAGCCAACTTCGACGAGAAGTTTCTTGGACCTATCACGCTAAGAACTGCCCTTGAAAAATCGAGAAACCTAGTCTCCGCTGATATCGTTTCACGTATCGGAGTGGAGGCTGCCATTCAGTATGCCCGACTCCTTGGTATCACGAGCCCACTTGGCCGTAATCTTTCTCTCTCGCTTGGAAGTAGCGAAGTAACCCCACTTGAGATGACGAGAGCCTATGGAGTTTTTCCAGCAAAGGGGGTGCTCTTTAATTCGGTCTTCGTGACCAAGATACAGGATAGATTCGGCAAGGTTCTGTACGACTACGAGGCCGAAAGGGTTGGCAAGGGGCAGCAGGTTATCAGTGAAAATAGCGCCTTTATTATGGCGAATATGATGAAGGGCGTAGTTAATAGCGGAACTGGGTATAAAATTAAGGAGCTGGAACGCCCGGCAGCCGGCAAGACCGGCACCTCAAACGATCAGATGGACACCTGGTTTATCGGATATACCCCGACCTGGGTATGCGGAGTGTGGGTCGGATTTGACCAGAAGAAACAGATCGGCCCGAAGGAAACGGGCGGCGTGGTAGCAGCACCGATCTGGCTCTATCTAATGCGTGATTTCTTAAAGTATCAGGAGGACACAGCTAGTGAGTCCGTTCGACGTGAGGCCAGGGCAGAGGCCGAGCGTCTCGGTATCGCATATACTCCCCCAGTTGTAACGGAGCAGCTTGATTTTAGTATTCCAGAGGGAGTTAGCCCATTCTGGGTTGATAAATCTAGTGGCCGGCGGGTCTCGGAGGGAGCAGCAGGCGGGTTCCTAGAGTATTTTATCAATGGCACAGAGCCCGAGGAGGGAGCCGCGCCACTTGATGAGGAATATGAGACGAGCGCTAGTTCGTACCTTGAGTCGCCAGATCTCTAGCGCGTTATGAAGCTAGCGCCCACCCTCTCTAATAAAGACCGTAAGCTTCTCGATCCTATCCCCACGCCGTAGTTGCTTGAGCGTATCAAGCCCAGCAACTACTCGACCGAAGATGGTATAATTTCCATCCATATGG
>Ga0114970_10000577_pt1 | contig 27488 bp, 26 predicted proteins | sample M_140205_XF_Meta_FD_87030 | JGI IMG/M metagenome (GOLD analysis project Ga0114970, IMG submission 87030) | Freshwater microbial communities from Lake Montjoie, Canada to study carbon cycling - M_140205_XF_MetaG | ecosystem: Environmental > Aquatic > Freshwater > Lake | place: Lake Montjoie...
CATGCTGGATGCGCGAGCGTATGGGAAACAAAAGTCCGCACTGGATGCGGCGATTTCCTCCGCCCACGAAACGCAGCGTCTGGCCGAACTGCGTTATCAAAAGGGTCTCGCGAGCTACTTTGAGGTCGTGGATGCCAACCGCACCGTGCTGAATGCCAAGCTGCTCGCCGCGCAGGTCGAGGGGCAGCGGTTGATTGCGACGGTGGCGATGCTAAAGGCGCTCGGTGGTGGATGGAAGTAACCCGGCGCTCCACCTTTTCCTCACCAGGATTCGGCCCAATAGACGATCTCATGGCGTTGCACGCTGATGGCGACGCCTTGGCTGGAACCATGATTCCACATGAAGGGCATTCTTTCCGACTTCGTCAGAACGCGGTCGAAAATCATGAGTTTGTAATCAGAGGGGAATTCCAGCGGGCTGCTGCCTCGGGTGAAAAAGTTGGTGGTGGGCATGCCGTCATGCTTGCTCACGTGGCTATACTTACTGCCTCCCCAAAACGATGTGGTGCACTGTCTGGCGAACTCGTCGTGGAGCGCCTGGATGCGCTCGGGCGGGAGTTGCAGACGCAGTTGAATGTGTGCACCGCCCTGCAAAAAACCCTGGAAATGGGAGAATTTTTGGAGTGTGGCATCGGCTGGCATCTCCTTGGGGAAATGAGCGATGTGCTGCTGATTCCATCTTGCCCGCAGTTTGGGGTAAGCGCCCAGCCGTTGCGTAGTGGAAGGCATGATGAAAAAGCCAGCCACGGCAAAGAACACCAAAAAACCTGCGGCAAGCACGGCCAGGAGAAAGAGAATGAGCGTCATGCAGTTCTGAACCAGCGGGCAGTGATGCCTGTGCCGCTGTCCGCCGCAGGCGTGGTGCCGTGATCAAGCGCGGCGGACACCTGGGGGGCGGAGGTGTCTGGTGGCAGGTTGTAGGGGTTCATCTGGATTCAATGAGGCCGGAGGTGCTCTTGCTGACTTTAGGGCAGAGGGATGCGATCCTGCTGTGCAAAGTATAAGGCGATGCCGGCCGAACGAACAAGCCAAATGTGGTTGAGAATCGGTCTACTTCACCTGTACCCAGACCGGCGATGACCACGCCATGTTGCCGTCGTTTTGTTCGACGCGCAGGTAGTAGCGGTTTTCGCCTTTGAGCGGTGAATCGTCGGTGAAGGTCTGCTCGAAGGTCTTCGCGTTCGGCTCCCACTGCTGATAATTCTTCTCGTTGCGCACCAAGGTGACGCGCTTAATCGGCGCGGTGCCGTCGATGGCGAGTTTCAGCACGGGTTTGCCGCTCAAGGCGATCTCGGTGCCTAGGAGTTTGTCGTTGCAGGAGAACTCGACAAAAATTTTGTCGGTGGCGGCGATGGTGCGGCGGGCGTTGAGTCCTTCGATGATGCCTTCGCGGGTGAAGTCTTTCACATAGACGCCGCCGTAGCTGGTGTGGGTGCTGATGTGGTCGCTGTTCGCCCAGACGCCGAGCTTGTGGCCGAGTTCGAGCGCGTGCTGATACACGCCGTTGTTCTTCACGGTGAAGCTGCGGATTGGCTGGCCAACCACAGGCACGCCGATGACATCGGAGGAGTGGTTGTAGGCCTCGCCTTTGCGCAGGCCGACGGTGGGTTGTGGCGCATTGAGTCCCTCGTAGCTGACGCGGGCGCCTTGGTAAATCTCGATCACGTTTTCGACGCGATGATCGACCGGCGGAATCTGATCCCAATCGGTGCCCATGCCTGTCGCGCCGGTGTGGGAGATGGCGGTGACAGGTTTGCCGTAGCGCGTGAGCACGTCCCACAGTTCGGTGGGATGCAGTTCGGCTTCACCTTCGGTTTTCACCGGGAAAAGCTTTTGCCACGGGCTTTCGAGGTAGTTCTTCCGCTGGATATAGACGATGGGCCCGCCGCGCTGGGCGAAGACCATATTGCGGTGCCCATACGGCCATTTCTGCTCGCGCTCATACGCATACATGCTGGTGAAGAAGCCGGGTGCGTAGAACACATCGACCAGCTTCTGATTCAGCCACCATTCATAGGGCGTGTAGATCTTGGCGATGTCGGTATGGTCGCTGGTGCCGAGGGTGTCGAGCTTGCCCATGTCCCAGGCGTAACGGAACTGCTCGACGATGCAGCCGTCGTTGGCGGTGATGCAGTTGGAGACGTCTGTGTGGCGGTGGTAGTCGCCCCAGTAGAGTTTGTACGTCACACCGTCGTGCATCCAGGTGTGGCGTTCGCTGCGGTCGCGTTCGGGAGTCACGGGATTGATGTATGCGGGGAAGGGATCACGAGGCTTTCGGGCAGGCGCGGCGACGAGTGGCAAGTCGAGATCGGTGGCGACCTTGGCGAGATGGACGCCGGTGTTGAGTTGCAGCTTCGAGCCGCGCAGATCACTCGGCCACGCGATCCACAGACTGCCGTCTTTGCCGAGGGCGTGCGTGGTTTGACGATCCTGCGAATAGACACTGCCGGGAACCGCATACGGCTTCGTCCATTGCTTCGTGGCCGCATCGTAGCGGGTGAGCGCGATTCGCCAGGCGTAGGCTTTGAAGTAACGCACCGTTAGCCACGGACGACCGGCGGCATCGAGCATGACGTGCGGCAGATTGACGGCGGCGACTTCATTCGGGCCGGCGCGACCCACTTCCTTGTCTTTCGCTGCCTTGGCCTTCGTTTGCTCGTCAGCTTTCGGGGCGGCGGCTTGATTCTTAGCCTTGGCTTCGGCTTTGGCTTTCGCCTTCGGATTGTTGGCTCGTGGCGCAGCGGGTTGCATCGGTTGCGGGCCGGGAAGATCGGCGAAGAGGCCATCCGGGCTCGGCAGCTCCTCCACCTTGCCACTCGCGATGTCGAAGTAGGCAAAGACGGTGTCCTTGCGGCCATTCAGGCCTTGTGGATGGCCATGCGCACGCATGTCGAGGCCCCACTGCTGATTGCCACGTTCGCAGGTGATCCACAGGCCTTGGCCGTCCTTGGCACCGATGGCGGAGACGCGTCCCTCGTAGCGTTCGGTGGCGATCAGTGTTTTCGGTTTGCCGGCTTTCAGATCAGCGCCGATGCGCACCGCATAGAGGTTGAATTCATTGCCAAGTGAAGAGTCGTAGAGCACCCAGGCTCCCTCTTGGTCATCAAAGGCCACGCACGGTTCCCAGTCGCCACCCGCGTCATCAGCCACGACGATCTCGGCGGACCACGCCTTCTTCTTCGCATCGAAGACACGGCAAAACACATCGCCCAGCGTGCCGCGCATGCCTTGCCACACCACCCACACCTCTCCCTTGGGACTCGTGGCGGCTTTGGCAAAGGCGTTGCCGCCATTGGGCGAACTGGCAAGCGTGGTGATCTCGCCGGAGAGTTTGCCGTCACGAATCTGCGCCGTCTTGAGCTCCATGAGGTCCAGGGCGTTCACCTGCGACCACACGAGGTGCAGTGTGCCGTTGCCATCGGTGGTCAAAGCAGGCTGGTGGATGATACCAGACTGCCCCACGGTCAAAACATCGCTCAAGGCACCCTCGCTGAGTTTAGCGACATGCAACGTGTCTTTGGTGCCGTCCCACTGCACGTAGGCCACCCAAGGCGTGCCATCGGCGGCGGTGCAGAGCGCGGGAAAATCCGACCACTTGCCCTCGGGTTGAAGCACAGCAGTCTTGGGCAGCAATTCCTGCGCATGGCTGGAAACGGCGACGAAGATCGAGAGAAGGGCGGGGCGGAGCATGGGCTTTAAACATTCTGTTTGCCGATTCCTTTCATGCGGCGAATGAACCCGCCCTCTCAACCAACCCTAACCATCGCCATGAAACTCAGCTCCTTTCTTGCCGTCTATTTGGCCTTCAGCCAGATCCTTCACGCCGCCGAGCATGACATCGTCATCTACGGCGGGACGTGTGCGGCGGTCATCTCGGCGGTGCAGGCTAAAAAGATGGGGAAGTCGGTGATCGTGGTGGCGCCGGACAAGCATCTTGGCGGCCTGAGCAGCGGCGGTCTCGGCTTCACCGACACCGGCAACAAAGCGGTCATCGGCGGGCTCTCGCGGGACTTTTATCATCGCATCTACCTGCATTACCAGAAGGCCGAATCGTGGAAGCAGCAGAAGCAGTCGGAGTATGGCGGCAAGGGGCAGGGGACACCCGCCGTGGATGGCGAGAACCGCACGATGTGGATCTTTGAGCCGCATGCAGCGGAGCAGGTGTTTGAGGATTATGTGAAGGAGTTCGGCCTCGAAGTGGTGCGTGACGAGTGGCTGGACCGTGCGAAGGGCGTGAAGAAGGAGGGCGATAAGATCACCTCCATCACCACGCTGAGCGGCAAGACCTATGCGGGCAAGATGTTCATCGACGCGACCTATGAAGGCGACCTCATGGCGGCGGCGGGCGTGGATTATCACGTCGGGCGTGAGGCGACGTCGGTCTATGACGAGAAGTGGAATGGCATTCAGGTCGGCGTGCTGCATCACCGGCATCATTTCGGCGCGGTGAAGGAGCCGATCAGTGCCTTCAAGGTGCCGGGCGATCCCAAGAGCGGCGTGCTGCCACGCGTGAGCACCGAAGATCCTGGAGTCAAAGACGCGGGCGACAAGAAGGTGCAGGCCTACTGCTTCCGCAGTTGCTACACGAACGTGCCCGAGAACCGCATCCCGTTTCCCAAGCCGGAAGGTTACGATGCGGGCCAGTATGAAATCCTGCTGCGCGTGCTGAAGGCAGGCTGGGGCGAGTTCTTTGAGAAGTTTGACCCGATTCCGAATCACAAGACGGACACAAACAATCATGGGCCGTTCAGCTTCGACAACATCGGCTACAATTACGACTACCCCGAGGCCAGCTACGAGAAGCGCCGCGAGATCATCGCCGAGCACCGCACGTATCAGCAAGGTTTGCTGTGGTTCGTGGCGAATGATCCGCGTGTGCCGAAGAATGTGCAGGACGAGCTGCGCGAGTGGGGTCTGCCGAAGGATGAATTCACCGACAATGGCAACTGGTCGCATCAACTCTACATCCGCGAAGCACGCCGCATGATCGGCAGCTATGTCATGACGGAGAACGAACTGCTCAAGCAGCGCCCCACGCCCGACAGCGTCGGCATGGGCAGCTACGGCATCGACTCGCACAACATCCAGCGCTACATCACGCCTGAAGGCAATGTGCAGAACGAAGGCGACATCGGCGTGAGTACGAAGGGGCCTTATGAGATTGCCTACGGTTCGCTGGTGCCGAAGAAAGGCCAGGCGGGCAATCTGCTCGTGCCCGTGGCGATGTCCGCCAGCCACATCGCCTATGGCAGTATCCGCATGGAGCCGGTGTTCATGATCCTCGGCCAAAGCGCAGCCACCGCAGCGGCGATGGCGATGGATGCGGGCATCAGTGTGCAGGACGTGCCGTATGAAAAGTTGAAGGCACAGATTCTCAAAGACGGCCAGATCCTGCATTACGACGGCCCCTCCAGCTCCAAAGGCGTCGATCCCAAGTCGCTCAAAGGCATCGTCATGGATGACCTGGATGCCAAGGTGACCGGCGAGTGGAAAGAAAGCGGTGCCGCCAAGTCCTTCATCGGCGACGGCTATCGTCACGACAACAACACCAAGGACGGCAAGTGCAGCCTGCGCTTCGAGCCGAAGCTCACCAAGCCCGGCAAATACCGCCTCATGCTGGCCTCTACGCCGAACAGCAATCGTGCCAGCAACGCGTTGGTCGAGGTGCAGCACCTCGGTGGCATCAAAAAACTCCATCTCGACCTCAAATCACCCAAACCCGCCGAAGGCTTGTTCTGGATCGACCTCGGCGTGTTCGAATGCGGCAACGACACCGCGATCACCATCTCCAACGCCGGTGCCGACGGCTACGTCGTGGTCGATGGCGCCCGCTGGCTGCCGGTGGAGGACTGACGCATGAGCAACCCTCTGCTCAGGTGGCGCGGCGGCGGGTGAACGCCAGAACTAGGACGCCGGTGAGCAGAAGCAGGGTGCGGTTAGGCTCGGGGATGCTGGAGACGGCGAGGTTGTCGATGGCACCGCCGAAGTGGCCGTTGTTGGCGGGAAAGCCGGAGAGGCTGAGGCGGACATTGCCGCTGCCGTCCCCGGTGTAGCTGAAGCTGTAGTTGTTGAAGGGGTTTTGGCTGCCGGACCAAATGCCGGGTTCCTGGGTGAAGCGCCTGAGGACGGAGTTGTCCGTGGTGCGCAGCAGCTCGATGCGGACGGCGTCTCCGGCGGCGGTGGCCTCGAGGACATTCGACCAGACGGTGGGGGCGGCATCGAAGCTGACGAGGTACTCGATGCCGAGGTCATTGGCGGCGATGCCGTCGATCTGTGTGAGGATGTTGACGCTGCCGCCGTTGAACAACTGCAAGGCGTAATCGCCGCTGCCGCGATCGACGGCGTGGGCGGTGTTCTGTCCGGAGTTTGACCAACCGGTGATGGTGCCGATGGTGCCGCTGTGGTAAACGGCGAGTCCGGTGTTCGCCTAGCTGCTGGAGCCGGCGTAGTTGGTGTAACTGTTGAAGCTCTCCGTGAAGATGACGCTGGCATGGCTTGTCAACGTGATACAGGCCAGCAGAAGCTGGAGGAGAAGCAGTTGGAACAGGGATTTCATGCGGAATGCGCGGTAGTCAGAGATTAACTTTACGCGGTCAAAAGGCAAAAGCATTTTTCAGGAGTCTGGAGTGATGGCGTCGAGGACGCGAGGGAACAAATGCGGCGACAACTTCACCCGGAACACATCCTTGGCTTTCACGCTTTCGGCGAAGGCGGTTAGGAGCTGGATGGTGTGCTCGATATCCTGGAGGTGGGCCATTTCGACGACGCTCTGCATATAGCGCAGAGGTAATGACACGAGTGCGCTGGGACCGCCGCCGAGCTTGATGGCAAGGTGCTTCTTTTCATCGATGTTCGAGGTGTCGGTGGCGTGGGTGACATCGAGCACGACGGCGACATCCGGCATGAGGCGGTGGGCGATCATGCTCGCCGCCCCACCGAACAACAACCGCGCCAGCAACGCGTTGGTCGAGGTGCAGCACGCGGGAGGCGTGAAGAAGCCGAAGATCGACCTCAAATCACCGAAGCCAGCCGAAGGCTTATTCTGGATCGACCTCGGCGAATACGACTGCAGCAAGGACACCGCCATCACGATCTCCAACGCCGGTGCCGACGGCTACGTCGTGTTCTATTGCGCACGCTGGCTGCCAGTAAAATGAGAGGGTTAAGAATAGGGTTTGGAGTTGAGGTGGAAATTTGCGCTTAGCTGAGCCTATGATTTTTAGATCTAACTGCCGTCGCAGATTCAGGATTAGTATTTAGAAATTACTAGCGAGGGTATTTGCTCACTGATAATTGTTGGATCGGACATGCTCACACCTAGTTTATTTCCACCTTGCTACTGGTTAGATTCTGCCCTGTCACGTTATCCTTGCCGCCGAGAATGAGGAGCGAAGGCTCCTTGCTGCGCTTTTCTGTCTCGCGGTCGTCGCGGATGATGTTGTTGGAAACGAGGCTGTTCGTCACCTTCTCCAGGCGAATGCCGGCACCATCGCTGTCGAGCACGCTGTTGTTGGAGATTTGCAGGCGATTGCCTGACTCGATGTCAACAGCGGCGCGTTGCTTCCACACGCCGGAGATGACGTTGCTGCTGAGGATGCTGTCTTCGCAGCGCAGGAAGACGACGCCGTTTTTTTCGGCGTTGTCGTTGCCGTTGACGAGGTAGCGCGGGTTGCGGTCGAAGTTGTTGCCAGTGACGACGATGTTCCGGCTGTCTTCGACGAGAAGGTCGTGCTGAAAGCCTTCCCAAAAGGTGTTGCCCGTGATCGTCACGCCGCGTGCATGGCGGAGCTCGATGTTTACCTGCACGTCGCTGAACACATTGGCGCTGATGGTCACATTCCCTTCGCGGGTGAACTCGCGTCCACCCCGGCGGAGCAGGGAGGGGTCGGTGCCGGAGCCGATGATGCGGATGTTCGCGGAGTCCGTTGCCTTGTTTGTGTGCTGAAGCGTGCAGCCGGTGATCGCCACCTCGCCGATGGAGCCGCCGCGTGAATCCAGCTCCACATTCGCGCTCGGCGGTCCGTCTTTCGCGTGGTTGCCCTCGATGTCGCAGGTGCCGATGTGCAGGTTGCGCACGTTCCCGGCGCGTGACACGACCCCGCCACCGCCGTTGTAACTGATGTGGCTACCTGCGATGTTCGATTGGTGCAGGTTCACATCATCGTAAAACACGCCGATGCCCGTGTTATGGTACAGATGGCAGGCAGTGATCAGCACGTTGCGGTTCCGCTTCGTCAAATGCACCGCATGGCGGCATTCGCGCACCACCACACGGCTCAGCGTGATCTGCATCGTGCCCGTGGCCTCGATGCCATCGGCCTCCGCATGTGCGCCGACGATTTCGATGCCATCCACCATCGGCGTGCGTTGATTCTCCCACACCTCCGGCTTGAAGGAATCCGGTGCCGCCGTGCCTTCATGCGTGCCGATGAAATGAATCGCCGGTCCGGCAGCCTCCATCAAGAGGCGTGCCGTGCCATCGCCGCTGATGGCCGCGAAACCCGTCTTCGTCAGGTCCACCGTCAGCGTTTTCGTCAGGCGGTAGCTGCCTTTCGCGAGTTTCACACTGCCTGCAGTGTCGATCAGATGCTGCAGCGCCGCTGTGTCATCTGCTTTGCCATCGCCAATGGGTTGCTGTGCCATGGCATGACCCATCACAGCCAGCAGGAGGAAAAGAATTTTGGAACTCATACGATCAGCCTAGCCGTTCGCCGCTGTTTCCGTCAATGGCGGACTCCGGTCACGTTGAGAAATCATCTCACGACACAATCAGTTGAAACCCACCTTCTCCGCGCAACGTATGCTCGCACGTTTCATTCATCCTTTACTCATGCACACCACCACCCGTATCCTCGCTCTCGTTGTCGGTTTGAGCAGCGCCTCCGCTTTCGCGCAGGCGGATCTCTCCGAAGCCTTCCTGCCCATGTTCCAGCCGCTGCCTGCCCAGGCATTGTCGCCGGACAACGAACTCACCGAGGCGAAGATCAATCTCGGCCGCCAGCTCTACTTTGAGAACCGCATTTCCAAAGGCGAGAAGATCTCCTGCAACTCCTGCCACATGCTCGACAAATACGGCCAGGACAATCTGCCCTTCTCTCCCGGCCATGAAGGCAAGCTCGGCGGTCGCAGTTCCCCCTCAACTTACAACGCCGCCATCCACATCGCCCAGTTCTGGGATGGTCGTGAGCCCACTGTCGAGGCGCAGGCCAAAGGCCCCGTGCTCAACCCCGTCGAAATGGGCATGCCCAGCGCCGACTTCGTGGTGAAAGTGCTCAAGAGCATGCCCGGTTACGTCGAAGCTTTCAAAGCTGCCTTCCCCGGCGAAGCCGACCCCATCACGTATGACAACTTCGGCAAGGCCGTCGGTGCCTTCGAACGCAGGCTCCTCACCCCCGGCAAGTGGGACGCTTTCCTCAAAGGCAACAAAGACGCGCTCAGCGCCGACGAGAAGAAAGGCTTCGCCACGTTCGCCAAAACCGGTTGCGTCACCTGCCACAACGGCCCCGGCGTCGGCGGCATGATGTATCAGAAGCTCGGCCTCGTGAAACCCTGGCCCGGCCTCAAGGACAATGGTCGTTCTGACGTGAACAAGAACGAAGGTGAAAAATTCTTCTTCAAAGTCCCCAGCCTCCGCAACATCACCGAAACCGCGCCTTACCTACAGGATGGTTCCGTCAAGACCCTCGACGAGATGGTCAAGAAGATGGCCGAATACCAGCTCGGCAAGCAGCTCACCGATGAAGAAACCGCCTCCATCATCGCCTTCCTCAAGGCCCTCAAAGGCGATCTCCCCACCGACTACATCAAAGCGCCGAAACTTCCTGAACGCACCGCTGATACGCCGAAGGCGTGACATCGAACGGGTTTACGATCTCCAACCTCATCAGCCGGGCCTCCAAGCTCGGCTGATTTGTTTCAGGAAAGCCGCACGCCCCCGCACTCCAGTCTGGGTTCAGAGTTTGGAATAGTCACACATGGTTTTTACCCTCCTATGTTGGCGCAAATCCACGTTTCTGTTGCCGTACTCCAACATAGGAGGGTAAAACGACACCCATGAACACTCCTGCCCGTGATATTCCAACAAATCCGTCGGATATAAAGCTGCTGACAAACCTCACGATCTGTGAATGATCTCCACTGTTAGCCGATGCTCACGTCCCTCGTGAACGAACTCAAGACACCACACCCAAAACACAATGGACAACTACCAATGCAAAAACTGTTCGACCCTCCTTCAGAGCAGTTCCACTCCCAGGATTAGCGGCTGCCCCGACGCCTCCTCTCACAATTGGACCAAGCTCGGTCCAGTGGGCGACATCAATTACCAATGCAAGAAGTGCGGCACCCTCGCCAAGATGGCGAAGGAGCCACGCATTACCGGTTGTCCAAAGGCGAGTTCGCACCAATGGACAAAGCTGTAACTCGTGCAGAATGGATTTCAGCGAGTCATCCACCCACTTTGATACCGGCTTTCGTGAGATTCAGGATCTCACTTGGCTCCCGTGGGTAGGACACCGTTTCTCTGAGCGTCCAGCTCACAAGCGGCTCCTCATTGTCGGCGAGTCTCATTACATTGGTGAGCAGCCGCCCGACCAGCTTTTGAGGATGAAACGGCAGCACCTCGAATACCGCCTATACACTAGAGAAATCGCTTCCAGAATCCTCGTCAAGGGTGAGGGCAATCGCACTCTGGGCACGTTGCCCAAAGTCCTTTTCAAGACGACCGCTATAGACCGTGAACGGCTCTGGGGCGACACGGCATACTACAACTTCATTCAGCGGCCGATGCACTACAGAAAGGGGCAGCCAGAGCGTCCAACTCGCGATGATTTTATTTCTGCGTGGAGAGTCTTTGCCGAGGTTGTCCGGCTCATTCAGCCGAGCCATTGCCTTTTCATCGGCGTCGAGGCAGCGAACAGTTTCAACTACTCCATGACCACTCACGGCCTTCCGTTCGTTCCCGTCGCATGGACGGAGCAGGTTGGCAGGACGTATGCCCGGGCTGCGAGGCTGGATTTGCCGGGCACGAGCACCGAGCTTTTCTTCATCCAGCACCTCGGCAAGTTCTTTAGCTGGAGTCGCTGGCATGATTACCTCAAAACCCAGCACGCCGATTTTATGAACTGGCTTGCAGCGGAGTCTTATCCAATCACCCGCAACGGCTAACCATGCGCTGCAGCGAACCGCTCCGTGCGTCACGGCACCTACTTCCACCGCCGCCTTTCCGCCCACCATGCAGGTGCCGCGCCGCACTCCGCGGTCGCTGAGCTTGGGGTCGTTAAGCCCCTGTCACACAATCAGCATGCAGTCCCCATAGCTGAAGAACCGATAGCGCTCACGAATCACTTCCGCGTAAGCCTGCATCGTCAGTTCCTTGCCCGCAAAGGCGCTCACCAGCATGATCAGTGTGGACTTCGGCAGATGGAAATTCGTCAGCAGGCCACCGGCGACTTGAAACTCAAAGCCGGGATGAATGAAGATGTCGGTGCTGCCGCGGGTCGCTATGACGCTGCCATGATCACGCGCGACGCTCTCAAGCGTGCGCATGGCGGTGGTGCCGACGGTAATGACGCGTTTGGACGATTGAATCGCCTGGGCAGTCGTATCAGAGACTTCATAAACTTCGCTGTGCATCTTGTGATCCGCGATGTTGGCCACCTTTACCGGTTGAAACGTGCCGACACCGACATGCAGCGTCACAAACGTGTGGGGTAGGGGATTGAGCACTTCGGGCGTGAAATGCAGCCCCGCCGTCGGCGCAGCGATGGAGCCTGCGCTGCGGGCAAACACGGTTTGATAGCGTTCACGGTCCGCAGGCTGGTCCTCGCGGTCCATGTAGTGCGGCAGCGCTAGATGCCCGTGCTTCGACTCATCCACGACGCGATCGAACTCGATGATGCGGTTGCCGTCCTCCTCCAAAATCTCGATCACACGGCCCGTGGCCTCGCCAATCGGCACGGCATCGCCAAGCCGGAATTTTTTCCCCGGCTTCACCATGCAGCGCCAGCGTGTCGGCGTGATTGGCTCCACCCGCAGCACTTCGTAACCTTGATCCGTGTAGTAGCGGGCCGGAACGACACGCGTGTCATTTAAAACGAGCATGTCTCCAGCTTCCCGTGACACAAACTCCCCGATCTCGCGAAACATCCGGTGCTCGATCTTCCCTGAATCACGATGCACCACCATCATTCGCGACGATGAACGTTCAGCCAGCGGTTCACTGGCGATCAATTCAGGCGGCAGGTGGTAATCAAAGTCGGCGGTCAGCATGGGGGAGTTGACGATTGTTTACCGTTGTTGACGGTGGTTTACAGTTGTTTTTCCAAGTCCGTGCAGCGGGTCGTTTTTCCAACCATTGTCAACGCTTGCGCAGTAAGCCTTCAGCCATCGTCAACAACTGCAAACGCCTGCAGAGCAGGCCCCTGCCGTCCGATTCCCCCTAAACTTTGTCCTTCCCATGCGCCGCCGCCCGCGCCTATAAAGTAACCGCAACTTCCAACCATCATGTCAGACAAAAAAATCAACATCGCCGTCGTCGGCCTCGGTTTCGGGGCGGAATTCATCCCCATCTGGCAGCGCCACCCGCTCACGACCTGCTACGCCATCTGCCAGCGTGACCCAAAGAAGCTCAACGCCATCGGTGACGCCTTCGACATCGCCGTGCGTTACACGGATTTCAAAGCGATGCTCAAGGACCCGAACATCGACGCCGTCCACATCAACTCGCCCATTCCCGACCACGGCTGGATGAGCATCGAGGCGCTCAAGGCCGGCAAACATGTTGCCTGCACGGTGCCGATGGCCACCAGCATCGAAGACTGCAAAAAGATCTGCGATCTCGTCAAAAAGACCGGCCTCAAATACATGATGATGGAGACCGTCGTCTATGCCCGCGAATATCTGTTCATGAAAGAGCAGCTTGATCAGGGTAAGCTCGGCAAACTGCAGTTCGTGCAGGCCTCCCATCAGCAGGACATGGACGGCTGGCCGAACTACTGGCCCGGCCTGCCGCCGATGTGGTATGCCACACACTGCGTTGGCCCCGTGGCCGGCATGATTGGCAAACCGGCCGAATACGTGAGCTGCTTCGGCTCCGGCACCGTGCGCAAAGAATTGCAGAAGTGCTACGGCTCGCCGTTTGCCGTCGAAACCGCCCACATCAAATTCAAAGGCACCGACGTCAGCGCCCGCATCATTCGCAGTCTCTTCGACACCGCCCGTCAGTATCGCGAGAGCATCGACGTGTATGGCGACAATGCCTCCATCGAATGGCCGCTCATCGAGCACGAACCGCTCGTCATGCACCGCGCCAAACTGCCCGAGCACAAGATTCCCAAGACCATCAAGGCTCCTGATTTTGCCAAACGTCTGCCGAAGCCGATCCAGCGCTTCACCACGAAGGGCGTCTATGATCTCGGCAAGAAAACACACCTCAGCTTCACGCAGGGCAGTGGCCACGGTGGCAGCCATCCGCATCTCGCCAATGAGTTCGCTTATGCGTTGGCGGAAAAGCGCCAACCCTTCCCTAACGCCGCCCAATCCGCCAACTGGACCTGTGTCGGCCTCTGCGCCCATCAGTCCGCGATGGCTGGCGGTAAGATCGTGAAGCTGCCTGCCTTCACGCTCGGCTGATTGCTATGGAGCGCCGACGAATCGTCGGCTTGCCTCATTTGGGATTGCCGACGAGTCGTCGGCGCTCCATAAGCGTTGCGCCGTCAAGATGGACTCTCTTACGGCTTGTTTATCATGTCTGCCTCAACCGCATCTCCACCGCGCACTGCCGTCATCACCGGCGGTGACGGTGATTTGGCGAAATCCATTTCGGATGAACTCAAGCAGGCGGGTTTTGAAGTTATGGCACTAGGCCGTGATGTGCTCGACGTCACGAATGCGGACTCGGTGAAGTCATTTTTCGCCACTGTAAAACAGATCGACCTGCTTGTGAACAATGCCGGCGTGTGTCGTGACGTTTCGGTGGTAAAGATGAGCGATGAAGATTTCGATCAAGTCGTCGATGTGAATCTGAAAGGGGCGTTTCTCGTGTCACAGGCGGCGGTGAAGATCATGGCAAAGCAACGTCGTGGTCACATCGTGAACATTGGCTCCTATTCAGCGCTCAGCGGACCCGCAGGTCAGGCGAATTACGCGGCAGCGAAGGCAGGTTTGATCGGATTGACGCAAAGCATCGCCAAAGAGTATGGTGCACGCAATGTTAGGGCGAACTGCGTGTTGCCGGGATTTCTGGAGACGAAGATGACGCGGCATTTGCTGGAGAAGGAAGAGTGGCGTGAGGAATTGATGAAGACGCATGAGCTGGGCCGGCTTAACACGCCGCAGGATGCAGCACGCTTCATCGTCTTCCTACACAGTCTTCAGAACGTGAGCGGGCAGGTGTTTCAGCTCGATAGCCGAGTGCGGCGATGGAGTTAGTACGATGGACACTCATGTCCGTCGAGTGTGGCGGAGCGTTCAACGACGGACAGGAGTGTCCATCGCACTCAAAGCGTGAACTCGGGAGACACCGGTGCTTCCCAATAGCTCGGAAAGCCTTCGAGATTGAGTTCAAGCCGTGAGGAATGCAGTGCTTGGCGTGGTAGGATAAGCCTTTGTTCCAAAGCAGGTGTCCAACTGGTTTCGATGAACTCCAAATAGCAGCGATCATCGCGGCCATAGAGTTTGTCGCCGACGATGGGGAGGCCGAGGTGATGAAGATGCACGCGGATCTGATGCATGCGGCCCGTTTCAGGCTTCGCTTCGATCATGGCAAATTTCGCGCCACCGCGTTCGAAGCGCTGGAGTGTGCGGAATGCCGTGCGGCACTCAGCACCTTGTGGATGGACGATTTGTTTGACCCAAATGTCATAGGGCTGCACGTCGCGGGCGTTCAAGATGGGCGCATCGAGAATTTGCTCATCCCAATCGGGCCAACCGTGAACGAGAGCGACGTAGGTTTTATGAATCTTGCGTTCCTGCATCGCCATGCCGAAGAGGCGGGCGAGTTCGTGATTCTTCGCGACGAGCACGACGCCGCTGGTCTCGCGGTCGAGGCGGTTGATGATGGAAACCTGGCCACCGTTGGCGATTTCATACGACAGGAGATCGCAGAGACGATGCCAGAGCGTGGGCGGGCCATTCGGATCGCCGGGATGGATTTGCAGCGGTGCGGGTTTGTTGACGACGATGTAGCCGTCGGTCTCGTCGATGACGGTGAAGGTGGCGTCGTTACGGATGCTCACAGCACGGGGATGGCGAGTTCCCGGCCATAGACAATGGGCTGGGGGTCGTGGATGTAGTCCTCATCGTCGAAGTGCCACCACTCAGACTCCAACTGGGTGAAACCCGCCTGCTTCATGGCCTCTTTGAGAATGGCGAGGTTTTGTTTCACGATAGGATCGTTACCACGATAGTGGTGGCTGGCGTGTTCGAAGTCCATGTCAAAGTAGGTGGGCATGCGCTGTTCCTGACCCTTGGTATCGACGAGCGTAAGATCCACGGCAATGCCGCCGCAATGACGACTCCAGCCTGCTTTCGGCGAGAGGAACATGCCCGTGCTGATGCAGCGTCTCCTGCGCCTCCGGCGGACGATACGCATCCCAGATGCGCAGGCCGTAGCCTTGGGCGTGGAGCAGCGCCTGCGCCTTCTTTAGCTTCTGTGCTGTCTCCCGGCGCAGCAGGCAGGGCATGCGGGCGGGATAAATGGCATGACGGGCGACATTGTAGGCTGTGGCATAACGCAGGTCGATGGCGATACCGGGAATCTCAGCGCGGACATCAACGAAATCGAAGCGCTTCGCGAGTTCGATGGAATGGCTGGGCACCAAGGCACTACGCCGTTCCTCCTTCGTGGCACAGGCGGCCAGAGTGAGGATGGCAAGAAAGGGGGCTGTGCGAAGGTAGCGCCAGGAATCTGAGATCATGCGGAGTTTTTGCTTCCGTACTCACGCACGGCGGGCCAAGTTTGCAAACACTGCCCATTTCCATGACCCGTTTTCAAATCCTCGACACCCTGCTGCACTTCCTGGCCTTTTACATCGGCGCAGGCATCGGCTCCTTCCTCAATGTGGTCATCTACCGCCTGCCGCTGGGCATCTCCGTGAACAATCCGAAGCGCAGTTTCTGCCCATCATGCAAATACCAGATCCCCATGTGGCAGAACATCCCGCTGCTGAGCTGGCTGCTGCTGCGCGGCAAATGCGCGAACTGCAGCGGTAAGATTTCCATTCGCTACTTCATGGTAGAGTTGCTCACGGGGGTGATGTTCTACCTCGTTTTCTTGAAGGTCAGTGGTGAATATTCCAATGTCGATCCGTGGCCTTACATCAAGATCTGGGGGCCGCAGGTGCTGTGCCTATGGGTTTTCATGAGCCTGCTGATTTCGGGCACGTTCATCGACATCGACCATTTCATTCTGCCGCACACGATCACCATCGGTGGTGCGGTGGTGGGAGTGCTCGCATCATGGTGGGTGCCTGCCTTGGTGGATCAAGTCACGCACACCCGCGGACTGCTCATCTCGCTGGCGAGTGCTGCCTTGGGCCTCGGTGGACTCTGGTTGGTGGTTGAGTTGGGCAAGTTAGCGTTTGGTAGAAAAAAATACGTCTTTGAAAAGGACGAGACGTGGGAAGTGACACAACCGGATGACAACGAGCCGCCCGTGGTGGTTTTTGGTGAGCACAACTACGGCTGGGCCGATCTCTTCATGCGCGCGACGGACCGCATGGTCGTTTCCTGCAACGAGTTGCAAGTGAACGACCGCTCATTTGGTGTCGTGACGGCTGAGTTATGGATGGAAAAACTCAAGGTGCGCGATGGCTCGAGCTTGGAAGAATTTGCCCTCGAAGGCGTGAAGATTTTGAAAGCCAAAGTGACGCAGGTGGTCATTCCACGTGAAGCAATGGGTTTTGGTGACGTGCTATTTCTAATGATGATCGGTGCCTTCACGGGCTGGCAGGCCGTGTTGTTCACGATACTCGCAGCATCTGTGCTCGGCACGGTCTTCGCCGTGATCCACCGAGTCACTGGCAAAGCCGAGTGGGGTGCGAAGATTCCCTTCGGCCCCTATCTCGCGATGGGAGCCGTGATCTGGGTCTTCTACGGGCCGCAGTTCGTCGAATGGTATGTGAGCAAGACGATGTGGCGTTGAACGCAGGCTACTCCTGCTTCGCCCCGGCCTTCTTCTTGCCAGTACCCTTGCCTTTCGGCTGCTCAGGCGGCTGCGGTTCGTTGTCGAAGGGCTTGTTGCCGTGGGCGATGCGTGGCGGCGGCATGGTTTCCTTCACCTCGGCCTGGAGGCGGAGGATTTCGGCTTTGAGTTCCTTCACCGTGTCGGCGTAGGCTGGATCGTCGTAGAAGCTCTTCACTTCGAGTGGATCCTTTTCGCGGTCGAGCAATTCCCAGTCATCGACATCCGGTTTGTAGTAGTGGATGAGCTTGTAGCGGTCCGTGATTACACCGTAGTGCGGGCGCACGTGATGCGGCACAGGGAACTCATAGTAGTGGTAGTAGAGTGATTTGCGCCAGTCAGCAGGCGTTTCGCCCTTCATGAGCGGCACGATGCTGCGGCCATGCACGTCCGGCAGGTTCTCGCACTTGGCGATGTCGAGGAAGGTGCTGGCAAAATCGATGAGGCTGACGATTCGGCTCGTGCTTGTGCCTGGTTTGATCACGCCCGGCCAACGGACGAGCAATGGTGTGCGTAACGATTCTTCAAAGATCCAGCGCTTATCGAACCAGCCGTGCTCACCGAGGAAGAAGCCCTGATCGCTGCTCAGTATGACCACGGTGTTTTTTGTGAGGTCGTTTTTGTCGAGGTAATCGAGCACTCGCCCCACGTTTTCATCCACGGCCTTCACGCAGGCCAGGTAGTCGTGCATGTAGCGCTGGTAGCGCCATTTCACCAGATCACGGCCCGCAGGAGCTGCTTCGCGGTATTTGGCATTGCGTGGGTCATAGTAGGCACTCCAAGTCTTCTTCTGTTCTTCATTCAAATTGCCGGGAATCACGAGTTTCACATCACGATCTGTCATCGTGCGGTCGATGCCCATATCGTGATCGCTTACTGCCTTGCTACGTCCGCTGTAGCTGTCGAACAGCGTTTCCGGCTCTTCATAGACGCGGTCGTTGTCAAAGCCGAGCAGACGAAGCGGCGGTTCCCATTCACGATGTGGGGCCTTGTGCTGGCACATCATCATGAAGGGCTTCGTTTTGTCGCGTTGGTCCATCCACTTCAGCGTGAGGTCGCCAATGATGTCGGTCGTGTAGCCTTCGTATTTCACTTCTTTGCCGTTTTCAGTCATCGGCGGGTTATAATAAGCGCCTTGGCCGGGAAGCACGTTCCAGTAATCGTAGCCGACAGGGTCGGTCATGAGGTGCCATTTGCCGATCACCGCCATCTGGTAGCCGCTTTTCTGCATCACCTTGGGGAAGGTTGGCTGCGAGCTATCGAACTTGCTGTTGCTATTGTTGTAGAAGCCGTTGGCGTGCGAATACTTGCCGGTCTGAATCACCGCACGGCTGGGGCCGCAGATGGAATTCGTCACGAGGCAGCGGTCGAAACGCATACCCTCCTTCGCGATACGATCCATGTTCGGCGTGTCGAGCAGCTTGCGCTTGTCGCCGTAGCAACTGATGGCCTGCGTGGTGAGATCATCGCAAAAGATGAAGACAATGTTAGGCGGTTGGGCAGCACTGGCAGTGACCGCGAAAGCGAGTGTGGCGAGGAGGGTGCGAATCATGGTTGGAAATGAGGATGAAGGTCGAACGTGGAAATGCGAGGTGCTTATCAAAAGAATCAGCCTGCATGCCCCATGGCGGCGGCCATGAGTTTTTCCTGCGTGGCTTCGGCTCGGGTGAAGGAGCCACCGATGCGGCCGGAATTGAGCATCAAAATGCGATCACTCATACCGATGAGTTCCGGCAACTCGCTGGAGACTAGAATGACAGCTTTGCCTGCGGACGTGAGTTGGTTGATGATCTCGTAAATTTCGAGCTTCGCACCGACGTCGATGCCGCGCGTTGGTTCATCGAGTAGAATCACGGAAGGCTCCGTCAGCAGCGCTTTGCCGAGCACCACCTTCTGCTGATTGCCGCCGGACAGCTTGCCGACGATGGCCTCAAGGCCGGGCGCTTTGACTCGAAGCGATTCAAAGATGCCCTGATTGCGGCGGATCTCGGCATTGAGCTGAATGAATCCGCCACGAGTGACGCTGGCGAGTGATGAGAGCGAGAGGTTGAAACCAATCTCGTGTTCCAAATGCAATCCGTAACGACGACGATCCTCAGAAGCGAGCACGAGCCCTTTTTGAATGATCGTTTCCGGCGTGAGACCGCCGAGCGATTGTCCGCGAAGCTGAACACTGCCCGAAACACCGCGTCCCCAAGCTCCAAACAGGTGCATGAGCAGTTCGGTGCGTCCTGCGCCCATGAGACCACCGATGCCGAGCACTTCACCGGCACGCAACTCGAAACTTATGTCGTGCAGCTTGGTGATTTTCGATTCTTCGTCCACCACGTCGAGTGAATCGACGCGGAGAATGACTTCGCCAGGCAGTGTGATGCGGCGGGGGAAGAGATCACCGAGTTCGCGACCGACCATGTGACGAATGACTTCGTTCTTGTTCGTTTCAGCAGCGGGTTGCGTGCAAACGGTCGTGCCATCGCGTAAAACGGTGATGCGATCCGCGATGCTGAAGACTTCGTCGAGTTTGTGAGAGATGTAGATGCTCGCAATGCCGCGCTTTCGCAGATCACGCAGGATGTCGAGCAGGATCAGCACCTCGTGCTCTGCCAACGCGGCGGTCGGTTCATCGAGAATGAGGACCTTCGAGTCCTTGGCGAGCGCCTTGATGATTTCGACGAGTTGCTTTTGGCCAACGCCAAGCGTTCGAACAGGTGCAGTGGGATCGAGGCCGACCTTGAACCGATCAATCAAGGCCTGTGCCTCGCGATACATCTGTGGCCAGTCGATGAACGCACCCCAGCGGCGCGGTTCACGACCGAGGAAGATGTTCTCCGCGACCGTCATCTCCTCCACCAGCGCCAACTCCTGATAAATCACTGCCAGCCCGGCTTTCTCGGCGTCTTTGATGGTTTCAAACTTCGCCTCCGTGCCATTCACCTCGAACTGCCCTTCATAACTGCCGTGCGGATGAATGCCGGAGAGCAGCTTGATCAGCGTGCTTTTTCCCGCGCCATTTTCACCGCACAGCGCATGGATTTCGCCTCCGCGAAGGTCGAACGATACATCCTTGAGTGCCGTGACACCGGGGAAGCGTTTGGTGATGTTGTCGGCGCGGAGGATCATTGAAACACGTCGCTTTCTTTGCGGAAACCATCTTTGATGACGGTGTCGCGCAGGTTTTCCTTGGTGACGGAGGTGATTTCGAGCAGGACGGCTGGGACGTCGATCTTGCCGTTGGATACAGCATCACGGGCGACGATGGGCTGGCGGCGGGCGAGTTTGAGGGCGAGATCGGCGGCCTTGGTCGCGATGCTGTGAATGGGTTTATAGACGGTCATGGCCTGCGTGCCTTGAGCGATGCGCTGGCAGGCGGCGAGATCGGCGTCCTGGCCGGTGACAATGATTTTTCCGGCGAGTCCTTCCTCAGTGAGCGCCTGAATGGCCCCACCGGCGGTGCCGTCGTTGCTTGCGAGGATGGCGTCGAAGTTCTGGCCGATCTTGGTGATGGCGGCGTTCGTGATCTTCTTGGCGCTCTCCGGTTTCCAGTCTTCGGCCCAGTCTTCAAACAGTACTTCGACTTTGCCAGCGGCGATCAAGGGCTGGAGGATGTTGTCCTGGCCCTGCTTGAACAGTTTGGCGTTGTTGTCGGTCTTTGCGCCATAGATGCGGATGAGGCGCAGTTTGCCGCTTGGCGGGATGCGATCGGCAAGAAACTTCGCCTGCAACTCGCCGACCTTCACGTTGTCGAAGGTGAGATACAAATCGAGGTCGCAACCGGTGATGAGGCGGTCGTAGGAGAGTACGGGAATGCCGGCCTGATGCGCTAGATTGACTGCCTTTGCCATCGCTGCGCCATCGTGTGGGATGATGACCAGCGCATCGACCTTCTGGGTGATGAGGCTTTCGATGTTTTGAAGCTGGACGGCGTCGTTGCTGTTGGCGGATTGCACGAGCACATCAGCGCCAGCGGCTTGGGCCTTGGCGGTGAAGAGATCGCGGTCCACCTGCCAGCGCTCCTCCTTAAGTGTATCCATCGACAGGCCAATGAGCGGGCGCTGCCGGGCTGCGGTGACGCCAACACCGCCGCGTGCGATGACGAGGCCGGTGATGACGCTGAGGGCACAGGAAACGAGGACGAGCAGGACGCGAACTTGCATGCCTGCTGTGTAGCGAATGCCGTCGCGTAGCGCAAGCGTCCCGCTTGCAGTTTCTTCCACAACCGGGACGGTTGTGCTACTTCTTCGTTGCACGCTTTGCCGGTGCTTTCTTGGCCGCGACTTTCTTCGCGGCAGCCTTCTTGGCCTTGGGCGCTGGGTCGGGCGTAGGTTCTTCCACGGTCAGCGCAAGTTCGGGGGCATCGCCCCAGAGTTCTTCAAGGGCGTAGTATTCACGTTTCTCCGGGGTGAGCACATGCACCATGACGTTGCCGTAGACGAGGATGATCCACTGACTTTCAAAATTGCCGTCCTTCACGTCGGGCGGCGTGTCGTGCTCGTCCTTCATACGCTCAATGATTTCATCGCGCACGGCGCGCAACTGCGGCGTGGAGGTGGCGGTGACGAGCACAAAGTAGTCGCAGATGGGGCTGAGGCCGCGCAGGTCGAGGATGCGGATATTCTCCGCTTTTTTGTCATCGGCGTAAAGGGCGCAGGCGCGGGCGAGTTCGAGGTCTTCCATGTGTTTTCGGGTCGGGAGGGACAGCCATAAACGCTCCGGCATGGTTTTGACAGAACTTTTACACAGGCATCATGCTGCGTTGACGCAAGGCCAGGTCTGTGTGGCAGTCTCGTGGTGCATGAAAACACACACTCTCCTCTTTCTCGCCCTCGTCACCGCTCTCATCGCCCAAGACAAACCGAAGGACCCGTTTGTTAAGGACAAGAAAGCCGCAGCAGAGGCTGCCGCAACGGCGGATGTGCCCAAGAATGTGGTCTGCCTGATCGAAACGATCACGCTGCCGCAGGTGGACTATGTGGCGCTGCTCGACTCGCCGAAAGACCGCGAAAAACTCTACGAGCGGGCGGTGGCGGCGGTGAAGGCTGGTTCGGCCAAGCTGGATGGCTGCCATTCCATTACCACCAAGAGCGGCATACGTAGCGTTAGTGAAGCCGTCGATGAGCTGATTTATCCTACGGAATGGAACGGCGCAGACCGTGCAGGATTCCAATACCCCAAGGCCTTCGAAATGCGGCAACTCGGTGATCGCATTGAACTAGAGCCTACGCTCGAAGCCGGAGCAGGCGCACTTGATATGACGCATGCATTCTCGCGGATTCGCTTTCTCGGTTTTCGTCAGTATAGAGCAGACACCACACTTTCAGGTGTGCCCGTGGCCGATTTTATTGAGCAGCAGGGGCCGTCAGGCTGCCGAGTAATACCCGGCGTTCCGGCACTCGTTGCCACGCTTACCAGCTTACAGCCGGGCGTCATTACTCTGGTGTTTGCCACGACACAGGTCGTCAGCGTCATCGCGCCAGCACCACCGCCGCAATTGGGTGCTGGCAATATTCATATGACCGCACGGGTGATTTCGCTCGATCGCATGAAAGGCTGGGAACTGCTCAAAAAGCATCCGTTGGATGGAACTGCCTGCCTGGCTGAGTTAAAACCGCTGTTGGCGGCCAAGGAAGCAGTGCTGGAGCATGTTTCGACCATCAGCACCAAGTCTGGTACGCGTGCAGTGCATGATTCTGGGGGCTTGTATCCCTATGGCACGGAGTTTGACCCGCCGACTGAGGGCAAACCCGCGCAGCCCAGCGATGATCCCAAGAAACCTGCCACACCCGCCAAAGAACCAGCTCTGGCAGGGACAAAATCTTTTGAAAGCCGAGCGCTGGGTTTTCGCTTCGAGGTTGAACCCACGATGAATGTCGCGAGAACGACCATTGATATCATCACGTCATTCTCTAACACTCTATTAAAGGGTGCTTTGAAGGATAAGAACTGGAGTGAGCGCTATCCAGATCTGCCATTATTTTCAAACCAAAAGATCACCACGGGATACACGCAGGCCTTCGGCTCCACCACACTGATCGGAACGTTAAATCCACCGGGAGACACGGGGGCGAACGAGCACAAGGATGAAAGCCGTCTTTGGCTGTTGTTTCTCGAAGTTAGCCACGAATGAGCATTTCTACTGAACGCCATGCCATCTCTAGCGCGGGCATCATGCTGAGTGTGATGCTCGCGCTCGCTTTCTGCATTGCCATCGGTGGTGTGCAGGTATCAAGGCGTGAGGTGGAGACGCGGCGTGAGCGAGATCGACAAGCGCAGCGTGCGCTCAGCAGCACGATGCAGGCTGAGGCCCGCAAGCTTGAAGAACTCTATGAAGGGCATCTCAAGGGCACGGGTGAGTTGCTGTCGCAAGCGTGGCGTGACAGAGAGACCTCACGGCAGATTGCGCAAAATGTTGAAGGGATCGTGCGTGTGTCTTGGCTGTTCTGGAAAAGCGCCAGCTCGGAAACGCATCTCAATCTCGGCCTTCCGATCGAGCCGCCTCTACCGGAGCCAACGCTGGAAAAGGAGCACAGCGGTCTGCCGCGTTTACGCGTGATGCTTGATCCAAAAAATATCTTTGCCGACATTGGTGGGCAAAGCACCAGTTGGATCGATGAACCAGGTAAGCCGCTGATGTTTTATGTGCAGATGCTAGGCACGGCCGTGGTTCTGACGATTGATCGTTCGGTAGTGGAAACGGCGATGAGCGGGCATTTCCAAAGCTGGCTGGAGCAGGAGTTCCAAAGCGTAAAACAACTGGGTGGACCGGATGCGGTGCAAGATGCCCATGGGAAAAATCTGCGGGCAGTCGGCACAATACCAAACCGTCATCCGGATGTTCTTGGGCCGGTCATTTCGCGCTTTGGCGTCTGGCAGATTGTTTCCTGGGATGAGCGCGAAGTGCGTGCGACGTACCATCTACCGACGCTGGTTGGTTCGCTTGCGTTGGCAGTGTTGATGGCGGGCTGCGGCTTTGGGCTGAGTGCACAGCAGCGCCGAGCGGCCTTGCTGGCGCGGCAGCGGGTGTCGTTTGTGAACCGTGTCTCACATGAACTCCGCACGCCGATGACGAACATCTTGCTGAATCTGGATGTGATCGAGGAATCGGTGCCGGAGACGGCGACGAGCCGGTTTGGTCTTGTGCGCGAAGAAGCGGGACGTTTGAGTCGGTTGATCGAAAATGTGCTGACGTTTTCACGGCAGGAGGAAGGCCGTCTCACAATGCAAAACACCCCATGTAAGCCGGTGGAGATCGTGAACGGCATCGTGCGTCAGTTTGAGCCAGCGTTGCAACGCCGAGGCATCACATTGACTCGGATGCACGAAGGATTGAAAACCGAAGTGATGCTTGATGCAGATGCTCTGACACAGATCACAGCAAACCTGCTCTCGAACGTGGAGAAGTATGCACCGAATGCACCGGTCAGCGTGTGCACGCAGCAGACGGTGAATGAGTTTGTTCTCAGCGTGGCCGATGAAGGTCCAGGCATTGCTGCGGACGACGCTGAGCGCATCTTTGAACCGTTTACACGTCTCGATGACCGTGTGCAGGCTGGTGTGAGCGGCGCAGGGCTGGGACTGAGCATTGCGTGTGATCTGGCGCAGCGCATGGGCGGCACCTTGCGTCTCGTGAATTCTGAAAAAGGTGCTGCGTTTGAACTGCGGCTACCGTTTAATGAAACTCCTGCCTCATGACCATTCTTCTCGCCGATGACGATCCTGTGACGCTGGAAAGCTTGGCTGCATGCTTGCAGCCGGAAGGCTTTCGTACGCTGCTGGCGCGTGATGGTGTAGAGGCACTGGAGCTGTGGCGGAAGCATCGTCCAGATTTGCTGTGTCTGGACATCATGATGCCTGGCATTGATGGTTATGAGGTGTGCCGCCGTGTACGGGCCGAGAATGCGAGCGTGCCGGTGCTGTTCATTTCAGCGAAGAGCGAGGAGATCGACGTGGTCGTCGGCTTGCGACTTGGTGCGGATGATTTTGTGCGTAAGCCGTTTGGAAAGCATGAGCTGATTGCGCGCATCGGCGCGGCATTGCGACGCACTCGATCAGCGAAGTCATCGCCCACTGGTTTTCAACTGGGACCGCTGCGTGTCTTGCCTGAGGAACTGCGGGCACAGCGTGATGAGAACAGTGTGGATCTAACGCCCCGTGAAGTTTCGATCCTCAAGTTGCTGCATGAACGTGCGGGACAGGTTCTGAGCCGCGATGTGTTGCTGGATGTGTGTTGGGGCCTCGAATACATGCCGGAGAGCCGCACACTGGATCAACACATCGCCAAATTGCGCAAGAAGATCGAGCGCGAGAGCGAGGAGATCATCGAGACCGTGCGCGGTGTCGGCTACCGCTGGCGTGGTCAGGGATAGAGTAAAAAACGCTGTCTTTGCGAGCGGAAGCTCTGGTTATAACCCTGCCAGCGGGCGACGATGCTGGTGGCAGGGACGCCAAGGCGGAGGTCGGAGTAGAGGGATTCACTGCCATAGACCTTGTTGAAGAGGTTCAGCTTCGAGCCGCTCATGCGACCGACGATTTTGCCGCCGCTGAGGCTATTGATTTCGGCGAGGAGGAGGACATCGAGCGCAGTGATGTCGGCAGTGGAGCGCGGATTGATGCTCAGGCGCACACCGCCGAATCCGCCGTTGGAGTAAGGCGCGAAGCTGACACCCGGCGTGTTGAGGCGCTGGCAGTAGGCGAGCAGGGCGTTCGGATTGACACCACTGCCACCGGCGTAGCCGAAGGGATTCTCGGTGCCGATGCCAATGTCCACGGAGGTGGCTCCACCGAGGATGCCGGTGGCGACATAGTAGAAGGGTGAGGTGGCGTGAGGGATGTTGGGTGAAGTTTGATACCAATGCAGTCCGGTGTCCTGCCAGACCATGCCACGACTCCAGCCCTGCATCTTCACCACATCGAGACGCGGTGCTCTTGCCATCCAACCGCGTGATGCGGCCATCATGGCGAGTTCGCCTGCGGTCATGCCATGCACATAGGGCACCGGAATCTGGCCGACGAAGGATTTCCATTTCGATTCGAGCGGCGGGCCTTCGACACGCCAGCCACCGAGCGGATTCGGCCGGTCGAGCACGACGAACTGCTTACCGCACTCTGCGGCGGCCTCCATGGCGACGATCATGGTGCTGATGTAGGTGTAGCTGCGGCAGCCTATGTCTTGAAGATCAAACACGAGCACGTCGATGGGGGCAAGCATCGCGGGTGTAGGTTTTCGCGTTGGGCCGTAGAGCGAATAGACGATAAGTCCCGTCACGCTGTCACGTCGAGTGCTCACATGCAGGCCCGCACCAATCGTGCCGTCGATACCGTGTTCCGGAGCATAGAGCGCGACGAGATTCGGCCCCAGCGCTCGCTGCATGGCGGTGCGGGTGCGTTCACCGCGGCCTGTCATGCTGGTTTGATTCGTGATGAGACCGATGCGTTTGCCGCGAATCAAATCAAAGCCACGCGAGGCCAGCACATCGATTCCGAGCATAAACGGACCCGTTTGTGCCGCCTGCGGCTGATAGACCTGCGGAGCGGGCATCTGGCAGGAGGACAGCGAGGCGAGAGAGAGAATTGAAACGAGGCGGAAAACAACACGCATGGAAAGCATGTGGCGAGCTTTAGCCGAGGATGCTGGTGGCGGCAAACACCGGAGAGGAAAATCGAGATTTGTGATCACACATGCTGCGATGGAGCAAAGTTTGCACTTTCATAAACAATTCAGCCTGCCATTTCGTTTAGGCAGTTGATTCCAACCGTCAACCAACATGAAACACGCGCTTTCCCTGCTGTCCGTCCTTCTCGTCTCCCACCTGAGCCTGGCTACGGACGATGCGACGAGTGCCAAAAGTTTTGAGGCCTTTAACACCAATGGCGCGAAGGTGAGCTTTCCGCAGGACTACAAGGGCAGGATCGTCATGCTCGATTTCTGGGCGACGTGGTGCGGTCCGTGCGTGGCCGAGGTGCCGAATCTCACGAAGGTTCACGCGGACCTGAAAGCGAAAGGTTTCGAGGTGCTCGGCATCAGCCTCGATGACGAGCGCACCAAAGAACGTCTGGCGCAGTTCACGAAGGACAAGGGCATGACGTGGCCGCAGATCTGCGATGGCAAAGGCTGGGAGGCCGAACTGGCGAAGGTCTATGAGGTGCGTTCCATTCCCGCCTGCTTTCTGGTTGATGGCAACACTGGCAAGCTAATCGCCAAAGGCACCGAACTGCGTGGAGCGTCGCTGCGTCCCACGATCGAAAAAGCGCTCGGCCTGCCACCTAGCGGCATCGCTCCGCTCACGTCTGGTTCTACTCCAGCCACACC
>Ga0114970_10000578_pt1 | contig 27466 bp, 15 predicted proteins | sample M_140205_XF_Meta_FD_87030 | JGI IMG/M metagenome (GOLD analysis project Ga0114970, IMG submission 87030) | Freshwater microbial communities from Lake Montjoie, Canada to study carbon cycling - M_140205_XF_MetaG | ecosystem: Environmental > Aquatic > Freshwater > Lake | place: Lake Montjoie...
TGCACGGCACGCCGTTGTACCAAAGTTGAATTATCAATGCTCGCGATGAACGGTGCTTTTGGAGGTCCTCCCGAACATTCAAAGTCCTCGATGAATGGTCTTAGCCGAGTGCCATTCCCGACTGGCACCATTACCAATATCAGCTGTACAATCACGATACTGGCTACGCGTTTGTTCATCCCTCTCTTGCCGCTGCGGCAGCCTCATAGTCTCCCAATTCTTACCTTTTATTGAAGACATACTTCGCCAGATCGCGCATGGCGATCACCGTGCAGCCTTATGCTTTGAGATGAGCCATGTAGATCTCAAACTTCGACGGATCGGTATTCACCCACGGATGTTTGATGTCCGGCACACCGTGAAAGGTCATCACGGCGATCTTACCGTCCTTCGCCAGTGCCACGGCGGCTTTGAATTGCTCCAGAGTGCTTTCAGGTTTGCCGTCAAAGGCCTGCGGCATGGTGAGCGGCTCATCATTGGCTGGATCAAAGGCCTGAGCACCGCCCGCTCGCGCAAACTTGTAGCCACGATCGCGCAGCAACTTCACTGCAGCCTCACTTGTCGCATAACCGGGGTAGCAAAAGCTCACCGGTTTCGGAATGCCAAATTTCATGCACTGCTGCTCGATGAACTCCACATCTGACATCAGTTGATCCGGCTTCTGCTTCGCCACACCCGCATGTTTCCGAGTGTGATTGCCGATTTCGAATCCAGCTGCATGCAGCGCCTGAATCTGCTCCCAGGTCATGTAGTTCTGCTTGTCCACGAGGAACTCAAAGCCCTCCGTGATGAAGAATGTGGCTCCAAAGCCATGCTTCTTCAACAAGGGTGCCACAAACGTGGCGTGACTTGCCACGGAGTCGTCAAACGTCAGCACAACGAGTTTGTCGGGCACCGGTTGAGCTGCTGATGAGTGCCAGGTGGTTGCCAAAGAGAGGCTGAGGATAGTGGTCGAAAGGAATTTCTTCATCATTGTTGTTCGTGGATACTTCACCCGATTTCCAGCCCGGACATCGTGCTTTTACCGGAAGAAAACGCATCCATCTCCAATCCCATTCTTTGCAGCAATGAAACGTGAAGATTGGAGAGCGGGTAATTGCTCTTGGGGTCAAAGGCGAGGTGACCGGCATGTTTGAAGCTACCTCCGACTAGCAACGCGGGAAGGTTATCATTCGAGTGGGCATTGGCGCTGCCCATGTTGGTGCCGTAGAGACAGGCGGTGTGATCGAGCAGCGGTTTGTCCTGTTCTTTCGTTGCGCTGAGACCGTCGAAGAAGGCGGCGAGTGATTGGAAATGCGCCTCCTCGATTCGGCGCAACTCGGCGATCTTCTCGGGCTGCCGTCCGTGGTGCGTAAGTGGGTGCGTGCCGCTGCTGACGCCTGCGATGCCTTTTGGTGCGAGATTGCCGGTGCAAAGGCAAACCGTGACGATGCGCGTCGAGTCGGTTTCCAACGCGAGTCGCACGAGATCGAGCATGGCACTGGCATTGACCTTGAAGTCATTCACGTCGGTGATTTCTTTCGGCAGCTCGGCGGTGGTCTTGGGCTTTGGGCAGTTCACCCAGCTCTCGTTCGCGGCTAGGCTGGTTTCGAGGTCGCGGATTGCCGTGGCAAATTGATCGAGTCGCTCACGGTCCTTTGCGCCGACGCGATGTTGCAGGCTTTTGAACTGCTCGCGAATGCCATCGAGCAGGCTGCGGTCGCGCTGGAGGCGGCGCAGTGACTCGGCTTTGCCCTCGACCGTGTTTTCGACAAAGAGCTGCTGATAAAGCGTCACGGGGCTGGTGATCGGCGGGATCATTGAGCCGCTACGTGTCCATGAGAGGCTCAGGTTGCCCATGCCGATCATGATTGGCAGCGAAGGGAAGCGCGTGGCGCTACCGAGCTTCTCTGCCATGACCTGATCCAGCGAGACGCTGTTGCGAAACGATCCACGGCTAGCGCCCGGTGCGCCGGTGAGGAAACATTTCTCCGCCTCATGTCCGCCATCGACTCCGGGTAGCGACACACCGGAGAAGACGGTCATGCGCTCGCGATGCGCCTTCAAAAGATCGAGATACGGTGTCGCCTCGTATTGGTGGCCAGCCTTTGTGGGAAAGAAGAACTCCGGCAGGATGCCCATGTTTGTCATCATGCCGACAAAACGCTTCACCGGCTGCGGCGATACGGCATGACCTAGACGCGGCATCATGCATTCAAGAAACGGTAGCGCCAGAGTGGCTCCAGCGCCGCGCAGCAATGTGCGGCGGTTCATCGGGGTGCGAAGGGCGATGTTCATGGCTTGGCAAAGAGCGGGCTGAGGATGACTTCCATCAACAGAGTGCGGACGCCGTAGTGCGAGGCCTTGGCGTGATCGAGAATGCGCTCCACCTCGCGGCGATCAGCGAAGCTCACCGGCGCACCTGTCGCATAGGTGATGAGATGCTGCACGAAGGCACGCGCGAGACCCCGCTCGTCCGCGGCGAGCATGTCGCGCAGGGCAGTGTAATCGTTGAAGGCACGGCCATCCGCGAGTTCTCCGCTGGCATCGACAGGCTTTTCATAGTGATACCAAACGCCGCGACCATCGACAATGCGGCTGAGGTCCTCGCGCGCATGACTGGCGCGATATTGATCGCGCCACGCGCCGGTGACATCGAAGCGCTCCATGGCGAAGCCATAGGGGTCGAGCTTCGCATGGCAGCCCGCGCAGGAGGCTAACGTTTTGTGTTTCGTGAGTTGCTCACGTACGGTTGTAGTGCCGCGCGTGTCCGGCTCGATGCTGCCTGCGCTCGGTGGTGGCGGCTTCGGGACGATGCCGAGGAGTTGCTCCAGCACGAACGCTCCGCGTCGCACCGGCGAGGTGGTGGTGCCGTTCGCGGTGATCTTGTGAATACTCGCCTGTGCGAGATACGGCCCTCGTAGTGCATCAGTTGGCAAACCCACTCGCCTTAGCGCAAGCCCGGTCACTCCACTGATGCCGTAGTGCCTTGCAAGTGTTTGATTCAGCATGGCGAAGTCAGACTTCACGAAGTGCGCTGCACCGAGGTCTTTGTTGAGCAACTCGGCGAAGTACGCGCGCGTCTCCGCGACCATCGACTCTTGCAGCAGGCCGGTGAACTCCGGGTAAAGTGCCTTGTCAGGCTGCGTGGCATCGATCTCGCGCAGACGCAGCCATTGGCCGGTGAAGTTCTCGATGAAGCGCTGCACCCTTGCATCGCGCAACATCCTTTCGGACTGTGAACGTAGCAGGTTTGGTTGATTCAACTCTCCGCGCTCGGCCAAGGCGATGAGTTCCTCATCCGGTGGACCCGCCCACAAGAAATAACTCAACCTCGAGGACAAATCAGAGCCCAGCAGCATAAATTCCGGGGAAGTGAGCGCCATGCGATACGCCTCTTTCAGCGCATCCTGGAAATGATCACCCGCCTTAAATCGTTTGGTGAAAACGTTCATGTAGTCCGTGACTTCAGCCTCCTTCACAGGACGCCGAAACGCATTTCGCAAAAAACTCGCGAGCAATCGCCGCGCATCATTCGCCGGATCACTGCTCACCATCTGCACGATGAGTCGCTTCTCATTGCGCGTGCCATAGGTGTTGTCCTTTGGCTGCGAACCCGCGCTGCGACCACGAGGCCACAATTGCTGCACTGGCTTCGGCACGCCGCTGTCAGGTTTCCACTCGCTCACCGGCAGGTCGCCAAACAACGCTCGCTGACTGGCGGGCGGCCATGTTTCGTGAATCGGCCCTTCAATCTCGATCCACTCGATGGCAACGCCCGGCGCTGGATGCGGCGGGCCGTGCATGTCATCGCGAACTCCATTCTTCGTCTGTGCATAGTGCGGCAGGCGCTCACAGGTCTCTGGCGTGAACATCAATTCATCCGCCACCCCTGGGGTCATGCCACCGCCGCGCTCCAGCCACGCCGTCATCTCCCTCACACCAGCCTTGTTCGGTGGCAGGTCCACCGTGCCGTAGTTCATCCCCTTCGCCAAAATGCCAAAACTCACCGCGCCATGTTCCTGCGTCGGCACCACCAGCTTTCCATCCCATGCGAAGCTGTAGCCGCTTACGCTAATGCGGTGTACGCCGTCGAGAACCGGCGTGAACGGACTCACGCGATACCGTGCCGACTCATCGCCCAGCCGAAATAACCCGATCGCCGTCGCCTTCGGCTCTTCGTCAGTAATGCGTGATGACTTGGCGAAGAAAGTTTCGTCCCGCTTCATGCCAATTAAGCCAATGGCCTCCTTGAAGCCGGTAAGCGTGCCGATCACTGTTGTGCTCCAGGGATACCAGCGAAACGTGAGCGCTGGAGGCTTCTCAACAAATGCTGGCGTTGCCGCGTTCAGTGCCGCATCCACTGCTGCGAGATGTTTCGCCAAATGCACGAAGGAAAAGTCCAGCGCCGCTGGCGAGCGATCAAATCCATACGCTTTCCCATCTGCCGGCAACTCATGGGCCACCCGCAACCAGGGCAACTCGAGAAGATCACGTAGCGTGTTCTCAAACTCGACCCGGCTCAGCCTGCGAACGCCCGTGCGCCCTTCGCGCTCCTGTCGGGCTTGATCGGAAACGCTGAGCTTGGCACTCAAGTCATCCAATACTGCCCGCATCGCTACGGCATCTGGCCTTGCTTTCTTTTTTGGCGGCATCTCGCGATTCGCGATAACGTCGTGAACTTTTTCCCAATGTGAGAAGTTGTCCCTGTCCTCGAGTCGCTGCTTTAATCCGCTCAAATCGAGCCCTCCCTTCTTTGACTCAGCGTCGTGACATTCAACACAGTGCTTCTCAAAAAAAGGCTCCAGGGCCAGCGCTCTGGAAAACGATCCAAGACAGAAGGCCGCCACGCAAAGTCTTGCGCAGCGCCTCCTGTATTGAAATGTGGTTTTCATATCATGACTTGAAGGCGGGGCTCATGAATGAAAGTTCAAATTCCTGTTGAGTGAGAGCGGCTCACTTCTTCTTCGGCTCGGGAGTTCCCTTGGCTTTTTCAGCAGCCGCTTTGGCTCTGGCTTCGGCCTGCTTTTTCGCCTGCTCGACAGCCGCTGCTTCGAGCGCTGGCCAGGACTCTTTGGCTTTGTCGAGTTCGGTAGCGTTGAGGCCGAGGGCTTGAAGCACGCCGATGGCCATGAGTTTGTTGCCCTCGGTATTCATGTGCACGCCGTCGCTGGTGAGCACCTTGACGTTGGGTTTGTTCTCCGCCTTGAGGCGCTCCTCAAACATCGCAAACAGATCGGCCATCGGGACATTTTTCTCTTTGGCGAGTTTGCGCAGGAAGTTGTTGTAGGGCGCGAGCAGGCCGTTTTCTTTGCTGGCGAGATTTTCCTGAATCACCGTCGCCGTCAGCATCACTGGCTTCACGCCTGCGGCGGTCGCTTGGTCGATGATGGCGGTGATGTTTTTCTGGTAGGTGCCACGGGAGGCCACTTTGTCGTCGTAAGTGCCGCTTTTCGCCATCGCGTCATCCAGCGGCACGCCGCGTGGGCCGTGCCAGACATCGTTCACACCACAGCTCAGCGTCATCCACTGCGGTTTCTTGCTCAGAACATCTTTGTCGAGTCGGGCGAGCATTTGATCTGACTTGTGACCGCTAATGCCAGCTGGAATTGGCTCGGCTTTGATTCCATTCGCTTCCAATCCTGCGATGACAAGGCGCACATAGCCTGCTGGGTTGCCCCAACCACCTGCGGTAATCGAATCGCCGAGGAAGGCGATTTTGTCGCCGCTCTTCACGGCGATTTCAGCGGTGGCAAAGTTTGGCAGGCTAAGTGCAGCAGCCGTGAGGAAGGGAAGGATGTGGAGTTTCATGTGTGGTTGTGTTGAAAAAATCGAAGCAGCAAGCAAACGACCACTTGAGGACATCCTTTCTAGAACCAGCGGGCTTTGTAGGGTCTAGCGTCTTTGAACTGAATTTTGCCATCGGGATTGAAGAGACGAACCGTGGCAGACCATTGGCTGACAACGATGCGGCCCGTGGTGGGATGGATGTCGGCAGATTTGAAGTTGGTTTCCGCACCGAGGACGGGATGTGCTTTGAAAGTGGCTTTGTCTCGATCAAACAACTGCACCGTGTGCTCGGTGGTGATGAGAAGCTCGCTGGTACCAGGCACAGGCCGCAGATCGTGGCCGTCTTTGTCTGGCAATGCGTGGGTGCGCTTGAGCTTGAGCGCGGGTTTGTCAGTTTCCCATGCTTCGAGTGTGTAGGCTCGCAGTTCATCAAAGCCGAGCGCCCACAAGCACTGGCGTTCTTCGTCCCAAACAACGCCGTGGGCGGAATGGAGCGGTGTTTTGAAGGCTGGAGTCATGGGGCCTGAGATGTCGAAGACTTCGAGGTGATCTCCACTGAGAGAACTGGCCACAACGATGCGGTTGTGGGGCAGAAGTGTGAGTGAGTGGGCGTTGCGCGCCCGCACACGCCACAGGATGTGATTCGTCGCGCGCTCGAGCATGGCGCATCCGCCATTCGATGCGCAAACGAGAATCTTGCTTCCGTTCTCGATGGCCTTGCATTCATCGAGGTGCTGGAAGTCGCGACATGCATCTTCTGGGAGATCTGGCGCGTCTTCACCGCTCCAGCGCCAGAGTTTTTTCGTCGTGTCGCCATCGGTATTGATAACGAAGACTTCATTGCCGCCTGCCAGCATGAGTTCTTCCCCGTAAACTTGGGCGTTGAGATAGAGAAGCGCCGAAAAGATCCACCAACACCTCATGGCTTGAAGAGGGCGACTTCTTTCGCTGTGGCCACATCCCAAGCTCTGACGTTGCCGTCTTGATCGCCGCCGAGGATGAGATCTCCGGCTTGGTTGGTGGCGAGGGCTTGGAGGAAGGCGGTGGCACCAGCGAATTGTTTGAGCTCGCCGCCGTCGCTATTGATGAGGCGCATCTTGTTGTCGCCAGCGCTGGTGATCATGCTATCGCCTGCGCCGAGGTAGCGGATGCCGGTGACTTCCTTGTCCCAGCCATCGACGTTTTTGCGACGGTCACCAGTAGTCCAATCCCAAATTTTCACGACGTTGTCGGCGCCGGAACTGGCCAGCAGGCGGCCATCGGCACGCCATGTGACACCGAGGACGTGATGCGTGTGGCCTTCGAAGACCTTCACCACTTTGCCGGTGCTCAAATCGGTGATGCGCACGGCTTTGTCGGCTCCACCGGAGGCGAGGAGCTTGCCATCGGGTGAGAAGTCGAGTGCAAAGATGCTATCGAGATGACGCTCGGCATACGTCGTGCTGAGCTTGCCAGTGGCAACGTCCCACAAAGTGATGTCGCCGCTGCGGGAAGGCTCGCCACTGCCGATGGCGACTGTTTTGCCATCGGGACTAAAGGCGATGCTGTTGGCGCGATCGGTGATAAGTGATTTACCATCGCCTGTGCCGAAACTGCGCTCAAGAACCCATGAGGCAGTGCTGCTGCCAGGAGCGATGGGCTTGCCGTTTACCGTGCTCCAAGCGAGCGGTGGGCCGGCATCGAAGGTGGCGATGAGTTCGAGGCCATTGGCGGAGAATTGGAGCTCTTTCGCTTTCTTGAGGCCGGTCGTGAGTGTTTTGGCAATGAGATCACGATCCGCGTTGGCCTTCTCGGATTCCTTTTTCACGACTTCGAGACGTGCTTTGGCATCGACAACGGATTGTTTGGCCTTCTTCTCGTTTTCGGTGACGAGTTTGATTTCGTTGGCGGTGTCGGTGATCGCAGCTTCGGCGCGTGTGAGGGCCTCTTGAGCGAGTTTGAGGTCGCTGGCCGCCTTGGTGGCCAGTGCTTGAACGTCCGTGTTCTTTTTGGCTAACGCTTCATCAGGCTTGCCAGAGGGTGCTTTGGCCACTTGATCGGCGACTTCTTTCGCAGCTTTGTCGGCGGCGGCTTTAGCGTCTTCCTTGGGCTTGATGTCTTTCTTTTTGTCTTCGAGCCCTTTTTTGGCGAGTTCGGCCAGTTCGTTGGCTTTCTTCAAACGGTTGGTCTGCTCAGTGGCATCCGTCTCCGCTTTTTTGATGGCTTCATTTTGATAAGTGACTTCGAGCGTGGCACGCACGCCAGCAAGTGTGCGCTGCGCGAGTGTTTGTTCGGTAACTAGATCACTCTTAATGTGGGCGATGAGTTTGGTGCCTTCGTTGAGCTTGATCGAGTTGTCGGCTTCCTGAGTTGCGGTGAATTTCGTGGAAGGCGCAAAGGCGGGCGTGGTGGCGGCGTTGCGCTTCCAGAGTTTCACCTCGCGATAACTGCCCGTAGCGAGGCGCGTGCCATCGGGACTGAAGGCGAGCGATTGCACGACGTCGCGATGCGCGACGCCGGGTTGCTTGTAGAGGCCGGATTTGAGCAAGGTCTCGTCGGTGAGCTTGGTGACGAGGCTTTGCGTGGGCAGATGGTAGATGCTGATCTGATTCGCACGAGCCGCAGCAGCGAAGTCGCCCTGCGGCGTGGCGGCGATGGCGTAGATCGTCTGCAGTCCTGCTGGCAGCGGCTGCCATGCGATGATGACTTCTTTTTTAACGGAGGCTTTGGCCCCTTGATCGATCCACGCTTTGAAAAGAGCCAACTGCTCGGCGGTGAGATTCACCGCGCCTACTTTGTTGCCCTTCGGTGGCATTTCAGAGTCCCACGTGTGCGCTGCGGCCTGGAACATGATGCTGTCCGCACCTTTGCCGGGAACGATGCCCTTATCGCTCTCACCACCCTTCGCCATAAGCTCCGGTGTCTCCATATTGAGGCCGCCCTTGGTCGTGGTCTTGTTATGACAGGCGATGCAGTTGTCTTTGAGGAAGGGACGAATGTCGCGGTCGTAATCGAGAGGCGCGGCGTTCGCCGAGATGACGAATGCAGTATGGAAAAGAAAGATTGGAAGGCTGCGGCGGAGCATGATGGTAAAATACGCACTCAAAGTCACCAATTGCGCAGACGGTATGCTCAAAGCGCTCGCTTCTTGAATTTTTGGACGAATTCTTGTCCGGTTACCCTTCTTCGCTTGGGTTGTTGGAAACGCATGAACATCGCCGAAACCCACGCCGCGCAGGTTTTCCTCGCCCATCACGACTTCGTGAAGGGCGTGGCGCTCAAATACGCCCCCTGGCCGGGGTTGATGGAGGACATCACGCAGCAGGTGTTTTTGGAGTTCATGGCGAAGGAGTCGAAGTGGGATCTGAGCAAGGACGCTCGTCCACTGCTGGCGACGATGACTCGGCATGTGGCCATGCGGCAGTGGCGGGAACGCACGCGGCAGCAGCCGGAGGTGGTGCAAAAGCTGGCGGATCACATCCGCCTGCTCGCGGAGGAACGGGAGAAGCCGCCGCGCTACGAGGAGGAGATCGGCGTGCTGCGTTCCTGCCTGCAAAAACTGCCGGAGAAAAGCCGCGAACTGGTGGAACTCTATTATTACAACGACATCGCCACGCCGGAGATTGCGGAGCAGATCAACATGAAGGCGGATACGGTCTGCCGGGCGCTGTCACGGGTACGCGAAAAGCTACGCGAGTGCATCGAGCAATCCATGAACCAGGGAGGTCACGCGCATGCTTGATTCGGATACTTTGATTCAGCACTACCTCGAAGGCACGCTCAGCGATGCCGAAGCGGAGCAGTTACATGAGTTACTCAAAGCTCAGCCGGAGCTTGGGGAGCGGCTGATCCAGCACTTTGAGATGGATGCCATGCTCCGCGCTACGAAGCCTCTGGCAGCGAACAACATCATTCGGCCCGCCTTACTGCCGAAGCGCCGTTTCACCTTCGCCACTGTCACGAGCGTTGCTGCGATGGCGGCGTGCATCGCGCTCATGAGCGCTTGGATGGCTATGTCATGGCTGAAATCCGATGTTGAAGAGACCACGGCTTCCGTTGCGGTGCTTACGCGTGGCGTGAATCTCGAATGGGAATCCGCCGCCATCACGCCCGGCACGCCGCTTTCGCCTGGCTTGATTAAACTGAAGTCCGGCATCGCGCAGATCGAGTTTTATCAAGGTGCCCGCGTTTTGATCGAAGGTCCCGCCGAACTGCAACTCATCTCCAGCGGCGAGGCCACCTGCACGCGCGGCAAACTCAGCGCCAACGTGCCGCCGCAGGCCAAAGGTTTCCGCATCAACACGCCGAAAGGCAGCATCGTCGATCTCGGCACCGAGTTTGGCCTCGATGTGAGCGACGCGAGTGCCGAGGTCCATGTCTTCAAAGGCGAGGTCGAACTGCACAAGGCTGCCGAGTCGATGAAATCGCTCAAAGAAGGCCAAGCGATGTCTTTTGCGGCCGATTCAAAGCTTCTCGCCTCGAATGCCTCGAGTTTTGCCTCGCTGAACGAAATCAATGCGCGCACGGCTTTGTCGGATCGCTCGCAGTTTGAGCGCTGGCAGGCGCAAAGCGCCAAACTGAATGCCGATCCGAGTTTGAAGCTCCATTTCGACTTCCAGGACGACGAATCGGCTCGCTCGCTACGCAATCACGTCGAGCAAGGCGAGGACGGCAGCATCGTCGGTGCCTCATGGACCGCTGGCCGCTGGCCGGAAAAGCGCGCGCTGGAGTTTCGCAACGTCAGTGACCGCGTGCGCCTTGGCATTGCAGGCGAAACGAAAGCGCTCACGATGGGTGTATGGATGCGCGTGAACGGCCTCGATCGCTCCTTGAACTCCATCTTCATGTCAGAGAGCTGGGGAGATCGTAAAGTCCACTGGCAGATCACCCGCGAAGGCAAAATCCGCCTCGGTGTGGCAGGGAAAGCGAATGCTCATCATGTGGACTACGACACACCTGTATTCTTCACGCCGGAGCGTTTTGGCCGCTGGATGCACCTCGCCGTGGTTTTTGATCCCATCGCCAAAGAAATCCGCCACTACGCCAATGGCGAGTTGCTGGCACGCCTGCCGCTCAAAGACGCCTCGCCGCTCAAACTCGGCATCGCCGAACTCGGTAACTGGAACGACCGCCGTCACCAAGGCGGCGTCGCCATCCGCCACCTGAGCGGTGCGATGGACGAGTTCGCGTTATGGGATCGTGCACTGAGCGATGCAGAGATTTCCGCGCTTGGCGAATAAGTGAGCGATAAACTCTGTTTATCTTCGATCCATGAAACTCAGCCTCACCGTGACTCTCTGTCTGCTCGCAGCCCCCATCTTTGCTGAATGGCCGCAAGCAGCGGGCCCCGATGGCAATTGGCAAATGCACGGACCAGATGCGGCGGTGCAATGGAGTGTCGCTCGTGATCAAAACATCCTCTGGCGCACAGCGCTACCCAATGGTGGTCAAAGCGGCATCGCGGTCTGGGGTGACCGGCTTTTTCTAACGACGTTCGATGTCTTCAAGGCCGGTGATTCCCTTTTTTCCAGCACCATCCTCGGCCATTGCCTTGATGCTGGCACGGGCAAGCTTCTGTGGTCTGTGAAGCTCCATGGGCCAACGGAGAGTCCCATGCTCTATGCTTACAGTGACTCGACGTCACCGACACCAGTGACCGATGGCAAGCACGTGTGGTTCACCAACAACAGCGGCGAGATGGGTTGCTGGGATTTCGCTGGCAAAGAAGTCTGGCGGCGCAGTTTCACGCCCTGGGGTAAGCCTTATCCGTTTAACAAGCAGCACGAGCCGATGCTGGTCGGAGACACGATCATCAATGTCGAGCCAGCAAATGAAACACCACCGGAAAAGTCAGGCTGGAACTACCTCCGTGGCATCGACAAGAATACCGGCAAGACTCGCTGGATGGCCAAGGACGGCACCACGACCTATTGCACCTCCGTTTTCGGACACACGGCCAAGGGCGTGCCTGCGGTGCTGACAGGACGCGGTGGACACCACGATGTGCCGGAGCGCCCCGTGGGCCTGTCGCTCATTTCGCTTGCACCGGGCAGCGAGGGCAAAACGCTTTGGCGTTTCGTTGCTGAAACCGACAACAACGGCCAACCGCTCGCAGAACCCGGCTCGCTTGCCGCACCGACGTGGCAGGCCCTGTGGACGCTGCATTGGGATGCGAAGCATGCCTATTGGTTCAAGCTCAACCCCGAAGAGTCGCACCTCGTCTTCGACAGCAGTACCGGCAAACTCTTGAGCGAGCAGTCGCTCATTCGCGGTGTGGATTACCGGCAATGGGACCCGGCAACGAAACAGCACATCGTTCACGCCAACGTCAATCTTCGTGACATGCGTGAGCTCGCACCGCGCAATCTTCTCAAACCCCAGGAAGTCATCCGCGTGCTTCCAGCCTGGCACGCCAACATCGTTCTCAACGGTTATCACTACTTCCTCACCAGCACCGCGCATCGCCGCAATTCGCACCCGCCCAAAGGCCGCGGCGGCCCGTCCCACTGCATCGCACGTGTGAACATTGCGACTGGTAAGGTCGAGTATTTCGAAGTGCCCGTCACCGTCATCCGCAAGCCGGATATGCCTGATGAACTTGTCTATGGCATCGCTCAACGCACCACCACACTGAACTCCGCAGGACAGGACGTTGCCGCCGAGGATCGCTCGCGCACCGACGGTTGGGAAATCCCAGCCTTCTGGGGCAGCCCAGTCGCCATCAATGACAAAATCTATGTCACCACGATGATCGGCATCACTTACGTCATCGATTCCAAAGCCCCGGTGCTTGATGCCAGAGCACTGCTCGCCGTGAATGACCTTGGTCCATCCGGCGAGACTTGGAGCCTGAATTCCATCAGCTACGACGCGGGCCACATCTACCATCGCAGCTTGAAGGAAGTCATCTGCATCGGCAAGAAGACCTCAAACGCCAAATAACCCCTCCACATGAAACGCCACCTCTTCGCTACTCTCCTGCTTACCGCTGCTCTACACGCTGCTGACCCAGTGCGTGTGCTTGTTTGGGATGAACAACAGCCCAAGCAGTCGCAGGGCTATGGTGACAAATTTCTTGGCGACACCATCGCCGCGCATCTCACCGCGCTGTCGGGTTTGTCGGTGAAATCGACGAATATCCATGCGCCAGAGCAGGGCCTTGATGATGCCACACTTGATACGACGGATGTGCTCGTCTTTTGGAGCCATGCGCGGCAGAAGGATCAGGATGATGCACGAGTGGAAGCTGTGGTGAAGCGCGTGATGGATGGCAAGCTCAGCCTCCTCGCCCTGCACTCCGCGCATTGGTCCAAGCCCTTTGTGCGACTCATGCAGGAGCGCTCGAAAGCCGATGCGATGAAGGAAATGCCCGGCGTGAAGTGGGAATACACCAACGACAAGCCCTACGGCATCGTCCGGCCCAATGTGGCCCGCATCACGCCTTACATTGAGAAGGGCGAAAGCGGCGTGTGGAAGCTCACGCTGCCGCAGTGCGTCTTTCCGGCTTACCGTGCCGATGGAGCGCCCTCGCACGTCACCACGCTCCTTACCGAGCATCCCATCGCCGCTGGCTTGCCCGCGAAATGGGACATCCCGCAGACCGAGATGTATGGAGAGCCCTTCCACGTGCCACCACCCGATGAAGTCGTCTTTGAGGAGCGCTGGGACAAAGGCGAGCACTTCCGCAGTGGTTGCGTTTGGACCGTGGGTAAAGGCCGCGTGTTCTATTTCCGTCCTGGCCACGAGACCTTCCCCGTCTTCAAACAAGCCGAGCCGCTCAAAGTCATCGAAAACGCCGTGCGCTGGCTGGGCACTGGCAATCGACAATAATTCCATCTCTCATGAAGCGCTTTCTCCTCACACTCTTCTCAGTCGCATCGCTTGCGAATGCAGCCACCAAGCCCAACATCCTCTTCTTCTTCGCCGATGATCAACGCGCGGACACCATCGCCGCGCTGGGCAATCCGGTGATCAAGACGCCGAATCTCGATCGCCTCGCACATCGCGGCGTCGCTTTTAACCGAGCCTACATGCAGGGCGGCATGGGCGGAGCCACCTGCGTGCCATCGCGTGCCATGCTGCTCTCGGGACAGAACCTGTTTCACATCGACGAGAAGCTGATGCGCAATGAAACGTGGCCGGAATCTTTCGCGAAAGCTGGCTACACCACTTTTGCCAGCGGCAAATGGCACAACGGCAACACCTCGCTGCCACGCGTGTTTCAGATCGCACGCTCCATGTTCACCGGTGGCATGACAAACCCCATGCAGGCCAAATTGAGCGATGTGGTGGATGGCAAAGTCGGTCCAGCGAAACCTGCCGCCAAGCACGCCTGCGAAGTCTTCGCCGATGAAGCGATTCGGTTCATCAAAGAGCAGCCGAACGGCCCATTCTTCGCCTACGTGCCTTTTGATGGCCCGCACGATCCGCACATCGTGCCTGATGAATTCCCCATTCGCTACACCGCCGATCAGATCCCGCTGCCGCCGAACTTTCTGCCGCAGCATCCCTTCAACAATGGCGAGATGTCCATCCGCGACGAGCAACTCCTACCCTGGCCACGTACTGAGGAAAACGTGCGCAACTTCCTCGCCGAGTACTACCGCTACATCTCCTTTCTCGACGTGCAGATCGGCCGCGTGCTCGCCGCACTGGAAGCATCGCCGCATGCGAAGAACACGATCATCGTCTTCTCGGCCGACAGCGGCGTCGCCCGTGGCAGCCATGGCCTGATCGGCAAACAAAACGTCTATGAGCACTCCATACGCGTCCCGCTCATCATCGCTGGTCCAGGCATCGCGGAAAACAAACGCTCAGAGGCCATGTGCTACCTTTTCGATGTGCTGCCCACCCTCGGCAAACTATGCGGCGTCACCGGCCCCAAAACCAGCGACGGCATCGACTTCAGCGCCACGCTCACCGACTCCACAAAGCCCGCCCGCAGCCAGTTGATGTTTGCCTACCGGAACGTGCAACGCGCCTTCACCGATGGCCGCTGGAAACTCATCCGCTATCCGCAAGTGGACCGCACCCAGCTCTTCGATTTGCAAGCCGACCCCTTTGAAGTCACCAACCTCGCCGACAAGCCCGAACACACCGCCAAAGTTGCCAAACTCACCGCTGCCCTCGAAAAAGAAATGCAGCAAAGCGGCGATAACAGCGCTCTGAAAGTCGCCACTCCAGCGACTGCTGAGTGGAGTCCGCCCGTGAAGGGCTCAGGCGAAAAGAAGAGCAAGAAATAGCCTCGCTGTACGAATACTCACACCCGACTTTTAGATATCCAACCGCATGAGACATTTTCTCACCTTTCTACTCCTCACCACGACCGCATTCAGTCAGTCACGCGACATCCTCGACTACACCGGTCAGAACAACGCACCGGCGGGAACGAAGCGGCTCGTGTTCATCGCGGCGAAGGGCACGCATGGTGGTGGTGGGCAGCATGAGTTCTTTGCGGGGGCCTCGTATCTGGCGCGGCGCATCAATGAGACGTATCCGCAGGCCTTTGCGGTGGTGTATCCGGAGAACAACTGGCCGAAGGATCTCACGAAGGCGGATGCGATCATTGTGTTGTTGAATCACGGCGGCAAGGCGGCGGATGATGCGAACATCAAGGTGGCTTGTGATCGCGGAGCGGGCTTTGCGGCGATTCATTATGGCGTAGAGGCCAGGATCGGCTCGCAGGGGAAAAACTTCCTCGACTGGATGGGCGGATTCTTTGAGACGTTTTATTCCGTGAATCCGACGTGGGAGGCGAGCGTCGTGCCGGGCAAGCATCCGGTGGCGAATGGCGTGAAGGCATTTAGCGCGAAGGATGAATGGTATTACCACATGCGCTTCGTGCCTGAGATGAAGGGCGTGACGCCGGTGCTCAGCGCCATCGCGCCGCTGAACACGGTGCATTTCAAAGAGGGCGACAAGCCGAGTCCACACGGCGGTAATCCGGACGTGCTGGCCGATGTGACTGCAGGCAAGCCGCAGCATCTCGCGTGGACGTTTGATCGGCCGAAAGGTGGTCGTGGCTTTGGCTTCACGGGCTTCCATTTCTTTGCCAACATGACGAATGACAGCTTTCGCACGACGTTGCTCAACGGCGTGGCGTGGGTGGCCGGCTTGGATATTCCCGCGAGCGGTATCGCCTCGAAAACCCCGACGCAGGCCGAGCTGGATGCGCTGATGGTCGAGGCGCACGGCCCGAAGGTCGTGAAGGCCGTCGGCACGGCGAAACCGGTCTTTGAAACGCCAGCGCTGACCTCCACGAGCACGCCGCGCCTTGTTTCCATCGACGTGCCGCTGAAGGACGCGAAGGAGCTGTATCTTGTGGTGTCGGATGAGGGCTCGAAGAGCTGCGATTGGTCGAACTGGATCGAGCCGAAGCTCATCATGGCCGATGGATCGGTGAAGGACCTCACGACGCTGAAGTGGAAAGGCACGGATAGTGGGTTCGGCAACACACGCATCGGCACCAATCACTCCGGCAAGCCGATGCTGGTGGACAAGCAGACCTACACGAACGGCCTCGGCACGCATGCGCCATCGGCCATCGCGTATGATCTGCCAGCGGGCGTGGTGCGCTTCACTGCGAAAGTGGCGATCGATGATGGCGGCATGATGCGCGGTGGCAAGCCGAGTGATGCGCAGGTGAAGTTCCTCGTCTATACCGCTGCGCCTGCCACACGTGAGGCGAAGGCTGCGACGAATCCGCCGAACTTCAGCGAAGGCCCGCCGCAAGTGCCCGCTGAGCTGTTCACGGTGCCGGAGGGCCTCGAAGTGACGCTGTGGGCCACTTCGCCGATGCTCTACAATCCGACGAACATCGACTTCGACGCGCAGGGACGCTTGTATGTCGCGGAAGGCGTGAATTATCGCGGCAAAGGCGGTCGGCGCAAAGAGGGCGACCGCATTGTCGTGCTCGAAGACACCGATCACGATGGCAAGGCGGACAAGAGCAGCGTTTTCGTGCAGGAGCCCGAGCTCGCATCGCCGCTCGGTGTCGCGGTGATCGACGGCAAGGTCGTCGTGTCGCAGCCACCGGACCTGCTTGTTTACACCGACGCAGATCACGATGGCAAACCGGAGAAGCGCGAGGTCTTGCTCACGGGCTTCAATGGCCGCCAGCATGATCACAGCCTGCACAGCGTCACCGCCGGACCGGACGGGCAGTGGTATTTCAATCAAGGCAACACCGGCGCCGAGTTCACCGACCGCAGCGGCAAGACCTTCCGCATGGGCAGTCCGTATCAGCTGCAAAACATCGCGGGCATGAAGAGCGACGACGGCCATGTGTGGATCGGCGGTTTCAGCGCGCGCATGAACCCCGATGGCACAAACGTGAACATCATCGGGCACAACTACCGCAACAGCTACGAGCAGGCGCTCACCAGCTACGGCGATCTTTTCCAAAGCGACAACGATGACCCGCCCGCCTGCCGCGTGACTCATGTGCTCGAAGGCGGCAATGCCGGATTCGCCAGCGCCGACGGCCAGCGTGCCTGGGGCGCGGACAAACGGCCCGGTCAGGACACACCGACCGCCGAGTGGCGTCAGGAAGACCCCGGCACCATGCCCGCGGGCGATGTCTATGGCGGCGGATCGCCCACCGGCGTGGCCTTCTATGAAAATGGCGCTCTCGGTGAAAAATGGCGCGGCCTGCTGCTCGCGTGCGAGGCGGGCAAGAACGTGATTTTCGGCTACTTGCCAAAAGCTGACGGCGCTGGCTTCAAATTGGAGCGCATGGACTTCATGACGTCGAACAAGGAGAAGCAGTGGGCCGGCAGCGACTTCCTCGGCGGCAAGGAAACGAACGAGCTGAAGACCAAATTCCGCCCCAGCGATGTCTGTGTCGGTCCTGATGGCGCTTTGTATGTCGCCGATTGGTTTGATGCGCGTGTCGGTGGTCACGGCACACGTGATGATGGCTTCACTGGAGCGATCTACCGCATCGCGCCGAAGGGCTTCAAGAGCGTGGTGCCCAAACTCGATCTGAACACCGTCGAAGGCCAGATCGCCGCGCTGAAGAGCCCCGCCGTGAATGTGCGAAACAGCGGCTTCAACCGCCTGAAAGCCGCCGGAGCCAAAGCGGAGCCTGCCGTGGCTACTTTGCTCGAAGATGGCGATTCATTCATCGCCGCGCGTGCCGCGTGGCTGCTTGCGCAGATGGGCGAGGAAGGCATCGCGAAGGTGAAGCCGTGGTTGCAGTCGAAGGATGCGACGCAACGCCTTGTCGCCTATCGTGCGCTGCGTCGTGCAAATCACGAGGTGCTGTTGATGGCCGCGAAAATGGCTGCCGACAGCGATGCCGCCGTGCGCCGCGAGGTGGCACTGACGGTGCGCGACATGCCCGCAAGTCATTGCGGGCCCGTTCTTGTGGAAGTCGCTCATGCGTTCGACGGCAAGGATCGGGCCTACCTCGAAGCCCTCGGCCTCGGCAGCGAAGGCAAGGAGAGCGAACTCTTCACAGTCCTGACCACTGGACATGCGCCGGGCTGGAAGACGTTCGAGACGATGGCGAATGGTGGCGGTGAAACCTGGAGCGAAGCCTTCGCCCGCATCGCCTGGCGTTTGCATCCGCCGGAGGCTGTGGAGGGCTTCAAAACCCGCGTGCTCGATGACAAGCTCAGCAAAGACCAACGCCAACTCATGCTCACGGCTCTCGCCTTCACCCAAAGCCCCGAAGCTGCCGGTGTGATGATCGAATTGGCCCAGAAGAAGGATTTTCCGCTTCAAGACATGGCCAAATGGTGGCTCATGAATCGCAAGAACAACGACTGGAAAGCCTATGGCATCGAGCAGAGCCTCAAAGCCCTAGGCATTTACGATCCCGACAAGGTGAAGCTCACCGCCAGCCCGCTGCCGCCGCTGCCAGCCAATGCGAAGGCCTTTGACCTAAAAGCCATCGCCAAACTCCAAGGCGATCCCAAACGCGGCGCTACCGCCATTGCCACTTGCTACACCTGCCACCGCATCGGCACGCAGGGCATCGACTTCGGCCCCGATCTGACCACCTTCGGCAAACAACAAACAGCCGACGTGCTCATCCAGTCCATCGCCGAGCCGAGCAAGGGCATCTCGCATGGCTTTGAAGGCACCGAGATCACCACCACCGATGGCCTCGTCATCACTGGAATGGTCCTCACCAATGGCGACCCCGTTTTGATCAAATGCATGGGCGGCATCGTTCAAACCGTGCCGAAGAAGCGTATCGCCAGCACCAAGAAGATCAAAGGCCGCAGCCTCATGTATGAACCTTCGATGCTCGGCCTCACCGAGCAGAGCATCGCCGACATCGTGGCGTATTTGAAGGGGCAGTGAAGCCATGAGAACCGCCTTCCCCCATTTTAGCTTTACCCGATGACCCAACCGCATGAAACGCATCCTCCACTCGCTATTCACCCTTGCCTCGGCTGCGCCGCTTGTCTTTGAAGACAAGGAAGGGCCTAGCAAGGGTAAGCTCTTTGACATCGCCGCAGGTGTTCCGCAGCATGATTGAGCGTCCGATGTGCGTTCTATTTGCCCCTCAAACCTGAGGCTCACCTCTTTCAATCATGAAGTTCATTTACATCGTCTGCTTTTTGATGTCGCTGCGTGCGGCATCTGCGGCTGACTCGCTGCGCTACAATCGCGACATCCGACCGATCCTGTCGGATAACTGTTTTGCCTGCCATGGGCCTGACAAAGGCAATCGCAAAGCCGAATTGCGGCTCGATTTGCGTGAGGCGGCGCTCAAACCGGCAAAATCGGGCGACACGGCCATCGTGCCGGGCAAGGTTGAAGAGAGCGCGCTCGTGGCCCGTATTTTGAGCAATGATGAAGATGAACTCATGCCGCCGACAAAGTCGCACAAGAAGATCAGCGCAGCGCAAAAAGACATCTTGAAGCGCTGGGTGGCTGAGGGTGCGGTGTATGAGAAACATTGGGCGTTTGAGCCACCACAGCGCGCGGCTTTGCCAGTGGTAAAGACGGCAGGCTGGGTGCGGAACCCGATTGATGCGTTTGTTCTCGCCGGATTGGAAGAAGTGGGCCTGCAGCCAGCGGCGGAGGCGGATCGGCGGACTTTGGCACGGCGCTTGTCGCTGGATATGACTGGGCTGCCACCGAAGCCCGAAGAAGTGGAGGCCTTTGTGAATGACAAGTCTCCGGATGCTTATGAAAAGCTGGTAAAGCGGCTCATGGACTCGCAGCAGTGGGGGGAGCACCGTGGTCGCTACTGGCTGGATGCGGCACGCTATGGCGATACGCATGGGATTCATCATGATGCCTATCGTGAGATGTGGCCATATCGCGATTGGGTGATCAGTGCCTTCAATAAGAACATGCGCTTTGATGCCTTCACGGTGGAGCAGATCGCCGGCGATCTGCTGCCAAACCCGACGCGTGAGCAATTGATCGCCACGGGCTTTCATCGCTGCAACATCACCACCGCCGAGGGTGGCACCATCGCTGACGAAAATCTGGCGATGTATGCCAATGACCGCGTGACGACGACTTCCTGGGTCTGGCTGGGCCTCACGGCGAACTGCGCCGCCTGTCACGACCACAAGTTCGACCCGATCACGCAAAAGGATTTTTATTCGATGGCCGCCTACTTCCGAAACACCACGCAGGGTGCCATGGATGGCAATGTGAAGGACACGAAGCCGATCATCTACATTCCGGAGACGAAGGACGAGAAGCGCTTCGCTGAATTGCCGAAGCTGATCGCTGATACGAATGCCGCACTGACCCAACGCCGCCGTGATGCCGCCAAGGATGCCGAAGCATGGGCTGGCATCGTCACTCCAGAGAAGTTCGGCATCAGCACAGAAGCACTGGTGGACAAGGTCGATGCCGCGAAGCCTTTCTCGGTGGCCGCACGTGTGAAGACGACCAAAGACGGAGTCATCGCTGGCCAGTTGTTCGTGCAGGGCAAAAAGTTTGGACTACAAGCAGGCAAGCTGATCGCCATCTCGAAGCGCGATGTCATCACACCCGGCAAAGAGCAGCACCTCATGGCCAGCTTTGACGGAAAAAATGGCATCGTGCTCTACCTCGACGGCAAAGAGGCCGAATCCGACCGCAAGGGCAAGATGACGGCCAAGGAGCCACTCGAAGGCGCGACCGATTTAAAGATGTATGCTCGCACACTCAGCAAGGCCGACGCGCTCTCGTTGAATGATGAGGCTCGCTTGCGTAAAACGGTCACCATCGCGCTCGATAAGCGAAATCCAAAGCAGAAGACCGAACTGACCGACTTCTACTTCCGCAGCGTGGATGGGCCATCCATGGAACTCGCAGTGCAGATCGATTCATTGACTGCGGAAGACGCGGCGATCCGTGCGAGATCAACGCTGACACACATTCAGGAAGAAAAACAGGGCGAGGCGATGGCCAACATCCTCATGCGTGGCGCTTATGACAAAGTGGGCGAAAAAGTCACGCCAACAGGCTTCAGTGCGCTGCACGAGATGCCGAAGGATGCGCCGAAGAATCGCCTCGGCCTTGCGCAGTGGCTTGTGTCGCCGCAGAACCCGCTGTCCGCGCGCGTGACGGTAAATCGCTTCTGGCAGGAGCTTTTTGGCACAGGGCTCGTGCGCACGGCTGAGGACTTTGGCTCGCAGGGCGAGCTTCCGTCAAACCCTGAACTGCTCGATTGGCTGGCGGTGGAGTTTCGTGAGTCCGGCTGGGATGTGAAGAAACTCTTCAAGCTGATGGTCACTTCCTCGACGTATCGACAGTCCAGCAAGATCACGCCCGAAAAACTCGCGCGTGATCCACAAAACCGCCTGCTCTCACGCGGACCACGCTTCCGCATGGATGCGGAGATGATCCGCGATTATGCGCTGGCAGTGGGTGGCACTCTCTTGCCTAAAATGGGCGGCCCCGGCACCAAGCCATATCAACCGAGCAACATCTGGGAAGTCGTTGGCCTTCACGGCTCACGCTACACACAGGACAAAGGCGAGAACCTCTATCGCCGCACGATATACAACTTCTGGAAGCGTCAGGCTCCATCACCTAACATGGAGGTCTTCAATGCCCCAACGCGTGAAGTCTGCACCGTGCGCCGTGAGCGCACTAACACACCGCTTCAGGCTCTCGTGACGCTGAATGATCCACAATTTGTCGAAGCCGCACGCCGTCTGGCTGAAGCCGTAATGAAGCAAAAGAAGGACGCGCCCGCCATCATCACCGAACTCGCCTCACGTGTGCTCTTGCGTCCGCTGAGCGATGCTGAAACGAAAGTCGTGAATGCGACGCTCGCTGATCTCGAGACCGAATTCACCGCGCATCCCGAGCGTGCCACCGCTTTCCTCAACATCGGCGAGACCAAGGCCGATGCCAGCCTTCCTGCTCCCAAACTCGCCGCCTACGGCATGATCGCCAGCCAACTGCTCAACCTGGACGAAGCGCTGAACAAATAACACGCCATGACCTGCAACTCCCATCTCTTTGATCATCTGCCGCACGAGACACGTCTGGAGCTGACACGGCGCCAACTCTTTGGCCGTGGCGGCAGCGTCGTCGGTGCCGCAGCACTCAGTTCGCTCATGGGCGAGAGTTTCGCGAGTTCGGGTAAGCCTGCGTTACCGCATTGGCCGGCAAAGGCGAAGAACATCATCTACCTGCACATGGTTGGCGGCCCTTCGCAGATCGATCTCTACGATCATAAACCGAAGATGGTGGAGATGTATGACAAGGACCTGCCAGACAGCATCCGCAATGGTCAGCGTCTTACCGGCATGACCAGCGGACAGGCGCGCTTTCCTGTCGCCCCATCTAAATGGAAATTCAGTCAGGCAGGCAAGTGTGGCCTGTGGATGAATCAGGAGTTGCTGCCTTACACCGCGAAGTCCGTCGATGACATGGCCTTCATCCGCTCGATGAACACTGAGGCGATCAATCACGAACCCGCCATCACCGCCATGCAGACTGGCTCGCAGGTCGCCGGACGTGCCTGCATCGGCTCATGGCTCAGCTATGGGCTCGGATCCGTGAATCAGAATCTCCCAGCCTTCGTTGTGCTCATTGCCGAGCCCTCGCAAGGCGGTGCCATTCAGGCCATCTCCGGCAAGTTGTGGTCCAGCGGCTTTCTTCCGGGAGAACATGCCGGTGTGAGCTTCCGCAGTGCAGGTGATCCCATTCTCTACATCAACAATCCCGACGGCGTCACGCCGCAGATGCGCCGCAAGCAGCTCGATGGCATCAACCAGCTCAATCAGATGGCGTATCAAAGTCTGGGCGATCCAGACACCAACGTGCGCATCCAACAATACGAGATGGCCTTCCGCATGCAGGCCAGCGTGCCAGACCTGACTGACATCAGCAAGGAACCCGATCACACCTTCAAGCTCTATGGTGAAACCGCGCGCAAGCCCGGTAGCTTTGCTAACAGTGCGCTCATGGCCCGCCGACTCACCGAGCGCGGTGTGCGCTTCGTGCAGATTTATCTCAACGGCTGGGATCAGCACGGCAATGTCGGCGGCAAGCTGCCAACGCAATGTCTCGACATCGATCAAGCCACCCACGGTTTGATCGAGGACCTCAAGCAGCGCGGCCTCTTTGAAGACACGCTCATCATCTGGGGCGGTGAGTTTGGCCGCACGGTCTACTCTCAAGGCGGACTCTCGAAAGAGAACTACGGCCGCGATCACCATCCGCGATGCTTCACCATGTGGATGGCCGGTGGCGGCGTCAAAGGTGGCACCATTTACGGTGAAACCGACGATTTCAGCTACAACATCGTCAAAGACCCCGTTCACGTGCGCGACTTCCACGCCACCATCATGCACCTGCTTGGAATCGATCACGAGCGCTTCACTTTCCGAGCACAAGGTCTCGACTTTAAGCTGACTGGCGTCGATCCCGCCAAGGTCGTGAAAGCCGTTCTCGCCTAAAAAACTCTTCAGCCATTTCCAGAACACCGATCACCCATTTCCAACATCCAACGCAATGAAACACATCCTACTCACCCTGATCTCCCTCGCTACCTTCGCGAGTGCTGCACCACTCGTTTATGAAGGCACCGAAGGGCCCGGCAAAGGCAAACACATCGTCTTTTTGGCCGGGGATCATGAGTATCGCTCCGAAGAAACGCTGCCTGCTATCGCACGTATTTTGGCGAAGCATCACGGCTTTAAATGCACGGTGCTTTTTGACATCGACCCGGAGGGCAACATCGCTGCCGGTGAGCCGCAGAACATTCCTGGGATGGAGGCGCTCGACTCGGCCGATCTTGCCGTCGTGTTTCTGCGCTTTCAGGGCTTGCCACCAGAGCAGATGAAGCACCTTGTTGCCTATCTGAATCGCGGTGGGCCAGTCATCGGTATGCGCACTGCTACTCATGCTTTTAAAGGCACGCCTGAGCCGTATGCCAAGTATGACTACAACTCCCAAGTCGCGGGTTACGAGTCCGGCTTTGGTCATCAGGTGCTCGGCCAAACGTGGGTCGGCCACTACGGCACGAACCACAAGCAGAGCACGCGCATCGCCATCGTCGATGCCATGAAGCAGCATCCGATCCTGCGCGGTGTGAAGGACATCTGGGTGCAGGCGGGAGGTTACGTCGGCAAGCCGACTGACGGCGAGGTTTTGACGATGGCTCAGCCGCTCAATGGCATGACGCCTGAATCGCCTGCGGACGCGACGAAGCCGCCGATGCCGAGCGAATGGACGCGCACTTACAAATCGGCGTCAGGCAAAGTGGGCCGCGTCTTCACTTCGCTTTACGGAACATCAGAGGACATCACGAATGAAGGCTATCGTCGCATGATGGTGAATAGTTGTTTCTGGGCCGTGGGTCTGGAAGACGCGATCAAAGCGGATCTAAACGTCGCATTTGTCGGTGCAGCGAAGCCGAACACTTTTGGCGGCGGAGCGTATGCTCGCGGCATCAAACCGGAGATGTATGCGGGCTTTGAAAGCCCGATTCCGGCGAACAACAACACGCAGGGACCCGCGAAGTCGAAAAAGGAAGAGAGGACGGAGAAAAAGGCCGAGAACCAGGCTGCTAAAACCGAAGTCTCTGCCAAGCCAACCGTCGCGACCGGCAAACCGGCTCGTTTTGTCCGCATTGAGATTCCCGGTGACAAGAAGTGCCTGCAGATCGCCGAGATCGAGATCATGAGCGGCGGGAAGAACATCGCGAAGGGTGGCAAGGCCAAGCAATCGACCACCGGACACGGCGGCGACGCAAATCGTGCGATGGATGGCGACAAAAACCCGAACTATGGGAATGGCATGACGCACACGCAGGAGAACCAACCGAATCCCTGGTGGGAGGTCGATCTTGGTTCTGCACAACAAGTGGATGCAATCAGCCTGTGGAGCCGTCGGGGCTTCTCAGATCGTCTCGGCGATTTCACTCTGCAATTGCTCGATGAAGGGCGCAAAGCGGTGTTCGAGCTGAAGAATGTGGCCGCTGGCGATTCGCTCACGATTGATGTCAAAGGTGGCGGCAAGCTCGCCTACCTCTCCTTTGACGGTAAGCCCGGCAAACCGGCTGAGAAGGGATCATCTGGCGGTGGCAAGAGGTCCGCTCCCTCCGGCCCGCCGGAGCCACCGCTCGCCGATGTGCCTGTGGGCTACAAGGACACGATGCCCTTCGCGTTTAGTAAAGGCGATGTCGTGGCGATCCTCGGCAATGGTTTGCCAGAGCGCATGCAGCACGATGGCTGGATGGAGACAGTTCTTCAAAGCGCGCTACCTGAGCAGAACGTGCGCTTCCGCAACATGAGTACGAGCGGCGACCGCCCGAACTCGTATCCGCGCAGTCCGGGGCAGATATCGATGGTGACTTACTTGCAGCATGTGAAGGCGGATGTCGTGTTCGGCTTCTTTGGTTATAACGAGTCGTATGACAACAAGCCGGAAGAATACAAAGCGCAGCTCATTGAGTTCGTGAAGAAGACGCGCGGCACGAAGCCGAATGGCAAATCCTTCCCGCGCATCGTTCTCTTCAGCCCCATCGCGCATGAGGACACGCGCAATCAGAACGTCCCCGACGGCAAGGCGCATAATGCGCAGCTTGAGGCTTACACCAAAGCCACGGAAGCAGCGGCGAAGGAAGCGGGTGTGGCGTTTGTGGATCTGTATCATCCGTCGCTTGAGATGTTTAAAGCTTCGAAGGAACCGCTCACGATCAATGGCGTGCATCTCACCGATGAGGGGGATCGCCAGCTAGCGGAAGTGATCGCGAAGGGGTTACTCGGCAAGCAAGTGACGGCCTCGGCTTCGATGGAGCCACTGCGTGAGGCCGTGGTCGATAAGAGCACGCATTGGTATCATCGCTATCACGCCTCGGACGGCAATGATGTGTGGGGCAGTCGCTCGACGCTGGCCTTTTCTGATGGTCAGACCAATGGCGTCGTGTTGCAGCATGAGCTGTCGATGCTCGACGTCATGACCGCGAATCGCGATGAGCGCGTGTGGGTGCGCATCAACGGTGGCGACAAGAAGATCGACGACAGCAACGTGCCCAAGCCCATCCCCGTGAAGTCGAACGTCGGCGGCGGCAGCAAGAGCAGCAGCGCGGTGAAGGAAGGCTTGCTCACTTACGTCAGTGGCGAAGAAGCGATCAAGCACATGGCCGTGAAGAAGGGCTTCGAGGTGCATCTCTTTGCCGACGAAGTGATGTTTCCGCAGATCGCGAATCCCGTGCAGATTCAGTTCGATGTCAAAGGCCGCCTCTGGGTCGCTGCGTGGGCCGACTATCCGAAGTGGGAGCCATTGAAGGAAAGCAAAGACGCGCTGCTCATCGTCCACGATGACAACAACGACGGCAAAGCTGACCACGTCACCGAGTTCGCCAAGGTGAACAACCCGCTGGGTTTTGAGTTCTGGAACGGCGGCGTGCTTGTCACTCGCCAGAGCGAGATCCTCTTCCTCAAAGACACCGACGGCGACGACAAGGCCGACGTGAGCATCATCGTGCTCCAGGGTCTCGATTCGTCCGACACACATCACGGCGCGAACAACCTCATCTACGGTCCTGATGGCGGCATCTACTGGCAGAGCGGAGTCTTCATGCAGCACAACCACGAGCACCCGTGGGGCCCCGCGCTTCAGGCCACATCGAGCGCCATGTATCGCTTTGATCCGCGCCGCTTCACTATTTCAAAGCACGCTGACAACTCGCCAAACCCACACGGCATCGCGTTTGATTCCTGGGGCTATCACTACGCCACCGACGGCACCGGCGGTCGCGCCTATCAAGTGCGGCCAGAGGGCAGTAGCTTCAAAATGTATGAACTACTCAAGAAGGAAGTGCGCCCCGTCACCGCGAGTGAAATCGTCAGCAGTACGCACTTCCCAGCCGACATGCAGGGCGACTTCTTGATCTGCAACGTCATCGGTTTCCTCGGTGTGAAGGAGTATCATCTGGAGCGCGATGGCGACAAAGCCACCGTCTGGGGCGAGCCCAATGGCGACGAACTCAGCGTCAAAGTCACGCAAGCCGACGGCACCATCACGGAAGAAACCTCGCGCGGCTTCCTCATGAGCGGCGACAAGAATTTCCGTCCCTCCGATGCCGTCTTCGCGCCCGATGGCTCGCTGTATTTGGCCGACTGGCACAACGTCATCATCGGCCACATGCAGCACAACGTGCGCGACCCAAACCGCGACCACGCGCATGGCCGCATCTACCGCATCACCGCCACGGGCCGTGACCTACAAAAGCCCGTTGCCATCGCCGGTCAGCCCATCCCCGCGCTGCTCGATGTGCTGAAGCACCCCACCGACA